>Ga0160467_100018_pt1 | contig 326466 bp, 306 predicted proteins | sample HID1972I_E11MG_FD_108221 | JGI IMG/M metagenome (GOLD analysis project Ga0160467, IMG submission 108221) | Enriched pill bug-associated microbial communities from UW Madison campus, WI, USA - HID1972I_E11 MG | ecosystem: Host-associated > Arthropoda: Insects > Digestive system > Unclassified ...
GCTGGAACGCCAATCTTCGATCATAGCCAACATAGCACTGCGTTTTTCTGTTAAATTATTCATGCAGGCAAAGCTAATCCCAACAAATTATCTAGTCAAGATGTACTTAGTAGGACGGATACAGATCAAGCATTGATTGGACAGAACGGATTTTACAACTCCTTCCTTCGGTGGTCTGGAGTTATGGGCATTGAAAGGGTCGGAGATATGCTACCATATGAGTATAATCCTTAACTAAACTTAAAATTTAGATGTTTCTTGTAAACTTGCTATTGAATAGAAATAATAACATTCCAACTCTATTTGTTCGTTTACAAAAGAGCTATATAGACTTTTAATTTAAGAGTACTTTATCGGAGAATATTTCATATAACTGAATTTCCCGCCAGCAGGACTTGCCTGTCTTTTAGGAAAACAGGATAGGGAAAAACTAACAAGGAATAAAAGAGGCAAAAATATTTATACACCTCAAAACAACTAAAAGCATGGTAAAAAGGGTAAAGATGGCGTAATCCTAATAACAAAAAAAGGGAGTGTTAAAGAGTAAAGGCTTTAAAATTAAGCATTGACTAATTGTAATTGATACTACCGTGATTAATACAAACAGAGCCCTGACATTTTCACATCAGGGCTCTTTAAATTTCTCCTTGCCTCGCCTTACAAAACTACTTATATTTCTTCTTCTTTTAGAAATTCTGCAGTGTAAAAATCGCGGCGCAATCTATTAATATTTGTCAGCTTAATTTCTTTAGGACACTCGATTTCACATGCGCCGGTATTGGTACAGCTCCCAAATCCTTCTGCATCCATTTGCGCTACCATAGCCTCAACACGACGATAACGCTCTGGCTGTCCCTGAGGCAATAGCGCCAATTGAGAAATTTTTGCTCCAACAAACAGAACCGCTGAACTATTTTTACAAGCAGCAACACACGCTCCGCATTGAATACAGGTGGCAGAATTAAATGCTTCATCCGAAATTACTTTTGGAATGGCAATTTCATTTGCATCAGGCACACCGCCGGTGTTTACAGAAACATATCCGCCGGCTTCCTGAATTCTATTGAATGCAGAACGATCTACTGCTAAATCCTTAATAACCGGGAAAGCAGTTGCACGCCATGGTTCTATAGTAATTGTCTGCCCGTCATGGAAACTACGCATGTGTAACTGGCATGTTGTAATTGCACGCTTTGGCCCATGCGGCTGGCCGTTAATATATAAAGAACACATTCCGCAAATTCCCTCACGACAATCGTGGTCGAAATAAATAGGGTCCGTACCTTTCTTTACTAAATCTTCATTTACTACATCCAGCATCTCAAGGAAAGACATATCCTGAGAAATATTTTCTGCTTTGTAAGTAACAAATCCGCCCTTGTCGCTGGCATTTGCCTGTCTCCAGACTTTCAGGGTTAAATTCATGTTTCCGCTCATTGCTTTTTAGATATGAGATTTGAGATGTTAGATTTGAGAAATAGCGCGAAGCATTTGTTGAAATGTATAATTCAGTTTCGGCTCAATAATTTATCTAAAACCTCGTTGTTTAATAATTTTAATTTTTTTGCTATCTATTGAGTTTGAAACTCGTAAGATAACCCGTTTGCTATTCCTAAAAGGTTGTTAAACTCTATGAGATGTTAGATTTGAGACTTAGCGCGAAGCATTTGTTGAAATGAATAATTCATTTTTTGCAGCTCATCAATCTGGCTCAATAATTTATCTAAAACCTCGTTGTTTAATAATTCTAATTTGTTTGCTATTACTAATTGAGTTTGCAATTCGTAAGATGACCCGTTAGCTATACCCAAAAAGTTGTTAAACTCTTTAGGAGAATTTCTTCCGGCACCTTCTGCTATATTTGACGATATTGAAACCGCTGCTCTTCGGGATTGACTTGTTAAACCAAAACGCTCATCTGCCGGAAAGTTTGAAGTAGCATTATAAACATCAACACTTAAGTCGATAGCCTTACCCCAAATTTTTAATTCCTTTAAATTATTCATGTTCACTCCAATTTTAACCCGCGAGACTCAAATCTCAAATCTAGGATCTCAAATCTATTTTATTTATAACTCCGTTGTGTTAATTTAACATCCTCGAATATAAGAGGCTCTTTATTTAACTGCTCCGGCATATTGTCTCCTGTAAATTCCCAGGCTGCTACGTAAGCAAAATTTTCATCATCGCGTAAGGCTTCGCCTTCTTCTGTCTGGCTTTCTTCACGGAAGTGACCGCCGCAAGATTCTCTTCTATGCAAGGCGTCCACAACCATTAACTCGCCCAGTTCAAGAAAATCAGCTACACGTCCGGCTTTTTCCAAAGACATATTAACTTCTTCATTTTTACCCAGAACGATGGCGTTTTTCCAGAAATCGGCTCTTAATTCTTTTATTAAGCCAATTGCTTTAGTTAAACCAGCTTCATTACGCGCCATACCGCAGTATTCCCACATAATAACACCCAGCTCACGGTGATATTCATCAACAGTTTTTGTTCCTTTTAGAGATAATAATTTGTTCAATCTATCCTCAACATCCTTTTTTGCCTGCGCAAAAGCAGGATGGGTAGTATCTACAGGTTTAGGACCAATTCCGGCTAAGTAATCGCCAATTGTATATGGAATTACAAAATATCCGTCGGCTAATCCCTGCATTAATGCCGAAGCACCCAAGCGGTTAGCACCGTGGTCGGAGAAATTACATTCGCCCAAAGCATATAAACCAGGAACCGTTGTTTGTAAATTATAATCTACCCAAAGTCCGCCCATAGTATAATGAACAGCAGGATAAATACGCATCGGCGATTCGTAAGGATTTTCATCGGTAATCTGATAATACATATCAAACAAATTACCATATTTAGCCTCTACCGCATGCTTACCTAAACGATTAATAGCATCAGCAAAATCTAAATACACTGCTTTTCCGGAACCACCGACACCACGTCCGTCGTCAACAGCTTCCTTAGCATTGCGAGATGCAACATCGCGAGGAACCAGGTTACCGAATGAAGGATATTTACGCTCCAGGAAATAATCACGATCCTCTTCCTTAACATCTTTTGCCTTTAATTGTCCCTTACGAATCTGCTCGGCCATTGCCTGAGTTTTTGGAACCCAAACCCGTCCGTCATTACGTAAAGATTCAGACATTAACGTCAATTTAGACTGATGGTCTCCTGTAACAGGAATACATGTAGGATGTATCTGTGTATAGCAAGGGTTTGCAAAAAAAGCACCTTTTCTGTGTGCGCGCCAGATAGCAGTTGCGTTGCAACCCATGGCATTTGTAGAAAGATAAAATACGTTTCCGTATCCTCCGGTAGCCAGAATAACAGCTTGTCCGGCATAAGTTTCCAGTTTCCCTGAAACCAGGTCGCGGGTAACTACCCCCTGAGCTTTGCCATCAACCATTACAATATCCAGCATTTCATGACGGTTGTACATTTTAACAGTACCTGCATGAATCTGACGGTTCAGGGCAGAATATGCTCCTAATAATAATTGTTGTCCAGTTTGGCCACGCGCATAAAACGTACGCGAAACCTGCGCCCCGCCAAATGAACGGTTATCAAGCAAACCACCATATTCGCGTGCAAAAGGAACTCCCTGTGCAACACACTGATCAATAATATTAACTGATTCTTCGGCCAAGCGGTGTACGTTCGCTTCACGTGAACGGTAATCACCGCCTTTTATCGTATCGTAATATAAACGATAAACGCTGTCGCCATCGTTCTGGTAATTTTTTGCAGCATTAATACCACCTTGAGCGGCAATGGAGTGTGCACGGCGGGCGCTATCCTGAAAACAGAAAACTTTTACATTATAACCAAGCTCCGCTAAAGATGCGGCGGCAGAAGCACCCGCTAAACCACTACCAATTACGATTACAGTATATTTTCGCTTATTGGCTGGATTAACAAGCTTTAACTTGAATTTTTGTTTGGACCACTTTTCAGCTAATGGGCCCTCTGGTATTTTAGCGTCTAAAATCATCGCAGAAAACTATTTATATCCCCAAGAGGGAGGTTCAATCTAATTTGTTAAATATATGTATATCGGCATTGCAGCAAATACAGCCGGAATGATAATACTGAAAACCCACAAGCCCAGGAATTTGATAGCAGGAAAGTATTTTTTATGGTCAAAACCTAATGTTTGAAAACCACTCTGGAAACCATGATACAAGTGAAAACCCATTGCTATCATGGCAATTACATATAAAATTACATACCATAAATGACTGAATGCTTCCACAACGATTTTGTATAAATCTTTTGCAATAACTACTTGTGTGCCGTTTTGAGCATCGATATACGATGAGTGCAGCAACTCAGCTCCTGAAGTATTTAAATCTGTTACTCTTACAGCTTCCGGGTTTTCAATAGAAGTTTCATATTGAGTATAGGGCAAAGATCCGTTATGATATTCCCACCAGAAACTTTTCATGTGAATTACAATAAATACTAATAAAATAGTACCCAAAATACCCATGTTTCTTGAACTCCAGGAACTGTTAGCCGCACCATTATATTGCGCATACTTTATTGCCCGGGCCTTATTGTTTCTGATAGTTATTAGCAGCGCATAAACCGCATGTAAAATAATAGAGGCATACAAAAGATATGACACTATTTTAATAGGTAGAAAATGAGTCATAAAATAAGAATACTCATTAAAAGCCTTACCTGCGTCATCGTTAAACAATTGTAAGTTTCCGATAAGATGGATTACAAGAAACAGGCTGAGAAACAAACCTGTTAAGCCCATAATCAATTTCCTTCCCAGCGTTGAGGAGAAAGTTTTAGTGAAACTGCTCATTACCTTTTATTTGATTTATATTTAGAGAGGCAAAAGTATTAAAAAGGGCTTAGATATATAATGGATTTTACTTTCCTGAACAACTTTTGATTTATTTAGAACCATTCTAAGGCTTTTCCCGGTAATCTCCATATATTTAAAAGAACGAAAGATGAAAAATTTACTTGCCTATTTCTTATTACTACTTTTTTCCGGATGCTTTTATACAGATGTAACTATTAAAGGTTCTGCGGCTGGAATTAAAGATGCAGTTGTAGAGATTAGCAAGGATAAAAACGTTTGGGCTGCTAATATTGAAAACGATCATTTTTTTATCCCTGTAAAATTAGAAAAACCTGATTTTTATACTCTTAAATTACTTTTTAATGGGAAGCCCGGCCAAACTGTATCACATCTGATTTATCTGGAAAAGGGCGATTATACAATCAATTTAGATTCTGCGCATATAAGACACTATCCAACCATTACGACTACATCGGACATACAAAATGATTTAACCGAATACTTTACTACTCCGGGCAATGCAAAAACCAGGATGCAAAAATTTATACCAAATCATCCTAACTCTTTAGCTGCGGGATATCTTCTGAGTTCGGGGCAAGAGAGTATAGCAAAAGATCCGGTAGAATTTCTGAAAATCTATAATTATCTGAGCGAAGAGATTAAAGCAACATCCTTTGGCAAAGAATCAAAAAACATTATTGATGCCTATCTGAGAAATATGATCGGGTCTAACATGCCTGATATAAAGGGAACCATGCCAGATGGCAAAGCATTTAATAAAGATTTACTAAAAGGGAAATTAACTCTTCTTGCATTTTGGGCAAGCTGGAACGAACCAAGTACAAAAGATATTCCTCAACTTAAAATGCTGTATAATGAATTGCACCCAAAAGGCTTTGAAATAATAAGCATTGCTATTGATAAGCATGAAGAAAAATGGAAAAAATATATTACTGGCAATGAAATGAACTGGCTTCATGTTGCTGATTTTAAAGGTGCTTATTCTGAAAATTTTGAGCAGTTCAATACTAACATGCTTCCGTACTATATAATTATAGGGCCAGATTTAAAAATAGTTGATCATGGAGTGCCGATTGAAAGCGTGAAAATTTACTTCAATGATTTCATCAGAAATTCTTCAACACAATAACTTATCCTTTAAAGATACCTTCCGCAGGCAACATTTACCCTAAACTTCCCGAAAACCGACCATAACGGGAGTAACACGCTTGGCCGCGATTCTACTTTTTTCATTGTCTTATCTCTGCTTTGGATTGAGCACAGGAGAGAGCATGAACCAGACGACGCTCCAACCTGGTATAGGAAAGGTTAATAAACTCTTTACAAAAGATATAAGACTTAAAAGTATACAACCCGTAGATAGCCTGTGTTTAACCCGTACATAGCCCGTTAAAATACGCGTTATGTACGGGTAAGTATCGGGTAATATCCGGTTTAGTTTCCTGTAGTTTTATATCCTTTCCTATCTTTAGTATAGAGTTAAAGCGAAGGCGGATCATTAACTTAAATACATAAAAAAAAAGGCAACACTCAAAAATGACTCTATGGGCTTATCAGGTCAAAAAGAAACCAAATGGCCGGTGTAATGAAAATCCGTAGCAGGTTTGGCTTGGTTCAACAATGGCAACATCCATTTAAATTCTATTAAAGGCACTTATTTCGAAAGCTTCAGGAATTTTTTACTAATAAGTTTCTATCCTATAATTCGAACCAGATTAAAGATGATAGGATTCCGATTGAAAACGTAAGGATTTATTTCAATGATTTTATACGAGATTTTGTAACAAAATAACTCTATCATTTAAGATGCCAAATACGGTGTCGGCTTCTGTTATTCGCAAACAACATTTACCGGTAAACTTTCCAAAAGCCGGCAACACCGCCGCTTTTTCGCCAAAGTAATAACACGAAAGTAATACACTTTGCCGCGCTTTTCCTTTTAAACGAACGGCAGGATGAATATGTCCGCTTAAAATATATCCGTTTTCGGGAGACGATTTATCATAGTCTTTTTTATCATGTACTAAAAGAAAAGGACCAAGATGCAGTTCCGGATAAACCTCAAATTCTGCTTGCTTGTAATAATCGGAATGAAGAATGTCGTGGTTGCCTTTTACCAGAATCATGTTTATATCCGGGAACAGCTCGCGCCAAAGCTGGAGCCAGTTCCAATCGTTATTATATTCACTATGGAAGAGATCACCGAGAAAGATTAACTGACATGGTTTATATTCGCGTATGAGATCTGACAGGCGTGCTAATTCTTCCTGTTCCATGAGCTTTGGAACAGCAATTCCGGCTTTTCTGAAATGGCCAACTTTACCGATATGAAGATCAGCAACGATAAGTGTTTGCTCTTCTTCCCAAAAAATAGCCTTTTCGGGCGTTAATATGAAATGTTGTTTAAGTAGTTCCCAACGTACTCCCTGCCTTGCCATATTATAAAAATAAAAAAGCCTTTCGCAATTACTAAGGTTGCCGATAAAACTTTTCAAATCGGTACTTATATGCAACGGAAATCAACCATGGGCTTCCATCATGGGGGATACCGCAACAAATAGTTATAGTTTATCCTAATGTTATCACAAAATTTTGTATAATAAATTAAATGATTATCTTAGAATCAAAAAACTCTCTTAATAAAAAAATTAAATTTACAGCTCGGCAGTATCAAAGAGATGCTTACGAGAGAACAGATGAAAAAAATTATTGGCGGTGGTGACTACCAAAAATGTTCACTTGGCTGCGGTAATAATGTATGGTACGATAGCGATGGGAGCGCTCCCTGTGAATTCAGCACAACTTCATGGTCAGATATGCAAGGTCACTCCTATGAACAAGATTGTATGACTTCCGGAAACACACAGGCTTGCTGTGACGTGAGGGATGTTACGCCGCCAATCCTAGGTTAACAGGCAAATACCGCCTTATGCATACGTAAGGTGGTATTATTCACACCTTTTCTTTTCCTCCAATGTATTTTTTGAAGACTTGCGGAACACCTAAAAACATCCAGTAGTAAGATAGATCAATTCAGTTTTCGGTTTTACAATCTGAAACATCTCACAAAATGACTGAATTTTTTTCATTGAAAATAAAGCGTTTTCTTTCTTTTCTCTTTTAAGCTCACTTTCAAGTATCCTTTTCCAGAGTGAAAGAATGCAACTCTCTTTTCGAATGGGAACACAACATCAGAAAACTTTGGTGACCCCTACAAACGTATACTGAATGGACGCGTCCGTTCCGTCTAAGCCTTATTTCATCCGGTCCTTGAACAGGCACTGTAATAACGTATATAGCCGACACTTAAATCAACAATGAATCTGATTCGCATTTTATTAATGAAAAGCCTTCCGCATATGCAAAAGGCTTTCAAAGAATTATAGATAATATATTTATTATAGAGATGCTGTAAACCAGAATGGTACTCCATCCGGACCGATTCCGTCTATCCTTATCATGCCCTCACCTCCTGAAGACAATGCTGCTGCTATATCGTCAACAGAATTAACTGTTTTCCCATTTACTCGTGTAATAATAGCACCTTTACTAACTTGAGATTCGGATAACAGACCGCCTGGACGCACACTATTCACTACAACCCCACCGTTGATGCGATACTTCTGCTTCTGGATGGCAGTTGGCGATGAGAAGCTTCCGCCAAGCATTTGTAATACCCGCATAGCTTCAGCACTCCCCACTTTTGAGTTTGACGCTGTCACAAGTGAACTTTCTCCTTTAAGAGTTACAGACACGCTTTGCTCTTTACCATCTCTAACATATCCTAACTGAACTTTATCGCCAGGGCGAAGACGTCCTACACGTTCTTGCAGATCTGAAGACCTAAGAATTTTAACACCGTCAACTTTCGTAATTACGTCTCCTTTTTTCAGACCGGCCGCCTGGGCGCCTCCGCCTTCAACTACATCATTTACATAAAGTCCGTTAATTTGCGATATGCCTAATTCTTTGGCCCTGCTGGCATTTAGCTCATTAAAAGTAACACCAACAAATCCTCTTTTAACAGATCCAAACTTAATAAAGTCGTCCATTATCTTTTTAGCAAGATTTACCGGAATTGCAAAACCATAACCCACATATGTTCCGCTTTGGGAAGCTATTGCCGAATTAATTCCAACCAATTCGCCTCGTGTATTTACCAAAGCACCACCACTATTCCCCGGATTGATAGCCGCATCCGTTTGAATAAAAGACTCAATTGCCGAATTTGGGGCTGGTTCCTGAGCTCCCTGACCACGTGCAGGAAAGCTTCTTGGGTTGTTGTTTTCGCCTAAAATGTCAATGGCTCTTCCTTTTGCACTTACAATACCCGCAGTTACCGTACTTTGTAATGTTAAGGGATAACCAACAGCAAGTACCCATTCTCCTACCTGCACGTTATCAGAATTTCCCAATTTCACTATAGGTAAATCTTTAGCATCAACTTTCACTAAAGCTACATCAGTATTCGGGTCGGTACCAATTACCTTACCGATATAAGATCGGTTATCAGGTAAAATGATTTCAATTGTACTTGCCTTCTCCACTACGTGATTGTTCGTTATAATATAGCCATCTGGAGTTACAATAACTCCAGAACCAGAAGCTCGTTGAGGTACACGCTGACGGCTACCACCACCACGCGGACTTCCAAAGAAATCTCTGAACATTTCCTCCATTGGATCTCCGCTACTACCGCCAGACTGGCTAGGTGCGTTATACGTAGTTTGAATATGTACTACCGCCGGTGAAACAGCTGCCGCAGCCTGCACAAAATCAACATCGCCAGCCGAAGAAACATTTAAAGGGTTATTTGCGAAATAAACCTTCTGTCTTTCTTCCAGGCTTAAATTATCGGCGTATTTGCTTTCAATCAGCTTATAACCGCCAACTGCTACTGCACCGCCTATAAATGCAGTTAAAAGTGTAATACCTATCTTCTTCATATTCTGCTTATGTGTTTTTCTACTTTCTGTCAAAATTAATACCAGTTAAACGTTAAATACAAGCCTAACATACCCCAAAAATTGTTAAAGTTTGTTAAATTAAAGATTAAAAACTTTCTTAGATTAATTGCTAAGCTAATTATCTTTGTTTATACACAATATTCCTTCCACAATTTAGTAATCTTGTAATAATGAAACTACATTTCTACAAATACCAGGGCGCAGGCAACGATTTTATATTAATAGACAACCGCGAAACAGGCTTTGATCACCAGCAAAAGTCTGTTCTTGCTGCCTTATGCGATAGAAGGTTCGGAATTGGTGCCGATGGAATCATGTTTCTTCAAAAAAAAGAAGGATATGATTTCGAAATGGTTTACTATAATTCTGACGGTAATCCAAGTAGCATGTGTGGTAACGGAGGACGCTGTATTGTAGCTTTTGCCAGAAACCTAAACATTGTACAAGATAATACTAACTTTTTGGCAGTGGACGGACCTCATTATGCCAATATTTCAGAATCCGGGGATTGGGTAAGTTTGCAAATGATTGATGTAGATACTATTGAAAAAGATGGTGATGCTTACATACTGAACACAGGTTCGCCTCATTATGTTCAAGCAACCAATAACCTGTCGGAAAAGGATGTTTTTAACGAAGGCAAAGCAATCAGATATAATGAAACGTATAAAACTGAGGGCATAAATATAAACTTTGTGGAAGATTTCGGCGATTATTATCAGGTAAGAACTTACGAACGTGGCGTAGAGGATGAAACTTTTGCCTGCGGAACCGGCGCTACGGCCGTAGCTTTAGCCATGGCCAAACATAAAAACCAAACGGGTAGTATTACTACTCCGATAAAAGTTGTAGGCGGAGATTTAAACATCAGGTTTAATTATGATGGTTCGAAATTCAGTAATATTTTTTTAGAAGGGCCGGCGAAGTTTGTTTTTGAAGGTGATATCGAAATTTAGACATTTGAAAAATTAAATTTCGGTATATTATTAACTGTCAAATAGTGAAAATATGCCATTTTGTTATAATTTAAAGCGCAAATAACTACTTTTGCATCCCTAACATAATATTATGCATAGAACACATACCTGCGGTGAGTTAACGATAAGCGATTTAGGCAAAGAAGTAACCCTGGCAGGATGGATACAGAAATCACGCGATTTAGGTGGAATGACCTTTATTGATATCCGCGACCGTTACGGAATAACCCAGCTTTTGGTTAATATGGATGAGGATGCAGCCTTATGCGAACAAGCCCGAGGCCTTTCCCGCGAATACGTAATTAAAGTTACCGGAAAGGTAGTAGAACGCAGCAGCAAAAATCCTAAAATGATTACCGGCGATGTAGAAATTAAACTTTCTTCTATCGAGGTACTTAATAAGGCTAAACTTCCTCCTTTTTTAATTGAAGATGAAACAGATGGCGGTGAAGATTTAAGAATGAAGTACCGCTACCTCGATTTACGTCGTACTCCGGTTAGAAATAATTTAATCCTCCGTCATAAAATGGCGCAGGAAATACGCAAATACCTGGATGAGCAGGATTTCCTGGAAGTTGAAACTCCCGTTCTTATCAAGTCGACCCCGGAAGGCGCCCGCGATTTTGTGGTGCCAAGCCGAATGAACCCCGGAGAATTTTATGCACTTCCTCAATCGCCGCAAACATTTAAGCAATTGTTAATGGTTTCCGGTTTCGACCGCTATTTCCAGATTGTAAAATGCTTCCGTGATGAAGATTTGCGTGCCGATCGCCAGCCTGAATTTACGCAGATTGATTGTGAAATGGCATTCATCGAACAGGAAGATATATTAGTACTGTTCGAAGGGTTGATTAATCATCTGTTCAAAAAAATAAAAGGCATTGATATTGGCAGCGTACCGCGTATGGATCATACCGATGCGATGCGTTTATACGGCTCTGATAAGCCAGACACCCGTTTTGAAATGCAGTTTGTTGAACTGAACGATGTTGCCAAAGGCGCTGGTTTCCCGGTTTTTGATAACGCGGAATTAGTGGTTGGTATAAACGCTAAAGGATGCGCAGAATATACACGCAAGCAATTGGATGAACTTACAGAGTATATAAAACGTCCTCAGATTGGCGGGACCGGATTAATTTACCTGCGCCATAACGCTGATGGAAGCTTAAAATCTTCGGTAGATAAATTCTATAACGAAGATGCTTTGAAAAAATGGTCGGCTGCATTTAATTCTGAGCCCGGCGATTTGATTTTGGTTATGGCCGGCCCTGCAGAGAAAGTACGCAAGCAATTAAATGAACTTCGCCTTGAAATGGGTAACCGTTTAGGTTTACGCGATAAAAATAAATTCTCGCCGCTTTGGGTGGTGGATTTTCCGTTATTAGAATGGGATGAAGAGAATAGCCGCTATCATGCAATGCATCATCCATTTACTTCTCCCAAGCCAGAAGACATCGCTTTATTAGATACCAAACCTGGTGAAGTAAGAGCCAATGCGTATGATTTGGTTATCAACGGAACTGAAATCGGTGGTGGTTCTATCCGTATTCACGACAGGGCTTTGCAAAGTTTAATGTTTAAGCATCTTGGTTTTTCTTCTGAAGAAGCCCAAAAACAATTTGGTTTCTTAATGGAAGCGTTTGAATTTGGCGCACCTCCGCATGGTGGAATTGCGTTTGGTTTTGACCGGCTGGTTTCAATTTTCGCCGGCTTAGATTCTATACGTGATGTAATTGCTTTCCCTAAAAATAACTCGGGTAAGGATGTAATGATTGATTCTCCATCGACAATATCTTACGAGCAATTAAAAGAATTGAGTATAAAAACTACGGTATAATAATACTCGAATATCTTATTTTAAATAAAAGGACCTCCTTAATCGGGAGGTTTTTTTATTAAATGCTTTTTTTATATTTACATACCATCTCTAAATCTTATGCCAGAACAAAAATCAATATCAATCATTCCTGATGAATTAGTTATCAACAAGATTTATCACATTCGCAATCAAAAAATAATGTTAGACAGTGATTTGGCGGAATTGTATGAAGTGGAAACGAGAGCATTAAATCAGGCTGTTAGCCGAAATATTGATCGTTTTCCTGAAGATTTTATGTTCCAGCTAACACAAAATGAGTTTGAAAACTTGAAGTCACAATTTGTGACTTCAAGTTGGGGAGGACGACGAACAATTCCTTACGCATTTACCGAACACGGGGTTTTAATGCTTTCAAGTGTATTAAAAAGCAAAAGAGCAATACAGGTAAACATTCAGGTAATGAGGATTTTTACCCGGATCCGTCAAATGATTACAGAAAACACCGATCTGAGATTAGAGATTGATGGAATTAAAAAAGCTGTTCACAATCAAAACCAGAATATTGAGGTAGTTTTCCAGTATCTGGATGAATTAATGGAAAAAAAGGATAATCCTGTACCAAGGAAACGGATAGGATTTATGCCGGATGATTTATAAAAACTTGAAGTCGCATTTTGCGACTTCAAGTTTTAAGGAAAGCTGAACCTTCCCTGATTTTATATTTTTGAAAATAAAGGACTAGCCCTTCTGACTTCTTAAAATATCCCTGATTTCGCTTAGTAATACTTCTTCTTTAGTAGGTAATGCTTCAGCTATTGCTTCAACCACTTCTTCTTTTTTCTTTAAAGAATTAATAAACTTAATCATCAAAAAGATACAAAAAGCAACGATGAGAAACTGAATAAGTGTATTAAGGAAGTTTCCATATTTAATAGAAACTTCAGCTATTTTATTAGCTACATCCTCATCTTTTATAACAATCTTTTTATCAGCGAAATCAATTCCACCCATAAGATAACCGATCGGAGGCATAATAACATCGTCAACTAATGAAGTGACGATTTTACCAAAAGATGCACCAATAATGACTCCGACTGCCAGGTCGATAACATTGCCGCGCATGGCGAATTCCTTAAATTCTTTTACAATGCTCATAATGTGATTAATTAAATACCAAATAAATGTAGTATTAAATTTATTATGCTCATAAGAAATATCTGGCTATTGACAATATATTATATTGTTTTTCTTAATCGGATAATCCCTATCCAATTCATAAATTTCATTACCGGATAAACAGGATCTAATTCAAACCAGCGCTTTGCAAAGTTAGGGCTATTGGGATGCATGTGGTGATTATTCTGGAACAATTCACCCAGCATAAAGAAGTCAAACGGAGTTGTATTTTTAGAATGATCGCCATTATCAAAATTTGAATAACCATACTTATGGCCGCACCAGTTAACTAAGGCCCCGTGAAGAGGTCCCATCACAAAATGTATAGGCAATAATAAGAACATCCACCATTGTGTTGCAAAAACCACATAAAAGGCGACATAAAATAACCCAAACCCTATACGCGAAACCATGGATGAAGCCATTAAATCTACTGTCCTCCATTCGGGATAATTCCCTTTAAAACGTGTTTCGGGTTCTTTATTAAGATTTACATAATCCTGGAAAATCTTTTTTGTGGCCCACATCATTTGAAATACATCCCTGAAAAAATGAGGAGAATGGGGATCTTTCTCGGTATCGCTATACGCATGATGCATCCGGTGAAGAATAGCATACGCTCTTGGATTTAAAAATGACGCTCCCTGAAATACCCAGGTCATGATATAAAACGTACGTTCCCAGAACTTACTGGTAGTAAACATTTTATGCGAAGCGTAGCGATGGAGGAAAAAAGTCTGGAAAAATAAAGATAAGAACCAGTGGCAAAGAAAGAAAATAAGAATAATCAAAATATACTAATTAAAAGATATGATTTATAACGGGTACAGTTATCCGCAACCACATATAAAACGCAAAAGTATGATTAATCGTTTATTTAAAAATAAAATATAGAATTAATGACTTTGAGAATTGATTAGATGACATTATAGATGCCTCCGCTTCTTATATCGCTTTAAACGGGATGATTGCAAATCTCAATATCCACATATAGGCATCATACTAATTTTTCTTTTACAAGCCCTTGCCATTTAAACAATTAACCTTATCTTTGCAATCCCTTTTTAAGGGGTATAAATAATTTTTTAATTAATTTAATATCAAGCAAGTGAATACGTTAAGTTACAAAACTGTCTCTGCTAACAAACAGACCGTTAACAAACAATGGATAGTTGTTGACGCTGAAGGCGAGATTTTGGGGCGCTTATCTTCTAAAATCGCTATGGTGATTAGAGGAAAAAACAAGCCATCGTACACCCCACACGTAGACTGCGGAGATAACGTAATTGTTATTAATGCAGACAAGGTAAAACTGACCGGTAACAAAATGGGCGACAAAACGTACGTTCGTTACACAGGCTATCCAGGCGGTCAGCGTTTTATTTCTCCGAAAGAGTTATTGGCAAAACATCCTGAGCGTATAGTTGAAAAAGCTGTTCGCGGTATGTTACCTAAAAATCGTTTGGGACGTGCATTGTACAAAAACCTACATGTTTATGCAGGTGCAGAGCATCCTCATGCAGCACAAAGTCCAAAAGAAATCAAACTTTAATCAAAGAGAAACGAAATGTCAACAACAAACACTTCAGGCAGAAGAAAAACAGCAGTTGCCCGTATCTATCTTAAAGATGGTAACGGCGGCATTACCGTAAACGGTAAAGATTACAAAGAATATTTCCCTACCTTACCATTACAATTCATCGTTACACAATCTACAGAAGTTTCTGGTTCTACCGGAAAATTTGATGTTACGGTTAACGTTGCAGGTGGTGGTGTTAAAGGACAAGCGGAAGCAGTACGTTTAGCAATTGCAAAAGCTATTGTAGAACTGGATCCGGAAACTAAACCTTCATTGAGAGCCAAAGGCATTATGACTCGTGATAACCGTATGGTTGAGCGTAAAAAACCAGGTCGTAAGAAAGCCCGTAAGAAATTTCAATTTAGTAAACGTTAATCTCAGGAGGATCACACAATGGCAAGAACAACATATCAGGATTTATTGGATGCAGGTGTACACTTTGGTCACCTTACCCGCAAATGGGATCCAAAAATGTCTCAGTACATTTTCATGGAGCGTAATGGCATCCACATCATAGATTTAAATAAAACTTTAACAAAATTAGAAGAAGCTGCTGCCGCGATTAAACAAATCGTTAAATCTGGCCGCAAGGTATTATTCGTAGCTACTAAAAAACAGGCTAAGGATATCGTTGCAGCTCAGGCTAAATCTGTAAACATGCCTTTCGTAACCGAGCGTTGGTTAGGTGGTATGTTAACAAACTTCGCAACAGTACGTAAGTCTATCAAAAAGATGTCTAACATCGATAAAATGACTAAAGACGGAACTTACGATGTTCTTTCTAAGAAAGAAAAATTAATGATTCAGCGTGAGCGTATCAAGTTAGAAAACCTTTTAGGAGGTATTGCTGACCTGAACCGTCTTCCTGCTGCACTGTTCCTTATTGATGTTAAAAAAGAACACATCGCTGTTTCTGAAGCATTAAAATTGAATGTACCTACTTTTGCAATGGTAGATACTAACTCTGACCCATCGAATATCGATTTCGCTATCCCTGCGAATGATGATGCTACTAAATCAATCCAATTGATTACAGACATCATTATAAAAGCAATTCAGGAAGGTTTAGACGAGCGTAAACGCGAAAAAGAAGAAGAAACTGAAAAAGAAGCTGCGGCTGCAAAAGCGAAAGCTGATGCTCCTGAAGCTAAAGATGAAGCTCATTCTGGTCGCCGCGAACGCAAATCGGCAACTCCTGTTGAAGTAACTGCTGCTGCAGAAACCGAAACACCTGGCGAAAGCGCTGAATAATATTTGTTGTGGGTTGTAGGTTGTGTGTTGAAGGTAATCTGAAACGTACAATCTACAACCCATATTTTTTAGGATAAATGGTGGTTGAAGATATTAAACTTACAACCTATATACTTACAACTTACAACTAAATAAAATGTCTACAGTACAAATCTCTGCCTCAGACGTAAATAAACTGCGCCAGCAAACAGGTGCAGGAATGATGGATTGCAAAAAAGCTTTAACAGAAGCGAATGGCGATTTCGAAGCTGCTATAGATTACCTTAGAAAAAAAGGTGCTAAAGTTGCTGCAAGCCGCCAAGATCGCGAATCTAACGAAGGTGTGGTTATTTCTAAAACTACTGCTGATGGAAAACGCGGTGTTATTGTTGAAGTAAATTGCGAAACTGATTTCGTTGCTAAGAATGCTGATTTCATCGCTTTTGCTAACAGCATTGCTGATTTAGCTATCGAAAAGAACGTTTCTTCAACTGAAGAACTTATTGGTCTTGATTTAAACGGTGTTAAAGTTTCTGATGCTTTACTAGATCAAACTGGTAAAATTGGCGAAAAAATCAGTGTTTCGAAATTTGAAACAGTAACAGGAGAAAAAGTTATCGCTTATATCCATGGTAACTATCGCTTAGGTGTATTAGTAGCTTTAAGCGCTGATGCAGCTAATGCTAACGAAGCTGGTAAGGATGTTGCGATGCAAATCGCTGCAATGAATCCGGTTGCTTTAGATAAAGATGGTGTTGACTCTGCTGTTATTGAGCGCGAACTGGAAATTGCTAAAGAACAAATTCGTGCTGAAGGCAAGCCAGAAGAAATGATAGAAAAAATTGCTGCTGGTAAGCTTAATAAATTCTATAAAGACTCTACTTTATTAAACCAGGAGTTTGTTAAAGATTCTTCAAAAACTGTTGCTCAATTCTTAAACGGAGTACAAAAAGATTTAACTGTTACTGCATTTAAACGCGTACAGTTAGGAGCTTAATAATTCATTCGGTTTAATCGTCTGATAAAAATCCCTGTCAAAACCTGGCAGGGATTTTTTTATATACCTAAATTGGTAATCACCATCTTTACTATTAACCTAGGTTCGATTATAAAAACAAGCTACTTGGAATGAATTCTACATTAAATTTAATTTCGGCTTTTTAGGAAAGGAGCAGCGATTAACCCTGCAAGGATGTTAGTCATAAAATTGCCGAAAGAACATGTCTTGAATGCTCTACCTGGCAGATGTTTTTGAGTTCATCATCAACAGTTTCAATAACTGAACGTTTTCTGAGTATAATGTTGAGTCCGTTAAGCAGTTCTTCATATTGTTGCAGATGTGCAACCCATCGATAAACAATGTGTTAGTTAGTCCTTTAGAGAGATAACCTTTGTCACCATTTATAGCTTTCCTTTTAGGCTCTATAAGTCATTCATTTTTAAGTGGTTAAAGACTGAATATTACTTCTTTTACAGCCTGTTTTTCTTTAAAATTTATCTTATCAGAATTATTAATCGAACTCAGGTTAATTCTAAAATCAGCATACATTAATTAATTATTAAGCCAGACGGTGAATTGAAAGCTAAATCCCAAAATTCTTAATATAGGATTAAAAAGCAGCTAGCATCCTTATTGCCTTTTTAACACTGCATTATTATTCCCCTAATAGTGTTCAGATAGTTTTGTCGGAGTTTAATACTCCAACAACAGATGTTAAAAAGAAGAGAATTTTTAAGGAATGCAGGTCTGCTTGGTGCAGCAATAGCGGCTCCGGCAGGTATTATTAAGGCTGCCGAAAACAATATAAGTACCCGTGATCTTACTGCCACACTTTTAAAGGGCCGGATTAGTTCGGCGGGCAAAGGTATTGCCGGAGTAGCAGTAACAGACGGAATTAATGTAACCAAAACTTCTGTTAACGGTAATTATGAATTACTGAGCAATAAAACCACAGAATTTGTTTATATATCACTTCCTTCCGGATACGAGTTTCCTAATCAAAAAAGCATAACCAAATTTTTTAAAGCCATTAATCACTCCAAAGGTAGTTTTCAAGCCGACTTCGACCTGAAAAAATTATCGGTTAATGACGATAAACACGCCTTTGTAGTTTGGGCAGATACCCAGATACAAAATAAAAGAGACGCCGAGTTTTTATTAACTCAATCAGTACCAGATTTAAAATCATTGGTAGATTCTTATGGAAAAGATATGCCTATGCATGGTATAGGCTGCGGCGATTTGGTGTTTGATGTATTTGAATTATATCCTGATTATGAAAAGGCTCTTGAAATAAGCGGTATCCCTTTCTTTAATGTCATCGGAAACCATGATATGAATATGGATGCCCGTAGTGACGAGGGCTCTGCAGAAACATTTAAACAGCATTTTGGGCCTACTTACTATTCCTACAATCGTGGTAAGTTGCATTATGTTGTGCTTGACGATGTGTTTTTTATGGGTGCCAATAAACGCTACATGGGATACATTTCCGAAAATCAGTTTCAGTGGCTGGAACAGGATTTGAAATACGTGCCTGCGGGCTCAACGGTAATTTTGAGTTTACATATTCCTACAGATACCGGTCAACGCAACCGCGATAAATCAACCGAACCTGAATTGGGAGGAGTGGTAATCAACAGACAACGACTGTATGATATTCTGAAACCCTACACCGTTCATTTCATGTCGGGGCATACACACTTTAATGAAGTTTGGATAAAGGATAACATGACTGAACATAACCACGGAACGGTATGCGGCGCCTGGTGGACAGGGCCGATTTGCGGTGACGGAACTCCGAATGGGTATGGTGTTTATGAGGTGGACGGTGACAAAATATCCTGGTATTATAAAGCCACAGGCCAGCCAAAAACACATCAGTTAAGAATTTACGCGCCCGGCAGACATACTGATTTCCCTGAGGAGGTCTGTGTAAACGTTTGGAATTACGATCAGAACTGGAAGCTGGAATGGTTTGCCGACGGAGAATTAATGGGTAATCCTCAGCAACGTACCGCTTACGATCCGTGGGCTGTAGAATTGTACAAAGGTAAAGACAAGCCAAAACCAAGAGCCTGGGTCGAGTCAAATCTTACCGACCATATTTTCTTTTTTAAGCCGGAATCTTCTGTAAAGCAAATTAAAGTGGTCGCTACCGATCCTTTCGGAAACAGCTACAGTGAAATACTGGCCCTGAATTCGTAAAAAGAGATCTGATTCATAAATATTCCCCCACATAATTATATCAACACAAAAATTAATATGAAGCGTAGATCTATTCATTGTCTTGAATCGTTTTTTCCAGATGTAACTCGTCTCAGACAAATTGTCGGAAGAGCATTTTTATTTTTTGAATTTAACAAGGTTGCCATAACAGTTTTTACTGTGGCTTTAATTTGTTTCCAGGCACTGATGCAGGAAACATTTGCGGCATCTGCACAGGAAATAATAACTATTTCCGGCGTAGTAGTAGATGATCAGGATTCAGAGCCACTGCCGGCCGTTACTATTCTGGATGATAGTAAGAAAAGGCTGGATGTGACCGCAGTCAATGGTTCTTTTACTGTTCAAGTGCCTAAAGACACCGAAGTTTCGTTTAATATGATTGGTTACACGGCATTCAGGAGAGTATTTAACGCCAGTCAAACCAACGTCACTATTCGCTTAAAAGCAGATGTTAGTCAGCTTAATGAGGTAGTAGTTACAGCTTTAGGTATCAAGAGAGAGCAAAAATCGCTCGGTTACGCCGTATCTATAATTGATAGCACGGCACTTACAAATGCGATTTCCAGTAATTGGACTGACGCTCTATCTGGAAAAGTTGCCGGTTTAAATCTTGTTCGTAACAGCGGTCCCGCCGGCTCTAACAAGATCATCCTTCGTGGCGAGAATAATCTGACCGGGGATAACGAGGCGCTGATCGTTATTGACGGCGTGGTTGCCAGCGCCAGCGGATCACGTAGCGCATCTCCATCAGGAGGCGTCTATGGTACATCAGGTGACAATATGCCGGTGGATTACGGAAGCGCCCTTAATGACATAAATCCCGAAGATATTGAAAGTGTAACCGTATTGAAAGGACCGGGCGCCGCTGCACTTTATGGACAACGAGGTGCAAATGGTGCGATATTGATCACAACCAAATCAGGAAATACGAAACGGAAAACATTAGGCATCAATTTCAGCCAAAACATAACATTTGAAGAAGTTAACCGGAAACCGGATTTGCAGAGGGAATACGGACAGGGACTTGGGGGCGCCGCTTATTATTCAAGGGGCGCATCAGCAGACGGCCCTAATACTAATTCGACAAGTTCTGCCTGGGGACCGAAATTTGATGGCCAGTACTACTTCCAGTGGGATCCGGAACTTCAAAATACCGGCCTTACCCGTACGCCCTGGGTTGCTAAAGCTAACCCGATTGATGCTTTCTTTAAAAGAGGGTACGATTCCAATACCTCAGCCAGCCTGGATGGAAATATAAATAAAACAAACTTACGCCTGGCTTTAAATCACAATGAAAACGATTGGATTGCACCAAACACCGGATACGAACGCACTTCGGTAGCTTTATCGTTGAATTCAAAAATCACAAAAAAACTGACACTTAGTGGTAAAGCTACTTACAATAACAAAAACAGCGACAACCTGCCCACAACTGGTTTTGGTAATCAGGCTTATATGTATTGGGTGTATTTCTCACAACCTAACGTAGATCCCAATTATTACAAAGATTATTGGGTACGGGGGGCAGAGAATCGCCAGTTTATTAATATCACTACAACTACGCTTGAGTCGCCTTATGCAATATCTTACGAGTATCTTAACACACAGAAGCGTAACGGGGTAGTGGGTAATATTCAGCTTTCGTATCAACTTGCAAAAGGACTGCTGGCACAAGGGCGTGTGTCGCTCGATCAAAACAAAAATATAACCGAACAGATGCGGCCTTATGATGCCGCCGGAGCGAAATTCGCACAAGGTTCATACCGTATCCAGAACGCTACAACTTACGAGAAAAATGCTGATGTTCTGCTCAAGTACGACACCAAGATTAACAAGGATATCCAACTAAGCGTAACCGGAGGGGGCAGTATGCTAAGGAACGAATACAGGAAAGGCGAGAGCCGCGCCGATGGTTTGAAAGTCCCGGACTTTTACGATCTCTCTAATAACATCAATCCAATCATTTCTGTGCCTGATACTTCGAGATACCGGTTTAATAGCGTATATGGGTTGGTTTCGGCTTCGTATAAAGACTACCTGTATGTAGATGTTACCGGCCGTCAGGACTGGAGCAGCGTTTTGGCTTCGCCGTTACGGACTGCCGATGTTGGTTTTTTTTACCCATCGGTTAACATGGCCTTTATTCCTTCAGATTTTTGGGCTCTTCCAAAAACCTTCAATTTCGTTAAGCTAAGGGCTTCCTATTCGCAGGTAGGAAGCGGTAGCACTCGTGCTTACCTCACTGCTTATAACTATTTACCTGCTAACAACGGATTGTATCCTAATGGTTCTACAGCAAATCCCACAATTCTTCCGGCATTAAATCTGAAGCCGCTCATGACCACGACGTATGAAGTGGGAACAGACGTTCGGATGTTTAAGAACCGATTAAATGTTGATGTTGCCTTATACAAGGGAAATACAAAGAACCAGATACTCAGCCGTGTAGTTGACCGGTCATCGGGTTATGCGAGTGCTGTTATCAATGCCGGAAGAATTGATAATAAAGGTATTGAAATTGGCCTAAACGGAACGCCCATCCAAATGAAGGGTAAAAACTCTTTCCAATGGACGGCCACAGCTACATTCTCTGCTAACAGAAATGAGATTAAGGAATTGCTGGACAGCTCGGTAGTTCTTCGTAACAGCCCGATCGGAAACGCCCAGGTTATTGCAAACGTTGGAGGCAGTATGGGAGATATGTACGGTCTTGGATTCGTGCGTTCGCCCCAGGGGCAGATAGTTTATAAAGATGGAATGCCGCAGATTGATCCCGATCCGGTTTACCTTGGTAACTCCATTCCTAAATTTAAAACCAGCCTGGGAAGTACATTCAGCTACAAAAGAGTGAGCTTAAGTGTGTTGTTCGACGCTCAGTTTGGAGCAGTTGGCAATGCATTCTCATTAGCCCGTATAGGTGAAAACGGTAAATCAGCGCTTACCCTTCCCGGACGATACAATGGTATTATTGGAAATGGTGTTATCCTGAACACGGATGGAACCTACCGTCCGAACGATGTGATTGCTACAAATATTCCAGCATATTACAAAACTGTTTACTACGATAATGCAGAAGGTACGATGTTCAGCACCGACTTTGTTAAGTTCCGTGAAGCAAACCTTGCCTATTCATTACCAAGCAGTTTTGTTAAGAACATGGGACTGAGCAAAGTTACTATCAGTGGCTTTGGACGTAACCTGTTTATTTGGTCGCCGTGGCCTGTTTTCGATCCCGAGTTTGGCTCATTAGCCGGTACCGATATTGTAACTGGTTTTGAGGTGGGTCAACTTCCATCGACACGCACTTACGGGTTGCGTTTAGTTGTGGGTCTTTAATAGATAAGAAATTGAAACCATCATTATTAAAAAACAAATTATATTCCAATGAAAAATATTAAGATAAAAACAATCTGTATTGCTGTGATTGGCAGTTTCATAATTTCCTCGTGTGAAGATTTTGTGGAAATTAATACAGATCCGATTGGTAATAAAACCACTTCACCGGCTCAGTTGCTGGCACCTTCACTAGTGAATTTGCTTTCGGTGAATATGCTGCGGGGACGTACATTTAACAATGAGCTTATGCAGGTATCAGTATCGATCAGCGATGCGGAGGGAACAGTGAACCGGTATGCCTTTCGCCGTAACTGGGCCGATTATACCTGGAACGGGTTGTTCAGCGAACTAACCAACGTCCGGGATATCTATGCACTTGCAAGTCAGCCAGAGTACCAGAGCAACTCGCTTATGGGTATTTCAAGAATTCTGGAAGCTTATGCGTTCTCCATTTTAACAGATACGTATGGCGACATTCCTTATTCAGAGGCCAACAAAGGTAAGGACGGAATTGTAGAGGCTAAATTCGACAGGCAAAAAGATATTTATCTCGACTTATTCAAAAAACTGGAAGAGGCGAATATCTTGTTAACTGCCGGAACAGCTATTCCTGAAAGCAGCGATCCGGTTTTCAATGGCGACATCGCAAAATGGCGTAAACTTGGCAACTCGTTGTATCTGCGTTTATTACTTCGTATTTCAGGTAAGACTGAAGTTGCATCCGCCGTTATTGACAAATTTAAAGAGATTGTTAATAATCCGACCCAATATCCGATCATGACTACCAATGATGATACTGCAAAACTTCTTTGGACCACTTCGTCCACCAGTACCGCATTGTACTCGTCGCCTTATACAAGTATCCGGGGACTTGATTTCAGGAGCGCAATATCAAAGTTCTTTATTGACAATTTGCGTGACTGGGGGCATCCGGTTTTAAATAATGCATATGGTAGAAACGGGGTTAACCGCTGGGGAATAAGCACCGTGGGTGGAAACCTGGTTGGCGTGCCAAGTGGGTTTTCCCCTGGTAGTATCAGTTCTGGCCAGTCAGCTTTTTATTCTTATGACAATGTTCCCGGCACCGGCACAGCAAATGCTGGTTATAGCCTCCAGGTTGACCCATACACCGGCATCATTATGAACGTGGCTGAAGTTGATTTTATCCTTGCTGAAGGCATTTTAAGGGGTTGGATCACTGGTTCGGTTGAAACATACTATAATAAAGGTATTTTAGACATGATTCAGTATTGGATTCCTACCTATCCGGCAGCTAATTTATCAGACTATATGACTGCTGCAGATATTCGGTGGGAAGATGCGCAGCTGTTTGAAGATAGAATGGAAGCGCTTCACCTGCAAAAGTATTATGCATTGTTCCTGATCGATTCGCAACAATGGGCAGAATACCGCCGTACCGGACATCCGGTTCTTCCGATCAATGGACCGGGTACATCCTTTGCAAACGGGGGCATTATGCCGGCTCGCTTATATTACCCGGTTATTGCTCAAACAGCTAACCGGGACAGCTATAATGACGCGATAGCTATACAAGGCCCTGATGAGATCAATACGCAAATTTGGTGGCAAAAACCATAATAACAAATGGTAATTATAAAACCATTATGTACGCTTCACACAAACGAAATGAATTCCGAAACTGCGGGACACATGATAGCTTCATTCCATTAAAAAAATACATTCAAATGAAAAAGATATTAATCAATTGTTTTCTTCTCATCGCCGTAGCTGTGGCCTGGTCGGGATGTGATGATAAAAATCCGTACGACGGTGGCTTAGTCAGTCCTTATATTTTCACTTTTGATTTGATTAAAATCTATAAGGAAGCTGACGTAGTACTTACTACCAGTAACATGGCAGGTGCAAATTCGATACAGGGAGTTGTAGTGTCTGATCATAGCTCGAAAAATATGCTTGATGGTTACCTGATAGTTCAAAATGCCCGTAACGCATCCTCTGGCGACTCGATTAGAGGTATCGCAATCTCCGCCGGCGGCTCAGCAGCAAATTACAAATTGGGCGACCTGGTACGCGTGAAAATTGAAGGAAAAATACTGAGCCGGCGTGACGGAATACTTCAGGTGCTTGATGTTTCGGAATCAGACATCGAGAAAGTGTCGTCTGGAAATACAATCCAGACAAATAAGGCGACTACTGCCGCAATTTTGGCCGATCCAAAACGCTACGAAAGTACACAAGTTACCGTAGCCAAAGCTACCTTTAACCCACCATTGGGCCCTGACGGCACCTATTCAGGAGACAAACTGTTAAACGATGCGTTCGGCGATCTTATCCTTCGGACAGATGCCGATGCAACTTTTGCGAATGGTAAGCCAAACGAATACGCTAATTACACCGGTGTAATTGTATTAACAGCTGATGCTAACGGCAAACTTACGCCGCACTTAAGGCTACGCAGTACGGCAGACGCAATGGTTCTTACACCACCTGAACCGTCACCGTTCATTATTACAGGTATTTGTGCCGACCCTAAAGGCACGGATGTTAATTATGAATATATCCAGTTCAGAGCCTTACAGAATATTGATTTCGCAACTGAAAATTACTCTGTTGTAACCACTAACAATGCGGGAACTCCCGGCACTCCGCCATACGGATGGGCTACCGGTGGTGCAAGAACCTACAAGTTTGATCTGACTTCCGGTACAGTAGTTAAAGGCGAGTATTTTTACGTGGGCGGTACGCAGAAACGGATCAATGGATCCGGCTCTACAGACATATCAACGTCTAAATGGATCCGGTCATATGACTACCCTAACCTTGCCAGTGATCTTCTGAACGGAGCTAGCCCGGCAGGTGGAACTAAAACAAGTAATTTGCTTGCCAATAGCGGCAACGCCTCTGGTGTGGCAGTGTTTAAAGGTATCGTAGTAGATATAAACACCGTTCCTGTAGATGTGATCTTTATCGGAACAGGCGGTACGATTTATAGTGCGGGTCCGCCTCCAGCTGGTTATCGTATTACAACCAACGATCTTTATGACAGGTTTGATCCGAGTACAGGCGCTCCGCAGGAATTTTATCGCGCGGGAACCAATCTTACCGGCTTCCCTTATTTAACTGCAGATGTCGGAAATTTTCAGGCGTTTGGCGGAGCTTACGATACCGGACTAAGGAAGTGGACTAAAGTTAGATCACAAACTGGTATCCTGATGACACCTACCTCAACAGTGGCTGAGATAGAAAATGTACCAGGTGTAACTACTGACGTTAAATAGTTAAATAAAATTACGCAATTATTATTTGTTCACAAAGGCCGGTGAGAGTAAATCTCCGGCCTTTATTTTTAGAAATATGAGATACAAGGGAATACTACCTATCTTTATTTGCCTGCTTCTGATTTCGGCATGCAGGAGCATGAAGCTTATGAACAAGTCTGCAGAATTACCAAAATTTGATTCGGAAGCGCACCGTGGCGGAAGAGGCTTAATGCCCGAGAATACCATCCCTGCCATGATCAATGCCATTAACCTGGGCGTTTCTACCCTGGAGGCCGATTTGCACGTTACAGCTGATGATCAGGTAATCCTTTCCCACGACAGCCACGTCAATCCAATATTTTCCTTAAATGCCAAGGGGGAGGAATTCAATGAAGACGATGCAATAAAGCAAATATTCTATCAAAAGAATTATGCCGAAGTTCGAAAGTTCGATGTCGGTTCGAAATATTATCCGGCTTTTCCTCAGCAGAAGAAGCAGAAAGCGGAAATTCCCTTATTAGCCGATATGATCGATTCGGTTCAGAATTATCTAAAAGTTACCGGCAAGGCTCAGGTCTTTTATAACCTGGAAACAAAGTCGGGTCCAAAAGGTGATAATACGCTTCATCCTGATCCTGATAAGTTTATTAAGCTGGTAATGGATGTGATCGAACAAAAGAACATAAAGCCCTGGGTCATCATCCAATCGTTTGATCCGCGAACTTTAGAAGTGTTGCACAAGAAATATCCGGAAGTAAAAACTTCTTTTCTTACCTCAGAAGGTCCTTTAGAAGAAAATTTAAAAAAGCTCAGCTTTACTCCAACTATATTCAGCCCCAATTATAAGTTGGTAAGCAGCGCACTTGTTCAGCAATGTCATGAAAAGAGAATGAAGGTGATTCCCTGGACCGTAAACAGCATAGCTGAAATAAGGAGCTTAATCCTGATGAAAGTGGATGGTATCATTACAGATTATCCCGAATTATTCAATCTGCCTTAAGGAAATCTCTAAAAACTCTACATTGCCCTTCTCTTTTGGAGGGACAGGGATGAGGCAAAAAAAAGCTGTTTTTAGAGGCTTCTTTAATTTTTATGCTCGTTAGCACTTTGTTTACAATTGATAATGAATGCGCATTAGCTTTAGAATTTCAGGATCTTGAATCCCGTTCACACATATATTTTTTCTAAAATTACTATGAACCTGAGTTCAATTAATAATTTTGAAAATATACACTAACTCCCAGAGGCTAGTACATTTTATAAACATTTCCATCACTAATTGCCCAATCACTGATAAACTAATCTACTAAATTGTTAAATTCGCCAAATTATTGTGTTGAATGAAGTATAAGCGCATCCTCCTGAAATTGAGCGGAGAATCTTTAATGGGTGATAAACAATATGGTATAGACAGCGACCGTGTTTTACAATACGCCAAAGATATTAAAGCAGTACACGATACCGGTTTAGAAATAGCCATAGTTATTGGAGGAGGGAACATCTTCAGAGGTTTAAGTGCCGAACAAGCCGGAATGGATAGAGTACAGGCCGACTATATGGGCATGCTTGCTACCGTAATTAACAGTATGGCATTGCAGGATGCCCTGGAAAAAGAAGGAGTAAAAACCCGTTTAATGACAGCCATAAAAATGGAGCAAATCTGCGAGCCATTTATTCGCAGAAGAGCGGTGAGGCACCTGGAAAAAAGAAGAATTGTAATTTTTGGAGCAGGTACCGGAAATCCCTATTTTACAACGGATACGGCAGCTTCGCTTCGTGCAATAGAAATACAGGCAGATGCTGTTTTAAAGGGAACTCGTGTAGATGGAATTTATACTGCCGATCCTGAAAAAGATCCAACAGCGGTTAAGTATGAAAATATTACTTTCCAGGAAGTGTATGACAACAACTTAAACGTCATGGATATGACAGCCTTTACTTTATGCCAGGAAAACAAGCTTCCTATCATAGTATTTGATATGAACAAGGCCGGAAACTTTATGCGTATTGCTAATGGCGATTCTATCGGAACATTAGTAAAAGGATAATAAACTGTGATATAAACTCATATATTAAACGATGAATGAACTTATAAAGAACCAGCTAAATGATGCCAGAACTTCGATGGAAAAAGCAGTAGAACATTGTGATGCTGAACTATTGAAAATCCGTGCAGGTAAAGCTTCGCCTAATATGCTGGATGGAATTATGGTTGATTATTATGGCAATCCTACTCCGTTGCAACAAGTTGGAAGTGTGACCACGCCCGATGCACGTACTCTGGTAGTTCAACCTTGGGAAAAATCATTGCTTGCCCCAATTGAAAGAGCAATTATTGACTCTAATGTGGGTTTGAACCCACAAAACGATGGAATTATGATTCGCTTGAACGTACCTCCATTAACCGAAGAACGCCGTAAAGATTTGTTTAAAAGAGCAAAAGAAGAGGCCGAAAAAGGCCGGATAACTATCCGTAATATCCGTAAGGATGTGAATGGAAAAATTCAGAAACTAAAATCCGAAAGCGTTTCTGAAGATGAAATCAAAACTGGTGAGGCTGAAGTCCAGAAGCTAACCGATGCTTATATTCTTAAAGTAGACAAGCTTATCGAGCTTAAGGAAAAAGACATCATGACGGTTTAATATTAATCTAAACGTCAAAATAAAAGGAATGGGTTATTTAGCTCATTCCTTTTATATTTTTGTACTGAATGAAACTCTTACTCAACTATTTAAAAAACTATAAAGGCTTACTTTTACTAGCTCTGGTTCTTGCAGCTATTAATTCAATATTTTCATTGCTCGATCCCTGGATTTTTAGAAAGGTTATTGATACCTATGTATCACATTATAAAGATTATACCACCAGCGAGTTTTTTAAAGGTGCAGGCTTACTTATTCTAGCTGCAATGGGGGTAGCCATGATATCCCGCATAGCTAAAAATTTTCAGGATTATTATGTTAATGTTATTACTCAGCGCTTAGGCGCAAAAATTTATTCGGACGGACTGGCACACTCGCTGGAATTACCTTACTCAGTATTTGAGGACCAACGTAGCGGCGAAACCTTAGGCATTTTGCAAAAGGTTAGAATAGACACCGAAAAGCTGATAACGGCTATCATAAATATTCTTTTTACCTCTCTGGTAGGGATAACTTTTGTATTTATATATGCTATTAATATTCACTGGTCCATAGCCGTGGTGTATCTTTCGGTTATTCCGGTTTTAGGCGGACTTAGCTATTTTCTCAGTAAGAGAATAAAAACTATTCAAAAATCAATTGTTAAAGAAACTACCGCTTTAGCAGGTTCTACAACCGAATCGTTGCGCAATATAGAATTGGTTAAAAGTCTTGGTTTATCTTCTCAGGAAATTAAACGGCTGAATAATACCACCGAAAAGATATTAAAGCTTGAGCTAAAAAAGGTTAAGTATGTTAGAAGTTTAAGCTTTATACAGGGAACGTGTGTTAACTTATTACGCAACGGTATACTTCTGTTAATGCTTTATCTAATTTATGCCGGCCAAATTACCGTTGGAGAATTCTTTTCCTTATTCCTTTACTCCTTCTTTATTTTTGGCCCTCTTCAGGAACTCGGAAATATCATTAATGTATATCGGGAGACTGAAGTTTCCCTGGATAATTTTAATTCAATTCTTAGTATCCCAAAAGAAAGGAAGCCGGAAAATCCTAAAGCTATTGGCAGAATAAGCAATCTTAAGTTTGATCAGGTTAGTTTTAAGCACCAGTCTGCCAAGCAAAATGCTATAAACAATATCTCTTTTGATACCAATAAGGGGCAAACTATCGCCTTTGTTGGCCCCTCGGGTGCTGGTAAAACAACGCTTGTTAAATTATTGGTAGGACTTTATCAGCCCCAGGAAGGTAATATAACCTATAACGGCCTTGCTTCAAGCGATATAGATTTGGATCAGCTAAGAGAAAAAATAGGCTTCGTTACCCAGGACACTCAATTATTTTCAGGCACAATAAGAGAAAATTTATTGTTCGTAAAGCCTTTTGCAACAGATGAGGAATGTATCGACATGTTACATAAGGCAGCCTGCGAAAGCTTGCTTGCACGTGCAGAGCATGGACTTGATACCGTTATCGGCGAAGGAGGCGTAAAAGTATCTGGCGGTGAAAAACAACGCCTCTCAATAGCCAGAGCTTTATTAAGAAGGCCTGATATTTTAGTATTTGATGAGGCAACATCATCGCTTGATTCGATAACTGAAGAAGAAATTACCCGTACCATTCGTGATATATCGGACATGCAGGAACATATCACGATTCTTATCGCCCACCGGCTTTCTACTATTATGCACGCTGATAAGATATATGTTTTAGAACGAGGACATATTATTGAATCTGGAAAACATACAGAATTGATTGAAGAAAAAGGCTTATATTACGCTATGTGGCGCCAGCAAATTGGCGAAAAAGAAATTATAGATATTACTTAAACTTCTATTCAAAAATCATGGAATCTTTACTGTTTTTAAACATCGGTGGCCCCGAGATTATTATAATCGTATTTGCGGGTCTGCTGCCTTTAATCTTAATGGTTTATTGTATCATGGATATTTTAAAATCTACTTTTAAAGACAATAACACCAAATTACTTTGGGCCATTATTGTATTACTGGCACCTGTTATTGGCCCTGTAATGTATATATTGATGAGCAAGAAGCAGAAAGCCTAATTCAAAGCTGTTAAGTTCCGGGGGTATTGATTTCTTTTAAACCCAAAGGAATAAGCTTTTTTGTCTTCAGATAAGTTATCGAAACAACAAACAGTGTCATAGTACCCCCAAAGACAATTGCCGGAACTATTCCCATTAATCGGGCGGTTAAACCCGACTCGAAGGCCCCGATTTCGTTTGATGAACCAATGAACATGGAATTAACAGATGAAACCCTTCCCCGCATTTCATCAGGGGTGAGAAGCTGCATAATAGTAGAACGGATAACGACACTTACACTGTCAAATACGCCTTCAAAAAACAAGAAGATTAAGGTTAGATAGAAATTGGTTGATAATCCATAACAGATAATAGACAAGCCAAACCCGGTAACCGCAAACAATAAATTTCTCCAGGGCTTACTCATAGGCGAGTGTCGCGCCATAATTAACATAGTAAGAACTGCACCAATAGCAGGTGCTGCCCGCATCATCCCAAACTGTTCAGCACCTACATGCAGCACTTCACTGGCTATTACTGGTATCAATGCAACTGCGCCACCAAAAAATACTGAGAACAAATCGAGGCTTATTGCGCCAAGCATCATCCGGTTGCTAAACACAAATTTTACTCCTTCTGTAAGACTTTTAATAATATTCTCCTTAGGAACAAACTGCGGAACCCGTTTCTTTATGAAGAACACGCACATAAAAGAAATAGCAAAGAAAATCAGTATTAATAGAAATGTCACGGATATTCCCGCGTAAGCATATACTAAGCCGCCAACGGCAGGACCGGCAATCGAAGCAACCTGCCATCCTGCGCTGTTCCAGGTAGATGAATTAGGATAATGCTCTCTTGGAATTATTTGAGCCATTAAAGAGAAAACCGTCGGCCCCATAAAACCACGGGCTATTCCAATCAAAAATATCATCGAATAAATAGTCCATACTATAGTGTGCTGACTGATTTGCGATGATAATACCGGAAGAGTTATTAGAAACAATACTAGTGAACAGAGAAACATGGCCAGCAGAATGACTTTAAGCAGCTTGGTTTTTTCTGACTTATCGGCAACATAGCCACCATATAAAGCAACGCTTAAAGCAGGAATTGCTTCAGCCAAGCCGATAAGGCCCAGGGATAATGGATCTTTAGTAAGGTGATAAATATACCAGCCAATTATAACGGCCTGTATCTGATATCCAAAAGTCAAGAAAAAACGTATCGCTAAAAAGGAACGAAATTCCGGAAAGCGTAATGCCACATACGGATCTGGTTTTTGGAGTTCCGGGTTATTTTCTAAAGCTGACTCATCCACAAATTCATGATGTTATTTGCAGCAAATAACGACATTAGACAGCCTTTTATGAAATATTATGTAGAGAAATTGCTCTGCTTTTTCGACTAAAATAGTGCTTTAGCAAAAGATTTTTCTCAAGTTCAAGATTTGGATCTTCTTCAAAGATCCGAATAACTTCATTTCTTGCTTCCTGCAATATATTCTGATCATGAGCTAAATCTGCCAGTTTTAAATCGAGAACACCACTTTGCCGGGTTCCTTCCAGGTCGCCGGGGCCGCGCAATTGTAAATCAATTTCAGATATTTCAAATCCATCGTTGGTTTTAACCATAGTTTCTAACCGGACCTTTGCCTCTTTACTCAATTTGTTGTGGCTCATTAAAATACAATACGACTGCTCTGCACCACGACCGACCCGCCCGCGTAACTGATGCAATTGAGAAAGCCCGAAACGCTCAGAATTTTCAATAATCATTACACTGGCATTTGGAACATTAACACCTACCTCAATTACTGTAGTAGCTACCATAATCTGCGTTTCGCCTTTAATGAAGCGCTGCATTTCAAAATCCTTTTCTGCCGGCTTTAATTTTCCATGAACAATACTTATTCTGTAATCAGGCAGTGGAAACTCTCTTGAAATAGTTTCGATTCCGGCTTCGAGGTACAACAAATCAAGCTTTTCGCTTTCCTTAATTAAAGGATATACAATATAAACCTGGCGGCCCAACGCTATTTCCTGGCGCATAAAGCCAAACATTCTCAGTCGCTGGTTTTCGAATAAATGAATCGTTTTTATTGGCTTTCTGCCGGCAGGTAATTCATCAATCACCGAAACATCCAAATCCCCATATAAGGTCATGGAAAGCGTGCGTGGAATTGGTGTAGCCGTCATTACCAGAACATGCGGCGGAATGGAGTTTTTGCGCCAGAGTTTAGCCCGCTGCTCTACACCAAAACGATGCTGTTCATCTACAACTACAAAACCCAGGTTTTGAAACTGAACTGCATCTTCTATTAAGGCATGTGTGCCTATCAGAATATTCAGTTTTCCCTCTTTAAGCTCCTGATGTATTCGTTTCCGTTCCTTTTGCTTTGTTGAGCCAGTTAATAATGCAAGGTTTACAAAATCATCCTGTACCAAATTATGAATAGAAGCAAAATGCTGCTGAGCAAGAATTTCTGTAGGCGCCATAATACAGGCCTGACAACCGTTATCTATCGCCAGGAGCATGCACATTAAAGCAACTATTGTTTTCCCGCTGCCAACATCGCCTTGCAATAAGCGGTTCATCTGGATGCCTTTTTGAGTATCGAAACGGATTTCTTTTAATACTCTTTTTTGGGCATTGGTTAAATCAAAAGGAAGTCTCTCATTATAAAAAACATTAAATTTTTCTCCAACCTTATCAAATACCTGGCCCTTGAACTTCTGCGTTCTCAGCAATTTATTTTTAAGCAGCTTAAGCTGAATGAAAAATAATTCTTCATACTTTAACCGTCGTACCGCAGCTTGTAAAGCAGTCGAATCAGGAGGAAAATGAATAAATCGTATTGCATCCTGCTTGCGGATAAATTTATATTGTTGGATAATATACTCTGGCAATGTTTCTTGTATCTCATATAAAACTGCATCCAATGCGGCCATCTGAATACGTTGCAGGCCTTTAGAATCCAAAGAGAATTGCTTCAGTTTTTCAGTAGAGTTATAAACGGGTTGCAGAGTTAAATTTCCCTGTTTAACTGAATTAGGATTATATAACTCCATTTCGGGGTGAGGAATTGAGATTTTTCCGTTAAACTCGTTCGGTTTACCGAACACAATAAATACTGCATTGGGTTGCAACATCTTTTCCACCCATCGTATTCCCTGAAACCAAACCAATTCTACAACTCCAGTTTCATCTCTAAGCTTAGCCACTAAGCGCCGTGAATGCTTTTCACCTATTATTTCTTTTGAAATTAAACGGGCCAATAATTGCACAGACGACAGATCTGCGGATAATTCCCTTACTTTATAAAATTTTGTTCTGTCTACATACCTGAAAGGATAATGATTGATTAAATCCTGATATGTAAAAATGGATAATTCTTTTTTAAGCACATCGGCACGTTGCGGGCCAACGCCTTTTAAATATTCAATCGGTGTACTTAAAGAATGTATTGCCAAGTTCTATTTTTTAAGAATAAGACTAAGGTAAATTCATTCCCAGCCTTATTCAAAGATAAAGTAAAACCCAGAATTGTTAGATCTTTTGAGGTATAAAACCCATTTCGATTAACCAGCTTTCACATAAAGCTGTCCAGTAATCGGTAGATCCGGGATTATTTCGCAACGCAATAGCGTGTCCACCCTGAGGAAAAACATGCAGCGAGCTTGTAACCTTTTTGTCAAGCAAAGCATTATAAAAGAGCAAACTATTTTTTACACTTACACTTTTATCATTAAACGCATGAACAATAAAGGCAGGCGGCGTATCGGGACCTACTCTTAATTGAAGTGAATATTTATTCCGCAATGCTTGTGATGCATTTTCTCCCAACAAATTATCTCTACTTCCTATATGCGCAAAAGCACCTAAATCAATCACTGGAGAAACCAATAATGTAAAATCTGGCTTATAACTTATTTTATCTAAGCTGTCGCCGATGGAAGAGAAATCTTCCAGAATGGTGCCTGCAGAAGCAGCCAAATGTCCGCCTGCAGAAGATCCCTGAATACCTATTTTATCAGGATTAATTCCCCATTGGCTGGCGTTTGCACGGATATAATGTATGGCGCGTTGAGCATCCTGTAAAGGGCCTTTTTCTCTTTCTATTAACTCCGGTGATACCGGCAAACGATAATTAAGGACAAAGGCATTTACACCTATTGTATTGAACCATTTTGCTAATTGAAAGCCACTTATATTAACTGCTAAACGTGTATAGCCTCCGCCCGGACAAATGACTACCGCGGCACCTTTGTTTTCTTTTTTAGACGGGAAGAAAGCATATATACCAGGATTAGCTACCTGGTATACATACTCGCTTGTAATACTATCCCTCAGATTTAACCCTTTAGAATTGGGTATCTTTCCTTCTGGCCAAATTGGAATGAACTCCTGTGCTGACGCGCTAGAATAACATAAAATCAGAATGGCGATAATTTTTAGTTTCATGCTATTACTGAACAGGCTCAACTCTAAACCAGTCAAAATCTGCGAAACCCGCATCGTTTATTTGTGTTTCCCTGGTTGCAAAGAGACCGACTTTAGCTCCAATCCATTTTCCCATTTCAGCTTGGAATACTTCTCCAGCTTCTGTAAACGTTTGTCCGTCTAAGCTATAGCTGAATCTGCATTTTGCACCTCCAGTAACCTTAACCCTGAAATAGATTGTAGAAGCAGCTATTTTAGTAATTGTCTTTTCTACTTCAGGTTTTCCGCCTTCTGCATCTTTGCAAACCGCATAAACCAGATAGTTTCCGTCCTTTTTACTCTTTAAGGCAATATTAGCGTAACTCATGCCCATAATAGCCAGGCCTACACGCTCGTTCTCCAGTTTTTCGTTTGGTGTAAATTTAAGTTTTGTGGTAACCATAAACTCATCGGCAGGAAACTTCTGAAGCAACACATTAGGCTTTCCCCAAAGATTTTTAACAGAATCGGGTGCTTTATCAGTAAATAGCCTTAAGGAACCATTTGCAGCATGCATAAAAGCCCAGGTACCTTTTGGATTGCCCATCCATTGCCATTGTAATCCTAATTTGGTTCCATTAAATTCATCACTTTCTACCGGTGTAACAATTGGGAAAGAGTTCTTACCAACATTAGGTTTTTTATACGTTGATACCGGTTCGCCCGTGCCATCTCCATCTTTATCCACACCAATAACCGGCCAATCGTTAACCCATTTCATAGGATTTAGGTGTACCACGCGGCCATAAGGCCCTTTATCCTGGAAGTTTAAAAACCAATCCTCGCCTGTTGGAGTATTAACCCATGCACCCTGATGAGGACCATTAATAGGGCTGGAACCTTGATGCATCACCACTTTTCTATCGTAAGGCCCATAAAGATTTTTCGAGCGCAATACCAATTGCCAGCCAGTGGTCACGCCTCCGGCTGGAGCGAAAATGTAATAATAACCGTTTCTTTTATAAAACTTTGGCCCCTCAATTGTTGCATCGGTCTCGTGCCCGTCATACACAATTACTCCTTCATCCAAGGCTACTGTTCCTTCTTTATTTAATTCACTTACGGCTATTATGCTCTTAATTCCCGCACGGCTTCCTGCATAAGCATAAACCATATACACTTTGCCGTTATCATCCCAAAGCGGACAGGGATCAATTAATCCTTTACCTGCCTTAACCAAAACCGGCTCGGACCACGGGCCTGCAGCATTTTTAGCTTTGGTTACATATATTCCAAAATCAGGATCGGGATAATAAATATAAAACTCGCCATTTTGAAATCTGATAGCTGGCGCCCAAACTCCCTGACCATGGCGTGCAGCTGTAAAATGCTCGTAAGGAACCAAACGTTTCAAGGCATGGCCAATAATGGTCCAATTCACCAAATCTTTTGAATGAAGAACTGGTAAGCCTGGTACATCTTCGAACGATGAAGCAATCATGTAAAAATCATTACCTACTCTAACTGCATCCGGATCTGAATAATCTGCATTCAGAATGGGATTTTTATAGGTACCATCTCCCTGATCTGCGACCCAGACTTTAGAAACATAATTCTTTTCTGTTTGCGAATACGCGCTTGAAAAATTAGCCACAGTTAAAGCGGCCAGCATTACACTTTTAATGGTAAAATTCTGCATAATAATTAATTGATAGTAGGATACCAGGAATTTGAACCTGAGAATATATTATTCAATGTGTATTTTTTTATTTCTTTTTTGGATAATTGCCTTGACCAATTAATCCGGTCAGTAACATTAGCTCCTGCTCCATAAGAGCCATATTCCGCATATAACGTAGTTTTTTCTTTATCGGGAAACATACGATCTCCTTTCCAGGGATCCCAGCCCTGAGGAACGATGTGGCTTTCCATTTCTGTTCGGATAAACACCGTTTTTGCATGTGGCCGCCAGGGCCTGCCCAAATAAACTTTAGTTGCAGCCGGATCAGCAATCAACTTACAATCAAAAAATACATAACCGAATTTCTGATAAGGTGTAGTTCCCGCTGCTGTGATATACGAATTGGTAAGACTTTTTATAGTACAACTTTGAAAAACAACAGTAGCTTCGCCAAAAATGAAGTCTGTAGTTCCTTCAATATAGCAGTCTTTATAATATTGCCTGCTAGTTCCTGTTGCAGTATATAATGTATCCTGATTACCTAATAAACGACAATTAATAATAACTGCCCTATCGCCCTCAACATGCAAGGCCACTGCCTGTCCTACTCTGCCCGCTGTATTTTGTATAGTTAGGTTTTCTGCCTTGAAATCATTTCCCTGAACTAAAACAGTATATGAAGTATAAGTGGAATGTTTTAAATTTCCATAAGCATCTTTTTCGCCATCATATGACTTTCCGGAATAATCGTTACCTGTTATTATTGTACCTTCTTTGCTTTCGCCGATTAAATGAATTTTAGTCTTCCAGGAAGGAATAACGAGCTTCTCTTTATAAACACCGTTTTTAATAAAAATTTTAACCATTAATTGGCCGAGGTCGCGGGCAGAATTTACAGCTTCCTGAATAGATTTATAATCGCCGCTGCCATCCTGAGCAACGGTTAAGGTAGTTGGCAATACCTGAGATTGCCCATTAACAGTTAAAAACGCAACAAAACACAATAAAACGCTAATAATCCTTTTCATAAATTGGTTAATGATACAGATTACAAGATTAATAAGAATAAAACTTTTATCCTATGCTAACGTTTGCATCTATGTATTAATTCTGTTGGATGATTCTCTTATTATAAGAATTGGCTCTAATACTAATTTTTCCGGATCGCCTGGCTGACTCTCATTTTTTAACTGGTTTAGAAAAAGCCGTGCTGTTTCTTCTCCCATTTTAGCCGTTTGCTGATCGATAGTAGAAAGTGCAGGACTTACCAAACTGCCGAATGCTTCATTTGCAAAACCAATAATTCCAATTTCTTCCGGAACTTTAATCCGCAATTCTTTTAATGCCTGCATTGCGCCCATTGCAGTGTAATCTTCTAAAGCAAAAATGGCATCATAGTTAATTCCTTGTAAACGCGTTTGGCGTACTACTTCCTTTCCAAATTCGAGCGAAAAATTCCCTTTTATAATCAACTCTTCTTTAACCGGTAGATTATAATGTTTTAATGCATCGATATATCCGCGTAAGCGCTCCTTAAAAATCGCAATTTCCTGATGAGCAGTAATATGTAAGATATTTTTGTAGCCTTGCTTAATTAAATGTTCGGTAGCTATAAAACCACCTTTGTAATCGTCGATAGTAACAGATGAAACATTTAATTCGCTGAGCTCTCTGTCAAAAAATATAAGAGGCATGTTACGGCTTTTAATCTCCTGATAAATATTGCTATCTGTTTCGGTAGTGACAGAGGAGATTATTCCGTCTACCCTTGATTGCAAAAAAGTTTCAATCCCTTTTGATTCATGCTTTTTCGATTCATTTGATTGATATAAAAGAATATTATAACCATTATTATTCATTACTCGCTCAATACCGGAAACTACGGAACTGAAAAAACTTACATGAAGATTTGGAACAATCACTCCAATAATATTACTCCGGCCGGACCGCAAAGATGAAGCAATTTTGTTCTGACGGTAATTAAGGCGATCAGCGGTTTCGCGTACAGCTTTTTTTGTAGATGCACTGATTGCCGGATGATCATTTAACGCTCTGGCAACGGTAGAAAATGTAATATTCAGCTCCTTCGCAATATCAAGTATGGTGGGTTTTTTCAACTTTTCAGAATTTATTTTTCCGGATAAAGCTAAAATTAATACTTTAAAAAATAAATTATTATATCTTAGTGCCAACGTTGGCAATAAACCTGATAACATAAAATGCTTTTACTCGGTATCGATGTTGGTACATCATCTATAAAAGTGTCGGTAGTAGAATCAGAAACGCAAAAAATTGTAGTTTCTGCACAATATCCAGACACAGAATCGTCTATTACCTCTTTAAAGCCAGGCTGGGCAGAGCAGTCGCCAGAAATGTGGTGGGAACATGTTCAGCAAGCTATATTAAAGGCAAACGCGAGTAAAAAATATAATCCAAAAGATATATCAGCTATTGGAATTGCATATCAAATGCACGGCCTGGTAGTAGTAGACAAAAACCAACAAGTGCTTCGCGATTCTATAATCTGGTGTGATAGCCGTGCCGTAGAATTGGGAAACAAAGCGTTTAATCAAATTGGAGCAGAAAAAAGTTTATCACATTTGCTTAATTCGCCTGGTAATTTTACTGCGTCTAAATTAGCCTGGGTTAAAGAAAATGAACCAGATACTTACAAAAACATTAATAAAGTCATGCTTCCCGGCGATTTCATTTCTATGAAACTCACCGGAAAAATTACCACCAGCAATTCTGCTCTTTCTGAAGGAATATTCTGGGATTTTCAGAACAATTCAATTTCTGAAGATATTTTAAATTGTTTTGCGTTCGATAAAGCTTTAATTGCGAATGTTTTGGCAGTATTTGCCGAACATGGCGCTGTAAGTAACGCAGTAGCCGAAAAGCTTTCTTTAAGGCCTGGAATACCGGTAAGTTACAAATCAGGCGACCAGCCCAATAATGCTCTCTCATTAAATGTTCTTAATCCAGGAGAAGTAGCTGCAACCGCAGGGACTTCGGGTGTTATTTATGGCGTAAGCGATACTGTAACTTACGATAAGCAATCGCGGGTTAACACGTTTGCGCATGTGAACCACACGGGTGCAAATACGCGTTTAGGAGTACTTTTATGCATAAACGGCACAGGAATATTAAACAGCTGGGCCAAAAACAATCTGGGCGCTGGTATCGGCTATCCCGAAATGAACAAGAAAAGCGAAGCAATTGCAGTTGGAAGCGATGGATTGAGAGTACTTCCTTTTGGAAATGGCGCAGAAAGAATGCTGAATAATAAAATTATCGGCGCACATTTTCACAACATAGATTTCAATCTTCATTCTCAGTCACATATTTTCCGTGCGGTTCAGGAAGGAATTGCATTTTCGTTTAGATACGGATTGGATATTATGCGCGAAATTGGCATGAATCCATCTGTAATCAGAGCCGGAAAAACGAACATGTTTTTAAGCAACGTATTTACAGAAGCTTTTGTAAATGCAACCAATGTTCCGGTAGAACTGTATGAGAGTGACGGAAGCGTTGGCGCAGCTTTAGGCGCAGGAATTGGTAGTAAAATATTTTTATCTGAACAGGAAGCATTTAAGAATATCCGGCCTCTTGAACTTATAGAACCTGGCCAGGCAGAAATATACGAGCCAATTTATCAGGATTGGAAAGAGACATTAAATAATCATATTAAAAATCATAATTAAAATGGGAAATGTAATAACCGGTGATACCGAATTTTTTAAAGGAATCAGCCAGATCAAATTTGAAGGGCTAGAGTCAGATAACCCACTGGCATTTAGATGGTACGATGAAAACCGTATTGTAGCAGGCAAAACATTAAAAGATCACTTCCGCTTTGCAGGTGCGTATTGGCACTCTTTTGTAGGTAATGGCGCCGATCCCTTTGGTGCCCCTACACATATTTTTCCATGGGATAAAAAAAGCGATCCGATAGAAAAAGCAAAAGATAAAATGGATGCAGCTTTTGAGTTTTTAACTAAAATGAACCTTCCGTTTTATTGTTTTCACGATGTTGATGTTGTGGAATATGGCAATGACATCGTAGAAAATGAACGAAGATTACAAGCGCTAGTAGAATATGCCAAGCAAAAGCAAGCTGCCAGCGGAATAAAACTTTTATGGGGAACAGCTAATTTATTCTCAAACCCCCGTTATATGAATGGCGCTTCAACCAATCCGGATTTTCATGTTTTAACGCACGGAGCAGCACAGGTAAAAGCTGCACTTGATGCAACAATTGCCTTAGATGGCGAAAACTATGTATTCTGGGGCGGCCGCGAAGGGTATATGACATTATTAAATACCGACATGAAACGCGAACAAGAGCATTTCGCAACATTCCTTCATGCCGCAAAAGATTATGCCCGCAAAAACGGCTTTAAAGGTACTTTCTTTATAGAACCAAAGCCTGCAGAGCCATCTAAGCACCAATATGATTTTGATTGCGCTACGGTTATAGGATTCTTAAATAAGTTTGATTTAGCCAAAGACTTTAAAATAAATATCGAAGTAAACCATGCCACTTTAGCCGGGCACACCTTTGAACATGAAATACAGGTTGCAGCCGATGCAGGCATGTTAGGCTCGTTAGATGCAAACCGCGGCGATTATCAGAATGGATGGGATACCGATCAGTTCCCTAATAACGTAAACGAACTGACTGAGGCTATGTTAATTTTCCTTGAAGCCGGTGGTTTACAAGGTGGCGGAGTTAACTTTGATGCTAAAATCAGAAGAAATTCTACCGATCAAAAAGACTTGTTTTATGCACATGTTGGCGGAATGGACACTTTTGCCAGGGCATTAATAACAGCCGACAACATCCTTCAAAAATCTGATTTTAAGAAAATACGCCAGGAGCGCTATGCCTCTTTTGATTCTGGAAAAGGAAAAGAGTTTGAAGAAGGAAAATTATCTTTAGAAGATTTAAGAGCTTACGCCATTGAACATGGCGAACCTGCTACACTTAGCGGAAAGCAGGAATATCTGGAAAATATAATTAACAGATATATTTAAAAAACAACGGGGGTAATGAAATATTGCCCCCGTTAACTTGACCCCAACACAATTAAGATACTCCAAACGGAGCAACTAAAGCTAATACTTCTGCTTTAGTTAAAGGTTCATCAAATGCTTCCGTCGCAGCGTTTACTGAGATTTTGCCATTCACACCATTAAGGTCTGTTATTATTACTCCTCCCTGATTAACATTACTTTCAGGAGTTGCACCAGCATAATTGCCATCTGCATTTGCATTTCCACTATCATTTCCACCGGTAATCCATGGTTTTATGGAAAAACCATTCATACTACGCATATAACGAATTTTCGCAGCGTGGCGAGCTTCTACTGCGTGTATACCAAGGGCAGCTGTTAAATAAACTTTTTGTCCTAATAATTCACCAGCACGGCCTTTATATGCCCTAACACCTGTATCTTCTAATACCTGTGCTACTGCCAGGAAAACGGCATAGTCAGAAAATGCGGTTTTAAATGGACCATTTCCAGCTCCTGCAGGTGTACCTGTTCCCGCAGAGAAATCGTAGGATGCTTTTGCTGCGACCGGCGTTGCTCCCGCAGCTGTAATAACTTGTTGCAGAAAAGCAACATGCTTTGCTTCGCTATCGCGAATCATTTGAATAGCGGGCTTATCTGCTGCCGGTATTGGAGCTTCATTATACCCTTTAACATAATAGGCAGCTTCAAAATGTTCCAGCGTTAAAGCATATTGAAGTACATCGACAACCGGTTCAGGAACTGTTTGTCCATAAGCTTTAGTAAACATTGAGCCCAACGCAAATGGCATAGCTGATAATGCGATTTTAGAACCCATGCTAAAAAATTCCTTCATCGCTTTTCTTCGCGGATTCAAACGTTCGTAGATTTCGCCGTCTACTTTTTCAATTTCTTCTAATATATTTACAATATTCATGGCTTTTCAATTAAGATGTTGGTAAACTTGATGTATCTATTTTGGTTTTGATATACTTGCCAGCTATAGCAAATACCTCTGCCGGAGAGCGTGAGATGTTTACAGAGTCAGCGGTTACCTGATCTCCTAAAAACGTATTGGGTGTTAGCAATTCGCGAATGGTAGCTGCATGGCGGGCTTCTACGGAAGCAATTTTTCCGGCTAATAATAAAAACGTAGCGTTCTTAAGAGCATAGCCGACGCCATCATAGGCCGAGACGCCTAAATCTTCAAATGCCATGGAGGTTCCTAAAACGCTTGCACGGCTTGTAAAATCAATAGAACTAAAATCTACTTCCAGATCTTTAATCGCTGTTCCGCCATTAGCGGGAATAGCTGCTTTGAAGAATTCGCGGTGCGCAATTTCATGATCACGGATATCTGTTAAAAATGCTTTCTCTACATCCGAAGCGCCAGAATAGAATGATGAAACCACCTTGGTATAAAATGCTGCTTCTAATTGTTCAAGCGCATAAGCGTAATTTAATATTGCCACATCACCGGTTCCTAAAGAAATACCGGAGCCATATCCATTTTCCGGATCATCAGGATTATAATTACTATGCTTACAACCTGCAGCTAATAGTGCAACACCTGCAGCTCCTGCACCAGCATATTTTAAAAAAGAACGCCTTTGTACTTTTTTATCTAAGAATGCTCCTTCCAATAAGGAACTGTCCTCATCTTTAATAATTAAATTTTCCATAAGTCTGTTATTAGGTTAAACTGTAAACCTATTTACGAGAAGAATTAGGGAACCGGATTTCCAGTTTTCGAAAAAAATTAAAAAAGAAAAACTTATATAATAATTACTATGTATTTAAAAGCAATGACTATACTTGAATAATCCTCACATTGAGTAGAAAAACTAAAATATCTTTATCCGAACCAGAATTAATTCAGGCGATAAGAGAACGCAAAAGAATTGGTTCTGAAGCATTGTATGACATGTATTCGGCATCATTATATGGCATTATCCTAAAAATCGTTCAAGATCAACAACTTGCTGAAGATTTGTTGCAAGATTCTTTCGTGAAAATATGGAACTCCATTGAGCATTATGATGAAAGAAAAGGCCGTCTTTTTACCTGGATGGTAAATCTTGTCCATAATCTTTCTATAGATAAGCTCAGGTCAAAAGATTTCAGAAATACCATGAAGAACCAGGATATTGATAATTCCGTACTTGATGATAATAAGAATACGTCAAGATTAAATGTAGATACGCTCGGACTTAATGAAATGGTAAATAATTTAAATCCCGAAGCGAAAGCTGTATTAAATTTAATTTATTTTAAAGGGTATACACACGTTGAAGCTTCTGAGGAGCTTAACATTCCCCTTGGAACGGTAAAAACGAGAGTGAGATTGGCGATTATTAGTTTAAGAAAATTATTCAATTAAATTGGAAAATTTAAAAGCATATATCGAGAGCGGAGTATTAGAGCTTTATGTTTTAGGTGACTTACCTGTCAGCGAAAGGCTGGAGGTTGAACTAATGCTAAAAAGGCACCCTGAATTAAAGCTTGAGATTCTTGAAATTGAGAAAGCCCTACAGAAATATGCCGAAAGCCAGGCGATTGCCCCTTCTGAAAATTTACGCCCGGAAGTTTTAGCTGCCATTAATGCTGAAGAAATAAAACATGAACCATCAGTAATTGCTATAAGCACCAATTCTAATTTTTACAAATATGCATTTGCCGCTTCGGTTGCTTTACTTTTATTAAGTTTAATATCGCTGATTAATCTACAGAGCGAATTAAAAGAATTGAATAATAAAATTGCTGTTTTAGAGCAATCCAACCAACAGTTTTCCAGCCGCGTAAATTACATGGAGAGTCAGCTCAGCAATGCAAAACAATCTCTTCAAATCTTTCACAATCCCCAGGAATACACTTTGGTGAATTTAAAGGGCACAGCCAATGCTCCAACAGCCAGCATGACTGTTGCATTTAATACACAAAAATCAGAAGTTATGATCGATTTAGCGTCATTGAAAATGCCTGCTAATGACAAACAGCATCAGTATCAGCTATGGGCATTGGTAGATGGGAAACCCATTGATCTGGGTGTATTTGATGTGCAAAACGATTCTATAGGAATGCAGCTGATGAAGTCTATACAAAATGCCCAGGCATTTGCTGTAACATTAGAACCCAGGGGAGGAAGTGTTAATCCAACGATGGAGCAAATGATAGTTATGGGAGAAATATAAAGAAAGAAACTACCTTCTTTTGGCAGTTTCCCTGATTTCCTTTATCAATCTTATTTTAAAGAAAATAAATAATGCAAGTCCAAATGCAGCGGCAAGCACTATGCTATAACGCTGTTTTTCAAATCCCCAGAATGCGCACATTCCCATGGTAAAAATGGCAATGTTATAAAATACGTTTAGAAATACCTTCTTAAACATTAATACACCGGCATTGAAGGATCATACTTTTCTTTCCATGCAATTATTCCTCCTTCAAGGTTATACAGATTATCGAAGCCTAACGACTCAAGCTGCATAATAGCAGCAGCGCTACGCTTTCCGCTGCGGCATTGTACAATTACAGGCTTATCGGTAGCAATCTTATCAGATTCTATCATAATCCCGGATAAGGGTATATTTTCTCCACCTAAATTAGAGACCTCATATTCAAAGGTTTCTCTAACGTCTATCAGTTGAAAATCCTCGCCATTATCAATTTTACTTTTCAGTTCTTCTACAGTTATTTCTTCCATTTCGCAGAAATTTTAAACAAAGATAACACTAATCCGGTATTTGCTTAAGGTGTTATTTTTAACATCTTAATATTAATTTCAATTAATTTGTAACAACTTACCTGAGAGGGCGTTTTATAAAATATTATTCTTTCATTTTAATGAAAAAAATCACCGATTTTTTCTGGTTCTGCTCCGGAGCACATGTCGCTACTTTAAAGAAATATCCTACAGAACATAATAAGTATGTTGGTATAGGCGCAACAATTTTTTTCACTGCTCTTTTTGCTTCACTTTCTGGAGGCTATGCCATGTACTTTGTATTTGCAGGTAATCCATTGGCAGTTTTGATGGCTGTGTTTTTTGGGATGATCTGGGGACTGGCCATCTTTAACATGGACCGTTATATTGTTTCAAGCATATCAAAAACAGGAAGCAGCAACCATCAAATTTTACAAGCTACACCACGTATTTTACTTGCTATTATGATTGGGATTGTAATTTCCAGGCCACTTGAACTCAAGATATTCGACAAGGAAATACGCGAGAAGCTTAAAATAAGCTATTTAAATGGACAACGCTCAAAAATAGATACGCTTAATAACACTTTCGGCAACAAATATGTAACAGAAATCCACAAGATTTCTGATTTGAAATCTGAAAAGGACTCCCTGGAAAAAGATATTAACCGCTCCCGGTATGTGTTGAATCAGGAGATTTTTGGTGATAAAAGCAATCAAACTTCAGGTAAAGTTGGTTACGGTACTTATGCAAAACAAAAAGAGGCAGTTTTAAATCAAAAGGCCGAGCGCCTGGAAACGGTACGTACAGAATTGTCTTCATTAGAAAACCTTATTTTAAAGCGCAAGGACCTCGAAGGAATAACCAGTGAGCGTATGTTTAACAGCCATCAGCTCGATAGCTTATCTAATGTAGCAGGCTTTGCAGACAGGAATTGGGCATTAGGCCAACTTAGCTTTAATGCCGATGGCAGCCGCGATTTAGGCACTTATCTCGCTATTGCCTTTATTGGAATGCTGTTTATTTTGTTCGAATGCCTCCCTGTATTTGTTAAACTGATGAGTCCCGTGGGGCCTTATGATATTGCTTTACAAAACCGCGAGGAATCGGCGATTTATGGCGCCTATAAAGATAAAGATGTAGATATTGCTGTGACAGATGGGGTTTTGGATACTAAAGTAGAAACGGAAATCCATAAACAGAAGCAGATTATAAGTGGAAAATCGGCGCGGGAATTAGAAGATTATCCCTGGGATTAGTGACTGATTCTAAATTATCAGTAATAATTTAAAGTTCTGTTCTCATTACATAGTCGTTTAAAATGTATTGATGATATGGAATATTTACTTCTTCAAAAACCTTAAATCCAAGTTTTGTATAGAAATTAAAAGAAGGATTTTCGCGATTTACATTTAATTCTAAAATTTTCCCGCCAGCTGCTTTAGACGCTTCTTTAATCTCATCAATCAGGAGTTTTCCAACGCCTTTTCCCTGCTCCTGAGGTAAGATATAAAGTTTATGGATTTTAAAGATAGATTGTAGTTTATTGAAGAGAGAATAAGATGCAAAGCCGAGTGGTTTCTTATAAGCTTCGGCTATTAAAAAGATATTGCCCTTTTCAAATTGAGCTTTAAGGCTTTCCTGCGAATACATATCCTCCAGCATAAACAATATTTGTTCCTGCGATAAGACATTTTGATATGCTTCAGGCCAAATTCTGTTAGCAAGATTATGAATGACGTTAATATCGGTCAGGGTAGCTAATCGGATATTCATTGCGTTCAAAGACTTTCGGCAATAAACGTAAACGGCTGGTCGAACGTTAAAATATAAAAACCTTCCTTTTCAGTTTCAAATAAGTGTTCAGACACAGGTTTCAAACCAGAAACATGAAGGTTAGTAACTTCCAGCAGAACTTCTATTTCTTCTCCTGCAACCTGCCATTTACTAAATCCAGGCTTTACCGGGAAAATCTTTTTATGCGGTGTAAGAACAACGATATCTATCCTTTCAACATACAAGGCATAGTCTTTTGCACAAAAATGTTCATCTATAATATTAACAGCCGGATATTGTTCGCCGGTTAAATACTTAAGTGCATCCTGCAAAGGATTGTTTTCTGTATGTACAATAATGGTCTGAGGCTGCGCCGGATAGGTTAAATTTGCACTTACCACACCATCTATCTTTATTCCAAGCGAATCCACGACTTCAAACATGGCTTCATTAACAATAACTGTTGGGCTCCATTCTAAAAGCTGCCCAAGGTTTTCGTGATTAAAGCCATCCAGACTCATGATAAGCAGAGCTGGCTCTTGTTTCTCGCGGATAATGTGGTGTGAAGACATAGTGCAAAAGTACAGAAAGACTTAATACACTTTCTTATAAATCTCTTTAAGTGCTGCAGCGGGGTTTTCAGCTTTATTTATTGCAGCAGAAACTGCAAGCCCGAAAATTCCGGTGTTCATTAATGCATCAACATCTTCAATTTTGATTCCCCCAACAGCCAAAAGCGGTAAGGTAATATTTTCTTCCGCCATTCTTTTAACTATTGATTGATAACCCGAAATCCCTAATAAAGAATATTCATTTGGTTTAGTATCAGTAAATGCAAACGGGCCGCAACCAATATAATCTACCGAATTGCCTGCGGCAATCCGTTGTATATCTTCAAACGTATGAGCAGATGCACCAAAGGTTTTTTCTTCTCCTATTTGTTCGCGAATTGCCTTAAAATCAGCCTGCATATCTTCAATATGTACGCCTTGTATATCTGCTTTATCTAAGAGATGAATATGATCGGTAATAATAAGCGTGGCGCCCCAATCATCACAAATGGATGCTATTTCTGGTAATTCGTCCAGCATTTGCTCGTCTGTTTTGGTAAGACAACGATATTGAACCCATTTACAACCTGCTTCGCAGGCTATTTGAGTTTGTTCTATATGACTGCGGTTATCTAAATCCTGCGTTAAATAGTGCAGCTGAGTAATAAATTTTTTCATCCGTTTCGACAATGTTATTTGAATAAATCAATTGACAATATCCTTAATGCTGCTTTAAAGCTATCATTACTTTAAAACTTCAAGAATAGGCTTACCTATATTCCCATTTGGCTCCTGAATATGAAGTAGTGAAGCAAGTGTTGAGGCTACATCAGACATATTTGTTAACCGATTGGTTTTCCCTTGTTTAATTCCCCATCCCATAAACACTAATGGAATATGAGTATCGTATGGATTCCAGCTTCCATGGGTAGTTCCCGTTCTTTCGGTACCATATCCCTGAAAGTATCCGGGATTAAGCACTACTAATACTTCGCCGCTTCGCTTTTCATTATAACCATTAATTATTCTTTCTCTTAGCGCCTCAGGAATTGCTTCATTGCCTATATTCTTCAAATCAACCACGTACATAACAGCATCGTGACTTTTATAATAAGCGATCACATCCTTTTTAATCAGGTTGATATCCAGCCCTTTTTCGTTTATAAGTGTATAGTTAAACTGTACCTGATAATTATAAAGACTTCGGATTAGCTCATTACTACCATACTTCTTTTCCAGAATACCGTTAAGTTCGGCAACCCCGCCTTTTCCAGCATTTGTTCCGCTCCAAAGTCCCGCAGGAATTTTATTATCGATTAAGAAGTTGGGATTATGAGCTGCGCCATGATCCGCAGAAAGGAAGATTGTATACTGACCTTTTCCGATAGCTTTGTCGAGATAAGTCAAAAAGCTTGCGATATCCTGATCTAAGCGTAAATACATATCTTCAACTTCTACAGCATTGGGACCAAATTGATGACCCACATAATCTGTTGACGAAAGACTTACTGCCAGGAAATCTGTTACTTCGCTATTTCCCATTTTCTCATTTTCGATTGCTGCCTTAGCAAAATCAAGAGTCATTGTATTGGCAAACGGGGTAGTTCTGATAATACTCCAATTGTCTGAACGACTTGCAGATAAATCATGCGGAAAAACCGGTGCAGTTTCGTTTTTGAATTTTCCTTCATAACGTGGGGAGTTATCAGGACTGCTTTGCTTATAGGTTGATAAAGGATAAAGCGTTTCCCATTTTTGAGATGCATATTTTTCAACTACACGCTGCTTATTAAAAGCTTCTACCCATATTGGAAGACTTGTTCTGTAATACGTACTGGTAATCCAGTTTCCTGTTAAATCATCAAACCAATAAGCACCGTCAGCTGCATGTCCGGCAGGCAAAATTCCACCACGGTCTTTCAGCGAAATACCAATCACTTTAGAACGAAAATTTGTGGCCAGCTTCAATTCATCGGTAATGGTAGAAGATAGAAGATTTCTTGGCGACATTTTACCAGCATTTGAAGTCGTACCAACAGATTGCACACTCGAATCTTCTGTGCAATACATTTTTTGACCGGTTGCCTGAATTATCCAGTCGTTACCTGCAATTCCGTTTACTGATGGAACAGAACCAGTATAGAGACTTGCATGGCCGCAAGCAGTATAAGTAGGAACATAGGTAATTTGAGTATTCTCGCAACTAAATCCATCATTTAATAATCGCTTAAATCCTCCCATACCATAACGTTCGCTATAACGATATAAATAGTCCCAACGCATTTGATCTACAACTAAGCCCACCACTAGTTTGGGGCGGTCTACTCCAGAAGATTTTTGCTGAGAAACAGCGATAAAAGAACAAAATGAGAAGAAAGTTAAAAGTAAATACCTGAGCTTCATTATAAATTGTATTAGGAAAACAAATCTCGCAATTAAACTTTATCGGAATGTTACTATAACATGAATAGTAAATCATCATCCCGGCATTAAATACCGGGATAATGTCGTTAAAATTTCAGACTTAAGGAAACTAAGAAGTTTCTGTATGCCTGTGGAAAATAATAGCTTTCTGTGGTAAAGTCGTTATCAAAAAAATAACTATAGGTATATCCATTCGATACATATTTTTCAGAAAACACATTGTTGATCAGCAAGGAAATACCGATATTTTTAATTTGCTTAAATGATGTGACATAACGCAATCTGACATCATGAACATCATAAGCAGGCAATGAACGTTCATTATCTCCTGTATTATCCATGTACTGTTTTGAAATGTATTTACTCAAAAAAGCAATTTCTGTATTCTTAAAAGGCTTGTAAGCTAATTCACTGGAAGTAATCAGAGAAGGAGAATACGCAATTTCCGTATCCTTATAAACATTATCCTGCTGCTGACCGGTTGGGTTGAAATCGGCATCATAATAATAAATTACTTCAGTAAAACGATCGATTTTATTATCGCTTAAAGAAGCGGTTGCATTCCAGGAAAACGAATCACTAATTTTCCATTTTCCGTCTAATTCTAAACCTATCCGATAGCTTTTATCAACATTTTGGCGGATAGATTCGCCTACATCATTCACTGCGCCGGTTAATACTAATTGATCTTTATAAAACATTCCGTAGGCGTTTAATCCAATAGTATACTTCGGAGTATTTAAACGGTATCCCGCTTCAACATTCTTCAGATTTTCAGAATTTGGCCGTGTTTGCTCCGTTGAATTCACATAATCATCACGATTAGGTTCTTTATTTGCAACTGCGAAGGAAGTGTAAACAGAGCTTTGATTATTAATTTGATACGTTATACCAGCTTTTGGATTAAAGAAATTTAAATTATCGCTTTGGTCCAGATCCATTCTATTTTTATCTGTTCCGCTAATGGTATAATCAATAGCACGATACTGTAAATCGGCAAATAAATTAAATTTATTGAACTGGTAATTTGCTCTTCCGTAAATATTGAAATCAGTTTTAAAACCATTGCCATCGTAATACCGATGTCTGATTTTACTATCAGACGCATATTTTGACCAGATCACTTCACCAAAATGATCTCCATCGTATTCGTTATAAGCTCCGCCTAAGGTAAAATCAAGATTGGTTTGCGCTTTATAATTTAATGAATACGTCAATCCGTAGAAATCATTATCCAGCCAGCGACGTCGGATTAAATCACTTCGCAGAATACTTGTTCCACCAATAACATCCGGCTCAATTCCATAATTGGTCAATTTTTGATCATCCTTAAATTCTTCATAATAACCTCTTCCATAGGTATAATGCAAGGCCGTATTCAGACTTAATTTATTAGAAAAAGAATGACTGTATAATGCCTGGTAATGATCCTGAGTGTAGTTATCAGTTTGATCATCATACGTAAATGCGTTATAGGTACGGTTAGTTTTAAGCATATCTGCTGTAATTCCTGTCCAGCTTTGATATGTTTTTTCCGTGCCCGAAAAAATATTCACTCTTAACAAATCATTTTTACCATAATAAGCACCGCTTAAAAAGTAAGATTTAAGATCTGAAGAACCTCTGTCGATATACCCATCAGATTTTATTCTCGACAAACGACCATCGAACGTAAACTTGTTATTTATCAAGCCTGTACCTAATAACACTGTGTTCTTTAACGTACCAAACGAACCTGCAGAATTATTTAACTCCGCATAAGCAGAATCGCGAAGAGTAGTAGTTTGAATATTTAAACTTCCTCCAAAAGCACCGGCACCATTTGTGGAAGTTCCTACGCCTCTTTGAATTTGTATATTATCTACCGAAGAAGCAATATCCGGAAGGTTAACATAAAAATTCCCCTGGCTTTCGGAATCATTGTAAGGGATACCATTTAAGGTAACATTTACACGTGTGGCATCGCTTCCGCGGATACGAATACCGGTATAACCAATGCCTGCACCAGCATCAGAAGTTACTACAACAGAAGGCGTTTGGTTTAATAAATAAGGTAAATCCTGACCTAAATTATTCTTTTCGAACTCTTCTTTATCAATGTTTCTATAAGTTGTTGCTGAATTTTTGTTAGCACGGGTAGAACTTACAATTACTTCATCGGTAACTACTATATTTCGCTCTAAAGCAACTGCAAGGTTCTCGTTGGTACTAATCTTAATTGTTTTATTGTAAGTTCGATATCCCAGATAAGAAACCTTAAGTAGATAATTGCCCTCTTTAATATTCTGAATGGAAAACTGCCCCTCAGAATCTGATTGCGTAGCATAATCGCCAACCTTAATACTTGCACCTGCAAGTATTTGCTGATTCAATCCATCGGTAACCCTGCCTGTAATAGAAAGTTGAGCCAGAACCAGATGTGGCAATAGTATCGCCGTAAGGGCGAACATGTAAAGCTTTTTCAATGTTAATTGTATTTATTAAGTTAAACCAGATGCACAAAGGGGCTCGTGCATTATTAACTTTTACCTCCCTCCGCCAGCATTATCTGGATCAGGTGCTCAATTATAATTCAATCAGGTCGCTTTTTAACGCTTCCGTTTTGAGTTAAATTGATGGGTGTATTCTCAGCCTGTTTTTGTGTTTGTAAAACGAATTTGCTAGCAACAATCGTCTTTTTTCACAAACAAGGCACCCCTTATGATGCTACAAAGGTAGCATTTGTTTACAAGAGATTAATTGTTCTTTAGATTGTGACTTTCATTCAATAAACGATTTTGCTATTTAAGCCTGACAGATTTGTAAATACCCGTAATTCTGCTTATGTTTAACATTTTTTATCTGCTTGCTTAGACAAAATTTTCCCGTGAATCAATGTTAAGAGTCGATAGTTCTAAGCCCTGTAAGCTTGTTTATTCGTTATGTAAGCACGAATTTTTAGGATATTTAATTGAGCCCCATATTGTTCAGTTAAATCAGAATGGCGATTTTTCGCTTACCTATCAACGCTTGTTTTCTACTACAGCAAAAGAGTTTCCATCAATTCTAGATGAAACAGATATAAAGCTAATTAAGCTTCTTGATGAAACTGAGCAGGGAAATATTATAAAACGTTATCATAAAAAGCCTGTCAGGCCCTTTGAGTTTTTCAGTAAAACATTCGACCAGAAATTATTCGATGTAATACGCCCCAAAATTGAAAAACGCATGGTTGAGGCTTTTAAAATGCTACAAGACAAGCCTCTTTATTTAATGAGTAAAGAAGGCTGGCCTGTAGAACGGAAAATAGAATTGGCCGAAGAACCTGCCTCTGTTTTATTCCATTTCAGAAGAAATGAAGAAGAAACCCGCTACTTTCCTACCATTAAATATAAGGGCATACGCATAGAGTTTATGTTTAAAGATGCTCAGGTTATATGCAATGAGCCTGCCTGGTTGCTTTTAGAAGATGTATTATATTATTTTGAAGGAGAAATTGAAGGGAAGAAATTGCAGCCCTTTTTAAACAAGCGTTTTATTTCAATTCCGAAATCTTCAGAAAAAGCTTACTTCGAAAAATTTGTTGCTCCGCTTATTGAGAAACATCATGTATATGCCGAAGGATTTACTATTAATACCGAAAAGTTTGATGCCACACCGGTTTTAAAAGTCATTTTTATTCCCGGAGGTATTTCTCAGTTACAGCTCTATTTTAAATACGGTAATTATATTTTCCCCGCTGGCAGCACTACAAAAGTTTCTGTGAGAATGGAAATAAACGGAGACAATTACACTTTTAATCGTGTAAAGCGTTCTCTGGCCTGGGAAAAATCGAAACTTGATGATTTGATGGAGATGGGGCTGGAAGCGGCAAGCACCTTATTTTTGAATCTCGAAGTAAAGCAGGTATTCTCTGAAGAAGACGCATCTTTTAGCGTAATAAACTGGTTAAATGAAAACCATGACCAGCTATTAGAAAAAGGCTTTGAGATTGAACAACCTGCCGGAAATAAACGGTTTTTATTTGGAAACAGTAAAATCGATTTAGAATTTAAGGAAGGAAATGACTGGTTTGACCTGAAAGCTGTAGTCTTTTTTGGACCCTATCAAATTCCTTTTATGGACCTCCGTCATCATATTTTAAATAAAATAAGAGAATTCACATTGCCTTCCGGTGAAATTGCCATTATTCCTGAAAAGTGGTTTGCCCAATATGGCAATTTGTTAAACTTTACAGAAAAATCTGATGAACATTTAAGACTCAAAAAACATCATATAGGCCTTATAAATGATTTCGCTAATAGTGAGCTGGCTTCCATTACCATGGACAGAAAATTGCAAAGGCTTAATGATTTCCTGGAAATTGAAGAAATGGATATGCCTTTAAATTTTAAAGGCACATTACGTTCTTACCAAAAAGCAGGATATAACTGGTTTCAGTTTTTAAGAAATTATAATTTTGGCGGATGCCTTGCGGATGATATGGGTTTGGGGAAAACGGTTCAAACACTGGCACTTTTACAAAAGATTAAAGAAGAAAACGAAGAATCTGGAACCACTTCAACCTCTTTAATTATTATGCCAACTTCCCTGATTTACAATTGGGTTAAAGAAACAGAAAAATTTGCACCTTCATTACGTATTACTGAATATACCGGCACCTTCAGGAGTAAAGATGTATCTCGCCTTATGAACTATGATGTGGTATTTACAACGTATGGTATAACCCGTGTAGATATTGATTTGATTAAAAGCTTATATTTTAATTACATTATTCTCGACGAAAGTCAGAACATAAAAAATCCCGTATCAAAAGCATATAAAGCAGTTAAACAGTTAAAGTCGAAGCATAAATTAATTTTAAGCGGCACGCCTGTAGAAAATTCGGTAAATGATTTATGGACCCAAATGTCGTTCATTAATCCCGGTTTGCTTGGCAATCAGCATTTTTTTCAAAACGACTTTGTAATTCCTATTGAAAAGAAAAGAGATGAAGAAGTTGCCCGTAAACTGCAAGCCCTTATTAAGCCTTTTGTATTAAGACGAACTAAAGACCAGGTTGCTACTGAACTACCAGAAAAAACCATCCAGCTTTTTTATTGTCAGATGGGCGAAGAGCAGGCAAAGTATTATGAGGATGTAAAATCTGAATACCGAACAGATATGCTGCGGGCTTTAGAAGATGGAACTTTTGGAAAATCGCAAATTCAGGTATTACAGGGGTTAACCAAATTGCGTCAGATTGCTAATCATCCTTCCATGATTGATAAAGATTATGAAGGCGAATCGGGAAAATTTGAAAACGTAATCAATACACTTCAAAATGTTTTATTGAGAGGGCATAAAGTGCTTGTATTTTCTCAATTTGTAAAACAATTAGATATTTACCGAAAACATTTCGATTCAGAAAAAATCCCTTATGCATATCTTGATGGTTCTACCCAAAACCGCGGTGAAGTAGTTGAAGAATTTCAAACAAATAACGACATTAAACTTTTCTTAATCTCGTTGAAGGCTGGCGGAGTAGGATTAAATCTTACCGAAGCAGATTACGTATTTATGCTCGACCCATGGTGGAATCCTGCTGTAGAACAACAAGCTATAGACAGAACGCATAGAATAGGGCAAAAGAAAAAGGTATTTATCTATAAATTCATCACAAAAGATACGGTAGAAGAAAAAATTCTTGCGCTCCAGAACAGGAAACGCTCCGTAGCAAATTCGTTAATTACTACTGAAGAAAGCTTTGTTAAGTCTCTTTCAGCAGAGGATATCAGGGATTTACTGAACTAGCACTCAGCAAATTCATATAAGCATCTCTTGAAATAAATTCAGCGCCCATACTTTTAAGGTGCTCCGTATGAAACTGGCAATCTATTAAGGTATAGTTCTTATTCTGGCAAAGCCAGATGAGTGCTACTTTTGAAGCATTAGCTGCTTTGCTAAACATACTTTCCCCACAAAATATATTCCCGGTTTGTACGCCATAAAGTCCTCCAACCAATTCATTATCATCCCAGATTTCAATAGAATGAGCAAAGCCCTGTTTATGTAACCCGATATATGCTTCTTGCATTTCCGAAATTATCCAGGTTCCATCCTGATCCTTTCTTTCGATAGCTGCACAAGACTTTATAACCTCCGCAAACGACTGATTCTCGGTTACCCGATATTGACCGGAAATTAAAACCTTACGCATGCTTTTTGAAATTTTCACTTTCTCAGGAAAAATAACAAAGCGCTGATGCGGCGAATACCATAAAATAGGGGTTTCTTCAGAATACCAGGGAAATATTCCATGGCTATATGCAAGCATTAACCGTCTTATTGATAAATCTCCGCCCACAGCCAGCAAGCCATCTTCTTCGGCCAATTCCGGAGAAGGAAATAATAGTAAATCTTCTTCAAGTTTAAAAATCACAAAAAAAAAATTTAACGGTTAAACCATTTTAAACTTCAGCAGTCAATTAATTAAAACACACACATAGTTTATTTTAATACAGGTTGGGTTATAGTTTAATTTAGATTTCAACGAAAACGGCCAATGCGGATTGGCCGTTTTTTTATACTATCTGCTTAACTATTTTATATGTATAAAACGCTCTTAAGAACTCTCCGAATACAGCCAGCGTTAATGTAATTCTAAATATTCCGCCGATATCAAAAACATCGTTCAGATAGGTTATAAATCCAAACGTGAATATTAATGTAACGAACCGAAAAACGAATTGCACATAATAGGTAATTACACCAAAGCGTTTTAAAAGAAGATGCCCTGTTGCTGAACTAAACAGCGATAAGAAAACCAGAATGCGCAAATATGAAATCGTTTGAACGGCAATATTATTCTGCAATTGCTCATAATTTTCCAATAAAATCCATATCTGCGGAGCTAATAAAACAATCGTTAATATATCCAGCAAACCAAAAAAACGAAGCGTATTTTTCATCAGAATATAATTTGTTTTTTCAGCAGTATTTATTATTGTTATTGCCTTCAAACTGCTTTCGGCGGTTAAGTACCGCGAGTTTTATTTATTGGTTTTGTGAGTGTAAACTCATGATGATTTCATTAGTTACTGCAATTATCTGCGATAGCTTTTTGGGCCATATCACTTCCTAACCGGCGTATCAGATTAAAATCTTCACAAGCGCCTTCTTTATCGCCTTGTTTTAATTTTTGCTGTGCTTGCTTTAAAAGCCTGTTAAAGAACTTATCGTCATATCCTAACTGTTGTTTTAACTCCTGAATCCTATTTTCATCGGCTGCAGAATAGGCCTGCGATGTTTTTTTTTCGTAAAAGTTTATTACTGCTTTTGTGAGATCCTGCCTGGCTCTATAAGCGGCTATGGCTTCTTTAATATCATCGGGTGAGCGACGATTACAATCGAACTCTTTCAGAGAAAAATTTATCGGGATTACGATGGATTGTGCAGTATCAAATGAAGCCGGAACAACCCACCTATCGGAGGTAAGTCGCACAATCCTTAAGGCCTCATCATCGAGATCGATACCAAAACCTTTTTCCACTCTAGAATTAAATATTTTTCCTTTTCGCGTTAACTGAAAACTGATATTAACCGTTCCCTGAAGACAGTTTTGTTTTGCATATTCCGGATAAATAAGACTGCGGGAGATAAACGAACTCAGATATTTTTCTCCGCCTTTGAACACAGGAACACCTTCATCTTTTATAATGCCAAGGGCTGATAGCCAAATTATTAAGACCAGGTTTAATGCCATATTCTAATATAAGCGGAATTTATACGAATAAAAAGCCGTGCGTATTTAATCAGAATTTCTTTATTCTTCTGTATCAGGCTGCCGTGGCTCCTGACTGATTTTATCAAAGATTTTATCCATACGCTCTACATACGAATTCGTATCGTCGAGAAAAAACTCCAGTTGCGGAACAATTCTGGCCTGGCTTTTAATTTTTTGACCTAATTTATAGCGTATTTCACTACCGTGAGATTTAACCGTATTTAAAGAAAGAGCGGCGTTTTCTGTATTAAAAAAGCTCAAAAAAATGCGGGCAAGAGAAAGATCGGGAGTCATCCGTACTTTAGTAATGGTTACCAAAGTATTTGGCAAAAAGCTAATTCCTTCTCTTTGAAAAATCTCTGCTAAATCTTTTTGAATTACCCCTGCAAATTTCTGTTGACGTTTAGATTCCATGATATTTAAATTGAAGAAATTGATTTTACGATGCTGACACCGTATTAAAATTGCCTGTTAACAAGTATAAAATTAAAATCCGATGTACAGAAAACATTCTTCCATTAATCCGGATTCTCAGTATTGTTTTCTAAATCTGGATACAAAAGGGCATCATAAGGATATCTTTCCTGATGAATAGCCTTGGTTTTGCTGTATAAAAGCTCACGAAGCTCATCCACATTTTCTTTTTTAGCTGCTGAGATAAATACTGCCGGACTATTATGTTTTCCCATCCAGCTGTTTTTAAACTCATTCAGCGTTAAGGTTTCGCCTGTTTCACTGTCTGCTTCCGGCTTATATGCATCTATTTTATTAAATACTGTGATAACTTCCTTATCGATTGCTCCAAGTTCCTTAAGTGTTTCATTAACTGTTCTAATCTGATCCTCAAATGTTGGATGAGAAATATCCACTACATGTATCAGAATATCTGCTTCCCGAACTTCGTCTAAAGTTGACTTAAAGCATTCTACTAAGTGATGAGGCAGTTTTCGGATAAAACCTACGGTATCAGAAAGCAAAAAAGGAAGGTTCTCAACCACTACTTTTCTAACCGTGGTATCCAGCGTTGCAAAAAGCTTGTTCTCGGCAAATACGTCAGATTTAGAAAGCATATTCATTATTGTAGACTTTCCAACATTGGTATAACCAACCAGGGCAACTCTAACTAATTGTCCGCGGTTTCTGCGCTGCGTTTCATTTTGGCGATCGATAATTTTTAACCGCTCTTTAAGCAAAATGATTTTGTCCTGAATAATCCGCCTGTCTGTTTCTATCTGACTCTCTCCCGGACCACGCATTCCAATACCACCTTTTTGTCGCTCTAAGTGAGTCCACATACGGGTTAATCGCGGAAGCAAATATTGTAATTGTGCAAGCTCTACCTGCGTTTTAGCCTGCGCTGTTTGAGCCCTTGAAGCGAAAATATCTAAGATGAGATTACTGCGATCAAGTATTTTAACTTGCAATTCGCGGCCAATGTTCCTTAATTGCGAGGGTGTTAATTCATCATCAAAAACTACAATATCAATCTCTTCAGACTTTACGTAAGCTGCAATCTCTTCCAGTTTACCCGTGCCCACAAAAGTTGCCCTATCCGGGCGCTGCATTTTTTGAATAAAGGTTTTTTCGGTGATTCCTCCGGCAGTATTTACAAGCAACTCAAGTTCTTCGAGATATTCACGCTCTTTAGCTTCAGTTTCGTTTATTGTAATGATACCAACTAAAACTACCCGTTCGGGTTTTATTGCCGTATCAAAAAATTTCTGTTTACCCATTCAATGTAATTTAAATAGTATGCATCGCTAATATGTAACAATAAAACAGCGATGCAGATTTTTTTATTGTTCAAGAAGCTTAATCTGCTCCACAAAATCGTTCATCGCTTCTCCCGGGTTTTCTTCTTTCATAAAGTTCTCTCCTATCAAGAATCCGTTAAATCCGGCTCGCTTTAAGTCGTAAATTGTTTTTGGATTACTTATGCCACTTTCTGATACTTTAAGAAATTTATCAGGAATCTGATTTACTAAATCGTACGAATGCTGAAGTGAAACAGAAAAATCTCCAAGATTTCTGTTATTTACACCTACAGCATCTAAGTCATCGCAAAGACTTTGTTCAAGTTCTTGCTGATTATGTACTTCCAGCAAAACATTTAAGCCTAAATCTTTAGAAATGCGCGCAAATTTTGCAATAGTTTTAGAATCCAAAATGGAAGCGATTAACAAAATAATATCGGCTCCAATAGATTTAGCTTCAATAATCTGATACTCATCCAGTATAAATTCTTTTCGCAGGATTGGAATCGTATTAGCTTCCCTGGCACACAGTAAATCATCCACATTTCCACCGAAAAACTTAGAATCTGTTAAGACAGACAAGGCAGAAGCACCTGCGTTTGCGTAATCTCTGGTAACTATTTCAGGCGATACTTTATCATTAATTATCCCTTTAGAAGGCGATACCCGCTTAAACTCAGCAATTATGCCCGTCCTTTCAGGCGACAGCATAAACTCTTTTAAAGAATAACACTTACGGTTAAACAATGCGGATTTTTCTAGCCCGCTTGTGGAAACCTTTGCTTTTGCTTCGGCAACTTCTGTTAGTTTATGCTCAACAATTTTATCTAGTATCGTACTTCCTGTATTTGCTGTCATAATCTATTGATTTAACCAATTTTGAATCATTTGCTTTCCATTTTCCGTTAAAACAGATTCCGGATGAAATTGAACACCGCGAACATCGTATTCGAGATGGCGCAAACCCATAATAACTCCTTCAGTATCTTTTGCTGTAACCATTAACTGTTCCGGAAGATCTTCGCGATTAACCGCCCATGAATGATATCTGCCAACATTAAACGTTTGCGGCAAGTCGTCAAATAAAATTTCTTTCTGATCTAAAACCTGCATTGCCGTTGCTCTTCCGTGTACAGGATAAGACAAATTATATAAGCTTCCTCCAAACACTTCGGCTATAGCCTGAACTCCCAGACAAACGCCTAAAATGCTTTTGGTTGGAGCATAGGTTTTAATAACATCCAGAAGCAAACCTGCTTCAGACGGAATGCCTGGGCCGGGCGATAATAAGATTTTATCAAACGCTTCAATATCTGCCAATTCAAATTTATCGTTTCTTAAAACCGTAGGTTCGTATCCGCATTCATTTAGCAGATGAACCAAGTTAAAGGTAAAAGAGTCGTAATTATCTATTACTAATATGTTCATTTTAAGACTTTTCGAAAGATGGTACAATTGTTTCTGCTAATGTTATGGCCATTCTTAATGCCATAATTTTATTATTCACCTCGGTTAATTCGCTTTGCGGATCAGAATCGGCTACAATTCCTGCACCAGCCTGATAATGCAGCACATTATTTCTGCTCATAAATGATCGAATCATAATTGCATGATTAAAATCGCCGTTAAAGCCCATAAAGCCAATTGCACCACTGTAAAATCCGCGAGGTGCATTTTCAAACTTGTCTATTAAAGTCATGGCCATATACTTAGGAGCTCCACTTAAGGTACCTGCAGGAAAAGTATCGCCTACTACACTGAATGGATCAGTATCCTGTTTTAATTGCCCTGTGACTTTAGAAACCAGGTGAATGATATGCGAATAGTATTGAACTTCCTTAAATGCCCTTACTGCTACATTTTTACAGTGCCTGCTTAAATCGTTTCTTGCTAAATCTACCAGCATAACGTGTTCTGCACTTTCTTTCGGATCGTTTTCAAGCTTTTCGGCCAATTCGGCATCCAGAATATCATTTCCGGTGCGTTTAAATGTTCCGGCAATAGGATAAATGGTTGCCTCATTATTTTTTATTGTGAGCTGGGCTTCAGGCGAGGAGCCAAAAAGTTTAAAATCACCATAATCGAAGTAAAATAAGTATGGAGATGGATTTATAGATCGCAAGGCTCTGTAGACATTAAATTCATCACCTAAAAATGACTGCGAAAAAGCTCTTGAAGGAACTATTTGAAATACATCGCCACGGTAAATATGCTTCTTAAGATCTTCTACAACATTAATGAAGCCTTCATCCGTAAAATTCGAACCTTCATCACCCTGAGATTCAAAGCGGTATTCGGGAAAATTCTTATTCTGGATAAGATATTCCAATCTCTCCAAACCAGATTGATCCTCTTCATTGGGACGGTGTTCAAAAAGATATAATTCGTTTTTAAAATGATCTATTGCAATTACATAACGATAAATATGATATTGCAATAACGGAATATTTCTTGGGCCGGAACGTTCGGTTTTAAGCTTTATATCTTCAAAGTACTCAATACTTTCGAAAGTAAAATAACCAAATAGTCCGTTGGAAATAAACTTGAAAGCTGTTTCGTCTGTAGAACTAAACTGGCTTCTGAAATTGGTAACTTCCTGTATCAGATCAAGATTTTCTGCTGGTATCTCCTTTGTACTTCCATCTGGAAAATAAGCAGATAACACGGTATCATTGAGTGAAATACCGGCAATTGGATCGCAGCATATATAACTCATGCTGTTTTCTCTGCTATGATAATCTGAACTTTCGAGCAGGATACTATTAGGAAAAACATCGCGCATGCGCAGATAAATACTTACCGGAGTAGTAGTATCTGCTAATAGTTTTTTATGAGTGGTATGTAGTGTATACATATAATTTATATTTCTTCCTTAAAAATGATTTGGATTAAGCCAAAAAAACCCGACGGATGTACGTCGGGTTGATATATAATGTCGTTTTATTTATTTGCTAACATGAAACATACCTTACCAGACGCGAGCTGCTGTCTGCCACCACCAAATTTGGGTATGTTTTAAATTCATCATTGTACAAAAATAGAAAGAAAATCAGAACTGTCAATAATTTTATCGATTATCTTATTTTCCAATTATCGGCCTGCCGCTCATTCCGATAGCCACTATAATAATTATGAAGGCTATTGTATAAAAAATAGCTACTGTACGATGCTTTGAAACATCATCGATAAGCTTTTTAGATTTCGAATATCCAACGGTGATTAAAATTATCGAAACCAGCATCATTACCACATGCTCTACAGCCCAGTAACGTAATACAGAATCTTTCATTGCTGCCCCCATATTGCTTGTATTAACTAAAGGACTAACAAAATACAATATCAAACCAAGCACAAACTGGATATGAGCGCTTATTAACGTAAACAGATTAATCCGTTTATTCCCTGCCGTGAATGTTTTTTTTCCGAACCATCCTGTAAAACTAAGAAGTATGGCTGCGATAAGTAATAGCATCACAACATATCTCAATCCTGAATGCGCTTCTAATACAAATTGATACATAGCTTTAAATTTTGTCCAAAGTAACAAAAAAACGTTTAGTTAACCAGCATTTTCAAGTAAAGCTAAGGTTATCTCATTATCATCACCCAAGCATAACACCGCATAAAATAAACGAATATGATACTAAGCAGAAAGAAAAACAGTTAATAAGATTACTTCACAGAGAAAACTTCAATGCTATAATTTTACCAATATCATGAAATTAATATCAAGATTTCCTATATTTTTCAGCTTTATGCTGTTTTTTTCGTGCCATCTTGCGGGACAACAAAAAACAGAGGAAGTTAAGCTGACACCACCGCCAACAAAAGCTATTGCAGTTTTTGCCGAAGGTTGCTTCTGGTGCTCTGAACATATTTTTGAAGAAATTGCCGGAGTAGATTCAGCCGTTTCCGGTTATACGGGCGGGCATTTAAAAAATCCTACATACGAACAGGTTTGTACCGAAACTACCGGTCACGCTGAAGCCGTTATGGTGTATTACAATCCTAAAATAGTTTCTTATTCTAATTTGCTTGATGCCTTTTTTACTTCTCACGATCCCACAACGTTAAACCGGCAGGGACCAGACATAGGCACATCTTATCGTTCTGCAATTTTTTATAATACTCCGGAAGAAGAGGAATTAGTTAGGAAAGCTGTGATGAAATGGACACCCGCTTTTAAAAAACCGATTGTTACAGAAGTAGCTCCATTAAAAACATTCTATAGAGCAGAAGAATATCACCAAAACTATGCCGCTTCAAATCCCGGCAATTCTTACATAAGAAACGTCTCAATGCCACGATTTGAACTGTTTAAGCGTGAATGTAAACTAAAACTAAAAGAACAATAACAATTATTATCTTGTGCCTTAATGGATTATCAGGTCTTTACTCTGCCTAATGGCATTCGGTTATTGCATAAACCCACTACATCTTTATTATCCCATGCCTGCATTATTATTAATGCAGGCTCTAGAGACGAAATGAGCGGAAAAGATGGACTGGCTCATTTTATTGAGCATCTGTTATTTAAAAAAACAGAGAAGCGCAGCACCAGTCAGATCTTAAACCGCCTGGAACTTGTAGGCGGCGATCTTAATGCCTACACCACAAAAGAATACACTTGCATACATGCTTCCTTTTTAAATCCATATCTGGAAAGAGCTATAGAACTTTTCCAGGATCTGGTTTTCCATTCTGTTTTTCCTCAAGATGAGATGGAAAAAGAAAAAGGAGTAATTCTGGATGAAATAGCTTCTTACCAGGATCAGCCGGAAGAAGCAATACAAGATGATTTTGAAGATATTTTATTTGCCAACCACGAATTAGGACGCAATATTTTAGGTACTAACGATACCGTTAATACGTTGCAGCGACCCGATATTCTCCATTTTTTAAGCAAGAGTTATAATACACATGAAATTGTAATTGGAGTTTTAGGAAACTACGATTTTAAAAAACTCTGCAAAATTTTTACAAAAATCTATTCTGCCATCCCTGAAAACAACGTAATCTTAAACCGAAAGCCCATTGCTCAATATCAGGCAATAGAAAAAACAGTACAAAAATCTATTGGCCAAACACATACGGTAATAGGAAACCGGGCTTATTCTATTCATCATGAGCACAAAACCGGGCTCCTGTTATTAAATAATCTTCTTGGCGGTACGGGCATGAGTTCAAAGCTCAATCTCCAGATACGCGAAAAGCATGGAATAGCATATACCATTGAGTCGAATTATACAGCATTTAGCGACACAGGCATTTTCTCCGTCTATTTTGGTACCGATGAAGAAAAATCTGCAAAAGCATTATCGCTTGTGCACAAAGAATTAAAAAAACTCAGGGACAATAAATTATCGGGCATTGCATTGCATCAAGCTAAACAAAAATTTACCGGATTAATTGCTTTGGGCGAAGAGAACAGAATCGGATTAATAATATCTATGACCAAAAGTCTTACCGATTATGGTAAGGCCGATACACTGGATGAGATTTATGCCAAGGCCAACGCCGTAACCGCAGATCAAATTCTTGAGATTGCTAATGAGGTTTTTGAGCCTTCAAAATTAACCACTCTTGTTTTTGAACCGTCAGAATAACGTATTTAAAATACGGGAGTATTCTTAATCCAGTCGATTTGATTATTTTTGCAGAATGAAATTACCGATTATAGCTTATGGGGATCCGATTCTTAGAAAGAAAGCGGTAGATATCCCTAAGGATTATCCAAACCTATCTGAACTGATTGCAAACATGTTCGATACCATGTATAATGCAAGCGGTGTCGGAATCGCGGCTCCTCAAATCGGTCTTTCTATCCGCCTTTTTATTATTGACTTAAGCGACAAGGAGGAGCCTGAATTGAAAGACTTTAAAAAAGTATTTATTAACGCACAGGTTTTAAATGAAGATGGTGATAAATGGGCATTTAACGAAGGGTGCTTAAGCATTCCTGACATTCGAGAAGATATAAGCCGTAATCAGAATGTAACCATTTCATATTTTGACGAAAATTGGGAGCAACATACTGAAACATTCTCCGGCTTTAAAGCCAGGGTTATACAGCACGAATACGACCACATTGAAGGAAAACTATTTACAGACAAGCTAGGTCCGCTTCGCAGAGCAATGTTAAAAGGAAAACTTGATGCTATCTCCAGGGGAGCAATCAGCGTGGATTACCGGATGAAATTTCCTGCAGCTTCTAAGAAAAAGCGCTAATTATCAGAGTTTCGACTTTTATCACCCTGCATAATTTGTTGAATTAACGCACCCCATGCAAAAGGATTTAACAATGCATTTGCTCCGCGTTGATTCATATTTTTGTTGGTTAAAGCGATATGATTGTTTTGGAAATTAAGATTATTCATTTCTGTACCATCGCGTGGAAGTGTTTTAGCCATTGCAAGAATTGAGCTTCTGGTAACATTCTTCTTAGCAATTTCTAAATCATCATCAGCAAACTTCATCGACATAAAGTCTTTGTTAAAATCGTCTATACTAGCCCATGGAAGTACACGAACCATGGGCAGATTAATAACATCCGACTTCATTTTTATAATGACGGTATATCTTTTATCCGAAATATTGGTTGGAATTACTAACGCTTCCCGGCGGTAACCAATAGCACTAAAAACAACTGTATCGCCTTCGTGTGCCACAAAGGAAAAATAACCCTGATAATTTGCAGATATCACTTTATTTTTGTCGGACACGTTCGTCACCGAAACATAGGGAACCACCAGATTAGAATCTACATTATAAATTACTCCTGAAAACTGCACAATAGACTCATCCTGAGCCTTGGAAGAACTCCAGAAAAGAAATATAGTTAATATGGTAAGCAGTTGCTTCATCAAAGTAAACCTAACAAAAATTGTGCGAGAGTATATGTTAAAATCTGTTAAGTATTTAATTGTTAAAAACAGACCTAACAAAAAAGCGATCCCGCTTAATAAACGCTATCGCTTTAGTATAAATTGTATTAATTGACTCTTTGTGGCATTACAGCATTAGGATCATCCATATCTGTAAGATTTATTGCTTCAACTCCTTCTATTTCTGGCACAGCTTTTTTTATGGCTTCTTCAATACCTGCTTTCAAAGTCATTATGCTCATGGGACAAGAGCCGCAAGAACCAAGTAATTTTAACTTAACGATATTGTCAGAGGTAATTTCCTCTACAGACACATTGCCACCATCGGCCTCTAAATAAGGACGAATACTATCCAGAGCACTTTCCACTTTTTGCAACAAATCCATTTTAATCTTTTTTATAAAATTACTAAAATTTATTTTTTAAACCTACTTACCCGGCGATTTAGCATTAACGATGGAAACTTGCTGCGCAACCTTTTCTGCAATCTCTAAAAACGCTACCGACATGGGGTTACCATCTGATAAAATAACGGGAGCACCTGCGTCTCCAGCATCGCTGATGCTTTTAACTAATGGAATTTCGCCTAAAAAAGCGGTATCGTATTGTTGTGCTAAACGTCTTCCTCCGCCTTCTCCAAAAATATAATATTTGTTATCCGGAAGTTCTGCAGGAGTAAAATAAGACATATTCTCTACAATGCCCAAAATCGGAACATTAATAGCCTCCATCAAAAACATTCCTATTCCCTTTTTCGCGTCAGACAGGGCTACATTTTGAGGTGTAGTAACAATTACAGCACCAGCTATCGGGAAACCTTGTGTTAATGTTATATGTATGTCGCCTGTTCCCGGAGGAAGATCTACTACCAGATAATCCAGTTCGCCCCAATCGGCATCATTAAACAGTTGCTTAATGGCATTAGACGCCATTGGTCCGCGCCAGGGAATCGGCTGGTTTGGATCAGTAAAAAACCCAATCGACAATAGTTTTATTCCATATCTTTCTATTGGCTCTATACGCGTTTTACCCTCAGCATTTTGAGTAGCATTAGGTTTTGCGCCCTCTAATCCAAACATTATCGGGACAGACGGACCATAAATATCTGCATCAATTAAGCCAACTTTAGCACCTTTTCTGGCTAAACCAAGCGCTATGTTTGTAGAAACAGTCGATTTCCCTACTCCACCTTTACCTGAAGCCACAACAATAATATTTTTGATATTACTAAGCGGCTGGTTTTGAGGAGTAGTAACTCTTGAAGTCATTTTTATATCAACCACAATATCTTCGCCAATAAATTGCGCGATTGCCTTGCGGCATGAACTTTCAATTAATGCTTTTAACGGACAGGCCGGTGTGGTTAAAACAACTGAAAACGTAAGATTACTGCCATCAATAACTATATCTTCGATCATTTTCAGTGTAACCAAATCTTTTTTAAGATCTGGTTCCTGTACTGTACTTAATGCGCTTAAAACTTGTTCCTGGGTAATCATTAAATTATATGAAATGCAAATTTATGAAACCTAGCATTATTATACTTGTTTGCCTAATGAATTTGCAGATATTTACATTCTGGAAATAAAACTCCCCATTAATCGTTTCTTTTAATCTATTAAATGAAATTCAAAGTACTGCTGATACATGCGTAATCCGATTTCTCCAAAACATCTAAGAATTATAATTATCGTTTTTGCAAGTGTAATAACGCTAACTTTAATCGGCGGCTTTATTGCTTACTCTAAACGCGAAGCGATATTAAATGCTGTAATTGCAAAAACAATTAATAAAGCTAAAAGAGACTATAGCCTCAATTTAAAAATCAGCGATCCCCATTTTGAAGGTTTAACAACAGTAGCATTTTCCAACATTTCGGCGGTGCCCGAAAATCGTGATAGTCTCATTAATATTAATGACTTACATGTAGGCATAAAACTATTCCCACTTTTAGCAGGCGATTTAAAACTTTCCAGTCTTAAAATTAAAAGCGGAAAAATAAACCTGATTAAGCAGGATAGTATTAGTAACTACGATTTTTTGTTTAAGAAAAAGAATCGCGATAGCACCAAAAAAAGTAAGGCAGATTTAGCAGACCTGGCTAACAACTTACTTAATCAAGTATTATATAAAATCCCGGATGAAATGTCGATCTCTAATTTTGATATTGCTATTCAAAATAATGAGGATAAACTAAACTTTTTTACCACCACCGCTACCATTAATGATGGCGAACTTAAATCGAATATTCTCATTAATAATACTGAAGCTGTATGGCACCTTGAGGGCACTGTAAAACCATCTGACAAACAATTGTCGTTTAAGCTATATGCAGAAAATAAGAAAGTAGAATTAGCAATGATTGAAAAGAAGTTTGGTTTAAAACTAAACTTCGACACCGTATATACAGAATTAAAAAAGGCTGTAAAACATGGAGATGAATTCAGGATTTATGGATCCTGGGCCGTAAGAAATCTCTTAATCAACCAACCTAAAATAGCAGCAAACGATATTATTCTTCCAAGTGGTGCAATTGATGCGGATCTTCGTATCGGAGAAAATTTTATTGCCTTAGATAGTACGTCAGTTATCTATCTTAAAAATATAAAGGCCAGTCCTTATATAAAATACACTACCTCACCTAATAAAACCTACGCTTTAAAACTAAAAACAGAAGAGTTAAATGCCCAGGAACTTTTCGATTCGTTTCCGGTGGGCTTGTTTGAATCGCTTGAAGGCATTAAAGTAGAGGGTAAACTGAAATATAATCTGGACTTTTTTCTTGATTCTAAAAATCCTGATAAGGTTGTTATAAATTCTTCCTTACATAAAAGTCCCGATTTCAGGATAGTACAATGGGGAAAAACCAACTTGCAGAAAATAAACGGCAGTTTCGTATATACGCCATATGAGTATGGAAAACCAATGCGCGATATTATTATTGGGCCGAAAAACTCTGATTATACGCCGATAAATGAGATCTCTCCGGCGCTTAGAAACGCTATCTTAACAGCCGAAGATCCATCATTTTACAGCCATAAGGGCTTTGTCGAAAAAGCTTTTCAGCTTTCCATTGCAACCAATTTCAAAGAGAAAGCTTTTAAACGTGGAGGAAGTACCATTTCTATGCAACTGGTGAAAAACGTTTTTCTTAGTCGCCAGAAAACCCTGGCCAGAAAAGTAGAAGAAATATTGATTGTCTGGCTGATTGAAAATAACCGTATCTCTTCAAAACAACGTATGTACGAAGTGTATTTAAACTTAATAGAATGGGGCAATAATGTATATGGCATTGGCGAAGCAGCAAAATATTACTTTGGAAAACATCCATCAGAATTGAGCTTAGGAGAAAGCATTTTTCTGGCCAATATTGTACCGAGGCCTAAAAAAGGTTTATATTTCTTTGAAGCAGATGGCAGCCTTACTTACAGGCTACGCGGTTACTTTAAGTTAATTGGAGGTTTAATGGCAAGGCGTGGATTTGCACAGCCTGATACAAATGCTTATGGTTTTTACGAAGTCAGATTAAAGGAAAGCCTAAGAAGGCAGGTAGATCCGGTTGATTCGGTAATTATTGATTCTTTATACGAAGAAGAAGAGCCGGAACCAGAGGCAACCGGAGGCTTTTTAAGAAATCTTTTTAGAAAACGAAGCTCCGACACGACACAGGTAGAGCAAAAGAAAGCTCCTGTAAAAGATTCTGTTTCAACAGCACCTCTAACCCGGCAGCAAAGAAGAGAGCAACGCAGAAAAGAGCGCAATCAAAATGACTGAATGTAATTTTTACTACCTTGGCATGATTAAAAAACCACTTTTTCTAAAGTATAGTTTTACATGAAAATTGAGATAGAGGATAAACAATTTGATCTGCTTTTAGAGTATGAACAGATAAAAAAGCGAATTAGATTTTTAGGCATTCAGCTAAATGTTGACTACGAAAATCGCGTACCGGTTTTTATAGGGGTTTTAAATGGAAGCTTTATTTTCATGGCCGATCTGATTAAACAAATTGATGTTTCTTCGGAAATCAGCTTTGTTAAAGTTTCTTCCTATGATGGCGATACCAGTTCTGGCGCAGTTAAAGAAGTTATAGGCTTAAGTGGCGATCTAAAAAACCGCGATGTAATTATTGTAGAAGACATTGTAGAAACCGGCATAACATTGAGTTATCTCCTCGATATTGTTAAAGCACATCAACCCGCTTCTATTTGTATCTGCACCCTGTTATTAAAACCACTGTCTTTAAAAAGAGAATTACCCGAATTAAAATACATTGGCTTCGAGATTCCTGATGAGTTTGTGGTAGGCTATGGCTTAGACTATAAAGGCCTTGGCCGCAATTTAACCAACATTTATCGTGCAATATCTGTTCCTTCAGAAACCTAATTCGCATAATTTTAGCATCTTTGAAAAATTTTAAAAATGACTATTCATAAAGAAGGCTATACCTCACTGGCGCTAACCGTTTTACTGATTTTTGTAGTAAATGCAGTTGTACATTATTATTACCCTGATACCAACTGGTTACGCTGGCTGGTTTACGTAGTGTCGTTTGCCCTCTTCATAATCATTCTGCAATTTTTTAGAAGCCCGGGCAGAAACTGGTCTCAGAATGACCAACACATTATTTGTCCGGCAGATGGCAAAGTTGTTGTAATTGAAGAAACAGAAGAAACAGAATATTTTAAAGATAAAAGAATTCAGGTTTCCATTTTTATGTCGCCTATAAATGTACATATTAACCGGAATCCTATTTCCGGCATAGTAAAATTTGTTAAATACCACAAAGGGAAATATTTAGTAGCCTGGGACCCGAAATCGTCTACCGATAACGAGCGTACAACCATTGTAATTGAAAGCAAATCCGGTGTACCGGTATTATTCAGACAAATTGCTGGTGCACTTGCCCGCAGGATTGTTTGGTACGTTAAAGAAGGCGATGAAGTAAAACAAAGTGAGCAATTCGGCTTTATTAAATTCGGCTCCCGTGTGGATGTATTTTTACCCTTAGAAACTAAAATAAATGTTAAAATTGGCGATGTTGTAAAAGGCGGCATCACTCAAATGGGAGAATTTTAACGATAAAATTAATGTAATAAAGAAGAAGATTATTACTTACTCTGGCTTTTACCGCATTAGCTGCTCAAACAGGCCCTGCTAAAAAGACAGCTGAAGCAAAAAAGAAATGCTGCGCAAAAGAGAACAGCGGCTGCTGCGTCAGCAAACCAAAAGTTATAACGACTAAGAAGAAAACAGCTAATAAAAAGTAAGTCCATTGGCTGAAAGAATATATCCAACCAGCTTAGCCTTATAAAAAAAGCGCTTGAGAAATTCTCAAGCGCTTTTTTTATATTCAAAAACGACGAAGTCGAAGTTTTACTAAACTCTTTTAGATTTAATACGAGCAGCCTTACCGGTTAACGCGCGTAGATAGAACAATTTCGCTCTGCGGACTTTACCGCGGTTATTAACCACTACCTTGTCTATGTTTGGAGAGTTAATCGGAAAAATACGTTCAACACCCACACCATTCGATACCTTACGTACAGTAAAAGTTTCGTTAGCACTTACTCCATTGCGTTGTATTACAACTCCCTGATAAATCTGAATACGCTCTTTATTTCCTTCGCGGATTTTATAGTGTACACTTACAGTATCGCCAGATTTGAATGCAGGAACTTCATTTTTTGCAATCGCCTGCTCTTCAACAAATTTTACTAAATCCATGATTTTAAGCTCTTAATACGATTTTTATTCCCTAAAAATCGGACTGCAATATTAGGGATTTTATTTTAATAATAAAAGTGTGTTTTAAAAAAATTTCTATTTAATCGTTTTTATTAGCCGGAATGCTAAAACAGACTTTTAAACCGCCTTTTTCAGGATTTTCAAGCCAGATATCACAATCATAAAAACGTAAAAATTTATAGCAAAGGCTTAAAAGCATTTGTGGCTCATCTTTAACAAAATCCTTTTCTTTAATACAAGTAATTAAATCTCGTAAATTCTCATCAGCCTCAGGAAATATTAAACAAATTACAAGTTTATCACCGGATAAATAATTATCAATTTCTAAAACTTCAGTTGCGTTAGAGAGCTGAGATTTATAAAGTACAAGATTTACGAACAAAAGCTTAAGCAAGGGAATACTAAAGCGAATACCCGGTAAATCCGTAGTATTATTTTTTATCAGTAGCCGCTTATCTGAAAGCCGATCGTCAAGAAATGAAATCGCTAAGCCTATCTGGAAGTTTAAGCTGGACGAATAATTATCACTGAGTATTTGCACTTTGTTCCATTCAATTATGGCATTGATTATTGTCTGAGAAGAATCTATATAATCTTGTATACTTAAAATAAAATCACCGCATTGTTTATCAGAATCTTTTAAATATCCAAGGTTATTTTTCAAATTACTTAAGGTGCTTCGCACATCCCAAACCAACATATTTTGCAAGCGGAGATGAATATCATAAGAAGTAGCATTTAATTCTGACATTCTTCCAGCAATTGTTGTAAAGACTTGTATTCTGATTCAAAGTTTTCAAGCTCTCCGGATGCTAAGCCAAATATCTTTTCCAGTAGCACAACCTTTTGATGCGGGATATCCTGTTCATCTGTGAGTTTAATATTCCTATAATTTGAAAATGTGTTAGATGAGACATTAATAGCTTTCGGTAGCACCTTTAAAGCCTTACGATAATCTTTCATAGGAAGCTGTATTAAACAATCGTTTATGCGATACTTAAACATAAATTCAAAAATTTGTATATTTAAAACAAAATTCTGCGAAAAATTATAAAATTCTGAGCAATCGCTAATTTTTATAGGTAATTATTGCAAATAAAAATAAGCATTTGAGATTAAAAACAGAAATTTTTATTGAATAAATGAAACTTAAAGCTATTATTGATAAGGTTCTTAAAGATCAAAACCGCTCCTTGAGTTGGTTAGCTGCCGAAATGAACAAAACATTTGATGGCCTGAAACTGAGCTTGGTTAAGGAATCGATAAAATATACCGATATAAAAAAGATGGCTGTAATATTAAAAATTCCGGCATCTTATTTCTTTCAGGAAGAAGATTGGATTGAGAATATGGTTGCTGAAGAGAAAATAGAGTATTTCAGTTTAAAAACTGAGCTTACTTCATGCAAGGAACTGACAGAAACTCTTAAGAGCCAGCTGGCAGATAAAGAAAAGATAATCAACCTGCTTAGCGAAAATCGTTAATCCTTTAATAAATCGGGCCGGCGCTGCTGGGTGCGTTCTAAGGCCTGCTCATCGCGCCAGGCATCAATCCTTGCAGGATTTCCACTTAAAAGCACTTCGGGCACTTTATAGCCTTTCCAATCTGCGGGACGCGTATAGATTGGAGCATCCAATAATTCGCCCTGAAAACAGTCTGAGAGTGCTGAAGTTTCATCGTTTAAAACTCCTGGTAATAACCGAACTACTGCATCAACTAAAACAGCCGCAGGCAATTCGCCGCCAGAAAGGACGTAATCGCCGATAGATATTTCGCGGGTTACAAAAACATCTCTGATTCGCTGATCGATTCCTTTATAATGGCCGGCCAGAATGATGATATTCTTTTTTGAGGATAGATGATTGGCAATACTCTGAGTCAGCACTTCCCCATCCGGACTCATAAAAATCACTTCATCGTATTCGCGTTCTGATTTTAGCTTTTCTATACATGCTGCAAAAGGCTCTATAGACATCACCATTCCGCTTCCACCGCCGTAAGGATAATCATCTACGTTTTTGTGTTTATTAGTAGAATAATCGCGAAGGTTATGAACAACGATTTCTGCCAGACCCTTTTTCTGTGCACGCTGTAAAATAGAATGTGCAAAGGGGCTTTCTAATAAAGCGGGAAGTACGGTGATAATATCGAATCGCATATTGCAAAGATAGGAGATGGAAGCAAAGATTAATCTATAAGATTCAGATAACCAGCGTATGGATATAGAGATTAACCTAGATAAACTTCAATTAATCCATCTGGTAGAGATACCTTCAATATCCCAGCTTCTTCATCAATCTCCTGAATGATATCATCATTCAAAGGAAACATTATTTCTGTGAATTTATAAGGCACTACAGCTATAAACTGCTGAGGATATTCGTGCACCTCAATTATTTCACCCAGCTCACCGTGCTTTTCGTCATGAACGATATACCCTTTCAAATCGGTATAGAAAAACTCGTCATCTGCACGTTCGGGTTTTTTAGTATTGGGAAGGTAAATCTGTTTGCGGACCAATTTCTCGGCTTTTTCTATGGTATCTATATCTTCAAAATAGAAATAGCCGGTTTTATTCGACTGTAATTTATACGTGGATGTAAAAAAAGGAACCAGTTTATTATTAATCTCCAGAAACACTGAATCCAAATCCAGGTCTTCGAATTCATCGAACTCAAAATACACCTGAACTTCACCTTTAAGGCCCTTGGTTTTAGTAATATATCCTATATAAAAACTGTCTTCAATTTTCATCTGTTTGTATAGATATTAATATTTGAAAAATAAAAAGCGCCATTACGAAAATCATAATGGCGCTTTAATAAAATCGAAAAGCTTATTCTGCGTTCTCTGCAGGAGTTTCTTCCGTAGTTTCGGCAGCAGCCTCAGGAGCTTGTTCTGCTTCTGTTTCAGCTACAACTTCTTCTTCAGCAATTTCTTCTACAACAGGAGCATTTTTTAATGCTAAAGCAGCAGCTCTCTCTTGTTTTTTCTTAGATTCTGCGGCTAAAGCAGCTTTTCTAGCTTCTTCTTTAGAAGAAGATAACCCTACTTTTTTACCTTCAATTCTGGAATCTTTTCCTTGTAACCACTCGTTAAACTTAGCTTCTGCCTGCTCTGCAGTTAAAGCACCTTTTTTAACGCCACCTTCAAGATGTTTTTTATAAAGAACACCTTTGTAAGAAAGTATAGCACGACAAGTATCTGTAGGTTGTGCACCACTATTAATCCAAGCCAATGCTTTTTCGAAGTTGATATCGATAGTAGCAGGATTAGTGTTTGGATTGTAAGAACCGATACGTTCAATGAATTTTCCGTCTCTTGGAGCACGGGAATCGGACACTACTACATGGTAAAAAGGTTTTCCTTTTTTACCGAATCTTTGCAATCTGATTTTAGTTGCCATTTCTTTTTGTTTATGTATTCAACATAGTTCCCGGAGTTTATTCTGCGGGGTTGCAAAGATAGGAAATTATCAATTAATAAAAAGATAAATATCTGTTTATTAGGAGTGGCAGAATATAAATGCCTTTTATAAGCCTATAAACTGCGTTCAATGTAATCAATAAGAGAATGAATAACTTTTATATGAATTTCCTGCGCCCTGTCTGCAAAGTCCGACTTCGGCGCTCTGATTTCCACATCGCACAAAGACGCCATTTTACCGCCATCTTTTCCAGTAAGTCCAATTACCTTCATCCCTTTTTTTGTTGCAGCATCTATCGCATTCAGTACATTTTCAGAATTGCCACTGGTACTTATTGCAAATAAAACATCACCATTCTGTCCGAGTGCTTCTATCATCCTTGAAAAGACAAATGCATAACCATAATCGTTTGCTACACAGGAAATATGCGAAGGATCTGAGATTGATAATGCCGGCAATGCCTTGCGATCTCCCCGGTAACGGCCCGAAAGTTCTTCGGCAAAATGCATAGCATCACACATAGAACCACCGTTTCCGCAGGAAAGTATCTTATTTCCGGATTTTATTGCATTACTCAATAAATCGCCTGCTGCTTTCAGCTTAACAAAATTCCCTTCGTCGTTTATAAAATTATCTAGAACGACCTGCGCTTCAAGGAAATGCTGTTTAATATCTTGCATTATCGAGAGTTAATCTGTTAATAATTAAAGAGATAAAATATCTAAAATCTTTAAAAGTGAAGGACTTACTTCAGAAATATGTTTTATTGCTTTATGGAACGGCGTATAATGAATATTGCTGTTTACAATTCCAATCATTTCGCCTTTACGACCGGCTAAAAGCGCCTCGACTGCGGCAACGCCAACCCGGCTTGCTAATACTCGATCCATACAAGATGGCCGACCACCACGCTGAATGTGTCCCAAAATAGATAAGCGTGTGTCGTAATTAGGAAACTTTTCTTTAATTAAAGACGCGATTTCAAATCCACCTTCATTATCACCTTCTGCTACAATAATAATTTTTGAAGCCTTATCTTTTCTGCCTTCTTCTAATCGCTTAAACAAATGCTCGGTATTTGTTTTCGATTCCGGGATTAAAATCGCCTCCGCACCTGCGCCTATTCCACTCCTTAAAGCAATTAAACCCGAATCCCGGCCCATCACTTCTACAATAAATAACCTGTCGTGAGATTCGGCAGTATCTCTGATTTTATCAACTGCGTCTATCACCGTATTAATTGCAGTATCGTAGCCAATGGTAAAATCTGTCCCGATTAAATCATTATCTATCGTTCCCGGAAGACCGATAATTGGCACATCATATTCCCCTATAAAAGCTTGGGCTCCTGTAAAACTACCTTCGCCGCCTATTACAACAACTGCATCTATGTTATTTTTCTGCAATTGCGCATGCGCTTGTGTGCGTCCTTCCACTGTGCGGAATGATTCACTTCTAAAAGTTTTAAGGATAGTTCCTCCTCGTTGAATAATATTGGCAACAGATTTGGCATTCATAGGAACAAACTCGCCGTTTACCATACCCTCAAAGCCACGCATAATGCCGGTAACCTGCAGATTATAGTATAAGCCCGCTCTTACAACCGCTCTTATTGCGGCGTTCATTCCCGGAGCATCACCTCCCGAAGTTAAAACACCAATATTTTTTATTTCGCTCATAGTTATTTCAAAAAAGCACTTTTTCCGCTATCCAGAAAATTTATATAATTATTAATATCCAAATTGAATGCTTGCGGGGAAACAAGAGTTTGACCATCAGAATTTACGATAACATAATAAGGCTGGGAATTTGTTTTAAAAACCTGTGTCTGTAAATCGCTCCATTTGTTTCCCAAAGTTTTGATTTTTTTACCGCTTTCCGAAACATATTTTTCGTTCTCAGCTAATTCCGTCTTATCATCAACGTATAAAGATATAATTACATAATCATTCTTCAAACGATTTAAAACCTCAGGCGCCGACCAAACGGAAGCTTCCATTTTACGGCAATTAACACAACTCCAGCCGGTAAAGTCTATTAACACCGGTTTGTTTACTTTTTTGGCATAAGCCAGGCCTTCTTCATAATCATAAAATGCATCTAAACCGTGCGGCGCATGGAAAAGACCGGCGTATTTTTTTGGAACCTGCGATGCACTTTCAGTCTGGAAAGATCTGGAATATAAATCGAACTCCTGCGTTGTTTGCGGCGGAAGCCAGGCACTTATTCCTTTAAGCGGCGCTCCAAATAATCCGGGTATCATATAAATAGTAAAACCTAAAACAAGCATTGCAAAAAACAATCGGGTTAATGATATAAATCCAACTTCAACATCATGAGCCAGCTTAAATTTACCTAACAGATACAAGGCCCAAATCCCAAAAATCACAATCCAGATTATCAGAAATATATCTCTGTTTAGAATGTTCCAATGGTATGCTAAATCTACATTTGATAAAAATTTGAATGCCAGGGCTAACTCCAAAAATCCTAAAGAAACCTTTACCGCATTCATCCAACCGCCGGATTTAGGCATTTCTTTTAACCAGGATGGGAAAATAGCAAAGAGTGTAAAAGGAATAGCTAAGGCAGTCGAAAAACCAAACATTCCGATTGCAGGACCAAGATAGGTACCTTTCGAAACGGTTTCTACCAATAGCGTTCCGATAATTGGGCCGGTACACGAAAAAGAAACAAGCGCCAGGGTGAAAGCCATAAAGAACAAGCCAATAAGGCCACCCCTATTGGATTTTTCATCCATTTTATTTACAAGTGAAGATGGAAGCGTAATTTCAAAGGCACCCAGAAATGATATTGCAAAAATGATTAAAATCGCAAAAAATAATAAGTTAAATAAAGCGCTGCTGGCTGCTTCATTTAGCGCCGAAGCGCCAAATATCGCTGTAATTAATAACCCTAACGCCACATAAATTATGATGATGGACAGACCGTAAATAAAAGCACTTTGAATTCCTTTAGCTTTAGAGCCTGCCCTCTTTGTAAAAAAAGAAACCGTAAGAGGAATCATTGGATAAATACAAGGCATAAAAAAAGCCAATAAGCCTCCCAGAAATCCTGCAATAAAAATCCCGATTAATGACGTGCCTGGTTTATCGCTTTGCGGAGACTGAAAATTAGTAGTTTTTAATTCAGGTTTTAAGGCAGAATCCTGACTTATAACCGTTTTTTTAAATGTATCAGCAACAGAACTTACACGTGGTTGCTCAACAGGCGGCAAGGTTAAATCGGAAGCTTGAACTGTTTCGGCAATTTTAACAGAAACCGGTATATTAAACTCTATCTCCTCTGGTGGCAAACATTTCTGGTCGTTACAAACCATAAACTCCAGTGTCCCGGCAACCGAACCTGCCTTATTTACTTTAACCTTCTGCTTAAATATAACTTCCTTTTCATGCCAGGAAATCTGCATATTAAAATTCTTATCAAAGCTGCTTACTGCTTTAGGCGTTTCTGTTACTGCACCAATTAAAGTGTAATCTTTAGACGGCTTAAATGTAAAGGATGTAGGAATTGGCCCACCTTCATCGATAAACTGAGAATAGACATGCCAACCTGTCTGAATATCAGCCTTGAAACTAACTTCAGCCTTACCTCCTCCAATATCTTTTGCTGAAAAGGACCATTTAACAGGATTTTCAATTTGGGCTGATACGCTAAAGGCACAGATCAGAAAATATACCAGCGTTATTAATTTCTTCATTCCTAATTATTAAAATACAAATGCTATCTCTTTAAAATTATATTTACGAATCTCCTCGTCAATAAACACCTCCAAAAGTCCGTTTTCATCAACACCGGTAATCATTCCCTCCACGTCATGGCCTTTAATATTAAACCTTGCTTTTTCATTAAGGCGGTAAAGATTGCGGATATACTCCTGCCTTATCAAGTCAAAATTGCCATCGCGCAACTGCAGATATCTGTTCTCAATAGATTTGCAAAGTTCATTTAGTAATACCAGTATATCATAATCCTGATGTAAGATTTTCTTTAAAGATGTAACATTCTTAATATCAGAAGAAAAATTCAGCTGATTTATATTTAATCCGATACCAATTACTGCATGTTTTAAAACTGAGCCGCGTATACTGCTTTCTATTAAAATGCCGCCCAGCTTATCATTATTAACATAAATATCATTGGGCCATTTAATTTTTACTCCGGCTCCAATAATAATAGCGAGCGCGTCGTTAATAGCTAAACTGATAGATTGGTTAAGTAAGAACTGTTTTTCCGGATTAAGAAACACTGGCAGCAACAGCAAGCTAAAGGTCAAATTTTTACCTGGTTCGCTATACCATATATTGTTTACCTGCCCTCTTCCGGCAAATTGTTCTTCTGCCAATATAACAGTGCCCTCGGGCAATGGCGTGGAATTTGACAATTCATTCTTTAAATAATTATTTGTAGAGTCGACGCGCTTTAAGACAACGATATTTTGACCTACAAATAGTCTTGAAAAAGTGTTATTTTGCAAACTGATAGGGTAATAATTAAATTTATCAAAACTAATTTTTTTTAATGTTAAAAAACAAAGCAATTAATGAATCAACATTCACTTCAGAGTTAGCCATATTCGGCATGCAGGAAAAGAAGGGAAATGAAATTGTAAGATTAGATTTAAGAAATATTAACAGTTCGGTTGCAGATTATTTTATTATCTGCCATGCAGAATCTTCTACCCAGGTAAAAGCAATTGCTTCGAGTGTTGAAGACGAAGTATATAAAGCATCCAAACAGCACCCTTACAGAATAGAAGGCCTTGAACACGGCGAATGGGTTTTACTGGATTATATAGATGTAGTTGTGCATATCTTTAAAACGGATAAAAGAGAGTTTTATGGGATAGAAGATTTATGGGGCGATGCCGAAATGAAGTATTATCAAAGTGCCTGACGGCCAATATCCAGAAGAAATGAAAGAAAATAAAAGCGATACAACTAAACCTGCCCGTAAACGTGCAGGCGGTAAAAAAATAGTTCCCGTACCTCCTAAATTTAATATAATGTGGCTATACGTAGCCATAATTATAGCCTTATTTGGGGTACAGTATTTTTGGAACAACACCAGTACCAAGCAGATAAACTATCAGCAGTTTGAAAGCGACATGCTTATTCCGCGTGATGTTGAAAAACTTGTTACCTATAAAAACAACGATTTATTTGTTGTTGAAGTTTACATTAAGCCTGACAGATTAAAGCTTCCAAAATATAAAGACGTACGTGTTGAAGGAAATGAATTCAATGCAACAGCCGCTGCAAAAGCTCCTCAATACAAGTTTAATATAGGCTCTTTAGAAAGTTTAGATAAAAAACTTACAGAAGCAGAGAAGGATCTTCCATCTAATGAACGGACACCTGTAATAGCAGACAGCCGCGATAATATCTGGGCAGGTTGGTTTATGTCCATCATATTGCCTGTGTTACTATTAATAGGTTTTTGGGTATTTATCATGCGGCGTATGGGTGGCGGCGCAGGCGGTGGTGCAGGCGGACAGATATTCAATATCGGAAAATCAAAAGCAACTTTGTTCGATAAAGAATCGCAGGTAAATGTAACATTTAATGATGTTGCCGGACTTGAAGAAGCTAAACTTGAGGTAATGGAAATTGTAGATTTCCTGAAAAACCCTCAAAAATATACTAATCTTGGAGGTAAAATACCAAAAGGTGCACTTCTTGTCGGTGCACCAGGAACCGGTAAAACTTTACTTGCTAAAGCTGTAGCTGGTGAAGCGCAGGTACCGTTTTTCTCACTATCAGGTTCAGATTTTGTTGAAATGTTTGTAGGTGTGGGTGCATCACGGGTACGTGATTTGTTCCGCCAGGCAAAAGATAAAGCCCCGTGTATTATTTTCATCGATGAAATTGATGCCATTGGCCGTGCACGTGGTAAAAACAATATGGTAGGAGGAAATGATGAACGTGAAAATACACTGAATCAACTTCTTGTCGAAATGGATGGTTTCGGTACCGATTCTGGTATCATTATAATGGCAGCCACTAACAGACCAGATGTGCTGGATTCTGCACTTCTTCGTCCGGGCCGTTTTGACAGACAGATTTCTATCGACAAACCAGATTTGGTTGGTCGTGAACAAATTTTCAAAGTCCACTTGGGCCCGATTAAATTATCAGCTGATGTGGATCCAAAGAAGCTTTCGGCTCAAACTCCGGGATTTGCCGGCGCTGAAATCGCTAATGTTTGTAACGAAGCTGCATTAATAGCCGCCCGCAGAGACAAAGCAGCTGTTGATATGCACGATTTTCAGGATGCTATCGACAGAGTGATTGGCGGTTTAGAAAAACGGAATAAGATAATTTCACCTGAAGAAAAGAGAATTGTTGCTTACCACGAAGCCGGACACGCTATCGCCGGTTGGTTTCTGGAACATGCAGATCCTTTGGTAAAGGTTTCAATCGTACCTCGTGGCGTTGCAGCTTTAGGTTATGCACAGTATCTTCCTAAAGAACAATTTTTATATACAACCGAGCAGCTTATTGACGGAATGTGTATGACCATGGGCGGACGTGTTGCTGAATCTATTGTATTCGGAAAAATTTCTACCGGAGCACAAAACGATCTGGAAAGAATTACAAAGTTATCTTATGCCATGATTACCCTTTACGGGATGAATGACAAAATTGGTAATATTTCGTTTAACGACCAGCAAGAGCAGTTTAATAAACCATATTCTGAAAAAACTTCCGAATTAATCGATGATGAAGTAAGGGTATTAATCCGCTCGGTTTACGACAGAACAACAAGCTTATTAAATGATAAACGTGAAGGTCTGGAGAAACTGGCTCAGAAGTTACTCGAAAAAGAAATCCTGTTTCAAAGTGATTTAGAAGAGATTTTAGGTAAACGCCCTTTTGATAACCGTACTACTTATGATGAATTTGTAAATGGTGATGACACAGGAAATCAAAAGGTTGTAGCTGAAAACATTCATCCTGAACCGGTAGGCGATAGTACAGAGCCTTTAAAAAGTACAGATACCGATTTATAGAGTTTTTGAAATAAAGAAAAAGCCCCATTAAATGGGGCTTTTTCTTTGAATTAAGCCTGGGATAGCTCATTTTTGTAATCCGAAATGAAAGAAACAACCTCTAAAGAAAAGATGCTGAAAAAGATACGGAAGGCTTTATTAGAAAAGCGCGACAATCCGTATCCAAACCTTGAAGAAGCACCTTTGTATGAAGACTATTCGGATTTACTGGAAGTTCTGTTTGCAGAGCAGCTTACACTTGTTGCCGGAAAATTTATTTTTTGTGAAGATGAGTTTCAATTCATTGAAAACCTTCTGCTTCTGGCCGATGAAAAAAGCTGGAGAAAGATATATTGCTGGGAACCTAAACTACAGGAAGCATTAAATCAATATGAATTCCCTTTTTATACCACCGATACAGATTTCTTACAGGCAGAAGTAGGGATTACCTTATGTGAATCACTTATTGCCCGTAATGGCAGCGTACTGATTTCTAATGGCAACCTGGCCGGACGAAGATTAAGTATTTATCCTCATCATCATGTAGTTGTAGCCTATACTTCTCAGCTTGTTCTTGACCTTAAGGATGCGTTTAAAGCCCTTAAAGTTAAATACAATGATAAGCTGCCAACTCTTATCTCAAACATCACCGGACCAAGCCGCACTGCAGACATCGAGAAAACTCTTGTACTGGGCGCACACGGACCAAAGGAATTAATTGTGTTTTTATTAGACGATTCATATTAATATTAAACACTAATACATCTCCTTTCGGATCTAAGCCTTAATTTGCTGTCTGCTTGCAAAAAGCACTTTTAAATAAGAACCTCACTTCTTATCCTGATAACTGTATGCTTTTCTAGCAAAATCATTAGATCTTATGTAAAGCTGCTTAAATATTTTTTCCTTCTTTTGTGATTTTTCCCTCCTTAGTTGTACTAACTTCTAAAATGAATTTGAATACTCCATATGACAATTAAGAAAGATGAACTGAACAATCGGTTTATTGAAGTTTTAGAAAAGCACAAAGGTATCATCTTTAAAATTTCCAGAGCTTATGCTTATACATTTCATAACAGGGAAGATTTAATCAACGATATAATTTTGCAATTATGGAAATCTTTTGAAACGTTTAAAGGCCAGTCAAAAATATCAACCTGGATTTACCGTGTTTCATTAAATACGTCCATGAGCTATCATCTTAAAAACCAAAAAGATATTTTAACTTTTACAGAAGCCATAGTGGAAATAGATCTAAAAGACATAATATCAACTAACTATACCGAATTGGAAGAATATACAATCCTTTATCAATGCATTGATGAGTTAGAGGAATTTAATAAAGCTATTGTGTTATTATATCTGGACGGGAATTCACATGAAGAAATATCGCTTATTACAGGCATCTCTATAACAAATGTAGGAACACGAATAGGCCGAATTAAGGAACAATTAAAAAAATCAGCTTTTAGAAAAATTTAAAATGGAATTATCGGAACTGCAACATATTTGGAAAGAATATGATTTGAAAATTGATGAAAATACTCAAATTGATAAATGTTTGCTTAAAGAAGTTTTAATCCGTAAACCAATAAAAAAAATAAACTGGTTGCAATTGAAAGCATTGCTACAACTCATCGCACCGGCTATTGTACTATTTTTATTCTTCACAAGAGTCAAATTACGTGAACCTGGATTAGAGTTATATATTGGTATTAGTTTATTTCTGTGCTTAGTGCTATTAGGGTATGTATGGGCAATAACGTATTACCTTTTGCTTAGACGGATAGCGTTTTCAGAATCCGCATTAACCGTAAAATCGCAGTTGATTAAAATAAAGAGATATAAAATTCGCACACTCCAATGGAATTATCTGCTTTGGCCGCCCACTATATTGAGTCTATATTTAATGCTAAATATTAACTCAAGCTTTAATGTCATATTTAATCAGGCAGTAATTCCTGTATTATTATGTGTCGTAGTATTTATCCTTTTTTCTCATTATAGATTCATATCTCTTAACGTGCAATTTAACCAGCTGAATAAAGAATTAGAAGAAATACAAGAGCTGGAAGGATAAGAACTGCTTATTTCGCTAGATTATAATCAAATTCACGGGTTGCAGATAGCGAAAAGTATTTCAATACTTGACATTTAGTAAGGTTAAAGCAATTACCTAGCTTGATCTATCCATCATATTTAATCACTCTCTATAGCTTTATCCTGATAGCAACTTATTAATAACATACGTTTCCACAAAAAAGGTTACAAACCTTTCTAAAACTAATAAGTTATGATGAATAGTATTTATAGTTAGTTCCATACAATTAATGATTGCAGCAAGATACCATTTTCAGGATGTTACCTTATTAATAACACACTATAACAGAAACAGATCTCTTGAAGCTCTACTAAAAAGTTTTAGAAGCTTAAATTGTACGTTTGATGATATTGTGGTAGCTGATGATGGCAGTAAACCTGAAATCCTTGAAAGAGTAAAAGGCCTGCAACAGAAATACAGTTTTAATTTAATTACAAGTTCACAAAACAAAGAGCTGGCAAATAACCTCAATAAAGGGCAACAAGCTGTAAAAACTACCTATACCTTATATGTACAGGAAGATTTTATTGCTAAATCAGCTTTTCCTGATAATTTTAAGAGAGCGCTTCAAATCATAACAACAGATAAATCGATCGACACGATCCGGTTTTATTCTTATTTTCCTTATCCGCATACAGAATCGTACGACGAGGTATATGATGAAATGATTTTTAAACCTTCTTTTCTCAAATGGAGCCATCTTAAATTTTATGTTTATAGCGACCACCCACATTTACGTTTAAGTTCTTTTAATGAGAAATTTGGCACCTACCCTGAGGGCATTCACTCTGATAAAGCAGAATTCGATATGTCACTATCTTTTATAAAAAAGGGAGGAAAGGGGTTACTGGCTAAAAACTATACCGAAAACTTTGACCAGATAAATAGCACTATAGAACCAAGCACCATTTCAAGGCAAGCCTGGAAAGAGAAAAATACTTTTTTAATAAATTCGCTGAAGGAAGGATTTTATATCTACAGATACATTAAAAATACTATACAGTTACTTTTTAAGAAGTAGCTTATTAGTAATTCAAACAAAAAAAGGCGGCACATTTAGTGTACCGCCCTTGGTATTCATTTGTATTTATTAAAGTTTCCTTTTTACCTCTACCTGCTCGTAAGCCTCAACAATATCTCCAGCTTCTATGTCATTAAAATTATGGATGTTCAGACCACATTCATAACCTTTAGAAACTTCTTTCACATCGTCTTTAAAGCGTTTTAACGATGCAAGTTCACCGGTATAAATTACCACACCATCACGAATTATACGGATTTTACTGTTACGGTTAATCTTTCCATCCAGTACCATACAACCTGCAATTGTACCTACCTTACTAATCTTGAAGGTTTCACGAATTTCAACATTCGCAAGAATTTGTTCTTCAAATTCAGGAGCAAGCATTCCTTCCATTGCAGCTTTTACTTCATTGATAGCATCGTAAATAATAGAATATAAACGGATATCAATTTCTTCCTGTTCTGCAAGTTTACGTGCACCACCTGAAGGGCGTACCTGGAATCCGATAATAATCGCATCCGAAGCAGAAGCTAACAATACATCAGATTCGGAAATTTGTCCTACCGATTTATGTATGATATTTACCTGAATTTGTTCTGTAGAAAGTTTCAGTAATGAATCTGATAATGCCTCGATTGAACCATCCACATCACCCTTAACAATAATATTAAGTTCTTTAAAGTTACCAATCGCTAAACGACGGCCAATTTCATCAAGAGTAATATGTTTCTGGGTGCGTAAGCCCTGCTCGCGTTGTAATTGCAAGCGCTTATTTGCAATATCACGGGCCTCAACTTCACTGGCTAAAGCATTAAATTTATCTCCCGCTGTTGGAGCTCCCTGCATACCAAGAACCTGTACAGGAGTTGAAGGACCAGCCTTATCAACCTTCTGACCCCGTTCGTTAGTTAATGCTTTTACTCTTCCGCTAAAGCTTCCCGCTAAAATCGGGTCCCCAACCTTAAGCGTTCCTGCCTGTATTAATACTGTAGTTACAATACCACGGCCTTTATCTAAAGCAGCTTCAATTACAGTACCTGTAGCCCGCTTATCAGGATTAGCTTTCAAATCTAAAAGCTCGGCCTCTAATAACACTTTTTCAAGTAGTAAATCTACACCCAGGCCTGTTTTACCGGATATTTCCTGAGATTGATATTTCCCGCCCCAATCTTCTACCAGAATATTCATAGCAGATAACTGTTCACGAATTTTATCGGTATTAGCGCCGGGTTTATCTATCTTACTAAATGCAAATACTATTTGAACACCTGCAGCCTGTGCATGATTAATTGCTTCACGCGTTTGTGGCATCACACTATCATCTGCAGCGATAACAATAATTGCAATATCTGTTATTTTAGCACCACGGGCACGCATTGCGGTAAACGCCTCGTGACCCGGTGTATCTAAGAATGTTATTTTTCGTCCATCCTCAAGTGTTACTGCATAAGCACCAATATGCTGCGTAATTCCTCCTGCTTCTCCACTCAAAACATTTGTTTTACGTACAAAGTCGAGTAAAGATGTTTTACCGTGATCGACGTGTCCCATTACTGTAACAATTGGAGCCCTTGGGATTAAATCTTCTTCAGGATCCTCTTGTTCAAGACTGGCTTCTTCATCTTCAGGTTTTACAAACTCTATATTGTATCCAAACTCATCTGCTACAATGGTAAGTGTTTCTGCATCTAAACGCTGATTAATAGAAACAAACATACCTAAACTCATACATGTTGAGATGATTTGAGTTACCGGCACATCCATCATACTTGCCAGCTCGTTTGCCGTTACAAACTCTGTAGTTTTAAGCACTTTGGATTGAAGCTCGTTTTCCAATGCTGCATCTTCTGCAGATTGTGCCACATCATCACGCTTCTGACGACGGAATTTAGCACGTTGAGCAAATTTACCAGATTTGCCAGCACCACTCAATCTTGCGAGGGTTGCTTTAATCTGATCTTGTATTTCTTTTTCAGTTGGTTCTTCTTTCGGACCACCACCTGCTGGGCGATTGCCTAGTTGTTGTTTACGGCCTCTAAAATCCGGACGCCCCGGGTGTTGAGATTTTTGTTCTCCCGCAGGCGGACGAGTTCCGGGTTGTCCCGGAGCGGTATTTGCCGGACGGGTCCCTGCTTGGCCATGAACAGATGGAGCTTGGCCAGGCTGACCTTGCGGACCACCTTCTTTACGTTTACGTTTACGTTTATGGTCGTTTCCTGCAGCATTTGAAGATGAAGCCACGGGCTGATCCTTACGGCGGCCAGACTGCTGATTGGATAAGTCTATCTTTCCAATAACATTGGGGCCACTTAAACGCTGTGCTTTGGCACGAATAACGTCATCACCCTCATCAGCTGCAACGGGCTTTTCCGGAACTGCTGTTTCTGGAGCAGGCTTAACTGCAGCCGGAGTAATCGGTACTTCTGCTTTAACTTCTTCAGGCTTAGCTGCTTCTATTGGCTTTTCAACGGCAGGTTCAGGCTTAGGCTCTTCCTTAACGGGTTCGGCTTTAGGCTCTGGCTTTATTTCTTCCTTAACGGGCTCTGGGGCTATTTCAGGCACCACATCTACTTTAACAGGTTCCTGTTTTATTTCCTCGATTGGTTCCGGCTCAACGGGCTGTGGTTTAGCTTCCTGTTCAACTTTTTCTGATGGAGCAGGAGTTTCAATTTTAGGTTCTTCCTTTTGCTCTGCACGCCCTTTATTAAGAGCATCCAAGTCAATCTTACCTACAACTTTAACACCAGGCAAAGTAGATTCATCTGAAGTTTCTTTAGCCGCAGGAGCAGGCTGAGGCTTTGCAGAAGGTGGCGGAATAAACGACCCTGTATTCTTAATTAATATTTCTTCTTGTTCAAAGTCGCTTCCACGACGAGGTTCTGTTTTTTCCGGTGCAGAAAGAGGCGCATCATCACGACGTATCTTGCCTATAACAATCTGTCTTGCTTCTTCACGTACGATCTTATCGCCCTGATACTCTTTCAAAAGAGCTTCGTACATCTCCTCAGTGAGTTTTGTATTAGGTTTAGGTTCAACCTTATAACCTTTTTTTGTTAAAGACTCAACCGCGGTTGCCAAGCCGATATTCAGCTCTTTAGCAGCTTTAAGTAAGTTTATACTTTTACTTTCTGACATTCAAAAAAATTACCTCTTAAAAAATTTGTACAAAAGTACGTTTTTATATTGTTATTGAGCAGCTAACCTGATCAACTTTTATTATTCGAATTCTGATTTCAGAATTCCAACTACTTCTTTAACTGTGCTTTCTTCCAAATCTGTACGTCTTACTAACTCATCGACGGATAATTCTATCACAGATTTAGCAGTATCAAGTCCGATTCTTTTAAATTCATCAATAATCCATCCGTCTATCTCGTCAGAGAATTCTTCTAAATCTACATCTTCGTCGTCCACATCAGATTCGCGGTAAACATCGATTTCATAACCGGTAAGTTTTCCGGCTAATTTAATATTATGTCCACCACGGCCAATTGCCAAAGATACTTGATCTGGCTTTAAATATACCGCTGCTCTTTTATCTTCATCATCCAATTTAATTGTGGTGATTTTAGCAGGACTTAATGCACGCTGTATATATAATGAATTGTTATTGGTGTAATTAATAACATCAATGTTCTCATTTTTAAGCTCGCGGACAATACCGTGTATACGCGATCCTTTCATACCTACACAAGCTCCTACAGGATCAATCCTGTCATCGTATGATTCAACAGCCACTTTAGCACGTTCTCCTGGTTCGCGAACAATTTTCTTGATAGTGATTAAACCGTCAAAAATTTCGGGAACTTCCATTTCAAACAGGCGCTGTAAAAATTCAGGCGCTGTACGAGAAATGATAATTTTTGGATTGCTGTTTATCATTTCCACCTTAGAAATCACCGCACGCAATGAATCTCCTTTTTTGAAATAATCGGCGGGAATCTGCTCCGTTTTAGGCATTATTAACTCATTCCCTTCATCATCAAGTACCAAAGTTTCTTTTTTCCAAACCTGGTAAACTTCGCCGGTAATAATTTCGCCAACTCTGTCTTTGTATTTTTTAAAGATTTCGTCTTTCTCTAATTCAAGAATCTTTGATACCAGTGTTTGACGTGCTGCAAGAATTGCACGACGGCCAAAACTTTCCAGCGTTATTTGTTCAATAAAATCATCCCCAACTTCTAAATCGGGATCAATTTTATGTACATCAGCTAATTCTATCTCTAAATCATCATCTTCAGAAAAACCGTCTTCCATTACAGTTCTTGTACGCCAGATTTCCAAATCCCCATTATCAGGATTCACAATTACGTCGCAATTTTCATCTGTTCCGTATTTTTTACGGATCATGCTACGGAAAACTTCTTCCAGTACACTGATAACAGTAGGCCTGTCAATGTTTTTAAAGTCTTTGAATTCCTGAAAGGAATCAATCAAATTAATATTGCTCATTTTCTACTTAAATGAAATTAAAACCTTTGTTTCTATTATATCAGAAAATGGAATAAAGCTTTCAACTACTGCGGCTTTCTTTCCTTTTTCTTTTATTTTTTCTTCTACTGTAATACCTTCATCGCTAACATTCAGAAGCTTTCCTTCCCGCGTTTTAGAATCGGCAAGCTTAATACCAAGATTTCTACCCTGATTTTTTTCGTACTGCCGTTTTAATTTTAACGGAGTATCAAGTCCAGGAGATGAAACCTCTAAATTATAAGCTTCTTCTATTACATTTTCTTCTTCCAGATGGAATCCAACATGACGGCTGATTACGGCACAATCTCCAACTGCTATTCCGTTATCGCCATCTACCAGAATTATAAGCGTTCCATTCGAATGCATTTTTACATCAACCAAAAATAACTCCGGCCGGTCTGCAATCTTTTCTTCAACTAAATCAATTACCCTTTGCTCAATATTCATTTTATGCTTACAAAAAGTATCAAAAATAAAAGAGGGGACACACGTCCCCTCTCCTCAGATAATGCAAATATAAATTTTTATTTGCATTTATGGAACTTTCGCGATCAAAAAAATCTGTCTCTAAGCAATATGGATTGACATAAATAAACTTTAAATCAAAAATGGTGTTATCCTCTCAATCAAACTCATCAGAAAATGAAATTATTAATTGAAATTCTACTAATGGGCGCTGCTGTAGCATTAGCTGCCTATTTAATTCCCGGAGTTACTGTAGACGGTTTTCTAAGCGCCATTCTTGCTGGAGTATTAATAGCATTGGCTAATGCAACTATAGGAACTATTTTGAGAATACTGACATTTCCTGTCAATATTTTAACCCTTGGACTAATGTCATTTATAATTACGGTGTTGATGGTATTATTGGTAGATAGTTTAATGAAAGGATTTAATACAAATGGATTCTTCTCTGCAATGTTATTTGCAATTGTACTGGCAATCATTAAGATGATATTCGGATCTTTTAACCGCACTACCTGATTCTCAGAAACACAAGAAGAGGTAATAATCAGAGGCCGTCTCTAAAACACAACGTGCCAAAAACTTTTGAGACGGCCTTTTAATTTTATACGAAGCGCCCTAGCTATTACGAATTTTCTGCTCTATTGCAGATGTGGAGTACCCATCAATATATTCGATAGTTTTAACTTCACCGCCGCGCGCAAGAACAATATCGGATCCAACTATCTTATCCACAGTATAATCTGCGCCTTTTACCAACACGTCAGGTGCGATTTTTTTAATAAGATTATAAGGAGTCTCTTCATCAAAAAGCACCACAGCATCAACAAAGAACAAGGCCGCTAAAAGATTGGCCCGCGATTTTTCATTGGTTATAGGTCGGCCGGCACCTTTTAAACGGGCAGTCGAACTATCCGTATTCAAACCTACAACAAGTTTATTTCCTAAATCAGCAGCTTTTGCAAGATAATCGATATGACCCAAATGAAGCAGGTCAAAGCAACCGTTCGTAAACACAATTTTTTGATCCTTAAATCTCCAGATACTTAAAAAGGGCATTAACTTTTCAAGTGGAAGAATTTTATTCTGTAATAATATCAGATTGTCCATTAACGCATATTTTTCATCAAAAATAGTTTAATTGGACAGATTGTTTTACTTAATCAGGCGATTATTGTCATCAGGAAAAACCAAAATAGGATTATACAGCTTTGCTTCTTCCATCGGTAAAGAACCGTAAGACATCACAATAAGTGAATCTCCTACCTGCGCTAGCCTTGCACACGAACCGTTTAAACAAATAACTCCCGATCCCCGCTCGCCTTTTATTACGTACGTTTCGAAACGGGCAGCGTTATTATTATTCACTACCTGAACCTTTTCGTTAGCAATAATATTTGCTGCATCCATTAAATCTTCGTCAATTGTAATACTCCCCACATAGTTTAACTCGGCCTGAGTTACTCTCACCCTGTGTATTTTTGACTTCAAAATCTGAATTACCATAATACAAAAGTAAAAAAGTTTAATTTATGATATGCAGATAATATGCTATACAAACAAGCATTTACTTTAAGATTATATTGTCTATTAACCTGGTATTGCCAACCCTGGCCGCTACAAGAGCCACAATTCCTGCAGCGTTTTTCGAGTCCACAGGCAAAAGAGTATTGGTGTCGCATATTTCAAAATACTCAGGAATTACACCTTCCGCTTCTGACAACATGTTCCAGGCATCTAACTTTAGATTTTCTATAGTTTCCTGCTCAAAATTTTGTTTAGTATAATTAAGCGTTTCAGAAAGTGCCAGAGCCTGCCGGCGCTCTATCTCCGAAAGGTGAATATTTCTGGAACTCAAGGCCAGGCCGTCTTCCTCGCGTACAATGGGGCACATTACCAGTTCTACCGGCATATGTAAAACTCTAACCATCCTATCCAGTACCATTACCTGTTGATAATCCTTTTGTCCGAGAAAAATATAATCAGGCTTAACAGCATCCAGTAACTTTTTAACAATTTGGGTAACACCCTGATAATGCCCCGCCCTGAATTTTCCTTCCAATACATTTTCCAGATAACCCACGTCAAACTCCCATTTATCGTCGTTATCAGGATACATTTCTGAAATGGCAGGAAGAAACAGAAAATCACATTTTGAAGCTTCTAAAAGCTTAGTATCCGCTTCTATAGGCCTCGGATACTTTTCTAGATCTGTTTGACTATTAAACTGGGTAGGATTAACAAATATACTGCATACTACGATATCGGTCAATTCTGAGGCTATCTTTAAAAGCGATAAATGTCCTTTGTGTAAAGCGCCCATAGTAGGAATAAAACCAATGGTTCTATTTCCTTGCCGGGCATTGTCGAGTGCTTCGGTAAGCGCAGACTTAGAGGTGAGGATTTCCAATTAATTTAAATAAATTTTGGCGCAAAGGTGCATATTTACTAAAAAACTATCAATGTTCCTTGCATAATTCATTGATATATCATAAGATAATGCTTATCTTTGCAGTTCAAATACATTTTTTTATCTAAAATTTGGAGATGGCAAAAACGAAGCTACTGTTTATTACCCACGAGATGTCGCCTTTCCTGGAGTTAACAAAAATTTCTGAAATAACAAGACAACTACCGCAGGCAATGCAAGACAAAGGATTAGAAATCCGGATTCTTATGCCACGATTTGGAAACATTAATGAACGCAGAAACCGCCTTCATGAGGTTATCCGACTTTCAGGAATGAATATTATCATTAATGAAAATGACAATCCTTTAATTATTAAGGTTGCCTCTATACCTTCTGCCAGAATGCAGGTTTATTTCTTAGACAACGAAGAATACTTTCAAAGAAAGTATGTTTTCAGGGATAATGCCAATAAATTTTATGCGGATAACGACGAACGTACCATTTTCTTCTGCAAAGGCGCTTTAGAAACTGTAAAAAAATTAGGCTGGTCGCCTGATGTAGTTCACTGTCATGGCTGGATGAGTTCTCTTGTTCCGGTTTACCTTAAAACTACGTACAAAGACGATCCTACATTTAAAAATGCTAAAATCGTTTATTCTGTATATAATAATTGCTTTACAGAGAGTCTGAACGAAGATTTTCCGAAAAAAGCCATTATGAATGGGATGAAGGAAGAGCACACTGAAGCGTTTAAAGGCTGTAATAATGATGCAATGCACATTGGCGCTATATCATACTCTGATGTAGTAGTATATGGCGATGAAGAAGTAAGCGAGGAAGTGTTAAAGTTTGTTAAAAGCAGTCAAAAGTCTACTTTAGACTACGCCTCTACCTTAGATTACGAAAATTATTATAACCTTTACGAAGAAATTGCAAACGAAGAACTCGTTTCTTTAGCTTAACAAGGAAATTAACATGAAATATATTAAACTAGACTTATTAACCCTGTTGATAGGTCTTTTTATTTTTAGCAGCTGCGAAAAAAAGGGAACTATTGGATTAGATATTGATCCTCAAGATTCTATAAAGAGTATTTTTACAGATACAATAACTATAAATGCAGTAACTGTAGCAGAGGATAGCGTAGCTACTTCAGGCATTTCACAAAACCCATTGGGATTTATTAAGGATCCGGTTTTTGGCAATACTGAAGCAAACCTGGCACTTGGATTAACCCTCCCGTCTGCCGGATATACTTTTGGTACAAATCCTACCCTTGATTCTGCAGTGCTTGTTCTTAAGTATGGTGATGAATTTTACGGAGATTCGATCAATTCGAATTATACAGTCAATGTACACCAATTAAAAACAGTGTATAATGCCGGAAAAACCCACTACAACAAAACAGCCTGGGGCGATTATAGCGGAGACGAGGTTATTGGAAGCTTAGGCAATATCAAAAGGTTTGCCTGGAACGACAGCACCTCTATAATGGCAATAGTTAAGGCAGGCCCGGATGTTAGAACAGCCGTAGCGCCGCAAATCAGAATTCCCATTAGTGGGGATTTTATCAGGGATCATTTTTTAAATGCCAATGCTGATAATTTTAAAAATGCTACAACTTTTGCTGATTTCATAAAGGGACTATATGTAACAATCAATAAAACTCAAACTACCGGTAATGGAGGAATAATTTTTGTAAACCTTCAATCCACAGTTAGTGCTTTGGAGATTTATTACAAAAGCACTAATACTTCCGGAGCAATCGATACCAATGTAGCATCATTTACAGCAGTTGGAGCGTCAGAAATTAAACAAGAAAACAATTATGATGCAGACATTGCAACTCAATTAGCTGATGCTTCTAAAAGTTACAGTCAGGTGTATGTACAACCCATGGGCAGATTAAGAGCAAAACTTAATTTTCCATATATAAAGAAGCTTAAGGAAATCGGGAATATCTCTGTAAACAAAGCAGAATTATTAATTCCTATCCAATCCGGATCTGATAATCCCCTGAAACCAGCCCCGAGGCTAACACTTTACCAGCTGGATATTGCCGGACAACGAAAAGCTGTTCCTGATAATGCAATCGGAGTAGATAACAGATATCTTGATGAGCGTGTGTTCGGAGGATTTTATAATTCTACTACTAAAACATATTCGTTAAATATAACATCGTACATTCAGGATTTAATTAGCAAACCCATTGTACAATACGATACATTTATCGCTCCTATAGATTTACCTTTAACAGGAAGGTCGAACATTACTCCTGCGGCCAATACAGCCGCCCGGGCAATCCTTGGAGGTCCGGACGCCGTATCGCGGATTAAGTTAAAACTTACTTATACTAAGCCGAATTAATTCGGCTTTTTTATTTATCACTTTCATTTTTTGTAGCTTAGCAAGCTAAAATTTACTACCATATGTGCGGAATAGTTGGCTATATAGGAAATAGAAATGCCTGGGATGTCATCATAAAAGGGCTTCATCGTTTAGAATATCGAGGATACGATAGCGCTGGTGTGGCTTTAATGAATCATGATTTAAAAATCTACAAGAAAGCAGGAAAAGTTAGCGAACTTGAGAACTATGCTAAAGAAAAAGATGTAAGCGGACACATAGGGATGGGCCATACCCGCTGGGCTACCCACGGTATTCCTTCTGATTATAATTCTCACCCTCATACTTCAGGAAATGGAAAACTTTCAATAATTCATAATGGTATTATTGAAAACTATGCAGTTTTAAAAGAAGCCTTAACAGCTAAAGGACATACTTTTAACAGTGATACTGATACCGAAGTACTCGTTCATTTTATTGAGGAAATCCAGAATGCCAACAATCTGAGCTTATTCGAAGCGGTACGTGTAGCACTGAACGAAGTTGTTGGAGCCTATGCTATTGTTGTAATGAGCAACGACGAGCCCGACGTTTTAATAGCGGCCAGAAAAGGAAGTCCGATGGTTATTGGTGTGGGGCATGATGAATATTTTATAGCATCAGACGCCTCTCCGATTGTAGAATACACTAAAAACGTAATTTACCTTAAGGACAGCCAGATTGCATACATTAAAAAGAATGAATTAGTTATAAAGGGCGTAGACAATCGTATTATAACCCCATATATCCAGGAATTAGCTTTAGAATTAGAAGCTCTTGAAAAAGGCGGCTATGAGCATTTTATGCTCAAAGAGATATTTGAGCAACCACGTTCAATCAGAGATTGTATGCGTGGGCGCATTTATCCAAACGAAGGACGGGTAACCTTGGGCGGAATAAAAGATTATGCCGACAAACTAAAAAATATAGACAGAATTATTATTGTAGCCTGCGGCACCTCATGGCATGCAGGACTGGTAGGCGAGTATTTAATTGAAGAGTATGCCCGCATTCCGGTTGAAGTAGAGTATGCGTCAGAATTCAGGTACCGGAATCCTATTATTTCTGAAAAGGATATCGTAATTGCTATTTCTCAATCTGGTGAAACAGCCGATACTATGGCTGCCATCGAATTGGCTAAAGAAAGAGGAGCAACTATTTTTGGAATCTGTAATGTTGCAGGCTCATCTATTCCACGTATTTCTGACGCAGGAGTTTATACGCATGCCGGACCGGAAATCGGAGTTGCCTCTACTAAAGCATTTACCGCTCAAGTAACTGTACTTACGTTAATGGCATTTTATATGGCTCAGCAACGGGGTACAATGAAAGAAAGTTCGTTGGTTAGCTTGTTGACTGAATTAGACGAAATTCCTGATTTGGTAGAAAAATGCTTAAAAGCTGATAATCATATTATCGAAATAGCAGAAGTATTAAAGAACTCTACCAATTGCCTGTTTTTAGGTCGTGGAAGCGGCTTCCCGGTTGCTTTAGAAGGAGCCCTTAAGCTAAAAGAAATTTCATACATTCATGCAGAAGGTTATCCGGCTGCCGAAATGAAGCATGGCCCAATTGCACTTATTGATGCAGAAATGCCGGTAATTGTAATTGCCACAAAAAATTCTTCCTACGAAAAAGTTATTAGTAACATTCAGGAAGTAAAAGCCAGAAAAGGACTTGTAATTGCAATTGTTACTGAAGGAGATAAGGAAGTTAGAAAGATGGCCGATTATGTTATCGAAATACCTGATGCAGATGAAGCATTCCTACCATTATTAGCTACTATCCCATTACAGCTTTTGTCTTATCACATTGCTGTGATGAGAGGGTGCAATGTAGACCAGCCACGAAATCTGGCGAAATCTGTAACAGTAGAATAATAAAAGAGGCAAAAATTGCCTCTTTTATATTATCAAGTTAATTCCCTGGCTATACCCATCTTGACCCATATCGGTCCTGGATCAATGGCATAATACCTGGCTAATATATCTCACCCTCTCCTATAATTGAGAGCTGGAAAAAACACGTGTTTGTTTCCCAACACTATTAAAAGCTTTTGTGTATCGCAAGTTATTGCCTTTTAATTAATGGTATAAACTTAATACCGTTATAGTAAAATCGATGTTTGCTATCTTTGAATAGAATTGACTATATGACACTTATACAACTAGAATATATCATAGCAGTAGACACTTACAGAAACTTTGTTTTAGCCGCACAAAAATGTTTTGTTACACAACCTACATTGAGTATGCAGATTCAAAAACTCGAAGATAATTTAGGGGTAAAATTGTTTGATAGAAGCCGGCAGCCGGTCGTTCCCACCGAAATTGGTCAGCACGTAATTGCACAGGCAAGAGTCATTTTAAATGAAAGCAATCAATTAAAAGAACTGATTAAAGTATTTAACAACGAGCTTTCCGGCGAATTAAGAATTGGCGTTATTCCAACAGTAGCGCCTTATTTGTTGCCACAAGTTATTCCAACCTTTACAAAGAAATATCCAAATGTGCAGTTAATGGTTTGGGAATATACAACAGAACAGATTATTCAAAATTTAAAAGTAGGATTATTGGATTGCGGAATTTTAGCCACTCCGCTTGAAGAACATACCTTAAATGAAATTCCACTTTTTTATGAAAATTTTGTAGCGTATCTCTCAGCTTCGAGTTCATTAATTGAGAAAGACGAGATTGATCAAACTGACATCAACTTTGAGGAGATATGGCTGCTAAATGAAGGCCATTGCATGCGCAACCAGGTTTTAAACTTCTGCCAGAAAAAGAAAGCTGGTGTGAGTAATAAACAGTTTGAATACAATACAGGAAGCGTAGAAACCCTAAAACGTATGGTTGATTTAAATACCGGTATAACAATTCTTCCGCAATTAAGCTTAAGCGATTTATCAAAAGAGCAGCTTAGCCGGGTTAGAAATTTTGTATCACCAATCCCTGTACGCGAAATAAGTATTGTTACACACAGGAACTTCTTAAAGCGAGGCGTGATAAAAGCACTTGAAAAAGAAATCCTGGAAACAGTGCCAAAGGAAATGCTCCAGAAAAATCAAAAAGAAGTATTGGATGCGTATTAACTTCGGCCACTAAATTTGCTGATAATCCAGATAATTATTGCCACAACCACGATTACGGCAATAACTCCAACATACATTCCTGCCTGGAAAATATCGCCGATCACTTCGCAACCTGATAGTAAGGTAACTGCGAAAACTGCAAGTGTTAAAAAAAATTTCTTGTCCATAGGATAGGTTTTAAATAAAAATAGTGTACTTATATAAATACACTATTTTAACGAAAATGTTTTAACGACGCTTATTTTTTAGCAGCTGCATACCGCTCTGCTACCGCATCCCAATTAATTACATTAAAAAATGCAGCGATATAATCCGGACGACGATTTTGATAGTTAAGATAATAAGCATGTTCCCAAACATCCAGTCCCAAGATTGGAGTTCCTTTTACATCTGCAACATCCATTAATGGATTATCCTGATTAGGAGTAGATGATACTTGTAATTTTCCATCAGCACCAACGCTTAGCCAAGCCCAACCAGAACCAAAACGAGTTGCTCCGGCTTCGCTGAACTTCTTCTTAAATTCTTCAAACGAACCAAAAGCTTCATTGATAGCAGTTGCCAATTCGCCTGTAGGCTCTCCACCAGCATTGGGACCAATTACTGTCCAGAATAAACTGTGATTGTAATGTCCGCCGCCATTATTACGAACTGCTGGTGCATATTGTGAAATTGTAGCTTGTAAGTCTTCTAAAGATTTTGACTCTGCATCGGTTCCTTCAATAGCTTTGTTCAGATTAGTAACATAAGCATTGTGATGTTTTCCATGGTGTATTTCCATAGTTGCTTTGTCGATATTCGGTTCAAGTGCGTCGCTTGCGTACGGTAACGCTGGTAGTTCAAAAGCCATAATTTTTGTGTTTTAGTAGTTAAACATTGAAAAACACAAATATAACTTATGATTAAACTAATTGTTCAGCTGGATGTCAAGTTTTGTTTCTTTTACTCAAAAAAAACTCTTTTACCAATGATTTGCATTCCATTTCCTTAATTCCAGTAATTATTTCTGTTTTAGGATGAAGAATACTTTGATTTATACGACTGAAGCCGCGCTGTACATCTGCTGCTCCATATACAATTCTGCTTATTTGCGTCCAGTAAGAAGCGCCCGCGCACATAACACAAGGCTCAATAGTAACATATAAGGTACAGTCTTTAAGATATTTTCCACCCAGATGATTAGCTGCTGCTGTAAAAGCCTGCATTTCGGCATGTGCCGTTACATCGTTCAACCGTTCGGTAAGATTATGCCCGCGGCCAATTATCTTACCATTCGAAACAACCACAGCCCCAATCGGAACTTCATCCAGGCTTAATGCAAATTTTGCTTCTTTAAGCGCTTCGTTCATAAAAAACTCATCAGGAGAAATAGTTGGTTCGTTATTAAAGCTTACGTATCGCATATTATTAAATCTCCACTGGCTGATGAATAAACACTCCAGGATTTCCCGGAAGGCAAAAATAGCAGCTTTATTGGTTTATCTAACATTCTCAATTTGCAAAAATTTTAGAATGTTGCTATTCAAAAAAATATAGATTTGCAACATGGCTGAAGCACGATTAAAAAAGGGAAAAGAAAAAGCGGTTAAACAATTACATCCCTGGGTATTTTCCGGTGCTATAGAATCTATTAAGGGAAAGCCTGTTAATGGTGAAATCATTACCGTTACTGATGCTAATGGAACTTTTCTGGCGAAAGGATTTTATAACAATCAATCGCGTGTAGCTGTTCGTTTATTAGAATGGGATAATGAGGTAGAATTAAACGAAGCGTGGTGGAGAAACCGTGTTGCTAATGCAGTTAAAGCTCGTAAGAGCCTTTTAAATACAAAAGATACCAATGTTTGCCGTATCGTATTCAGCGAAGCAGATTATCTGCCTGGATTAATAGTTGATAAATATGCCGATTATTTATCGGTACAAATACATAGCGCCGGAATTGAACATGTAAAATCCGTTTTACTGGATGAATTGCAAAAGCAGCTTAATCCAAAAGGAATATTTGACAGAAGTGATACCTCTGCCCGTGCGCATGAAGGACTGGAATCCTCTCATGGTATTTTATCAGGCGACGCACCGCCTGAATATGTTGAAGTTCGGGAAAATGGCATTAAATATTTAATAAACATCTCTGAGGGACAAAAATCTGGTTTCTTTTGCGACCAACGCAATAACCGGGAAATAGTTGCTGAACATTCTGCCGGGAAACGCGTATTGGATTGCTTCTCGTATTCAGGAGGATTTAGTTTAAACGCGCTAAATTCAGGAGCATCAGCGGTTATCAGCATAGACAGCTCGGTACTGGCTATTGAAACATTAAATAAAAATATCGAGTTAAACGGTTTTGATAAATCAAAGCAACAATCCATACAATCGGATGTAAATAAACAACTGCGAAATCTTCGTGAAAACGACGAAAAATTCGATATTGTAATTCTGGATCCACCTAAATATGCACCAACGCGTTCATCGCTGGATAAAGCATCAAGGGCATATAAGGATTTAAACAGAGTAGGGATGTCGCTTTTAAATAGTGGTGGCTTACTTGCTACTTTTTCATGCTCTGGCGCAGTAGACATTAATCACTTTAAACAGATTCTTGCCTGGGCGGCTTTAGATGCCGGCAAAGAAATACAGTTTATTTATCAGTTTTGCCAACCGGAAGATCACCCGATACGAGCGTCTTTCCCGGAAGGCGAATACTTAAAAGGATTACTTTGCAGGATTATGTAATTATTCTTTAAAATCTGCATTTCCTGGTGTATTATGCAAAGTTACCGGTTTTGATTTTGAACTTGCCTTAAGATTTAACACCTCAACCAATACCGAAAATGCCATTGCAAAATAGATATATCCTTTTGGAATATGCTGTTCAAAACCTTCCGCAAGCAAGGATACGCCAATCAATAATAAGAAAGAAAGAGCAAGCATTTTAACGGTTGGATGGTTATTAACAAAAGAACTAATACTTCCGGCGGATATCATCATTACAATTACAGCAATTACTACGGCAGCAATCATCACCAGAATTTCCTCGGCCATTCCAACAGCTGTAATTACAGAATCCAAAGAAAAAACCACATCCAAAATAAGAATCTGGGTAATTACTCCCCAAAAGGAATGAACTTTGCCGGTTACTTGCTCGTGTTCTTCACCTTCCATCTTTTCATGAATTTCGCTGGTGCTCTTATAAATCAGGAACAGTCCGCCCATAATCAGAATTAAATCCCGGCCCGATATAGCTAATTTTTCCAATAAATTTTCATTTGTTATTCCTACCCAATCGGCCATATTAAACAAGGACGAGGTCAAACCCATCACCCAATTTAACGATAACAAAAGAAGAACCCGGGTAATCATTGCAAGTGCCAAACCAAGCTGACGTGCTTTTTTTTGCTGGTGCTCTGGCAGCTTTCCTGATAAAATAGAAATGAAGATTATATTATCTATTCCTAATACTATTTCAAGTACTGTTAAAGTTATGAGCGATATCCAGATTTCGGGATTTGCGAGTAGTTCCATTTCTTTCTAATATTTAACGAATAAACAAAAAAACCTTCCAAATAGTGGAAGGTTTTTTAATCATTAATTTATAAAGAACGTATGTATACTTAGTAAACTAAGTCAATTTTCGGAAAGCCACCTGCATCTTCACTTATCAATCCATAGATATGGTTGCTTTTAAATAAGACTCCAAGAGAAAATAATTGTTACAAAAATTATTTAAATCAAGAAGGATTACAAACATAATAAAAAGCTCTTGAAATAGAAGTTAATGTTTGTTAAATATAGTTAAGCGGGGCAGAGCAGGGGAACTTATTTTGTCTGCAAAGCAAATAAAATTCCAGAAGTAGGATTTCTGACTATTGAACATATAAAACGCGAATTATCCTATTTCAGCATTCCGCCTTCATCAGCCTGCAGATATTGGTCAATATAAGTTATTGCATTTTTAAAACGAGAAGCATCTGAGCCTGATACGGTTACATAATTAGCATGGAGATTTTCCAATTCGTTCCGCCATACATTCATAAAATATTCCCGTTCATGTGGAAAATCGCGCAGAGGATCTTCCTCCCAGGGCAAATCAATATCCATTAACAGGTACAAATCATAAGTACGTCGGGGCAGCTCCTCTAAAACTTCCTGGGGAGATTTACCGAAGGTATATTCGCTCCAGATTTTTACAGTAATAAAAGTCGTATCGCAGATTAAAATCTTATTCGCTTTTGGAAGCAATTCGCTTTCCAGTGCAAGTTGCCCTTTAAACATATTGATTTCATCTTGCCAGGTACAAGGCGCTGTTAACTTTTCACAATATTCACGCGCATATTCAGGCACCCAAACCGTATTATAATGTTTGGCAAGTTGCCTGGAAAGTGTCGATTTCCCTGTTGACTCTGGCCCAACAACAGCTATTTTCTTTATTACTTTGATTGTTTCCATGTGCGTCGCCAGTCCAGATAACCCATTGTTGCTAATCCGAGGTATAAAGTATACAAAATCGCCGTTAATGCTAAATCCTTATATAAATATAATGGCACATAACAAATATCAATTACAATCCATAAGACCCAGTTCTGTATAATTTTGCGAGTCATTAAAAATTGAGCTACAAAACTACCTGCCGTGCAGGCACCATCAATATATGGAACATCTGAATCAGTAAACCGGTCTAAAAAAGCACCAATTAAAAACGATAGTACAGTTATTACAATTAATACACCGGCATACTCCGTCTTATTCAAAGAAACAATTGGCTTTTGATGATTTTCTTTACGCTTTAACCAATAATACCAGCCGTAAATACTGGTACCAAGAAAATATAGCTGCAATAGCGCATCGCCATATAATTTATATTCAAAGAATAGAAAGACATAGGCTATAATACTAAATATAGCTACCGGCCAATTCAGAATATGTTGCCGGGCTGCCAGGTAAACGCATAAAAAGCCGGTAATTGTACCAAACCATTCGAGTACTGAAGTTTGTAAAAGCTGGTTCCAAACAAGTTGCCAGAAAGTAGAAAGGCAGAATATCACAGCACAAATTTAGCTTTATGGCGCATATAAAAAAACCTCCCTATTTCGGAATGGTTCTTAAGGCAAAATAAGGTTGGAATTATTGCGCAGTTTCCGGACTTGATACAAATCCTAAACTAGCTTTTAAACTTACATCGGTACTTAAAGAGCTACGCAACACATATTCCATTCTTACACGTGCCGATGAACTTTTGATAATATCATCCACAAATCGGGTATTATCTATATCCAATACAATATTTGATCCTGCATTAGCAGAAACATCATTCCGGGTAGCAACCAAAACCTCACCAGAACCATCACCTCTTGAAAGATATATTTTAACAGAACTGAAAACTCCCAGGTTTTGATTTGAAGGATTGCTGGCTACCAATCGTGCACTTGTAACTCTTACCTCTTTGATTTGTGCATTAGAGCTCCCTCCAAAAATCTGATCTGCACTGCTTGCAGGACTTACAGCAGAATGTGCATTGCCGGTACTTGTACCTAATGGGATAATTAATGTAGCTGTATAAGGCAGAGTAGATCTAACAATAGATTGAACAGTTGCACAGGCAGCAATTACCAATACAGCCATGAGTCCAAACAATAACTTTCTCATAATATGTGTTTCGGTTTGTAACAATTATATTTCAAAAAAGTTTAACTTGGTGATCTTAAAATTGCCATGAAAAAAAGCTTTCTCTTTACGCTTACTTATCTAATATTACTATCTGGTATATGCTTGGCACAAAAAAAACAGAATATTTACTTTCTGAAAAACGATGGCACCGCAGTTAAATCGAAAGAAAACGCTGATTTTACCAGAGTTATACAAGAGCCGGACTCTGGTTCAACCTTTTTCAATCTTTATGAGTTTTATAAAGATGGAAGCAGGAAAAGAGTTGGTAAAGTATCCTCTTACGATCCAAGACTGATATATGAAGAGTCGCTAATATCTTATTATCCCAACGGTAAAAAGAAAGAATTAGTAACATATGCACGTGGAAAGCTAACCGGTTTTCGATACAATTATTATCCAAACGGTAAATTACAAAAAAGTATTTTTTATGAAAAGCCAAAAGTTAAATCGGATTCCACTATAGCTAAACTGGTCAGCTTCTACGATTCTACAGGGGTTGAATTAGTAAAAAACGGAACCGGTTATTATAAAGATTCAGAAAGCTCTGAAAGCTCAGCTGAAGAAGGTTATTACGCAGATAGTGTGAAACACGGCGTTTGGAAAGGAGTTAGAGGTAACAGCTCCTACGAAGAATCTTATGAACATGGAAAATTTATTTCAGGGATTGCCCATAACGCCGGAATTGCCTACCCTTATACCAAAGTTGATATGTTGCCAGAATTTAAAGGTGGGATAAATAATTTCTTAAAATATTTCGGCAGCAATTATAAATATCCTCCTGAAGCTCAAAACATGCGGGTACAAGGAAAAATAATTGTGTCTTTTGTAGTAGAAAAAGATGGCTCTTTAAACGACTTTGTAATAGTGAAAGATATCGGTTATGACTGCGGAAAGCGTGCCGTAGAAATTATAAAGAAATCGCCGAAATGGATACCGGGACGCCAGCATGGGATTCCTGTAAGGGTTGCTTATACACTTCCGGTTGTGTTAAGTATGCGATAGATAGTAAAGATCAGGTTTTTACTTAATATTATATCGTATAATAGCATCTTTTTTATACCTTTGCATCCCGACAATCAGGTCGGGATTTTCGTATCAAAGCGCTTCCCGCTGCTGTTTAAAAATTGCATTTTTGAATTTTGACTTATAATTTACCCCTTTAAAATGCCCAAAGACTCTTCCATAAAATCAGTATTGATTATAGGTTCAGGACCAATCATTATCGGTCAGGCTGTTGAATTTGATTACTCCGGTTCACAAGCGGCTTTATCCCTTAAAGAAGAAGGAATTGAAGTTTCCATTATAAACTCCAATCCTGCAACCATTATGACCGATAAAGTAATTGGCGACCATGTATATCTGTGGCCCCTTACCTGCGAAAGCATTGAGAAAATTTTACAGGAAAGGCAAATTGATGCAGTACTTCCTACAATGGGCGGACAAACCGCTCTTAATCTTGCAAAAGAAGCCGAAGAGCTAGGAATCTGGAAAAAATATAACGTTCGTATTATAGGGGTTGATATTGCAGCTATTGAAAAAACAGAAAACCGCGAAGAATTCCGCCAGCTAATGGTGGATATAGGCGTGGGTGTAGCACCTTCAAAAATTGCAAACTCTTTCTTGGAAGGAAAAGAAGCAGCACAAGAAATTGGCTTTCCTTTAGTAATTCGTCCTTCATACACCATGGGCGGTTCCGGAGGCGGTTTCGTACATAAAAAAGAAGACTTCGATTTAGCATTGAGCCGCGGGCTACAGGCCTCACCTACTCATGAGGTATTGGTAGAGAAAGCAGTAATTGGCTGGAAAGAATATGAACTTGAATTGCTGCGCGATGGCAATGACAATGTAATTATTATCTGCTCGATCGAAAACTTTGACCCGATGGGTATCCATACCGGCGACTCTATAACCGTTGCTCCGGCAATGACGTTAAGCGACCGCTGCTACCAGGAGATGCGTAATCAGGCAATAACCATGATGCGCGCTATCGGGAATTTTGCCGGTGGCTGTAATGTTCAGTTTTCGGTAAATCCGGAAGACGAATCCATTATTGCAATTGAAATTAATCCGCGTGTATCGCGTTCATCAGCCTTAGCTTCAAAAGCAACAGGCTATCCAATTGCTAAAATTGCTGCAAAGCTGGCGATTGGCTATAATCTGGATGAAATTGAAAATCAAATCACAAAAACTACATCAGCATATTTTGAGCCAACACTCGATTATGTTATTGTAAAAATACCTCGCTGGAATTTCGATAAGTTTAAAGGCGCAAATATGGAGCTTGGCCTTCAAATGAAAGCTGTTGGTGAAGTAATGGCAATTGGCCGCACATTTATCGAAGCACTTCAAAAAGCTTGTCAGAGTTTAGAAATCGGCCGTTCTGGCTTAGGTGCTGATGGCCGTCAGAATAGAAACTTAGACGAGATAATGTACGGCTTGGAGCATCCTAGCTGGAACCGTTTGTTCCTGATTAAAGATGCAATGACTCTTGGCGTACCAATGGAATCCATCCGTAAAGTAACCAAAATCGACAAATGGTTTTTACTGCAAATCCAGGAACTGGTTCATTTAGAACAAGAACTTAAACGTTATTCGTTAACTAATATTCCTAAGGAATTCCTTTTCACACTTAAGCAAAAAGGCTTTTCGGATGTGCAAATTGCCTGGTTATTAGGTAATGTTACAGAAGACGAAGTTTACAATCGCAGAAAAGAACTGGGCATTAAACGTGTGTATAAAATGGTAGATACGTGTGCTGCCGAATTCCCTGCACAAACGCCATATTACTATTCTACGTTTGAGGACGAAAATGAATCGATACCAAGCGACAAAAAGAAAATTATTGTACTGGGTTCGGGCCCTAACCGGATCGGGCAAGGTATTGAATTTGATTACTCATGCGTTCACGGTCTTCTGGCTGCTAAAGAAAGCGGATTTGAATCTATTATGATTAACTGTAATCCTGAAACAGTTTCTACAGATTTTAACATGGCTGATAAACTCTATTTCGAACCGGTTTTCTGGGAACATGTGCGCGAGATTATAGAGCTTGAAAAACCTGAAGGCGTAATTGTTCAGCTAGGTGGGCAAACAGCCCTTAAAATGGCTGAAAAACTTCATGAGTTTGGAATAAAAATCATCGGTACTTCGTACGATGATATGGATATAGCTGAGGACCGCGGAAGATTTTCAGATTTATTGAAAGATTTAGACATTCCTTATCCTGATTATGGTGTTGCAGAAGATGCCGAAGAAGCCTTGATTGTTGCAAAACGTGTAGGCTATCCGGTTTTGGTACGCCCTAGTTATGTATTAGGCGGACAAGGAATGAGCATCGTTATAAACGATGAAGATTTAGAAAATGCAGTAGTTAAATTATTAGGCGACCTTCCGGGAAACCGTGTGTTAATTGACCATTTCTTAGACAGAGCCGAAGAAGCAGAATCTGATTCTATTTGTGATGGTGACGATGTACATATTGTGGGCCTGATGGAACATATTGAGCCGGCTGGTATTCACTCCGGCGATTCAAATGCAGTCCTTCCTCCTTTTGAGCTATCAGAAAACGTTACCAATAAGATGGAAGAATATTCTATAAAATTGGCTAAAGCATTAAATGTAAAAGGATTGTTAAACATCCAGTTTGCAATAAAAGATGAAAAAGTATATGTTATTGAAGCCAATCCGCGTGCTTCGCGTACGGTTCCATTTATTGCAAAAGCATACGATGTACCTTATATTAATATAGCTACCAAAGTTATGTTAGGAGTTAATAAATTAAAGGACTTTACAATTGTGCGTAAGCTTGAAGGATACGCCATTAAAGAACCCGTTTTCTCTTATGATAAATTCCCTGAAGTAGAAAAAGAGCTGGGTCCGGAAATGAAATCTACTGGTGAAGCAATTCGTTTTATAAAAGATTTACAAGACCCCTACTTTGTGAAGTTGTCTAAGGAAAAGTCAATGTACTTAAGCAAATAATCACAACCACGCTTATACAAATAACGAAGGTCTGTTCATTTGAGAAATCAAATAAACAGACCTTTACTTTTAAGTGTCTTTTATAAAAATTCACTTGGAACTAAGTACCATTTAAAAATTAAATCCTATTCCTAATTGAATCACCTGGTTTTTATACCGCGGTGTCTCAGAAGTTCCATCCTCATTATTCTTTTGGAAATCTATTGCGTAGCGGGCAACTAAACTCGTTCTTGAACCTAAATTAAAGCCAGCTCCAATAACACCTCCAAGAAGGCTCTTTTTTAATTTATCGTTTTCTTCTTTAATGGTTCTTCTATACTCATTAGATCCGGTTTTAAAACTTTCGGTTGTTGAAGCAAGGAAAGAAACCTGCGGTCCAAGGTGAAGACTAAAACCACTTAAAGTTTTAATTTCAAGAAGAATGGGTATTTCAATAAAGTTTGTAGTAACAGAATAATCGTAAGCTAAAATACCTGAACTAGCTGTTTTATAGCCCTTTTGAGAAAACATTAGCTCGGGAGCAAAAGATAGTTGCGAAACTAATGGAATGTCTAATGTAATTCCTGCATTAAAACCCGGCTTAAAGTCAGTTTTAAAATCACTATCGCCGGTTTTTATAATATTAGAAAAATTAACTCCCACTTTTCCGCCCAGAGATTGTGCGTTTGCTGTTAGGGCACCAATAAGCACGTAAGTAAAAATCAGTAATCGTTTCATCGTTGTGTGTTTTTATGTGCAATCAATATCTATCCTTATAAATAGGATGTAACTCAAACAGCTTCTGATAAAATTTGTTTGACTAATAGCTTTACGCTTATCTTTACTTGATAACGCTTATTATAACGTTTCCAGATCTTTATGTATTTAAAATCACTCGTTGTTATTTTATTAATAACAAACACTTTTATATCCTTTGGCCAGTCTAAAAAGAATTTTATTGAAACAAGCCCTGAACAAAAACATTGGGTAGATTCTGTTTACAGAAAAATGAACCGGAAAGAAAAGGTTGCTCAACTATTTTTTTTACGGGCACATACTGATAAAGGTAAAGCTTACGAGGACGGAGTTGCCGAGATTATAAAAAAACACAAAGTAGGCGGACTGGTATTTTTCCAAGGCGGCCCGGGCAGACAGGCTGCGCTTACAAATAGTTATCAGCGCCTGTCAGAAGTTCCTCTGCTGATTGCAATGGATGCGGAATGGGGACTTGGAATGCGGCTCGACAGCACAATCTCTTATCCTTATCAAATGACGCTGGGAGCTATACAGGATACTAATCTTATTTATCAGATGGGGCAAAAAATAGCGACAGACTTTAAACGGATTGGCATGCATATTAATTTTGCCCCGGTAGTGGATATTAATAACAATCCTAATAATCCAGTGATCAACTACCGCTCCTTCGGGGATAATAAATATAATGTAGCGACAAAAAGCGCTGCTTATATGAACGGATTGCAGGACGGTGGAATCTTGGTAAGCATCAAACATTTTCCCGGACACGGTGATACAAACGTAGATTCTCATAGCGATTTACCGGTATTAAACTTTACTAAAGAAAGACTGGATTCGCTGGAGCTTTATCCGTTTAAAGAATTAATCCGGAAAGGAGCCTCGGGAGTAATGGTTGCACACATGAGTATTCCAACATTAGACAATACACCTAATCTGCCGTCTACACTATCCAACCCAATTATAACAGGTTTATTAAAAGAAGATCTGGGCTTTAAAGGATTGGTATTCTCTGACGCAATGGAAATGAAAGGCGTTACTAAATATTTCCCTGATGGAGAAGCAGATGTACGTGCGGTAATTGCCGGAAACGATGTAATAGAACTTTCTGAAGATACCCCTAGAGCTATTAAACTGGTAAGGAAAGCCATTCGAAACCGCAGAATTGAACGTGATAAAATAGCAGAAAGCGTAAAAAAGATATTAGCAGCTAAATATTGGGCTGGTTTAAATGAAAGCAAAGAAATAAATACTACAAATGTGTATGAGGATTTAAACGGAGGTGAAGCAAACGCACTAAACCAACGCCTTTCTGACGCGGCTGTAACCGTATTAATAAGCGATAGCTTAATTAAAGAATTGGATGTAAACCGACGAACCGCAATTATTAGCTTAGGAGTAAGCGAAATAACATATTTTCAACGAGAATTACAGAAACGGTTCACAAATTCAATAAGCTTTATTATGTCAAAAATTGCTTCGGCAGCAGATATAAAGAGCATGACCAATGAACTACAAAAATACGATCAGATTATTGTTGCCATACACGATTACAGAAAGCGCCCAGCGAGTTCCTTAGATTATAATAACGAATTGAAATCCTTTATCGGCGAATTAGCAAAAATGAATACAGTTACCTGCGTGTTTGCAAATCCATATTCTATTATTGGCCTGAATGGAATAGAGAAAAGTAAATCCCTGGTGATTAATTATCAAAATAGCGATGAAATGCAAATGGCTGCCGCAAAGGTTTTAAGTAACCAGATGCAGGCTACAGGAAAATTACCGGTAACCATTAATCCGATGTTTAAAACAGGCGACGGAATTCAATTCTTCCCGATTCCACCCCGCGTTAGCGGACAAATAGAGAATAATAAAGAGTTGGGATTCTAGTTTATTCCTGTCCCATATAAGCTAATAAGACTTCACGGTAGTTATCGCTCACCGGCACTTCTGCTGAAGGCAGATATACGCGGTTTTTCTTAAATGAGATTAATTTGTCTAATGAAATAATGTATGATTTATGAACTCGCATAAATCGTTCGGATGGAAGCTTTTCTTCCATAAAACGCATACTAAGTCGCGTTATAACAGGCTTTTCAGTATCAGATAAATAGATTTTTATATAATCTTTTAAGCCTTCAATATATAGAATATCGCAGATATTTATTTTAACCAATGAATAGTCTGCATTTACAAAAATATAATCATTGCTTGCTCCCGGCTGAGCTAAGGCAGAAATCTGATTTTTAAGATTCATCATCTCTAAAGCTTTGTTAGCAGCTTTAAAAAACCGTTCAAATGAAACCGGCTTAACCAGATAATCCAATACATCCAGGTTAAATCCATCAACAGCATATTTCTCGTATGCTGTTACCAAAACAATTAAAGGCGGATTGGTTAAACTATTAACAAATTGCAAGCCTGATAAACCTGGCATCTGAATATCCAGAAAAATCAAATCAACCGTCTGTGCACTTAAAAACTTCATCGCCTCCATAGCATTGCGGCAGCTACCCACCAGTTCCAAAAATGGAACCTGCCGGATATTATCTTCCATCAGCTCTATGGCCAACCGCTCATCATCAACTACTAGGCATTTTATCATTTAAGCTGAACTTTTAAATTAGATGTAAATGTATTCCCATTCTGGCTGGTTTCTAATATATACTGATCATTATATAAAAGCTCCAAACGTCTTCTCATATTAACAAGTCCAATACCAGAACTTTTATCTTTAGAAACGTCCTCTGGCGACACAAAGTTTTCAACTTTAAAATCAAGCCAATGAGTGTTTACATCAATATTCAGGAAAACCTTAATAATCGGGTTCTCTATCATCCCAACGCCGTGCTTAAACGCATTTTCTACAAATGATATCAAGAGCATAGGTTCAATTTCGTAACCATCCAAATCTTTAGAAATATGCAGCTCAATTTGCACGTCATCGCCAAAACGGAGCATTTGCAGGTCTATATAACTTCTTAAATATTCCACTTCCTGCTCCAGACTTATGCGCTCATCGTTACTTTCATAAAGCATATACCGCATTAAATTAGAAAGCTGAATGAGCGAAGGCTCTATTAAATCAGATTTTTTTCTTGCCAGCGATACCAATGTATTTAACACGTTAAACATAAAATGAGGACTAACCTGCGATCGAAGAAAGGTTAATTCTGTTTTTAACGTCTCGTTTTCTTTTTCTTTACGAATTTTTTCCTGCCTATTATTTTCGATTATTATTCGATAGCTAAAACTTATCCCCACAATAAAAACATAGGTAAGCATATTGGTAAAATACCAGCCAAGCCAACGCGCATCAGCACCGCGAGGACGGCCATATTTATTATGCTCCCAGTTTCTTCGCTCGGTAAACAACTGGCTATCAACATACCTGGAAAACATAATAAGCAAGACGATAATACCAACAACCGAAAGCAGATACACCCATAAGCCTTTCGTTTTATACACCTTTGGATACAAAAAAAGCACATTAAAATAAAAAAGTGCTACTAAGATGATATTATTGATAAACAATTTATACTGCCAGGGACTAAGTCCCTTCCATGTATTTGGATTACGAAACAGATAAGGCGAAATAATAATAAGGCCCCAGAATAAAACTTGAAGAGTTGGAAATAAGTATTTATTAATATTAAGATTCTTTAATGCCATGATACAAAGATAGTTTCAGGGCTTAATTTAATTGGAATATGAGCCGAAATGCGATGGATTTTAGACCAACGGCATTTAATTGGCGACTAAAGTTTTTTAGAAATTCTGAAAGTGTCATTTCAGCTTTGCTCTTCCCAAATAACTGTAAGGTTCACAATGGTTTCTACAGCTTTCTCCATATCCTGAACAGAAACCCATTCTTGCTTTCCATGAAAGGCATGTTCACCGGCAAAAATATTTGGACAAGGTAATCCCATAAACGACAGACGGGAGCCATCAGTTCCGCCCCTGATACTTTGAAGCTTAGGCTCTAATCCGGCACGCTCAATAGCCATTTTTGCGAAACGGATGGTATCTGGATAATTATCCAGAACCGCCTTCATATTGCGATATTGCTGTTTTACTTCTAAAGTGAAACTGGAATTCGGATAAGATTGCAGCACCTTATCTGCAGTAGTTAAAATAAATTGCTTATAATTCTGCAGTTCTGATGCCTCAAAATCACGTAAAATAAATTCGATATGCGCTTCCTCAACACTTCCGTTTATAGCAACAGGATGAACAAAGCCTTCTTTATTTTCGGTACCTTCAGGACTTACTTTTTTCGGTAAACCAGCTACAATTTCTGAAGCAATTTTAATAGCACTCTCCATTTTTCCTTTAGCAAAACCAGGATGGGAACTGACTCCTTTAACAATTAAAATTGCAGAGTCGGCAGAAAATGTTTCATTTTCAATAGAACCTGCAGTTTCACCATCTACAGTATAAGCATACTGAGCACCTAATTTCTCCAGATTAACCTTGTCCACCCCGCGGCCAATTTCTTCATCAGGAGTAAACAGGATTCGTATTTTTCCGTGTTTAATTTGAGGATTAGACATTAAAAAATGGGCCGCATCCATTATTTCGGCTAATCCGGCTTTGTTATCTGCACCAAGAAGTGTGGTTCCGCTGGCTGTAACGATATCGTTCCCCAGTTGAAATTGCAAATCGGGATGCTCTGATTTCAGGATAACCTGAGAAGTATCATCGGGCAAAATCAAATCCTGTCCCTGATAATTGTTATGTACTATTGGCTTTACATATTCTCCGCTACAATCTGGCGAAGTATCCATATGCGAACAAAAACAAATAACAGGCACCTCTTTATTGGTAGTGGCGGGTATGGTTGCATATACGTATCCAAATTCATCCAGTTCGGCATCAGCAATACCAATTTCCTTCAGCTCGGCAACCAGAACTCTTCCCAGATCTTTTTGGTGCTGGGTAGATGGATTAGTGTCTGAATATGAGTCGGATTGCGTATTTATTACAACATACTTAAGAAATCTTTCTAAAACTGTAAAGTGATAATTTTCCGAACCTTTCATACCCAATCTTCGTTTAACATGCCATAACAATTTGATTTGCAAAACTGTGTAATTTTTTTTGTTTATTTACGTGGATTTTTAACACATATTGATTTGAAGAAACTCTTATTACTTACTATTGGGTGTTTAGTGTGTTCTTTTGCTTCCGCGCAATTTAACTATTACAGGTTAAGTTTAGGGCTAGGTGCAGGCACAACTCAAGCCTATGCAGATGTAAATAAAGTTGTTCAAAAGCCTACCATTCTAGGCTCATTCGATTATAATTTAACCCCTTTTTCCTCAATTGGCTTAGAAGTTCAAAAAGGTTCCATTAGTGGTGGCGATAAGATATTGGATCCGCATTTACGTTATTTTAATAATAGTTATATGGCTGTTGTTCTGGGAGGAAAAGTGCAACTGGGACAGTTTGTAGATTTTGAAAGCAGCGGGATTTTAAATGCCTTAAAAGGTTTTTATATTGGAACCGGAATAGGGATGATAAAAAATAAAATGACAGAAATTGTTCGTCAGAAGCCCGACTTAAGCAATCCTGAGAATCCAACATTTTACATATTTCCCGGCATGGATGCAAGTACCGATTTAATGTTACCAATAAATACCGGTATTAGCTTTAGCATTATGGATCAATGGCGTTTTACCAAATATATCTTCGGTATAAACTACCAGTTTAACCCTATGTTTGGCGAGGGCATTGACGGCTACAACGACCCTCCAGCCAAATTCAGAAATGGCCGCGATTATTTTGGCGTTGCTTCTTTTAGCATAAAATATTGTTTTGGCCCGGAAGGCCTATATTAAAACAATTCAAATCTTTTTCTTCATTTAATCAATAAATGCTATTTTTCAGAACTGAGATTTGAGCTATGGAATATTACTTACAAAACACGCCTGTTGCAAGCATTATATTTGTTTTTACCATAGTAACCAGTCTGTATGCCTTTTCAAATCCGCAGGTATATGGAAAATTTATGTTGCATCCTTATAGCGTTTATCGTGGCGACAGGGTATATTCTATATTTACAAGTGGCTTAATACATAAAGATTATGCCCATTTGTTCTTCAATATGTTTTCCTATTACATTTTTGCTTTTACCTTAGAACGTACTATTGGTTCATGGCAGTTTGCAATTTTGTATATAGCCAGTTTAGCATTAAGCGACTTAAGTACTATACTTAAACATAAAGACCATTTTTGGTATAATAGTCTGGGAGCATCGGGAGCGGTTTCGGCAGTAGTTTTCAGCTATATTCTTTTCGATCCGCTTACTAACTTTTACCTGTTATTTATTCCCATCCCTATTCCGGCGGTAATTTTTGGAGTGCTTTATCTGGCATACAGCGCGTATGCATCTAAGCAGTCTGCAGGCACCATTAATCACGATGCGCACATTTTCGGTGCCTTAGCGGGAATAATCATTACCATAATTTTCAATCCGCATGTTCCTTTAGAATTTATAAGGGAGATTTCAGTCTGGTTTCGATAGGGCTACCATTGGCTGAGATATAAACCCGCCTTGTTCATCTTCTAAAAAGCTCATCGGCTGCTCGGGATTTTTGATAATCTCCAGGAGAAGAAATCCCCACGGTTTCCAAAAGTTTTCCAATACCTGCCCGTATGTTTTAGCCTGCCAGATATCATATACAGGCCTGCTGCTAATTCTTAAAGGCATTGCATCTATAAATACTGTTTCTTCTGTTTCCAGGATGGTATATTCGGGAAGGCGGTTAAACAGGTAAGCCGAATAAAAAAAGCGTGCGCACAGTTCTTCAAATTGAATAGGATGCAGTTGTTTTCCTTCAACTTTATCTAGAATACCTTTATGAAAACTTAAGCTTTCGCCATTATCCTGTAAGCTGGCAATTATTCCGAAATCATTCATCCGTAGCGAAAAAACAAGTGTATTTATCTCATCCCTGTAGATAAATGTTTCGTCTTCATTATTAACAGGGAAAATCTTTATACTCCATGGCGCCCTGCCTTCAAACTCCACAGGCTGCACCAACGATTGCAACATGATGTGCAGATTGCTGAATTTGTGCGCTATCGATTCAGAAAATGAGAACTCTTCGCCTGCTGCTCTTTGCTGGCGCATTCCTGCCCTCACTTCCCAATGAATAATGCCGTATACCTGCTTTGCTATCCACTGAAAAAGCTTAAGCTCGTCTACTGACTTTACAGCAGCATAACCTGTATTAAACGCTTCTTCTATTTCGCTATCCAGTATATTTATTGCAGCAATAGCTGCTTCGGAAACCGGAATCTTTATATCCTGATAAGTAGCAATATGCTCGTCGAGCATTTTAAAGGGCTTGTCTTCCAGCTTAAATTGCTTTAAAACCCAATCCGGAAACACGGTTGTTTGCAAAATAGCGGGCTGCCCGGTTAAATAACAAACGTTTCCGCTAAAATTGTATCTATTAAAAGGACGAAAAAGTGCTCTGCTCATTTATGGCAAAGGTACAAAGAGCAACAGTTTTTTGGTAACCGAATTTCAAGGGAGGAATTCAGAATTCCTAATTATCGTAATATGAACGTATTTCCCTTGACAGTCGATCGAGCATTTCTTTGTTTGAAAGTGCAAGTAAAATATCGTCCGTTAAAGGTTCCATAGGTGGCATAGTAGCACTGTAAATAGATGGATCCAGTGCCCTGGAATCACCGCGGATATTGGTTACATACACATTATCTAAATTTAAATTACTGTTAAAGTTGCGTTTAAATGTTTTTCCGGGTGTCCCTTTAATAACCAGGTTTGTAATAAAAAAAGCAGAGGTTCTGGTTCTTAATTGCACAATATCTGCCGAAGCCGTTATCGTTTGGTAAACTGGTCTTCCATTCTTATCTGTCCCGGCCTGAATATTTCTTCTGAAAACACGCCGGGAAACACGTTGCTCGGGTGGAAAGGCTGTAAAACGATCGATGGTTATATTCAACACAATTTCTGCGGTATCCCTTTCATCAACAAGATCCAGATCTACTACATTAAAATCCTCTAGTCTGTCGATAACTTTATAAGTATACACATCCAAATTCACAGAGTTTAATTGTGGTTCCCTCGTTTCAATGGAAATTGCTATGGAAACAACTTTTTCCGGCTGCCTGTTTTTTGTTACTTCGCAGCCCATCAGGCAGCAAAATATTAAAAGCAGGGTGCTCAATTTCTTTAAATGTATCATAGATAGAGTTTTATATTAATACATATAAAATATTAATTTGTGCTTTGGTTTTTTATTTATGTTTGAATGTATGGTTATCACCTATAAACCGTTCGAATTAAAACTCAGGTATCCTTTTAGCATATCAGGCTTTTCGAGAACCTTTACGCCCCTAATTCTGATCGAAATCAGGCATGAAGGGTTATCGGGTTTTGGCGAAGCATCAATGGTTCCTTACCTGGGAGAAAATATAGAAACCGCTTCCGTATATTTGTCGCAGGTAAATTTAAGCTGGCTCAACTATCCTTTTAATTACGATGAAGTAATGGCTTATCTGGATAGCATTGCTCCCGGAAACCCGGCAATAAAAGCCGCAATAGATATTGCCTTGCATGATTTGCATGGAAAAATTGAAAACAAGTCATGCTATCAATTTTTTGGTGCAGATCCTGAAAACATGCCGCTAAGCTCTGTAACCATTGGCATGGATGTACCTCAAATTGTATTGCAAAAAGTCAAAGAAGCAGAACTGGCACATGTTTTAAAGGTAAAACTTGGTTCCAAAGCCGACAAAGTACTTATAGAAACTATTCGCTCGGTTAGTAATAAGCCTTTATATGTAGATGCCAACCAGGGCTGGACCAATAAAGAACAGGCACTGGATTTAATTTTCTGGCTACAGGAAATGGGCGTAAAACTGATTGAGCAGCCTATGGCAAAAGCCGATATCCGGTCTAACGCGTGGATTACTGAAAGGAGTCCGCTACCGGTTATTGCAGATGAAGCTGTACAGCGGTTACAGGATATTGAGCAGGTGAAAGATGCCTACCATGGAATTAACGTAAAACTGATGAAAAGTGCAGGCATGCATGAAGCGCATAAAATGATTTTACGTGCCAGGGAACTTGGTTTAAAAGTTTTGATAGGTTGCATGAGCGAAACCAGCATAGCAACCCTGGCCGCAGCTTCGCTGGCGCCTCTTTGCGACTGGGCCGATATTGACGGGCCATTTTTAACCAGTAACAATCCATTTAAAATGCCAGGATTTAAAAACGGAAAATGGATATTGACTAACAGGGCTGGTTTAGGAATAGAAGAAAATACTTAAGTTTATATTATGAAACCTTATAAAGAATTTCAATTCGGCTTTTTACTTTTTGTTGTGATGCTGCCTGTACATGCATTTTTAATTTATGCGTTCATTAATAAGGTAGGCAACAGGCCCTTAGATATAACCGGCATGATGGTCGTCAACATCATATTTATTGTGCTTTATTTATTGTTTTATGGCATGACAACCATCGTCAAGGAAGATAAAATCACCATAATCTACGGCATTGGAATCATCCGCATTAATATTAAAATTCAACGGATTAAAGCCATGAGAGAAGTGATTAACCCTATCTACTATGGCTGGGGAATCCGGTTTTTTCCTAATGGCATACTATACAATATAAGCGGCTCTAAAGCAGTGGAAATTTCTTTTCATGATTCTAAACGAGTGGTAAGAATTGGGAGTAAAGAGCCCTCCATTTTACTTTCCGAAATAGATAAAAGGATAATAAAACTTTAGCCTTAGCGACTATCTAAACTCCTGAACTTTCCTATTTTTCCTGTAAATAAATCAGTCTGATCTGGGGTAAGACAAGGACAAGACAACCCACTTAAAGTATACTTGAAGTATAGTAGAAGTATTAAATTATATTACTTGAATAAGTATGTTCTTACTATTAAACCGACCAGAATCAGGTATCCTGTTATTCTAGTTGTTTAACTCTTCCGACAAGCTTTTTAGTTCATTTAACTCTTTTAAATCTTCTTTGAACTTTGCTGATTGCCGCTCTTTAAAAGCGCCCAGTTTATAGGCAGTAAACAAAATGCCAGCAGAAATAGCCATAGCGAGTAAGGTTTCTGCGATACCACCGAAGACACCCATCCGCACTACTTTTCTGGGTAAAAATGACAGGGGAAATAAAACCGTAGCTGAGAATAAGAGCAATCTCAACGTCCATTCTGAAAACCTATTTGGTTTCTCGTAAATATCTATTATGATTTTTAAAGCCTTATTAATACTGTCTACGTTAAACTCAACTTTCTCAAAAGCTTTATAGGTTCTCAGCATCATTAAAATCAACACCAACAGGCAGATACAATAAATGACTACAGGTAAATATTCGATGGATTGTTTATAGTCAAATGGATTTCCGGCTAAAACGGCAGCTCCAAATATCAGCCAGCCCGACATATAAAAAAATCCAATAATATAATTCCGTTTAACTTTTGATAAGCGGGAATGCGAACGTTCTTTAATCATACTTATAATTAACCTGTCGCTCAAGGCTTTTGTAGATTGCAGCTTTACATTATATTCCTGCCAGGCAGTTTTCAATTCATCTAATTCCATGATTGTTTGATTTAATTATTTTTCCCAATTTGGCTTTTATCCGGTTCAATTTTACACCAACATTCGTTTTAGTAATCGCTACTATTTCTGAAATTTCCTCATAACTCTTTTCATCGAAATAGAGCATAATTATGGCCTTTTCTATTTGCGTTAACTGTGCAATAGCCTGCTGAAGAAGAGTAGGTTTTCGCTTACACTCCACCCTTCGACTGGCTAGGTCTACGGCAATCCTCCTTCAACCACAACCTTCAACTCATACTTCCCTTTTTACATTCCTTTCCTCATCAAAATTTCCTAAAATCTCCTTACCTTCAACATCTATGCAAATCCTTTCCAAATACAACGAGAACTTCCAAAAAGCCCTGCAGCGCTTAAACGAAAACCAGCTTAAAGCGGTTAACCGTATAGAAGGGCCGGTTTTAGTTATTGCTGGTCCAGGAACTGGCAAAACACAAATTCTTGCTGCCCGTATTGGAAAAATTCTGTTAGATACCGATACACAACCTCATAACATTCTTTGCCTTACCTATACCGATGCCGGAGCGGTTGCCATGCGCAAAAGGCTGTTCGATTTCATCGGTCCGGAAGCTTACCGGGTAAACATTTACACTTTCCACGCTTTTTGCAATGATATTATTCAGGAAAACCTGGATTATTTCGGTAAACTGGAGCTCGACCCGATTTCCGATTTAGAGCGAATTGATTTATTCCGGAGGCTGGTAGATAGTTTCCCGAAGGACCATATTTTAAAACGCTTCCGCGGAGATGTGTATTATGAAATTACACGTTTGCAGGAACTGTTTTCTATCATGAAGCGCGAAGATTGGTCGGCAGAATACATCAGCAATAAAATTGATGAATTTAAAGAACTGGTAGAAGGCTGCGAACCAGATTCATCTTATTATAAAGAATATAAATACGCTAAAAAATATCTGGATAAAGAAGCTGGCTCATTAAAACCTGCTTATACTTCGCTATGCGAAAAGCTTGAGTTGCTGCGTGCTGCGGTAAACGAGTATTCTAATTATCAACAGTTGATGAGAGACGCTGGCCGTTACGATTACGATGACATGATCATTTGGGTGCTGGATGCGTTTAAAAAGGATGAAAACTTCCTTCTTAATTACCAGGAACGCTATCAGTACATTTTAGTGGACGAGTACCAGGATACCAGCGGAGCGCAAAACGAACTGATTAGCCTATTGATCAGTTATTGGGAAACGCCAAATATTTTTGTGGTAGGCGATGACGACCAGTCGATTTTCCGTTTTCAGGGAGCTAACGTTCAAAATATTGAAGATTATAATTCCAGGTATGCTGCCGATTTATATCATGTAATGCTTACTGACAACTACCGTTCCTCGCAGCATATTCTGGATACGGCCCGCGTGCTTATTGAGCACAATACCGAACGCATTCAGCTGCCGGGATTGAGCAAATACCTTAACGCAAGAAACGAAGCGCATTTAAACAGCATTGTTATTCCTGAAATAAAAGCATATTCCAGTCAGTTTCATGAATTTGCTGCCATTACAGATGAAATTGCCCGCCTTATTGAAGCCGGAACTCCCGCAGAAGAGATTGCGGTAATTTATAAAGAGCACCGTTCGGGACTGGAACTGGCGAGGTATTTTCATTTGAAAGGAATTCCGGTAAACACCAAAAGGAAAGTAAATATTCTTCAGGAACCTTTCGGACAAAAAATCATCAGCATACTGCGATACATCGCTATAGAGAATGAATTTCCGTTTAACGGAGATGAACTTTTGTTCCGCATTATGCATTATGACTTCTACCAGATTGCGCCTATTGATGCAGCTAAAATCAGCGTGGAGGTTAGCGAGTACAACCGGAGTCATAAAGATAGAATTTCAATACGCTCTAAAATTCAGCAGGTAGCACAAAAAACCGGACAAACATTATTTGATACAGAAAGCAGCAGGCAAATAAAACGCTTAAGCGATGATTTAGAATTCTGGATAAAAGAATCGAATAATCTTACGCTGCAAAACCTGTTCGAAAAGATAATGGTGCGCGGCGGAATTTTAGCTTACATTTTAAAATCGCCCAACAAAACCTGGTTTATGCAGGTAATATCTTCTTTGTTTAATTTCCTTAAGGAGGAAACGCGCAAAAAGCCTGATTTAAAACTTAAAGATTTCATTACGCTTTTAAATTTATTGGAAGAGAATGATTTATCCCTGGAATTGCACCAAACTATTTTTCACCAGCAAGGGGTAAATTTCCTTACTTGTCATGGTTCTAAAGGTTTGGAATTTGAGCATGTTTACCTCATTGGAAGCACTAAAAACGTTTGGGAAAAGAAACGGAAATTTAATTCGGGCTATAAATTACCTGACACGGTATTTTCTTCGCTTCCATCCGCAAATAACGATGAAGAACTGCGCCGTTTGTTTTATGTAGCCATAACCCGGGCAAAAAAACATTTAACTATTTCTTTCCCGGAAATGGATTCGAAAGGAAAAGATTTGGAACCTACAGTTTTTATCGGCGAAATACTTTCGAAAACGGATCATGTCATAAAGCGCGAAGAAGTATCGCAGGATATACTTACCGAATTTTTTGTCCTGCAATTTACCGAAGAGGATAAACCGGGCCTTGGCCTGATTGATACGCACTACATTAACCAGTTATTGCAGAACTATTCGTTAAGCGTAACGCATTTAAATAATTACCTGGATTGCCCGCTTAAATTTTATTTTCAGAATCTGATTATGGTTCCAAGCGGTAAAAATGAAACTATGACTTTTGGCTCTGCAGTACATTGGGCGCTAAATAAACTTTTCCGCTCTTTACCGGACAATGGAAATGAATTTCATGGATTGAACCGCTTTCTGGACGATTTTTATTGGTATATGAAACGCAATCGTGAAGCATTTACCGACGAACAATACAAACGAAGGATTGAATACGGAGATAAAATATTGCCAGAGTATTATAACAAATACCTGGATGAATGGGAGAAAGTAACCGTTACGGAATATGCCATTAAAAATGTAGAGGTTGATGGTGTGCCGATAAAAGGGGTACTCGATAAATTGGAGTTTAAAGGTAATCTGGTAAATGTTGTTGATTATAAAACGGGAAGCTATGAACGTGCGAAAGCGAAGTTTAAGCGTCCGGATGAAAAAGATGCAATGGGCGGCGATTACTGGCGACAAGCCGTATTTTATAAAATACTGGTAGAAAACGACCGGAGGAAAAACTGGGAAGTGGTAAGTACCGAATTTGATTTTATTGAACCTGAAAAAAACGAATATCATAAACAACCTATTCGTATTTCACCAGAAGACCTGACCATTGTACGCACCCAAATAAAAGACACTTACCAAGGGATTTTAAATCACGAGTTTTCAGGCTGCGGAAAAGCGGATTGTAACTGGTGTACATTTGTACGCAGCAATTTTACCAAACCAGAAAACTTGCTGGAAAGTGTAGGGCTTGATGAGGAAGAATAAATTATATATCCTTCTTCGGAAGCGCCAAAAGAAGCACAATAGCGATAGAAAATATAGGCAAAGCGATTAAAGCAGGCGAGTTTTGAGTTTGTTCAAAAACCTGCGAATAGGTTTTTGATGCATTGATGCTTTTTACCAGTTCTACAATAGATACTAAAAGTATAAAGAGTGCAATTATGCCGTATAATGTTAAGTTTGATGGCTTTTTCTTTTTCACAAATCTAAATTTGTATTCTCTTACGCAGTATCTTCCATAAAGGTTTATATTAATTTATCTTTCTATTTAACATTGCTGGCAGAGATATTTACCCCGGGTTTGCCGATAGATTTATAAATACCATTACCCTGAAGAATTGCGGTTAAAGCAGGTTTATTTCCAAGGGTTTTAAAAGCAGCTTTTAACTCCTCATCATAATTAAATCCATTCTCTAGCCGGCCGCGCTGGTAGTAATAGCGGCTTGCAATTTCATTTTCCAGCAGCCTGCGGATTTCTGCTTTAAACTGCACTAAATCGTTCTTCTTACTAAAGAAAACTTTATTTCTTAGCGCTTCATACTCGGTTTTAATTTCAGCGAGCTTACGTTCTTTTTCAGCTTCACCCTTCAATTCGTTTAACAGCGCTTCGGTCTGTGTACTATAATTATAGTCTTTATCCGATAAATAAGTTACAAAATTAGTATATTCAGCATCGGTCAATTTAAATGCTTTGGGATCTGCAATCGTTGCATGTTGTTTTCTGAATTGCGTAGCATAATCAAAAATTAAAAACCGGCTTAATAAGGTCTGGCTAATCGGACTAAGTTTTAAAGCCGGTACCGATACATCAGGATAAATACCACTACCATCATAAACAGAGCGGTTTCCCTTGGTTTTGTATTCTGTTATTAAACTATCGGCTATTTTTTCTACAGTTCCATCTGATGCTCTGTGTGTATAATCCAGCGCCTGGATGCAACGGCCGGATGGAGTATAATATTTAGCGATAGTAACTTTAAGCAGTGTGTTAAATGGCAAATCGAATGTTTTTTGTACCAATCCTTTTCCGTAGCTCCGCTGCCCGATAATTACAGCGCGATCTAAATCCTGTAAAGAACCGGCAACTATTTCTGATGCTGATGCCGCCCTGCTATTAATTAACACAACCAGGGGCGTATTAAGCGCTAAAGGCTGCGAGAAGGTCTTATAAGGAATGGTGTTGCTTTTACTTTTTTGGGTTACTACGAGCGTATTGGCTTCAACAAATAAGCCCACAATTTTTACTGCTTCCTGCAAAATACCGCCGCCATTTGAACGCAAATCGAGGATAATGCCCGAAGGATTATCTTTCTGCAATTGTTTCAAAGCATCCTCCACTTCCCGGGCCGAATTTTCTAAAAACTTGTCCAGCTTTATATATCCCACGTTATTATCCAACATAGCAGAATAGCTAACGTTAGGCTGGGTAATCTCTTCTCTCTTGAGATTCTTCTCGATATTTTGCCCGTAGCGTTTTATAACAAGCTTTAATGCGGTACTTTTCGGGCCTTTAAGCAACTGACTCACCTGTTCGTAATCTTTCCCTTTTAGCACAATGCCATTAATCTCAACAATTTCATCTCCAGCTCGTATATCTGCTTTTTCTGCGGGAAAGCCTTCCAGGGTTTCGGCTATGGTAATTTTCCCGCCACGCGAAAAAGTAACTGTACCAATACCACCGTATTGCGTACTTACGTATTTCATTTTATAATCTTCAATCTCCGATTCAGGAACAAATTCGGTATATGGATCGAGACTCTTTAACATCGCATCGATACCTGTTTTCATCAATTGCGACGAATTTACATCATCAACATAGCTAATGTTTAATTCTTTATAAAGAGCAGAGAAAATATCTAAATTTTTAGAAGCCTGAAAAAGGTCTTCACGAAAAGAGAAGGAAATAATGCCTGCAATTAGCAAGACAGGAAGTACCAGTTTTTTAAGCGTATTTTTCAAATCAGCATATTTAATTGTATATAACGCTATATCTTAAAAAAAGATATATAAGATTTCACCTATATGTGACACCCAGGTTCAGGTCTACAGAGCAGACCTAAATATATAATATTGGATTTAAATTGCCGAAGAAATTTTGCTTTTATTTAGAGCCGGTTGGTATCAATATTAGCCAGTCCCTTTTTTAAGGTAAAAACCACATATTCTCTTTTACGTTTTAACCGTGTCATTAAGCGCTCAATGAGTTGATCTTCTTCGCCAGGCTGATAGGCTAAATCGTCTTCGCTTAAATCTCTGTATTTACGTTTTACTTTCAGTTTAAGCCTTTCCCAATCTTCTTTACTGATAGTTAGTTCTGCCATAATATTCTTTGTTGCAAAAGTATGAATTTAAACGTGTTCTCTAAACTGGTTTTAGAGAATGGTTTGATAGCGTATTCGCAGGCTTTACCCGGGTAATGAAATCTTTCCCATAGTAGTAACCGGGCCTGCATTTGTTTTTAAAGCAGATCCGCATAACGTTTCATTGGCAAGTAAAGCAAATAATACTGCCTCTTTGGCATCTGCTGCAATGCCTAATTCTTCGATGTTCAGGATTTTAATTCCGGCTAATCTGGCCGACAGGCACTCCATTAAAAAAGAATTTTTTGTACCGCCACCGCTTACATATAAGACAAAATCAGGTTCTCTAACGGCTTCTTTTAGTGTACCTGCAATAGCTTCTACGGTAAATTGAGCTGCAGTATGAATTAAATCTTCAGGCTTAATCTGGTTTAGTTCTCCATCAGATACGGCATTCTCAATAAATCTGAGATTAAACATTTCCGGCCCGGTTGTTTTAGGAAGAGCTTCTTTAAAAAAAGGAGCTGAAAGCATTTTGTCTAACAATTCAGGAATCAGTTTCCCACGACGTGCAATATCTCCATTCTTATCATAGGCCACACTGAAATACTTTTTGCAAAGCGCATCCATTAACGTATTTCCGGGTCCTGCATCGGTGCAAACAATATCCCCTAGCTGAGTATCCTTTGGTAAATACGTAAAATTGGATATGCCACCGATATTTAGCAAAACTCTGTTTTCTGTCTCCGATGAAAACAGGATACAATCGCCATATAAAGCCAAAGGTGCGCCTTCTCCGCCGGCAGCTACATGTTTTTGCCTGAAGTCGCTAAGGGTTAAAATTCCGGTTTTTACGGCTATATGGTCAGCATCCCCAATTTGCAGGGTAGCATTTGGATAATTTGATTGTTGATGCAAACGCTTTGGCGCATGATAAATAGTTTGGCCATGACTGGCGATACAATCAATATCCGCAGCCGAAATATGATATTTTTCTAAAAATTGATTAATCAGTTCGGCATACAAACTGCCTATCTTAGCATTTAGCAGCGTTAGCTTTTCGAGACTTACCTCATGCTTTGAAAAAATCGTCTTTAAATCTTCTTTAAAATCTTCCAAATAATCAATTGTTTCAAAATGTAAAATCTCTGCCTTTGTTGCTAATCCGCTTCCACTGATTCTACACAAAGCAATATCTAAACCATCTAGAGAAGTTCCGGACATAAGTCCAATAATCAATCTTGATTCTTTTCTAAATAAATTCGCCAGATTATTTAAAGATTCATTCATTATATTGAGATAAGATAAACCTGAATTAAAGCGAATATCCTACATTTATAATTCATTATTTCATGAAAGAAAATATTATCGTTCAAAATTCAAGATTGCTTTCGCTGGATGTTTTCAGGGGACTGACCGTAGCCGCAATGATTCTGGTAAATAACCCTGGCGACTGGGGGAATATTTATGCCCCTTTGGAACACGCAGAATGGAATGGCTGTACTCCAACCGATTTAATCTTTCCCTTTTTTCTTTTTATTGTGGGTGTTTCAATCGCATTTTCTTTAGGAAGCAAAAAAGAAAACAATGTTCCTGGCAACCAAATTATCCGATCTGTAATAAAACGTTCCGCTATTTTATTTGCACTGGGAATTATTCTGGCACTTTTCCCTGATATATTTATTGAGCCGGTAAATGCTTTGGCTTCAGTTAGGATTCCCGGAGTATTGCAACGTATTGCAATAGTATATTTAGTTTGTGCCATTCTTTTTTACAAAACCACGGTAAAAACTCAATTATCCATCTTTTTATTCCTCCTTATCATTTACTGGGCATTGCTCAATCTAGTTCCTGTTCCCGGGGGAGTGGCGCCCAATATGGGAAAAGAAACCAGCCTCGCCGCATGGCTCGACAGGACATTACTTTCTGAAGCTCACTTATGGAAACTGTCGCGAACCTGGGACCCAGAAGGTATTTTGAGCACTTTACCGGCTATTGCAACTGGAATTTCAGGCACTCTTGCGGGAATCTGGCTGCGGAAGAACGATTTGAAGCCACAAAACACAGTGTTGTGTATGATCCTTGCAGGGATTATTTTCATTGTAACCGGACTGTTATGGAACATTTCTTTCCCTATAAATAAGGCCTTGTGGACCAGCTCTTATGTCTTCTTCACCAGCGGTTTAGCCGCAATATTACTGGCTGCTTTATACTGGTTTATTGACATTAAAAGCTATAAATCTTTTACCGGACCGTTTGAGGTTTACGGTGTTAATGCGATTACTGTATTTTTTATGTCGACCATAATAGCCAAGCTATTTAATTTTATTACAATTAATACATCTGAGGACCAGTCTGTAAGCGTGAAATCATGGTTATACCAATCGTATTTTACACCTTACTTTTCTCCATTAAACGCATCTCTGTTTTGGGCGCTGGCCTTTGTGTTATTCTGGCTTGTAATTTTGTGGTGGATGTATCGTCAAAGGATCATACTAAAAGTTTAAAATTTATCATTTGAATAATAAATTAACTCATCTAAATAATATGAAACGAACCATAGTTCTTTTTTTAACCGGTTTACTGTTCAGCTTGGGCGGATATTCCCAACCTGCAAAAAAGTCTATTAAGGAAGAAATTATTCCATTAGATACGGCTATAAAAACCGGCAAACTGGCAAACGGATTTACCTACTACATCCGCAGAAACACAGAACCTAAAAATCGTGCGCAATTATACCTTGCGGTTAAGGTTGGTTCCATTCTTGAAAACGACAATCAAAAGGGATTGGCCCATTTTATGGAACACATGAGTTTTAACGGAACAAAAAACTTCCCTAAAAATGAACTGGTAAATTATCTGCAAAAATCCGGTGTACGTTTTGGAGCCGATTTAAATGCCTATACCAGTTTTGACCAAACGGTTTATCAGCTCCCTATTCCTACCGACGATCCGGAACTGTTTAAAAACGGGATGCAGATTATGCGCGACTGGGCGCAGGATGCGATTTTGGATTCTGTTGAAATTGAAAAAGAACGTGGTGTGGTCTTAGAAGAAAAACGCTCTGGAAAAGGTGCAGGAGAACGCATGCAGAACAAATATCTTCCGGTTGTTTTTAATAATTCCCGTTATTCGGATCGATTACCTATTGGCACAGAAGAAGTTTTAAAAGGCTTTAAAGCAGAAACATTAAAACAGTTTTACCATGATTGGTACAGGCCAGATTTACAAGCGCTGATTGTAGTTGGTGATATTGATGTGAAGCAGGTGGAGCAGATGATTAAAGACATGTTTTCGGATCTTAAAAAGTCCTCAAAACCACGTGCCCGTACAGAATATAAAATTCCTCTTTTAAATAAAAATCAATTCATTTCGGTTACGGATAATGAGTTTCCATATACAGTGGTACAAATTTTAATTAAACATCCGGAAACAAAACTCAAAACCACTTCCGACTTAAGAACTGCCAATATCCGTTCATTGTTTAATCAAATGATAGGTGCCAGGTTTTCGGAGTTAATGAAACAGGCAAATCCTCCGTTTTTACAAGCCGGAACAAATATCAGTGGCTTTCTTGCTGGCCTTGATGTAGCATCTACGGTTGTTTATGCTAAACCCGGCGAGCTTGAAAAGGGCCTGAAAGCTGCCCTGTCCGAAACTGAACGGGTTAAGTTATTTGGATTTACTCAATCCGAACTGGACCGTGCTAAGCAGTCATACTTAACCTCAATGGAGGCCGCTTTTAAAGAAAAAGATAAAACATCTTCAGATAATTATGTGCAGGAATATGTTCGTTTGTTTCTTGATGAAGAAGCAAGTCCCGGAATAACCTACGAATATAATTTCGCAAAAAATGTTACTCCCGGAATAAGCCTGACAGAAGTTAACGCACTGGCTAAAAAATATCTGGTAGATAAAAATCGCGATGTCATTATTATGGCACCCGAAAAGGAAGCGTCAGCACTTCCTTCGGAAGCTACCGTGAATCAATGGATTAACGAGGTAAGAAACGAAAAATTAACAGCCTATATTGACCAGGTATCAGACAAACCACTTTTGACAACCAAACCTGTTGCCGGTAAAGTCGTGGCTGAAAATAAAATAGCCGAAATTGAAGTAACCGAGTTAACGTTGAGCAATGGCGTTAAAGTTGTTTTAAAGCCAACAGATTTCAAGAATGATGAAATAAATTTCAGCGCATTTAGCCCCGGAGGAACCTCTTTATATTCTGATCCTGATTTTGAATCGGCTTCTTATTCTTCATCAATAGTTACAAGAGGCGGTGTAGGCGAGTTTAACTCCATCCAGTTACCTAAATTACTAACCGGGAAACGCGTTTCTGTAAGTCCGTTTATTGGCGAAAGAACAGAAGGAATTAGTGGTTTTGCTGCACCTAAAGATTTAGAAACGGCTTTACAGTTAACCTATTTGTATTTCACATCACCAAGGAAAGATAAGGAAATGTTCGAGGCCATGATTGCACAGCAGAAAGGAATTCTGGAGAACCGGAGCTCTGATCCGAACAGCGTTTTTGCCGACACGGTTTCTGCTGTTCTGGGTAATTATAATATCCGCAGAACCGGGCCAACGCTTGCCAAACTGGAGCAAATAAATCTCGATCGCGCTTTTGATATTTATAAAGACAGATTTGCGGATGCGAGCGATTTCACCTTTACTTTTGTAGGAAGCTTTAATGTGGATGAAATTAAACCGCTATTAGAGGAATATCTGGGTTCATTGCCTTCAGTAAAAAGAGTTGAGAAAGCGAAAGATTTAGGAATTGTTCTGCCTGCAGGAAAAATAACTAAAACTGTTTATAAGGGGCAAGAAGAAAAAGCTACAGTAAGGTTAGTATTTAGCGGCGATTATATTTATAATGAAGATACCAATAACCAATTGGATGCCTTGGGTGAAGTGCTTCAAATAAAATTAATTGAGCGGTTACGCGAAGAAGAGAGCGGCGTTTATAGCCCGGGAACGCGTATGAGTTATTCTAAATTTCCACGTAACCGATATTCGTTTACCGTAGCTTTTGGCTGTGCGCCTGAAAATATCGATAAACTGGTTTCTGCAACCTTAGATGAAATAAATAAAATTAAAACAAATGGCGCACAAGCTGGAGATATAGAAAAGTTTCTTGCAGAAGAAAGACGCAGCACTGAAACGCAGTTAAAGCAAAATGGCTTTTGGCTGGAATATATAAATGCTCAACTTCAAAATAATGAGTCGCCTACCCAGGTTTTAACTTACCTGGAATCCTTAAAGAAGATAAATCCGGAAGGTCTAAAAGAAACCGCTAAAAGATATTTAAGCGGCGATAACTTTATAAAGCTGGTTTTGCTACCAGAGAAGAAATGACTCTAAAATAAAAAGCCGGTTTACCCGGCTTTTTATATGATTAATCTATTAGAAACTATTGCTTTTTATAGGTTTCTTCATAAGTAATTTTCCATGTATTATCCCCGGTACCTTCTGTTTTCTCAGAATAAAGAACTAATGAACTAGACGTTAATTGGCGAATGGTACAGGTATATGTCTGGGTTTCATTACCCGGCTTAAGAATTAGCGTTTTTCCATTGTCCTGTAATGAATACGTTCCTTCCTCATCTTTCTCTCCTTCGTCCCATCCAATATACGTCCCATTACTTTTTATTTCAATGACCCAATCATTATCATCGTAATCATCGTAGGTTTCATCTGTTTCTAATACACCTTTTAGATAGGTCCTGTAAACCTCCTTGGTTAAGATCCACTTTCCTACAATCTGTGCTTTTGCATTGTCGTCGTCGTCGTTCTTTTTACAACCAGTAATTCCAAAAGAAACTGCTAGAAATAATAAAAATAGAGTTTTAGTTCTTTTCATATTTGTATGATTAATTTAATTTCTGCAAAAAGAAGCTTAAACTGGCCATTAAACAATACCCAGAAACAGGGATTTTTGAGAAAAATCAGAACTTATTCTCCCTTGAAAACATACAGCCAGATATGGATCTGGCTGTATGTTAATGCTTATGCAAGCGAGAAAATTTATCTCTTATTAAGATGATTCTATTTACAGTTGTATTCTATATCCGAACTATAATTCTGTTGTGGTCCGCTTCCTGTATAAGTTTCGTTAACCTTTTTAATAAGTCCATCAGTATTATATTCATATGTATAATTAGTAGTGCTGGTGAAACTTCCTCCCTGATAATTATATACGAAGGTTACTTTTTTAACAGGATTCTTACTGTTTTTAGTTAAAATAAATTCGTTATTAGGAATCGAATTATTTTTGTCAGTGTAATATTCATAAGTTAACACTTCTCTCTTAGTTAAAGAGGAATTTACCTGGGTAATTAAATTACCATTTTGGTAGGTATAGGTTGTGGTATCTCTACCTATTTTTGTACCAAAACCCGGCTCAGTACTAGTTATGGTTTCAGTTAAAATTTTTTGAGTTAAGTAACCCTCGCTATTATGCTGGTACTTTCCCGTGGTAACAGTTGTTTCGATATAAGTATGAGCAACCGGAGTCTGGGCCGTATCTGCCTGAATCTTAGTTACGGTATCGATAGAAATTGTGGTTGAAGTTGTGGGCAGACCACTTGTCAATGTATATGTAATAGTTTCTTCTAATACGTTTTCTTCATATATTTTCTCAATGATCTGCGAGCCTGTATATTCATAAGTATAAGATTCATCTAATTTTCCATGATAAAAATCACTGGCCCTTATAATCCTGTTCTGACTATCATATTCATATGTCATGTAGGAGGTATCCGACGGATTAGTAACTTTGCTAACCAGACAAGTTTTAATAGGATTAGTAACAGTGTCTGTAACTTTGGTTTTGGTTAATACCTGATCTACGGTATAAATCATTTCTGTTGAACCGGTAGCTGCCAGGGTTAATAAAACGCCATTAATACGAATGCTATCACCGGAACGCAATATTTTAAATTGTTTTCCGCTTAAGCTGACCAACGTTTTTCCATCAGTAAGGTCATTTTTAGTAAATACGCCTTTAACAATGTGATCTTTCAAAACATCCTGGGTTAACTTTGTAGCAGTATCTGCAGATATTTTAGTTTCTTTTCCTAAAGAGGCAACCGGAACATATGCAGAAACTGCGGCATTGGTAGGAGCAAAAATGGTTACACCACTTTCTACTTCTTCCTGACTAAGAGGCACACTTTTAAAAGCTTCAACAAATGTGCTTAGCTCCGGATTGTTTTTTAATTGTTCTGTAACTTGAGTTTTTGTTTCTTCGGGAGTAACCAGCACATCCGGGCTATTGTTCTTTTTACAACTTGTAAACCCTGCAGACAGGATTAAAAGTGATAATGTTAATAAGTTTAAATCTTTCATATTTGAGTGTTAGAATTAATAATAAAGCATTAATGCCTTCAATTAATTGGCTCAAAAAGACCTAATTATTACCATTTATACAATACCCAAAAACGGGGATTTTAAAAGAAAGATTAAGCATAGGTATCTTATTCGTATACTAGTATACTATACAGCTTTCGCTCTTATTACCATATCAATCATATCGTTATGAATCTTTTGATCAATAAAATAACGATCTAACGCATCCTGTAAATCTGGCATTAAAAAGCCTTTCTCACTACTCAAAACACTATATGATGGGCGTTTTGCTGGATATTTTAACTTACTAAGCGGTATTTTAGTAATCAGATTAGTATTAAAGCCAGCACGCTTGGCCACTTGCATAGCAAATGATGCCCAGGTGATTTCAGATTGATTGGCAAGATGCCAAATACCACATTCATCATCTAATAATAAATCGAGACTGGTGTTTACCAAATCTGGAACATAGGTAGGTGAAATATAAACATCGCTCTCAGCCTTAATATACTGCTGATTTTTTAGTGAGGAGAGAACATTAGTAATAAAATTATAATTATCCCATGGCCCAAAAAAAGCACTGGTTCTGATAATTAATGCAGAAGGATCTTTTTCAAGCACATATTCTTCTGCAAGAGCTTTACTTTTACCGTAAATATTTAAAGGCGCAACGTGATCGCTTTCTAAATAAGCTTTTCTTTTTAATCCATCAAATACCAAATCAGAAGAAAACGTTAACAGCTTGAAATTATATTTTGAAGACAGGCCAGCCAGATTTGCCGGACCATGCGTATTAGCGATGTAGCAACTATTACATTCAGCTTCAGCAGCATCAACACGCACATAACCGGCAGCGTTAACGATTGCCCATGGCCGTTTTTTATTAATTACACTTTCTATCTGCTTAGGGTCAGATAAATCAAGTTCCTTCCTATCTAATAATTGATAATTTATCCCTCTAAGCTCGCATAACCTTGCAAATGCGCTGCCCAATGTACCCGTTTTACCTAAAATTAAAAGGGATTGAGAGCTTTTTGACTCCTGACTTATTTTACGAATGTTATTTCTGAAATACAGAACCCGTATATCCTTTTTCCACCATCCCTTTTCATCCAGAACAGGATGGCTGAATGTTTGATTAGCAGCCAATGATTTTATCATTTTAGCCAGAGCTGTTGGTCGGGGAGTTTGACTTCTTAAATCAAATATACCTGGTTCATATCTACCATGGGGTTTGGTAAGCAATTGACTCCAGCCATAGCAACCAAGTAAAGACCAGGCAGTTATCGCTTTAATAGCAATCCCTTCCGATTTCAGTCTGCGGCTCGTTCGCCAAATTTCGTTAATCCATCGCATTTGTTCATCGCGTGTACACCCCAAATGAACTTCGGTTATTGCTATCGGTATTTTAAAGTAGTCCCAAGCTTCTTTTAATAGATTGTAAGCACCAGTTTTATTCTCCAGATCAACCCGAACGGCTTCGACATCCGCATATTTATGCCTATGGTTCCCACCATGAGTATGTACGGGGTATTTAGAAAGATCCTCATCTATAAATCTTTCCGAAGTTAAATAGTGATTAAAGCCCAACATGTCAGGCAGACAAGGGTTATCAATAAAAAACTGAAGCTCTTCTTCTTTAATTCCGCCTTTTAGGGTTAAGTATTTCCAAAGCGAATGTGCTTTAGTAACCCTGCCTAATAGCAGATCGAAACTCAGCCAACGCCGTTTATTTTCAAAGCTCGCCTGATATTTTAATAAAGGTGTACTATATGTTTTTCCTAAATCTTCTGTTTGTACCAGCTTAGCATCCGGGTTTACCGTACGTATGGCCTGCATGGCCAGCACAGTTGCCTTGGTTTCATTTAGCAAAAGTCTTATAAACGACCTGTCATCGTTTAAATGCGGATACCAAAAACCATACAATCCACAAAAACGAGCAGTGGTTAAGGGTTCATTTATAGGTGTATAATATTCCAGCCACGGAAATTTCTGTGCTACTTTCAACGCATAAGCTGCAAGGCCTGTTGCAAAATTTTCGCTATCTATAGGTGCAAAGCCTGGTCCGCTTCCATGGTGAACCAAACCCGCAATGGGCTCAATACCAAACTCTCTTAAACGATTAAGAGAATCTTCGGTAATGCTCCAGTCGATATTAGCTTCAGGTACGGGCTCATGCTTTTCCCACAAAACCGGATACCTGATTTTCTTTATTCCTAAATCTGCGAAGAGTTCAATATCCAACTGCCGCTCATAATGACCAGCATAATCAAGCTGGTCAAAATAATCATTTTGAACACGGTTGACAGTGCATTCTATACCTCCCCAGATTTCAAGGTCCGAAATAGCACTCATAAAATCAATATATTAAGCACTTAGTGGTACTGAAACCTTTCTTCCAATTGCTTTGCGGATTAATTCCATCATGTCTCTGGCGGTTTGATCCCATGAACGCTTAGACAGGAATAAATCAACATTGGTTAGCCATTCTTCTTTTACACCCGATAATGCAACTTCGGCAGCTCCGATAAACTCTTCAGCATCATTTACAATACTTACCAGGTTTTTCTTTCCGTAAGGATTTACAACATCGCGAATTGGTGTAGAAATTACCGGCTTACCGGCTGACAGGTATTCGGGAGTTTTTGTAGGACTAATAAACCGTGTTGATTCATTAAGTAAGAATGGAATCAGCGCTACATCCCAGGCAGATAAATAGGTAGGTAATTCATCATAGGATTTTCCGCCTAAATAATGTATATTTTTATTTTTAGGAAGTATTTCAGGATCAATTTTAACAACAGGTCCAATTAAAACAAATTGCCAATCCGGACGTAAAGTGGCCGCATCTCTTATTAATTTATAGTCAAATCGCTCATCAATTACGCCATAATAGCCAAATTTTGTACCCTTAATGTGTTTTTGATCATCAGGCTGTTTAAGCATTTTACGTGCTTTTCCAAAATGACTCTTATCTATGCTGCTTGGAAAAGGATGAATATTTTGATGCTGATGTTTTTTCGCTTCGTATAAGGATTGTCCGCCTGTAAACACTACATCAGCGCGGGTTAACAGTTCTTTTTCAAGATGTATTATTTCTGGCGGGGCAAACTTAAATGCTGAAAGCTCATCCATACAATCGTAAATAGTAATGTCAGGGTTATAATCCCCGGAGAACTCTAAGGCCATTGGAGTATAATACCAGAATATAAAATCTGACAACTGTTTTTTGGCAAGAAACGTTTTAAGAGTTTCTTTTTGGATTTTTATACTTTCCTTTTTATCGATTCCTTGCGGTAAATGAGGAACCAATACCCATAACTTATCAGAGCGTTTGCTTATGGATAAATAGCTCGCTCCATTTTCTGAAATATCATATATCGGTTCTTCCAGAAAATATACGTTAAACTCGCTGGAAAAACGGGTTAAAAGATGTTGAGGCCGTTGAAAAACAAAATCCCAACGCAAATGGGAAAATACTAGTAAATTTTCAGGTACGCGTTTCATACTTTCATAGTTTAGTCAAATGATAACATCTATAAAAGAGAAACGTTTTACGTTTTACCCAAATCTTCAAAATTATACTATAACTTAATCTTTATGGCATCTATCTGTAAATAACTTACTTTTACTGATTTGTGATATTAAAATATGCGATATATTTTTAAGGGATAAACGAGGTTGCAAAATTAGAAGGCATACTTTCGTTTTTTAATCTGTCAATAGCGGTTACCACATATTTATAACTTCCGCTTTTAGCGGTAGTGTCACTATACATTGTTAACGTATGATCAAAACTGATATTCAAGATTTTTGATGCATCATTCAAATTCACTTCTTCGTTTGTTTTAAACCGGTAAACCACATAGCCATACGCTGTTTCACCATCCCGAGCCATTAATGGCGGGTTCCAGTTTAATTGTATCGTGTTTTCAGATTTCAAATAAGCAGTAAGCTGCAAAGGAGATTGGGGTGCAATATTATCCAGCCATAACATAACAGGCGGAAGTGCAGGATATCTGTATAAATCGTTTCTTAACGAATCCTGAAAGCCAGCCAGATTATTTGTAAGCGACTTTGAACTAAAAAAGACGCTTCCCTGTACCCGGAGATTATTTCTTAATGCCCTCACCTGATTTGGAAGTTCGCTACGATTACGAAATCCCTGAACATTTTCTGCAGCACGATAAGCCGCCTGACCTATATATAAATGACGTCCGTAAGCGTTATTACTCCACCATTCCAATAAGTTTTCGAAGGGTGCCAAGCGATGCTGCACCGGCCAGTAAATTTGCGGATTTACATAATCTATCCATCCCAACTGCAACCATTTTCTGGTATCGGCATATAACTCGCTATAAGATGAACCGCCATTTGTTACAGAACCTTCAGGATCCTGGCTCTTATTTTTCCATATCCCAAAAGGGCTTATTCCAAACTTTACATACTTCTTTGCGGCATGAATGCTGTCATCTAAGGCATGGATAAGAGTATCTACATTGCTTCTGCGCCAATCAGTAATGTTTTTATAATTCCTTCCGTAAAGAATATAGGTTTCTGTATCCGGTATTGGCCTGGCGTTTTCCTGATAAGGATAAAAATAATCATCGAAGTGGACACCGTCTATATCATAATTTCTTACTACATCCATAATAACTTGTACGATATAAGCACGTACTTCTGGTAAACCGGGATTAAAAAGTTTTTTGCCGCCATAATTAAAGAACCATTGCGGCTTTTGCCTGGTAATATGCTGCGGATGTACTTCTTTTTCTGCCAGACTAAAAGCTGCCCGGTAAGGATTAAACCATGCATGTAATTCCATGCCGCGCTTATGTGCTTCTATAATGGCAAATTCCAAAGGATCGTAAAAGGGAGATGGCGCCAAACCCTGCGTACCAGTAAGCCATTTACTCCAGGGCTCTCTGCTTTTGGCATAAAAGGCATCTGTAGTTGGCCTTATCTGAAACATTATAGCATTTATTCCGGACCGTTGATGTTCATCCAGAATTCTTAACAATTCCCGCTTTTGTATATCTGAGTTCAGGCCTGGCTTAGACGGCCAGTCGATGTTTGCAACCGTTGCCACCCAAACACCCCTGAATTCTCTTTTTTGAGGGACATCTTGTGCAATACTTTTTAATGAAAGGAGAATAAAAAAAACAAACAATGAGGGAATAAAGACTCTTCTAAACATAATTTTCGTAAGTGTGCAAAGATAATTAACTAACAGTATGCCACTAGTTTTATTATGTATGGAATTTATTTTATTCATATTCACTATATATATAAATCAGTGTTGCGATGTGTATAAAATATTATATTTGCGCATTAAGGCCGCATACATATTGTAACAATAATGCAATAACCAGCCTTTTTTTAAGTTATAAAAAACAGATACATCAAAATTGATTTTTACAAATTGCAAATAAAAACTTTCTAAAACATGGAAAACATATCTCCTGAACAGGCACCTAAAAAAGATTCGAATAAAATTTATTTTTTAATTGTTGTAATCATCGCATTGTTCGGAACCAACACATACTTATTTCTTAAAGATAAGAAAGCGAACGAGCGCATAGTAACGGTAACGGATGAGAAATCGAGAATGGAGGTTGAAATTGATAAAATTGAAGCCGAGCTTGATAAGGCTACCAATGCAAATATTCAGCTTACGGCAAGCATGCAGGAAGAACAAGATTTAGCAAGACAAAAAATCTCTGAATTACGCGAACAGATTCAAAAGGGAGAATTAACACAGGGACAACTGGCAAAAGCAAAAAAAGATATTGAGCAGCTAAAATATTTTGTAAATAAATATACTGCTGATATTGAAGTCTTAAAGAAAGAAAATAAAACATTATCCATAGAGCGCGACAGTTTAAAAACTACAATAGGAAATGTTACCGCTAAAGCAAGCGAACTGGAACAGAAAAACAGTGAACTAAATTCTAAAGTATTGGCAGCTTCGGCTTTAAAGGTTGCAAACATTTCCGTTACGCCTTTACGGATTAGAAACAACGGAAAAGAAAGCGACGTTACACGTGCTAGTACTGCTAAAAAACTTCGGATAAGCTTTAATACCACCGAAAACCCAATAGCGGCTAAAGGGATGCATGATATTTATATACGCATTATTGCTCCAAGCGGAAATCTGATTGTGGCTGATAACAGCAGCCTCTTTTTATCTGAAGAGGAAGAATTACAATACACCTATAAAACCGCTATTGAATTTGCCAATGACGGAAAGGTATACAATATAGACTGGACCAATCCCGGAGATTTCCAAAAGGGCACTTACACTATCATGCTTTATGCAGATGGGTATACTATGGGAAAAAGTTCGGTTACCTTAAGATAGAATATATTCCTCTATTAAATCCGAAAGCCAACAGGTTTTTGGATTTAATCAGGTTGCCAACGGAAGTATAATGTAAAACGTAGTACCCTTATTCGGTTCGGTTTCGAGCCTGATGGTGCCATACATATTTTCTACAGCTTGCTTTACAAAGGCTAAACCTAAGCCGGTACCAGAACTTTTTGTAGTAAAGTTATGGTTGAAAATACTTTCCTGTAGCTTTTCCGGAATACCCCTGCCGTTATCTTTAATTTCTATAAAGGCATTATTTCCATTGGTTTCGAGTTTAATCTGAATTATCCCTTTCCTAAAATCGGGAATAGCTTCTATAGCATTTTTTACCAGGTTATTAAAAATACGCAACAAATGGTCTTTACCTCCCCTTACCGTCACATCCCTATCTAACGGTGCTGCGTAAATAATCTCCAAATCTTCGGTCTGATCAAAAACGTTTATGGTTTTTTCGATTAGTTTTACCAAGTCTACATTTTCAAACGGCGTATCTGGCATTTTGGCAAAATTCGAAAACTCTGATGCAATAAGGCTTAAGCTTTCAATCTGTTCAATAAATGACTTACTGAACTTTTCAAACTTCTTATCAAAGTTTGGATCCTTTTCCCGCCAGGATTTATCAAGAAGCTGTACTCCTAATTTTAATGGCGTAAGAGGGTTCTTTATTTCATGAGCGACCTGCTTAGCCATTTCACGCCAGGCACTTTCTCTTTCAGAACGGGCCAGCTTTTGTGCGCTTTCTTCAAGCGCAGCAATCATTTTATTATACTCCTGAATCAATGAGCCAATTTCATCATTGCTCTTCCAATAAATTGGCTCATGTTTTCGCCCCATTGTGATGGCGCTTAAGCTTTTGGCTACAACACTTAAAGGATGGGTAATTTGATTAGCCAAAAACACTCCAAAAAGTGCAATAATTAGCAGGACTAACGCATAAACGTTTATTAAGGCATTTAAAAATGAACCTATTCGTTGTTCATATTCCTGTTCATTTGAAAAATGCGGCAGGCTTAGATAGGCAATGGTTTCGTTATTTTTATTTCTGACAGGCTTATAGGCAGCAATATATCTCATACCGCCAATTTGCTCCTGATTTAAATATTCTGAACGCAGATACTTTGCCAAATAAACAAAGGCCATGGCATCCATACGGCGTTCACTAAATCCTAAATCATAAATTTTGGGCTGCGTCGAAAAAATAAGCCTTCCACTTAAATCATATAAATTTAAATCTGTAGCATTAATATCTGCAAAAGAATTCAGCAGCGTTTCGCTTGATGTTAACTGATCATTATTAAAGGTATCATTATTTTCAAGAGCTTCATTTATCCGTGCAGCATGAACCAGTAAATCATCGTTCTGCTGCATCCGGAATTGATCTCCAATACTAAAATAAGTGATTCCTCCTATAATTAATAAAGTAGAAATAATAGCGATTACCATAGATGCCTGGATACGCGTTTTGTATAGAATTTTATTTCTGGATAACAGATATTCCCAGCTATAATTATTCAGTCTGAATTCATCATCATGAAAAACGATCCAAAGCTGGTGTATAATTACAATAACAATAGAAAAAGTTATCAAAACCAAAAACAAAAAGGAAACTGATGCAAGTTTCATTACCCAGGTTGTTACCGGCCGGCTAACTACTACTAATTTGGTATTGCTTGGTTTATAAAGCAGGTGGTTATAGCCGCCACCTTCAATAAAAGCAAAACCATTCTTTTTGCTTGAAAAGATAGTATTAACCAAATCATAATTGTAATTCCCTTTTTGACTTAATAGCTTCCCATCTTTATAAAAAGCAAAAGAATAATCATTAAGCTCTTGATTAGTACTTATTCTACCATTAACAAGTATTTCGGGAAAAGAGGCTGGGTCTTCAAAAATTTTTGCTTTTAACTGAATAACCAATGTCCCCAAATCCTGATCGTCGCTGGCTATGGGTATTAAAGCAAAGTAGTTCTGAAAACCAAACGTGTTATTTACACGATAAAAGTATTCTGAGACCTTGATTGACCCTTTAAGCACTTTATTCTTAAAAAGGTTTAAACTGCTGCTATCGCCAGAGAAGGATTGTTGCTTATTGTTGAAAGGATGGATTACGAGTTCGTATCTTGATAAATAACCATCGAAATACAATTGCCGTAGCTTATGTTGAAGGTCTGTTTTATCTTTAGGTTGCGCTTTAAAAAATTGAGCCAGAAGCTCTTGCTTTAAAATTTCCTGCTCTATAGTAAAAAACATCAATACTGCATTTGTATCATCTGCCGAAAAGATTTTATCCGCAACACGTTTCCGTTCTTCCTGCTCTTTAATAAACTGAAAAGAAGATAACTTTATAGAAGCAATAATAGAAAACAGCAAAAGGCTGAAAAGAAAGATAGCAAGTTTATAATTATGATTTTTATTGTAAAAAGACCATCCCCGTAAGTAAATGATTACCACGAAAAAGAGGATAAAGATATTATACCCATAAAATATTGCAATAAGCAAAAACAATATTAAAACCTCAGCAGTAAAAATTTTAAGCCTCTCTATATTTGACAAAGGCAACTTCTCGCTAACTGCAAGTATAATTTCAATTAACAGATAAATATCAAAAATGGCTATACACATTAATAAAATGCCAAGCCAACTGGAAGCGTCAAGATAAAGAATATTTGTAACATCGAAATTAATGTCAGACAATGTAATTAACTGATAAAAAATTTCATGCTGCTGATAAGTAACAGAATAAAGTATACTGCCTAATAAAACGAAAATTAAGATGCTGCCAAACTTTGACACCGGATACTCCGAAATTTTAATTTCGTATCTGTAGCTGTATATATAGCATAAAAACCAGCTTACCATTACACTATTTAACAGAAAATCTCCTAATGAAGGAAAAAGATAACTGGCACTAAAATGCTGATTATTAAATATAGAAGAATTAAAATAAGTATCTATCCAATTATACTCGAGGGTTAAAAATCGCAAGCCCAGAAAATATAAAAAGAACAGGGCTATCGACCATTTAACGAAACCCTTTTTTGCTAATGAAATACATAGATAATTTATAAATACAGTCCCCAGAAAAACAGCAAAAGCCCACATCCATAATTCCAGAGTTGAATAAAATGAATTAGTAATAGCCGATTTAAGCTTTACAGAAATTATATACTTACCATCAGAATTTCTAATGTTATAACTATTATCATCATTTATAGTAGCTATTTCAAGGTTATTTTCCTGAATTAAATCTGGTGCAAAAACATTCCTCAGATGTTTATTCTGATAGTGATATTCGGCTTTTATAGGAATAATAGCCAGTACCGAAAAATTACCGGAACTCCGTTTAATGGCTTCATAATATCCATTTTCTGTATTTAAAAGATTACTCCCCTCTTTTAATCCGGCATCGGTAATTGGTGCTATCCTTACAGACCCCCAAAACGTAAGCTGATTATTAAAATACGTATGAATATAAATTGCACGTTTCTGGCCAAAAGCGGTTATTATATCAGCAGACTGAGAAGGGTTTTTATGAACAGTGCGTAGAGAGTCAAAGCCGGGGCCGTTTAAAAATGCCTTTATAAATTTTTCCTTCTTCTGAAGATTATTTTCGATGGTTCTGGCATCAAAATCTAAAACCTCCTCCTTATTAAAAGTAAAATTTATAGTTAATGCTGTTACGGCGAAACTCACCGTAAGCATAAAAAGCAATAATCTTATTTTAAATGTAGCAGTCACAAATTAGAAAAGCTTTTAAATATTAAAGATAAGCCATTTTGGCTTATCTTATTATTATACATTCTAACTGGTAATTGCACTTTTAGTTTCAACAGATCGATTAACTTTCTTTACTAATCCTTGTAAAACATTGCCAGGGCCAACTTCGGTAAAAGAAGTTGCACCATCTTCCAGCATTTTTTGTACAGTTTGTGTCCAGCGTACCGCACCTGTTAACTGAGCACTTAAATTATGTTTGATAGTTGAGATATCAGTATATGGTTTAGCGTCGATATTTTGATAAACGGGACAAATTGGTTCCGTTATAGTTGTACCCGAAATAGCTTTTTCTAAATCAGCCCTGGCAGCTTCCATTAAAGGCGAATGAAAAGCACCTCCAACATTTAACTTTATAGCTCTTTTTGCGCCACGCTCCGTTAACAATGTACAAGCCTTGTCAATACCTTCTATACTTCCCGAAATAACCAGTTGCCCGGGACAATTGTAATTGGCTGGCACTACAATTTCGCTAACCATCTGGCAAACATCTTCTACCGTATAATCATCCAATCCTAAAATTGCTGCCATGGTTGAAGGCTGTATTTCGCAAGCTTTTTGCATGGCATTTGCACGTGCGGCAACTAATTTCAATCCATCTTTAAAAGATAACGCACCAGCGGCTACCAATGCGGAAAATTCTCCTAAAGAATGTCCCGCAACCATATCTGGCTCAAATTCTTCTCCAAGAGAATCAGCAACAATAACAGAATGAAGAAAAATTGCTGGTTGTGTTACATTAGTTTGTTTTAAATCCTCTTCTGTACCATTAAACATGATATCAGTGATTCTAAATCCTAAAATTTCGTTAGCTTGTTCAAATAGTTCTTTTGCACGATCAGAACTTTCATAAAGTTCCTTTCCCATGCCTGGAAATTGTGCTCCTTGTCCCGGAAATATGTATGCTTTCATAATTTATTTTCATCAGACACAAACCTGTGCCGGTTATTCTAATTTAACTTTTAGTCTGGCTTGCTAAATTCAATCCAGACTTGCAGTAATTAATCTTAAAAACTCAGCTCTTGTTCTTTCATTGGCAAAAGCACCTGTAAATGCCGAGGTTGTAGTAACCGAATTCTGTTTCTGAATACCACGCATCGACATGCAAAGGTGTTTACACTCAATAACTACAGCTACACCCATAGGCTCCAATGTTTCCTGGATACAATCTCTTATTTCGTTTGTTAAACGTTCCTGAACCTGCAATCTTCTGGCATATGCTTCAACTACGCGTGGAATTTTGCTCAGCCCTACTATGCGGCCATTTGGGATATAAGCAATATGCGCTTTTCCAAAAAATGGCAGCATATGATGTTCACACATAGAATACACTTCAATATCCTTTACCACAACCATTTGGCTGTATTCTTCTTTAAACATGGCACTTTTTAAAATGTCATGTGGCCTTAAATCATAGCCATGTGTCAAAAACTGTAAAGATTTTGCAACGCGTTCGGGTGTTTTAATTAGGCCTTCACGGTTTGGATCTTCGCCAATAGCAGATAAAATCTCATCGTAGTGTCCGGCAATACGATCTATTTTTTCCTGATTGTATCGATCTATTTTTAAATATCCATCCAGGTTATTTCCTTCTGCAGTCTGATTAATCTGATCTTCATTCATATTTTAAAAGCTATTCGCCGAAAAATTCAACATAATTGTTCTCTGTTTCGCACAATTTAATTTTATGAAGTTGTGCCCCCAAAGCTTCGATATGCGGTTTTAACTGATTAAAAATTTCCACTGCCAACACTTCTGTAGATGCCATCTTTCCTTTCATAAAGTCGACATCCAGGTTCACATTTTTATGATCAATTTTATCCGTAATCCGAGTTTTTATAATTTCCTTAAGCACCTTTAAATCAATCACAAATCCGGTTTCAGCATTGATATCGCCTTTTACGGTAACAAAAAGTTCATAGTTGTGGCCGTGCCAGTTTGGATTCGAGCATTTCCCAAAGACTTCCATATTTTCGTCGTTGCTCCACTCCGGCCTGAATAATTTATGCGCCGCATTAAATCGTTCTCTGCGTGTAATGTATATCATTTTTTACTGTTAAAGAGGCAAATATACTTAAACTGTACCCAAGCATGGCAATTGAAAGAACCGCATTTTGTAAATTGCGGCATGAAAATCCTGCTGGTATCGGCTACACCCTTCGAAATTGAACCCGCTTTATTACATTTCAATATTTCAAAAGATGCAGGAAATATTAATAACAGCAGCATACATATACTTATAACCGGAGTTGGAATGACCGCAACCGCGTTTTCTTTAGGAACAGAGTTGGCCTCTAAAAATTACGACTTAGCAATAAACGCAGGTATTGCCGGGGCATTTGACCGCTCTTTAAAAACAGGAGATGTGGTATCTGTAGGATTGGATTGTTTTGCAGAACTGGGTGCTGAAGATGGAGAGAATTTTCTGTCAATAGATGAACTGGGCTTTGGAAAAGCGAGTATTAAGCCAGAAATAGCATTTACTCATCCTGGCATTTCGACATTGAAAAAAGTACGCTCTATTACGGTCAATAAGGTTCATGGAAATGATGAAAGCATATATACCATTTCAGAAAGATTAAATCCTCAAACCGAAACTATGGAAGGTGCAGCTTTTTTCTATGCCTGCAATAAAACAAACCTGCCTTGCCTGCAATTAAGAGCCATCTCTAATTATGTAGAGCAGCGCAATCGCGATAACTGGAATATTCCGATCGCCATAAAAAATCTTAATAATACTTTAATAGAAATCTTAACAAACATATAATGAAATTAACTTTAGGATTTTCTCCCTGCCCTAACGATACGTTTATTTTTGATGCCTTAATTCATCATAAAATTGATACAGAAGGATTAGAATTTCAAGTTTTTTACGACGATGTAGAAACACTTAACCAAAAAGCCTTTAAAACCGATCTGGATATTACAAAACTGAGTTATCATGCTTTTGCTTATGTGGCAAAAGATTACGCATTGCTTGATGCTGGCAGCGCACTTGGTTTTGGCGTAGGGCCTTTATTAATCTCTAAAATGCAATTCAACAAGGAAGAGCTTAACAACTCAAGCCTCAGCATCGGTATTCCGGGAAAATACACCACCGCTAATTTTCTGTTAAGCCTGGCTTATCCACAACTTACCAATAAAGTTGAAATGCTATTTTCTGATATTGAAGACGGATTACTTAATGATAAAATAGATTTAGGCTTAATTATTCACGAAAACCGCTTTACTTACCAGGATAAAGGCCTGCATAAGGTAATTGATTTGGGCGAATTCTGGGAAAAAGAAACAGGTTGTGCAATTCCATTAGGCGGAATAGTTGTAAAACGGACACTTCCAGAACAGATAAAACTTAAAATAAACCGAGTGTTACAGCGAAGTGTAGAATTTGCTTTTGCCAATCCCAAATCGGGCATTGCTTTTATCCGCTCGCATGCACAGGCTATGGATGAAGCCGTAATGTTTAAACATATTGAACTATACGTGAATAAATATTCCATAGATTTGGGGCAGGAAGGACGCAAAGCAATAGAACTGCTTTTCGAAAAGGCAGAAGAACTGGGTGTTATACCGGAAATTAAAGAAGACTTATTTTTAAATCATTCGCCTTTTAAAGGGTTGTTTAACTTATGATAATTATAACAGGTGCTGCAGGTTTCATAGGAAGTTGTTTAATTCAGAAACTTAACAGCGAAGGTTATTTCGATTTGGTTTTAGTAGACGATTTCTCGGATGCTGATCAGAATAAAAATTTTGAGGGAAAACGCTTTTCCAAACAAGTCGACCGCAATGATTTTATCGAATGGTTACGAGAAAATCAGCTTCATGTACAATTTGTATTTCATTTAGGTGCCAGAACAGATACTACCGAATTTGACCGGAATTTATTAAATAAATTAAATCTGGATTATTCAAAAGCCGTTTGGCATACTTGCGTAGAATTTGGCTTACCCTTGGTTTATGCCTCATCCGCCGCAACTTATGGTTTGGGAGAACATGGATACGATGACAATGAAAACAACCTTGAGCAGTTAAAGCCACTTAATCCGTATGGCGATTCTAAGAATGATTTTGATATCTGGGCAGTAAAACAAATCCGTAAACCTTTCTTCTGGGCCGGTTTAAAATTTTTTAATGTGTATGGGCCAAACGAATATCATAAAGGTCGCATGGCTTCTGTGGTTTTCCATACCTATAATCAGATTATGAAATCCGGGGAGATGAAGTTATTTCAATCTCATAATCCTGATTTTAAAGATGGCGAACAAATGCGCGATTTTGTTTACGTAAAAGATGTAACTAACGTAATGTACTTTATGATGCATCATCGTAAAGATTCGGGCATTTATAATCTTGGCTCGGGCAAAGCACGCACGTTTTCAGATTTAGCTAAAAACACTTTTAAAGCATTAAATAAAGAACCAAATATTCAATTTATTCCGACGCCGGAAGATATACGCGACAAGTATCAGTATTTTACAGAAGCGAAAATGGATAAACTGGTTTCCATTGGCTACCATAAACCATTTGCAAGTTTGGAAGAAGGTGTTGAAGATTATGTTAAGAATTACTTGAGCGAAGGGAAGTATTTGTAGAGTAACAAGTATAAAGTAGCAAGTATTATTGGCTATTTCGTACTTGATACTGAGTACTAACTACTCGCTTCCTACAAATCCTCCTTCAGATTATAAACATTTTTAACGCTTAATCTCGATGAAATTCCTGAAGCGATTATGGAGATTAACGTAACCGTAAAAAACACTAATCCAAAATCTGCAATTTTCATAGCAACCGGATAAGCATCAGTAATAAACGATTCCTGTCCCATCGTTATTAAGCCAAACTGCTGCTGAATTACGCAAAAGATCAAACCAGCCAGCATTCCCGCAAAACATCCGGTAAGGGCAATCATCATTCCCTCAATAAAAAATATCTTACGGATAAGTCCCGTTCCTGCTCCAATACTGGTTAAAATAGCGATGTCTTTCTTTTTATCGATAACAAGCATGGTTAATGTGCCTACTATATTAAAAATGGCGATTATCATTACAAAAGTAAGGATGAAGAATATTGCCCAACGCTCCACATTTAAAGTTTTATAAAGCTGCTGATCTTGCTGAATACGATTCTTAACAGTAAAATCCTTTCCCAGAGCATTTTCAATATCCTTCTGAAAATTGTCAATATTTTGTTTAGGCTTCAGATATATCTCAATAGCTGATACGTTTTTCTCCTCATCCCATAAGTTACGTGCAAATTCGATTGGCACCAGTATAGATTCATCAAAAGCATGTTGTATCTGAAAAACTCCCACAGGATGAATGGCATTTACTACAAATTCCTCAGCCGGATTAATAGATATTCCAGAGCGTTTTCTTGGAGAAAAGATTTGAATATCCTTAAAATTATCATTGATATTTACAGTTAAGTACAGCTTAATTGCCGAACCAATCGCTGCGTAAAAGGAATTATCGCGTATTAAATTAAAACTTCCTTCTACTAATGTGCTATCAAGTCTTTTGCGCTTAAAAAAATCAGAACTTACGCCTTTTACCAAGCCTATAAATTGAGCATCGCCATACCTTAATAAGGCCTTTTCTTGCAAAACTTCCGTATAGTTATCAATTCTTTCATCCTTTCTTAGGCTTTTAAACACTTCTGTATTCGGATTAAAAGTTTTGCCCAGCTTAGGTTCGATTCGTATTTCTGGTGTAAAATTGTTGTACATCGAAAGCACAACATTTTCAAAGCCATTAAAAACCGATAATATAATAACCAAAGCAGCACTTCCGACAAAAACACCGAGCATAGAAATGCCTGAAATAAAGTTTATCGCGTTAAGCGATTTTTTTGAGAAGAGATAGCGCTTAGCTATGTAAAACGATGTATTCAATATGCTTTAATTTTTACGCAAAAGACTAAGGCTGTAAAGATATTTCTAATATTCAAAAGATCGTTTTAATCAGAAAAAGATATCTGTTAAATCCGGTTCTGTCCAGCTATTTCAAATAGTAATTATTCGCCTTCTCAAATCCCACTGTTGTGCTCCCGCCATGTCCCGGATACACTGTAACATCATCGGGCAGAACCAAAATTTTCTCTTTAATATTTCTTATTAACAAATCATGATTGCCGCCCGGTAAATCGGTGCGCCCGATAGAACCATAAAACAACACATCGCCGCCCATCAGCACTTTATCATTTTTACTGTAAAAACATAAATGAGCCGGCGAATGTCCGGGTGCAAAAATGAGTTCCAGAATGGTATTTCCAAAAGAGATAGTTCCGGTTTCTTCTAAAAAGGTTTCAGGTATGGGTGAAACCTCATAGCGGATTCCCATTTGTGGCGCATAGCCAGGAACGGCAGTTAAAACCGGCAGTTCGCCTTTATGAAACTTTGGAACTAGCCCAAATGTATCGTAAATAAACTTATTCCCTAAAACATGATCAATATGACAATGCGTATTTAACAGCAATACAGGTTTAAGATTATTTTCGCGAATAAAATTCAACACCGCATTTTGCTCCTGCCCCGTATACATTCCGGGATCTATTATTACGCATTCTTGGGTATCATCAAATAATATATAAGTGTTCTCCTGATAAGGATTGCAAATAAACGATTGTACGTGTAACATATATTCAAAATTAATATTTGTATGCTATAAGTTGTATGTTATTAGTAATAAGTTGAGGGCTGAATGGTTTGGGTTATAAGTAATAACAAGCGGCTTAAAATCTACTCTTATCAGCTCCGAGCCATACAACACATAACCTGAAACATAAATCTTGCCCATCTCCAGAACATGCAACCTGAAACGCACAGCTTTCAACCTATTCTTCAGCACTCAAAAAACTGTATATTAGAATTTTAAAATCTGCCATATTATGCCTGTTAAAACATTTGGAAGTTCTGTTTATGGAGTAGAAGCAACCACAATTACAGTAGAAGTGAACATTAGCAGTGGTGTTAAATACTTTATTGTAGGACTACCCGACAATGCCGTTCGGGAAAGTTTACTGCGTGTAGAAAGCGCGATAACGAATTCGGGGTTCCGTATGCCGCGACAAAAAATCGTGGTAAATCTTGCGCCTGCAGATATTAGAAAAGAAGGATCTTCTTATGATTTGGCTATCGCGATTGGTATTCTTGCAGAATCAGGGCAAATAGAAATTGATTTATTAGATAAGTATCTCATTCTTGGAGAGCTTTCCCTGGACGGAAACATACAATCTGTAAAAGGAGCTTTGCCAATTTCTATACAAGCCAGGAAAGATGGCTACCTGGGCTTAATTATTCCTAAAGCCAACGCCCGTGAAGCGGCAATTGTAAAAGACTTACAAGTATATGGGGTAAGTACGCTTAAAGAAGTGGTAGAGTTTTTTAATGGCGACACCTCTTTAAAAACCACTATTGTTGATACTCGCGATGAATTTTTCCATAATATCAATAATTACGAAAGCGATTTTTCTGATGTAAAAGGACAAGAGAACATTAAACGCGCCCTTGAAATTGCCGCAGCCGGTGGGCATAATGTTATCTTAATTGGTCCGCCGGGAGCGGGCAAAACCATGCTGGCCAAACGGTTGCCAACTATTTTACCTCCTTTAAATCTACACGAAGCATTGGAAACCACAAAAATCCATTCGGTAGCCGGAAAACTAGCTGCTTCCGATTCATTAATGACGATACGGCCGTTTCGTTCTCCGCATCATACTATCAGCGATGTTGCCCTTGTCGGCGGCGGCGCTCATCCACAGCCAGGCGAAATATCGCTGGCACATAATGGTGTATTATTTTTGGATGAATTACCGGAATTTAAAAGAACGGTACTGGAAGTAATGCGACAGCCGCTGGAGGAACGGCGAGTAACTATTTCAAGAGCTAAATTTAGTGTAGATTATCCGGCAAGCTTTATGCTGGTTGCTTCCATGAATCCATGTCCTTGCGGCTTTTATAATCATCCTGAAAAAGAATGTATTTGCGGCCCGGGCATTGTTCAACGGTATCTTAGCAAAGTATCCGGCCCTTTACTGGACAGGATTGATTTACATGTAGAAGTTACTCCGGTCGACTTTAATGAATTATCCTCCGACCGGAAAGCTGAGGCAAGCGAACTAATTCGCGAACGCGTAATAAGCGCCAGAGAGATTCAATCTTCACGATTCGAAGAAAAAGCCGATGTCTATTCTAACGCGCAGATGAGTCCCAGAACGGTGAGAGAAATTTGTAAAATATCAGAATCAGGACAAATACTTCTGAAAAAAGCGATGGAAAAACTGGGCCTTTCTGCCCGGGCCTACGACCGCATTTTAAAAGTCTCCAGAACCATTGCCGATTTAGATGCAAGTGAAGATATCAAAATTGAACATTTGGCTGAAGCTATTCACTATCGCAGTTTAGACCGCGATAGCTGGGCCGGATAATTTAGTCCGTTAAATGGAGTTTAAACTATAAGATTAATAATTATGAAGTCTGAATTTCAAAAAATGCTGGATGGCGATTTATACGATGCAAGCGATATTGAATTGGTATCTATTCGTTCCAAAGCCAGAAAGCTCTTTTCACTATATAATGAAACTCCACATAATAATATTAAAGACAGGAACCTCATTCTAAAACAATTGCTCGGGAAAATGGGAAATGGTATTGATATACAGGCACCATTTTATTGCGATTATGGGATTAATATCATCACCGGCGAAAAAGTATTTATAAACTTTAATTGTGTGATATTGGATTGTGCATTAGTTACTATAGGCAATAATGTCTTTCTGGCTCCCAATGTGCAGCTTTATACCGCGCATCATCCCATAATTGCTTCCGAAAGAATAAAAGGGCCAGAACTTGCTTCGCCAATAACCATTGGAGATAATGTTTGGATTGGTGGCGGAACCATAGTTTGTCCCGGAGTAGCTATTGGTGAGAATACAACTATAGGCGCTGGCAGTGTTGTTACAAAAAACATTCCTGCAAATGTAGTAGCAGCCGGCAATCCCTGCCGCGTTATCAGAAAACTCTGAACTTATCTTTTTTCCAGTTTATTTATGTGGCTTAAGCTTACTCATCTCTGGATTAAAGAATAATCCTGGTGTTAGCCAATACAATAAAATCACTCTCGAATACCGGTAATTAAAAGGCGATAAAAGAAATATTGCCGGGAAAATAGTAGCCATATATAATACAGGATCTTCCAGATTACCAGTAAACAGATAAGTGGCAACAGCAATAGTTACCATTTGTGCTACATTCATAGCATAGCTTATAAACATAGCTACATAGAAATATCCAGGTTCCCTTTCGAACTTTAAATTACAATGCGGGCAGCTTTCATGCATTTTTTGAAGCTTAAGCCCATACATGGGAGTTGCAAACATATCGCCTCTTCTGCATCGCGGACATTTTGCATGCAATGCCGCAACTACTTCAGACATAACTGAATTATCTTTATTTATTTCCAGCGTTTTCATGTTTATTTCATTTTTAAGGTCGTTTTTCTAAACTCTTCAGGTGTAACACCAACCTGCTTTTTGAAAAACTTTGAGAAGTAAGAATTATCATTAAAATTTAACTGATATGCAATATCTGATATCGGTAAATCAAGATTAATTAATTGCCTTTTAGCTTCAAGAGCGATCCGGTTACGTATCACTTCACCCGCAGAGATTCCAATCATATCGTTACATAAGGCATTTAAATGATTGGGAGTGATATATAATAATTCGGCATACTCTTTTGGTAATCGCAGGTTTGTGAAATTCCTTTCGATTAGCTGCATGAAGCTTTTCAATAGGGTTTGATTATAAGAAGAGCTGGTATCTGTATTAGTATTTTCGGTATTGAATCTCGAAACGAGTATAAATATCTTCAATAAAAGGATTCGTATAAAATCAGCCTTCAACTTTTTATTATGTGCAGCTTCATTCAACATCTCTTCAAAAGTAGCTTCCACATTATTTCTGTCTTCTTCCGGAATCTCTAAAACAGCTTCGCCGACGATTCCTGTAAAAAAAGAAAATACATCCAGATAATTGGATCGTAATAGAAAGGATTGAAAAAAAGAAGTTGAAAAATTTACTACGTATCCGTCTACTTCACCGTCAAAATTCCAGCTATGCACCTGCCCTGGCACCATAAAATAAATCTGGTATGGCTTTACCGTAAACTTTTGGAAATCTATTGTGTGAGTTCCAGCACCTTTAGTAAATAATATTAGATGATAAAAGTTATGACGATGTGGAGAGTGAAGATGTGTATGAATTTTAAAGTAAGGAGCAAACCTGCTTATAAAAACATCTTCGTTCCTAAGCTCCGAAGTTGTATTTATATCGTAAACTGGTATTTCTTCCTTCATTTCAATGCAAATTTAAAGATATTATACTGAAAGGAATGGTACTATTTACTTCTTGCGTGGTAGTTTACTTTCTTTGACCTGTGTAAGATAAAAAAAATAAAGCTCCTGGGAAGGAGCTTAAACCAATTATAAACCAAATTAAACGAAAGAGCTGTAGGGGAAGGAATCGAACCTTCAAGGAGTGGTTGAACCATTGCTGGCTTTCCCAGATTTCTCCGCCACCGAGACAAGGAGGTGTGTCTGCCTGTTTCACCACCCTACAGTATATAAGATATAGCATTAGCAACCTGCTAGTACAAATTTAAATTAAAATACATATTTGTTGCAAATAACTCAATGAAATATTTTAATTTTTGCAAAGTTTTTATTTACTTAGTGACATAATTAATATCTTTTAAAAAGTCCATGGAAAAAAGAAGCCCAAATTTAGAAATTGATAATCTGGATATGCAGATTTTGGCACTACTTATGGAAGATGCAACAATTCCTTATACAGAAATTGCTAAGCGTTTAATAGTTTCTGGTGGTACCATTCATGTAAGAATGAAAAAGATGCAGGATTTGGGCATTATTAAAGGCTCAAATTTATTAATCGATGCACAAAAGGTTGGTTATGATGTATGCGCATACTTAGGTATTTACCTGGAAAAAGGTTCTACTTATAAGGATGCTGTCGAAAAATTAAGAAAAGTAAGAGAAATTGTTGAATTGCACTATACTACCGGAGCCTGGAGTATGTTTGCCAAAATAATTTGTCGCGATACGAACCACCTGAGAGAAGTGCTAAACGATAGCATACAAGCAATAGAGGGCATTCAGCGGACAGAAACGTTTATCTCTCTGGAAGAGAGCATCAAGCGTCAGATAAGCCTTGAGAGTTAGTAATATAAAATACTTAGAAACAAAAAAGTCAATCTTTTCAGATTGACTTTTTTGTTTCTAATAAGATCTGTTATTTATTAGCATACAACACACCTTTAACCGCTTTAACCACGCGTTCAGCATTTGGCAAAGCTTCTTTTATTAGTGTTGGTGCGTATGGCAGAGGAACATCTGCAGATACTACTCTTATTACCGGTGCATCCAGATAATCAAACGCGTCTTTTTGTACTTTAAAAGTTATTTCAGTAGCGATAGAACCTAAAGGCCAGGCTTCTTCAACAATTACCAGCCTGTTAGTTTTCTTAACAGAATTAATAATGGTATCATAATCAATCGGGCGAACAGTACGCAAGTCAATTACTTCTGCATTAATTCCTTCTTTGGTAAGTTCTTCGACTGCCGGATTAACTACACGAGTAAGCATTTTACCAAACGTTACAATAGTAACATCAGTACCTTCCTTTACAATATTAGCTTTTCCAAGTTCTATATAATATTCTTCTTCAGGTACAGGACCTTTATCGCCATACATTACCTCAGATTCCATAAAAATAACCGGATCCGGATCCAGAATAGATTGTTTTAGTAATCCTTTAGCTTCATACGGAGTAGATGGTATCACCACCTTTAAACCAGGAGTATTAGCATACCAGTTCTCAAAATTTTGCGAATGCTGTGCACCTAATTGCCCTGCATTTCCGGTTGGGCCACGAAAGACTATCTGACAGCCAAACTGGCCACCACTCATTGATAATATTTTAGCCGCACCATTTATTACCTGATCGATAGCTACAAGAGAGAAGTTAAAAGTCATGAATTCCACAATTGGCTTTAGACCATTCATTGCAGCTCCCGCAGCAATACCAGAAAAACCAAGCTCGGCAATAGGTGTATCAATTACACGCTTTTCGCCAAATTCTTCCAGCATTCCCTGGCTAACTTTATAAGCACCATTATATTCAGCAACCTCTTCACCCATTAAGAAGATCTTATCATCTTTGCGCATTTCTTCGTTTAATGCTTCACGAAGTGCTTCTCTGAACTGTATTTCTCTCATTATGTTTAAAAAATGATTTTGCTCGCAAATATAATCTTAAACTTTGAAAAATATCTAGCATTAGTTGGTATTATGAGAATTTTCAAATTCGTATGATAATCTATTGGTCAAAAGGCCCAAGAGTAACCTAAAGTCATGTTCACAGATTATATTTCAAACCAAATTGATCAAAAAAGGAGCATTGCTCCTTTTTTCAGGTTAACCATTATGCCGAAGCATAATCTAAGCTTATGTGTGTTATTTCATTTCGGCCAATAAGCTTAACAAAACTTGACCGATATTTTATATGACGTTACTATCTACCAAATGGTAACATTTGAATCGTATTTTTTTATATCTAATTGATAATGAATGTAATTTTCTTGTACTTTCTTTTTTGTAACCTATTATTGGCATACCCGTATCAACAAGCAATTCATTATAAAATATAATATTTGTATACTAAGCTATACGAAAACAGCATAAAAGTTGTTAAAAGAATACACAAATCCTATTGCATAGGAGTTTTAAATAGTTAGTTTTGTAAGGCTCAACATTAAATTGATGTGAGAGGCGTTTATAAGTCTGGTTGTTTAACTGATAAACGAAATTTAGAAAAATGGGAAAAAAATTTATAGTAGTAATACTAGGTGTAATCTTATGTGTGTCAACCCAGGCACAAACCACAAACAAATCTACAGCAGATCCTGATAATCTTGCCAAAGATTATTTTTCACAAATAATGGGGGTAGCTGTTTCTGCCACTTCAAATGTAAAACTTTATCAATTCGTATATGATTGGTTAGGCACTCCTTACCGTTTAGGTGGAAATACCGAACGAGGAATAGATTGCTCCGGCTTTGCTTATCAGCTGTACGACAAAGTTTTTAACACAGTTATTGGTAATAATTCCAGAAATATTTTCAGTATGGTAAATCCTGTGAATAAAGAAGAATTAAAAGAAGGCGATTTGGTATTCTTTAAGATCAAGAGCCGCTCTATATCACATGTTGGAGTATATTTAGGAGATAATAAATTTGCACATGCTTCTAGTAGCCGTGGTGTTATGATAAGTAACTTAAATGAGCCTTATTGGAAACGATATTATTATAAAGGCGGCAGATTGCTGGAATCCTTAAGAGATAAATTATAGATATTTTTATAAGATGCTTTAAAACCGACTCATAATGAGCCGGTTTTTTTGTTTAGGGCTAATTGTCCTCATTCAGAGAATGTCATTAAGTAATAATAAGCTGTGAAATCAGCCTCATTTAAGGGCTTGGCGGCATTGTCGTCGTTCCGCCACCTGTTCCAGTGGTGTCTCCCGTACCACCTCCTGTCCCTGTACCAGAAGTATCAATAGTTCCTGTACTGGTTGTGTCACCAGTTCCCATAGTTTCTGTACCGGTTCCATCTATCATAGTCGAATCGGAGCTACCTGTAGTTTCCCTACTGGAAGAACAACTTGCTATGCCCATTCCTGTAGCTAGCAATAACATTAAAAGTTTAGTTTTCATTTTTTCTATTTTTGGTAAACGATAAAAGCTTAACAAGTTGATAGTCATAAAGATTTAAAAAAATATCTTTATTCTGAGGCTGCTGTAAAAAGGAACTGGTTGATTTAGGAATTTATTAAGGAAAGCTTCATTTTATTTCACATTCAGGCTGGTTTTAAACGTTTGATTTAAGTCTATCTTTCTTTATGAGAGCTTTTATTTGCCCTTTTTCCCAATTTTCAGTTAACAGTCTCAAATTCAATATAATTATTCCAGGCGGTCGGTATAAATTGTATAGTATAACTTCTACCAGGTGCTGGTATGTGTTCTTTACCCACATGTCTGGCTATGTCAGTTTTAACCAGCTGGCGATGTCTTCGAAAACCTTACCTTAAACTAGTTTTATGGGTATATTAAAAGATTGAAAAGGGGACTGGTTCGGGACTTGGCCGTACCACGCCCGGGGATCTTACGTTCATGAACGTAGGATGCTCGAAGTTGTTTCGAACAAGAGCCCTACCGGGCCAGGTGCATGTATCCAATTGGATTAAAGTACCCTGCTGATTAAGTACTATCCAATGAGTTTCCGTCTTTTGCATCTCTATTACTTCCCATTATAATAACAGAACTCATCTGATCAGAAAACTCACTCCTTGCTTACGCCTCGACAGAATATAGTATGAAAATTCATTGATTCTCTAACATCAGCTTAGCTTTAAACAAATTCTTGGCAGGGTATTTGGCCTATGTTATTTAAATTAATAACTATGAACACACTTGCAAAATTCGAATTAATGGAAAAGATATCCAGGGAACTGGTCGATCTTAAAAACAGTCAGACAGCAGTTTTGCAAAAGATTGGCAAATTAGAAGTCGATAATATGGAACTAAATAATTCAAAATTGGAAGCAACTCTGCCGGATATTCATACCAGCGCTGCACAGATTATAGACCATATTACTGAGATACTGGATAGCTTCGCTGAGGTAAAAGACAAATTTGAGAATAACAACAATATTAGCGGACTTAAAGAACAGGAAGCTATTAATAGTGTAAAATAAACTCGAACAAAAAAGCCCTAACATTTCTGATAGGGCTTTTTTGTTTATGAATTAAATAAATGACCAGCACTTAGTCAATGCAATTAAGAACATCCTCCTTGTGTACCGCAGTTTAAACATTTATAACAAGTACCAGAACGCACCATAATATGGCCGCAATTGCTACAGGCCGGTGCATCAGATTGTCCACCACCTGAGATATCAAAAACAGGTTTTAAAACTTTATCTCCGGATACTTTATCAGATTTTACATCAGAAAAATTATTTTCATGCGTATTGACATCTGTATCTTCCATTTGAGGATTGCCCAAAACGGCGTTTTGCTCTGTTAAAACATGTACTAAATCGGTACGGTTTAGATACTCATAACCAAGCATACGGAAGATATAATCGATTATAGACGTTGCACTCTTGATATTCTCGTGGCCAGAAACCATTCCAGACGGCTCGAAACGAGTGAATGTAAATTTATCTACAAACTCTTCCAGAGGCACTCCGTATTGCAAACCAACCGAAATCGCAATAGCGAAACAGTTCATCAATGAGCGGAAAGTAGCACCCTCTTTATGCATATCTACGAAGATTTCACCTAAAGTTCCATCTTCATATTCTCCGGTTCTAACGAATACTGTTTGTCCGCCAACGGCTGCTTTCTGAGTAAAGCCACCACGCTTAGACGGTAAGTTTTTACGTTCTACAACGGATGATAATTGACGTTTAAATTTAGTATCGGTAGATTTTTCTAAAATTGCACGTGCGGCTTCTAAAACCTGATCTGCTGTTAAATCGCTTAATTTATAATTTGCAGCTTCGCCAAGAACCTCTTCAACTGTATCTAATTTATCTTCTTTAGAATCTGCTGATTTAGTAGAAAGCGGCTGAGATAATTTACAACCATCGCGATAAAGCGCATTTGCTTTTAAACCAAGCTTCCATGATAATGCGTAACAATCTTTAATTTCTTCTACAGTAGCTTCGTTTGGAAGGTTAATAGTTTTAGAGATAGCACCAGATAAGAACGGTTGTGCAGCTGCCATCATTTTAATGTGGCCGCTGGCGTGGATGAAACGCTCTCCTTTTGAACCGCATTTGTTTGCACAATCGAATATCGGATAATGCTCTTCTTTTAAATACGGAGCTCCTTCAATGGTCATTGTTCCGCAAATAAACTCATTCGCTTCAGCAATCTGCTGACGGTTAAAACCTAAAGCACGCAGCATATTGAAGTCGGCAGAATTGTATTGCTCCGGTTTAAAGCCAAGGCGCTTTAAGCACTCTTCACCTAAGGACCATTGGTTAAACACAAAACCGATTTCGAATGCTGCAAGAAGAGATTTATCGATTTTCTCTAATTCATCCTGAGTAAAGCCTTTAGCAGCGAGACTATCGAAGTTAATATGCGGAGCGCCTTTTAAGGTTGCAGCGCCTTTGGCATAATTAACAATAGCTTCAATTTCATGTTCTTTGTATCCTTGATTGCGTAAAGCAGATGGAACACCTTGGTTAATTATTTTGAAATAACCACCTCCAGAAAGTTTTTTGAATTTTACCAAAGCAAAATCGGGCTCAATACCGGTAGTATCGCAATCCATTACCAAACCGATTGTCCCTGTCGGAGCAATTACGGTAGTTTGAGCATTACGGTAACCGTATTTCTCGCCTAATTCAACTGCTTTATCCCATGAGTTACATGCGGCGGAAAGTAAATAATCAGGACAATATTTCTGATCGATTCCAGGAGGCGCTATTTCCAAACCTTCGTAAGCATCGGTTGCATTATATGCCGCATAACGATGATTGCGCATTACGCGAAGCATGTGTTTTTTATTTTCTTCGTAACGTTTAAAAGTACCAAGTTCTTTCGCCATTTCCGCCGATGTTGCGTATGCGGTACCAGTCATGATTGCAGAAATAGAACCACCAATCGCACGTGCCTTTTCGCTATCGTAAGGAATACCGGCAACCATTAACATAGAACCAAGGTTTGCGAAACCTAAACCCAGTGTACGGTAATCGTAAGATAATTGAGCGACTTCTTTTGATGGGAACTGCGCCATCAAAACGGAAATCTCAAGAACCACGGTCCAAACACGACATGCATGTTCAAATCCTTTAACATCAAAAATTAAGGTGTCAGGATTGAAGAAATGTGCAAGATTGATAGAAGCAAGGTTACAAGCAGTATTGTCAAGGAACATATACTCCGAGCAAGGATTAGATGCATTAATGCGTCCGCCCTCAGGACAAGTATGCCATTCGTTAATTGTGGTATCATACTGAACACCAGGATCGGCGCAAGCCCATGCTGCAAATGCGATATCCTGCCATAATTTTTCAGAAGAAATAGATTTAACCACTTTTCCGTTGGTACGGCCGATTAAATCCCAGTTATTTCCTTTTTCAAGCGCATTAAAAAATGCGTTAGGTATACGAACAGAGTTGTTAGAATTTTGTCCGGCAACGGTTCTGTAAGCTTCGCCTTCATAATCGGAAGAATAACCGGCAGCGATTAAAACGGCAACCTTACGTTCTTCTTCAACTTTCCAGTTCACAAATCCTTCGATTTCCGGGTGGTCTAAATCTAAGCAAACCATTTTAGCGGCACGGCGGGTTGTACCACCCGATTTAATTGCTCCTGCAGCACGATCGCCAATTTTTAAGAAAGACATTAATCCTGATGAATAACCACCACCGGAAAGTTTTTCACTTTCGCCTCGGATAGCGGAAAAGTTTGTTCCTACACCAGAACCATATTTAAAAATACGTGCTTCGCGAACCCAAAGATCCATGATACCGCCTTCATTAACTAAATCGTCGGCAACTGAAAGGATAAAACAAGCATGAGGCTGAGGGCGCTCGTAAGCAGAAGTTGACTTACTTAGCTCTTCTGTATCCGGATTAACAAAATAATGCCCCTGTGGCTTCCCTGTAATTCCATAAGAGCTATGTAATCCAGTATTGAACCATTGTGGTGAGTTTGGCGCTGCAAGCTGACCAACAATAGTATATACTAATTCATCATAAAAAATATCGGCATCTTTCTGAGAAGCGAAATATCCATAGCGTTGGCCCCAGCCTCTCCAGCAATCGGCCATACGATGAGCAACTTGTTTAATACTATTTTCAGAACCTGTTGTTCCATCGGGTTTTGGGACACCAGCTTTGCGGAAATATTTCTGAGCAAGAATATCTGTTGCAACCTGGCTCCATGATCCGGGTACTTCAACATCGTTCATTTCAAAAACCGCGTCGCCGGCAGGGTTTCTGATTATGGATGAACGTTTCTCATACTGAAACAAATCATAAACATTTACGCCTTCCTTACTGAAATAGCGCTGAAACTGTAAGCCTTTGCCAGTTCCTTTTTTAGTTGCATTGTTTTTACCCATAGCTGTAAAATTATATTGTTGGTATTGAACGAGTTCCTTGTTGAAAAAAACAAAAGGAGTTTTTATCAAATTTATCTTTAAACCGCGCTCAAAGGAATTTGACTTTTCCACAGTCTGTTAGACTAACTGCACCTGTAGCAAATACATATAGTTAAGAACATGATTTCAAGCAGATTAGTATGTGGAAAACTTCAGAATTTTATCACTTTTAGAACATTTCATTTACATGAAACAAGACTTTCATATACAGAGCATAGCAGCGGAAATAAGGCAATTCTAATGAGTTAAGCCTGGTTATTGGTGCAATTATTAAAGCCTCAAATAAAAAAAGCCGGGAAAGATACCCGGCTTCATATTCTGAATATTAATTTTTTTAATCGATAACAGTAACCTTAATCATATTGGTTTTGCCTTTTTTCTCAATTGGCATAGCTGCAGTATTAATCACTATCTCTCCCGAAGCCACCATTCTTTCGTCTTTCAAGATACGGTTAATATCACCTATCGATTTATCAGTCGTCTCAAATTTATCGTAATAAAACCCTGTTACGCCCCAAAGTAAGCTTAGTGTGTTTAATAAGGTACGATTGCTTGTAAAGATAAAAGTTGCAGCTTTGGGCCTGTGACTGGAAATTTCGAATGCTGTATAGCCCGAGGATGTCATAGAAACCAATCCAACAGCATTTGTTTTTTCTGATAAATAAACAGCCGAGCCGCAAACTGCATCAGCAGTATATGTTGGCGATTCGGGATTTAATTTTTTCGGCGTTTGGTACGGATAAGCAAAATCTTCAATGTTTTTGATGATTTTACTCATTGTCTCAATAACAATTACAGGAAATTCACCTACAGATGTCTCGCCGCTTAGCATTACAGCATCGGCACCATCTAAAACCGAGTTCGCAACATCGTTTACTTCCGCACGCGTTGGACGCGGAGTAGTAATCATACTTTCTAACATCTGAGTTGCTACAATTACAGGTTTTGAAGCTTCGCGGCATTTTCGGGCAATCATTTTTTGTAAAACCGGAACCTGTTCCATTGGCATTTCAACCCCAAGGTCTCCACGAGCAACCATAACGCCATCGGTAACTGCAATAATCGCGTCAATGTTATCAATTGCTTCTGGTTTTTCAACTTTCGCAATAACACGGGCAGTTTTTCCGCTGCGGGTAATTATCCTTTTTAATTCTATAATATCTTCTGCTGTACGAACGAATGATAATCCAATCCATTCAACATCATTTTTTAAAGCAAACTCAAGATTGCTTAAATCTTCTTCTGTTAAACTTGGGATAGAGATTTTGGTATTTGGAAGATTTACACCTTTACGAGATGTTAATATTCCACCATGAACAATCTCGCAGGTAACGGTATCTTTATTATTAGTGTCAACAACCCGCATTTGTATTTTACCATCATCTAATAAAATAATTTCACCAGCTCTGACATCTCTTGGAAAGCTTTGATAAGTAATGTAAATCTGCTTGTCATTACCTAAAAGTTCCTTTGTTGTAATTTCAATTTTACTTCCGTTTACAAGATGAATACCACCATCCTGTACCATTCCAATACGGATTTTCGGACCTTGTAAATCTGCCAGAATACCAACATGCATTTTATACTGCTGGTTTATCTCGCGGATAGTATCAATAATTTCCTGATGATCCGCCTGGCTGCCATGAGAAAAATTCAGGCGACAAACGTCAACTCCTGCCTTTATCATACTAAGTAGTACTTCTTTATTAGATGATGCAGGACCTAGTGTAGCAACTATTTTGGTCCGTTTGTGTATTTGTTTCATTGTTTAAATTTAATAATTAATTCATTGGTGTAAAAGGTACACTAATAATTCGGCTAAAATATCAGATTTTCTTTAGATTTCAACCGTTTTGGATCAACTTCTATTGCAACTTGTACTTCCTGGAGTTTATTTGCACCGTCAATAATAGCGTCAATATCCTCCTGGCTTATATAATTGCGTATTATTATAAAATAATCAACGGTTTTCATTTCCGGAATTAAATATCCGGAATCTCCTTTATTTGCCAACAGATAGAAGTCTGTTTCAGTTTCCGGCAAAAAATAATAGTACATTGAAAAAAACAGGCTGCAAGAATTGCTTTCGATTATAAGTTCATCTATCTTGTGAAAGTTTATATTGAGTTGCTTGTTTAATTTAAAACATAGCATGTAATCTTTCAACTGAGAAGTGATAGCAATCAAAACAAAATCAAGGTCTAATTCGTATTTTAGAGTGAGCCGGTTCAATTCAAAATGTTAAAAAAAACGAAATTAATAAGATTTTAATAGAATACGCGCTCTCAAGCCCTTTTTTAGTCAAAAACAAAAAGGTTTGATATTAATTAGAATTTATTTTTCTTTGCACTGAATTATTTAACCATTAAAATATAAAAACTATGTCTGATATCGCTTCAAGAGTAAAAGCAATTATCGTAGAAAAATTAGGTGTGGATGAAAGTGAAGTTACACCTGAAGCATCTTTTACAAACGATCTTGGTGCTGACTCTTTAGACACCGTGGAATTGATCATGGAGTTTGAAAAAGAGTTCAACGTTGCTATACCTGATGACCAAGCTGAAACTATTGGCACAGTGGGTCAGGCTATCGCATACTTAGAAAAAAACGTAAAATAATCTCGCTGCCTGAGTATACATGGAGCTAAAAAGAGTTGTAGTTACAGGGTTAGGTGCGCTTACTCCCATAGGAAATACTATTCCGGAATACTGGAATGGATTGATTAATGGAGTAAGCGGAGCCGCTCCAATTACCAAATATGATGCTACAAACTTCAAAACCAAGTTTGCCTGCGAGGTTAAAAACTTTAATCCGGAAGATTTTTTAGACCGGAAAGAAGCCAGAAAATTAGACCCCTTTGTGCATTATGCACTGGCTTCAACAGATGAAGCCGTAAAAGACTCGGGTTTAAATTTTGGTGAGTTAGACACCAATCGTATTGGAGTAATCTGGGGTTCGGGTATTGGTGGTTTAAAAACGTTTTTAGACGAAGTAACGAATTTCGCAAAGGGCGACGGTACTCCGCGATTCAACCCTTTCTTTATTCCAAAAATGATTCTGGATATTGCGCCAGGTCATATTTCTATTAAGTATGGCCTAAGAGGGCCAAACTTCTCGACCGTTTCTGCTTGTGCATCATCAACAAATGCATTAATAGATTCCTTTAATTACATCAGGCTGGGAATGGCCAATGTAATTATATCGGGCGGTTCTGAAGCAATTATTAACGAGGCCGGGATGGGTGGCTTTAATGCCATGCACGCTCTTTCAACCCGTAATGATGATCCTGCTACCGCTTCGCGTCCTTTTGATAAAGATCGCGATGGTTTTGTTGCCGGAGAAGGCGCAGGAACAATTATTCTGGAAGAGCTGGAACATGCCAAAGCCAGAGGTGCAAAAATTTATGCTGAATTAATTGGCGGTGGCATGAGCGCCGATGCCAATCATATCACAGCTCCGCATCCTCAGGGTTTAGGTGCCCGCTTGGTAATGACTAATGCCTTGGCCGACGCAGGTTTAACGACCGGAGATATTGATTATATCAATGTTCATGGAACTTCTACCCCGTTGGGCGACATAAGCGAATCAAAAGCAATTATTGATTTGTATGGAGAAGATGCATACAGGTTGAATATTAGTTCTACAAAATCCATGACCGGCCATTTATTAGGTGCTGCAGGTGCGATTGAAAGTATTGCTTGTATTCTGGCTATTCAGAATGACATCGTACCTCCTACTATAAATCATTTTACTGATGATCCGGAAATTGATCCAAGTTTGAACTTGACTTTTAATGTAGCTCAAAAACGTCTTGTTAGAGCAGCACAAAGTAATACATTTGGTTTCGGTGGTCACAATGCATCAGTTATCTTCAAAAAATATGAAGCATAATTTAAACAGCAGTGTATTATCATAACATGATACGCTGCTGTTTTTACCAAACTGTTAATATTTCTTATTAACGTATAAGGATGCTATTTTCCAAGATTTATAAAATTTATTTTTCACCTAATCGTAAGTATATAAAATGCTTAACGAACCTCTTAGGCTTTGTTCCTGGAAATATAAAGCTCTATAAAATGGCTTTTCGCCATCGCTCAATTGCTGTTACATTAAAAAACGGAACCAAGAATAGTAACGAAAGATTGGAATTTTTAGGTGATGCTATTTTGGGATCGGTTATAGCAGATGAGCTATTTAAGCGTTATCCATATAAGGATGAAGGTTTCCTTACAGAAATGCGTTCAAAAATTGTAAACCGCGCAAACCTTAACCAACTCGCCAAAAAAATCGGCATCGGCGATTTAATAGAATACGACAATCGCCTTGTTAATTACCCTAATAAACAAGGCTCGCTGCTAGGCGATGCTTTTGAAGCCCTGGTAGGCGCAGTTTATCTGGACAAAGGCTATAATTTTACCAGAGATTTTCTGCTGACCCATATTGTAAAACCTCATATCGATATCCATACTCTTGAAAATACTGAAACTAATTTCAAGAGTAAATTAATTGAATGGTGCCAGCGAAATAATAAGGATGTAAACTTCGAATTGGTTGCAAATACTGAAGGTGATAGCGCAAAACTTTTTACCATTGAGGCAATTGTAGATGGCAATACCGTTGGTATTGGCAGGGATTATAACAAGAAGAATGCTGAAAAAATGGCTGCCGAAAAGGCCTGCGAAGCATTAAAGGTTTAAATTTTAGGCTTACTTGTTTGGTTAAGGTTACTGAATAAAATCATATCTTTGCCAATGCTCAAATCCATGACCGGTTTCGGTATTTCTGTAACTGATTTTGCCAATGCAAAATATACTGTAGAGATAAAATCTCTAAATAGTAAATTCCTTGAACTAGCTTTAAAGCTTCCAAAATCTTTTGCTGATAAAGAATTTAGTCTTAGAACAGAATGCAGCAAGCTGATAGAGCGAGGAAAAGTAAACGTATCTGTTACGGTGGAATATTCTGAAGTTGAAAAGAAAACGGCTTCAATAGATACCGGACTATTAAAAAACTATTACACCCAACTTCGCGAAGCTGCAGATGAATTAAATGATTCCGGAAGCAATCTTTTACAACTGGCATTAAATTTTCCAGATGTAGTAAAATTTGCCGAAGATACTATTTCGGAAGAGGAATGGATTCAAATGCATAAAACGTTTGATGCCGCGATGCTAAACTTTCAAAAGTTTCGTGCTGATGAGGGAAGCGTATTACAACGTGATCTCATTTTAAGAATAAATAATATTTACGAATCTCTTTTAAAGATTGAGGAAGAGGCACCGAAGCGGATTCCGGTTATTAAAGAGCGTCTGGCTAATTTATTAGATGAGCATATTGGAAAAGACAATGTAGATCAGAATCGCTTAGAGCAGGAATTAATATTTTATATTGATAAGCTTGATATTACAGAGGAAAAAATCAGACTGAGAAGTCATTGCGATTATTTTCTTGCTACTCTAAAATCTCCTGACGCAAATGGTAAAAAACTTGGCTTTATTTCGCAGGAAATTGGCCGTGAAGTAAATACCATAGGTTCTAAAGCCAATGATGCGCATATACAGCAATTAGTTGTGGGCATGAAAGAAGAGCTGGAAAAAGTTAAGGAACAATTATTAAATGTTTTATAAAATAAGTTGAAGGTTGTGGGTTGTGAGTTGCAGGACTTACAACATACAACACACAACATACAACTCATATGCAAACAGGCAAACTTGTAATATTTTCAGCACCATCAGGAGCAGGCAAAACCACTATTGTACATTATCTCTTAAATAAATTACCGCAGTTAGAATTTTCTATATCGGCTACCACCAGGCAAGGCCGCGGAGATGAAGTAAACAATAAGGATTACTACTTTATATCCAAAGAAAGTTTTTTACATAAAGTAGCCAAGCACGAATTCTTAGAATTTGAAGAAGTTTATTCAGGAACTTTTTACGGAACACTTAAGTCGGAAATTGACCGGATTTGGGCAGATGGAAAAGTTGTTGTTTTTGATATTGACGTTGAAGGCGGATTAAGATTAAAAAAGAAATTTGAGGATCAGTCATTGGCTATTTTTGTACAACCACCATCTTTAGAGGTTCTTATCCAGAGATTATCTGCACGCGGAACAGATAGTGCAGAAAAACTAAAAGAGCGTATTGATAAAGCGGGAAAGGAATTGTCGTACGCAGAACACTTTGATATAATTTTACCAAACAACGATTTAAAAACAGCCTGTCATGAGGCGGAGAAATTGGTTAGAGAGTTTATAGGACTTGCTCACGACTCCACAAAACAGATGTATTAATGAGCCTTTTAAGCTGCTTTTTATTCTTAAATCTATGAAAGTAGGACTCTTTTTCGGTTCATTTAATCCTATCCACACAGGGCACTTAATTATTGCAAACTATATTGCTCATTATACTACCATGGACCAGGCTTGGTTGGTTGTATCGCCGCATAATCCTTTAAAAAAGAAAAGCGATTTGGTGAATATGTACGACAGGCTCGAAATGGCAAAACTTGCTACAGATAATGCTGAAAACATTAAAGTAAGCGATATTGAATTTAAACTTCCGCAGCCATCGTATACCATTGATACGCTAACACATTTAAAAGAACGTTATCCAGAGCATCAATTTACGTTGATTATGGGTTCTGATAATTTAAAGTCGTTAAAAAAATGGAAAAACTACGAACTGCTCTTACAGGATTATAACATACTGGTGTATCCTCGCCCCGGATACGAAAACGAAGAACTTGCATCTCATCCGTCTGTTAGCATCACGGATACTCCTCAAATGGAAATCTCGTCAACATTTATCAGAAACGCTATTCACAACGGAAAAAATGTTCAGTTTTTTGTTCCTGATAATGTCCTTGAATTTATAGAATCAAAAAATTTATATCGTTAAATCGCAATCTAAGTATTTACCTTTGTAAAGTGAGTATAGAAAAAACGATCCTTAAGCTAAAACTTCCTACCGACCCTAAATGGGTTAAAAATGTAGTTGAAAGCAATATTGAAGAAATTCTTACCGATCATGCTTTTTGCGAACAAAAGGCCGCCAGCAATGCGATTACTTTAATTGTTCAGAATCCAAACCTTTCTGATTTAGTACAGGAAATGGCCGGTTTGGTGCGTGAAGAAATCGACCATTTTAAACGCGTACACGACATTATTTTACAACGGGGCTTTATTTTAGGTCGCGAACGTAAAGACAATTATGTAAATGAATTAGCCAAGTTTGTAATTAAAGGCGGCGGCAGAGAGGCTCAATTAATAGACAGGCTGCTCTTTTCGGCAATGATAGAAGCCAGAAGCTGCGAACGGTTCAAGGTATTATCTGATAATATTAATGATAAGCAATTATCAGAATTTTATCATGAGCTAATGATAAGCGAAGCTGGCCATTATATAATGTTTATTAAACTGGCTAAAAAATATACCGAAACAATTGATGTGGATAAACGATGGAATGAATTGCTTGATTATGAGGCAGAAGTAATAAAAAATTACGGAAAAAAGGAAACCATACATGGATAATTTATCTCCATCCAATACTATTTTCCAAATATCCGCTTAATAATTCTATATCCACCACATCGTTTATATAGCCGATATGCATATCGGGCCTTACTATTAATGACTTTTTACCATTTTCCGGAATCTCAAAAGAATCAAATACATGCTGATTGCGCTTAGACGGAGGCAAATAAAAAAAGTTTAGCCCAATAGGATATGTTAATTTTATCCATTTAACCATCGCTAATAAATCGCGCTGACTTAATTGCCCGATAACAATAATGGTGAAGCTGGTAGATTTGCACCACTTATATAAATCTGTTTCCTCCTTTAGCTTTTCATCAAAAAACGAAATATAAGGTAATCTGTCACCAGCCTTTATATTTTTCATGGCGCTGTGATGCACTGCAAGCGGACTATGCCTATAATTTATCTCAGTTTGGGAAATCAATCCGAATATTTTTTGATTGATTACAGCGGTTCTAAAAATCTTTGTTCCAAGAAACGGTAAAATTATATTTCTGAGCTTACGGAAAAACCAGCTTTGCCCACTAATAAATGAAAATAGTCTATCTGTAGTTTTTAACAGTTTTTTTGCAACAGGCATCCGTTCAGCGGCATAGGTATCTAAAATGGATTCCGGATATTTATTCACCAACACGCCAGCCAGTTTCCAGGCCAGGTTATACGCATCCTGCAAACCTGTATTCATCCCTTGTCCGCCAACCGGCGAATGAATATGCGCTGCATCGCCAATAAAAAAGCATCGCTGTACACTAAATCTTTCAGCCATACGATGATGAACCTGGTAAATGGAAAACCAGTTGCAGCAATCATCCGTAATTGGAAAGCCAAGATTATATGTGAGATAAGGTTTTAAGTCTTCGAAATTAATATCAGATTTTTGGTTTAAATTTTTTGGCACAAGGCCAATAAAGCGGTAATTAGAATCTTTCATCGGGAAAATTGCCGTAAATCCATTCTCAGAAAAATATGCTCTAACCGCATCAGCAGAAATTTCTTCCTTTGATTTAATATCGGCAAGAAAGAATTTCTGCTCATATGTGCCTCCGGAAAAGGCGATCTTTAAACTTTTCCGAACACTACTTGATGCTCCATCAGACGCAATGAGCCAATCGCAGCTAATAATTTCATCTATATTATTCCGACTTATTTTAAGGTTCACCACCTTATCGGTTGGATGCACATCCAGAAGTTTGGTGTTCCAAAAAACCGGACAGGTATTAGCTGTTAAATAATCTATTAAAATACGTTCAGTTTTACTTTGCTCGAGAATAAGTACATACGGAAATGGGCTTTTTCCTTCGCCGATAGTTGAAAGATTAACACTTGCTATTTCTTCAGAATCCTGATGAATAATCATCCCTTTGGCAATATTACCTTCTTCTAAGGCTCTTTCACCAAGTCCCATTTGACTGAAAATTTCGAGCGAACGTGCCTGAACTGCTAAGGCCCGCGATTCGGTAGTTAAAGCAGTTTTTGAATCAATGATTATTGGCTGAATGCCAAAGCGCAATAATTGAGCAGCCATCATTAAGCCAGATGGACCGGCACCAACAATAATTACAGTACTATGACTTGGCAGGATGTTCATTTACAAATCAAAAAGATTGCCGGCTTTTTATGAAAATCCGGCTTTTTTTTGCGCCATTGTTCGATAGGTTGGGATATTATTTGTTCATCCGCTGCGGTAATATTACACGCTACACATAAACGTGTTCGCAGATTACAGGTTTTTAAAATATCTTCAAGAATTTGATTGTTCCTGAAAGGTGTTTCAATAAAAATCTGAGTTTGGTTATGCCTTTCAGCAATATTCTCCAGCTCTTTGATCCGCTTTGATCTTAATGCTTTATCAATCGGCAGATAACCATGAAAAATAAAAGATTGACCATTAAAGCCCGAAGCCATTAAAGCCAATAAAATAGAGCTTGGACCCACCATAGGAACCACCTTAATTCCTCTGCGATGAGCTTCTGCAACAATATCAGAACCAGGATCGGCAATTGCGGGACAACCTGCCTCGCTCATTAATCCAACATCTTTGCCATTTTCGAGCTCGTTGAAATAACCTTTTAACTCATTTTTCTCTGAATGCTTTCCATATCCATAAATTAACAATTCGCTTTGAGGTGTTTTTAACCCCATATTCTTCAGCCAGTACCTGGCAGTTTTTTCATTTTCAACGATATAAACTGAAATATTATTTATAAGGTCAAATTGATATGTTGTAAGCACCTTTTCTGCCGAATTATCTGCAAGCGGTACGGGAATTAGAAATAGGGTTCCTTTTGCCATCTATGCAAATTTATCAAAAGGATTTCACCCATTTATAAAATAGGAATAATGATTTGCTTGCAATCTTTTTATTCAATAATTAAACAAAACGTTAGAAAGCTGGATTGCATTGAAGCATAGTGAATACTGTATGTTGTGAATATTATGAAAGCTTACTTAATGCTTCTTTTACTCGCGGTATCATTGCAGCTATTTCATCTGCAGAACATGCGCCAACAGACGCCCGGAACCAATTTACTTCATCTCCGATTCCAAAAGCAGAGAAAGGCACCAACGCAACTTTAGCTTCTTTAATAAGATAGAAATTAATGTCTGTGCTATCTTTTAAAGTCTGACCATCAGGAGTTGTTTTACCAACATAATCGAGTTTTAAGGTAAGATAAATCGCACCCATCGGTTCAATAGAATCTACCGCAAAGCCTTCGGCCTTTAATGCTTTAAATCCTTTATAAAGGGTATCTAAGCTTGCTTGAATGCGTTTTTTAAATCCTAACAGGAAATTAGTTACTGCTGCATTATTTGTCAGGAAATTAGCCATTGCAACTTGTTCCGGCTTCGGCGCCCAGGCGCCCATGTGGCCAACAATTGCACGCATTTTATCAATTACATGCTCCGGGCCAAAGCCCCAGCCAACACGTACACCTGTTGATGCAAAACATTTTGAAGCTCCGTCGATATACACCACATAATCTTTTATTTCAGGGCGCAATGTTATCGGATTGTAATGTACATGTTCACCAAAAGTAAGCATGGCATAAATCTGGTCGTATAAAATGTAAAGCGGTTTTTCGCCCGGTGCACGTTTTTTATTTTCCTCTAATACCAAATCACAAATTTCTTCCAGATTCTGCTTTCCAAACATGGTTCCGGTTGGATTTAGCGGAGAGCAAAGCGCTAGTAAGGTAGCGCCTGCAATATGCGGACGAAGTTCGTCTGCAGTTGGCATAAAGTTATTTTGAGGCTGTGTGGCTACCGCAATTCCTTTAGCACTCGTAAGATCGCAATAGTGGTTGTTGTTCCAGGACGGTGCAGTAAAAATTACAGTATCGCCCGGATCGATTAATGCAAGATAAGTGGCATAAATAATAGGCCGCGATCCGCTTGAGATTAAAATTTCATTCGTGTTTAAATTCAAATCAAACTGCTTTGCCATAAACTGGCTTACGCTTTCGCGAAGCGGTAAAATACCATCAGCTGGCGGATAATTTGTTTGATTGTTATCGTAAGCTTGTTTAATCCCTTCTTTTAATTCTTCCGGAATTGGGAACAAAGAGGCATCAAAATCTCCTATCGTTAGATTAGCAATCTGCTGACCTTGCTTTTTTAATTCATTTATCTCGCCTGCAATTTTAATTATTTCAGAACCTTTTAAATGCTGTGCTAAGTGTGATACTGACATGTAATTCTTTTTCGTGTGTGGTATTCAAATATATTGATGCTCAATAATAAACAAAATCTAAATACTGTCATTATTGAAAGATTGATTATAAATCTAGTTCACCAGTTTATTTATCGCCGCTTCAACTTTTGAAAAATTAAAGCCGGCTAATGTTTGTTTAAAAGCATTGGTTATTTGCTCATTGCACAAATTTCCTATACTGCCTTCGTGTGTATGAATTACCTTTTCCGGAGCTTTAAACTCACCTTTTTCTATTTCATACCCTACTTTTTTATACGCTTCACGGAAAGGCACCCCTTTTAAAACTTCTTCGTTTACTGCTTCTACGCTAAACAAATAAAGATATTTTTCATCTTTTAAGATTTCATCTTTAACGGTGATATTCTGAAGCATAAAAACTGCCATCTCCAAACATTCGTTAAGCGATTGAAATGCCGGAAAAAGATTCTCTTTCAATAGTTGCAAATCTCTGTGATAGCCAGAAGGAAGATTGGTTGTCATTAACGCAATTTCATTAGGCAAAGCCTGAATTTTATTGCAGCGGGAACGCATTAACTCAAAGACATCAGGGTTCTTTTTATGCGGCATAATGCTCGAACCTGTGGTCAATTCATCAGGAAAACTGATAAAACTAAAGTTTTGATTAATGAACAACGTTACATCCATAGAAAGTTTTGCCAGAGTTGCAGCTATCGAAGACATTCCCTGAGCCAAAATACGCTCGGTTTTTCCTCTTCCCATCTGAGCGTAAACCACATTATAATTTAAGGATTCAAAACCCAAAAGTTCGGTGGTCATAGTTCTGTTTAATGGGAACGATGAGCCATAACCTGCAGCTGAACCTAAAGGATTTTTATTGCAAACTTTCCATGCAGCAAGCATTATTTCTAAGTCGTCAATTAAGCTTTCCGCATAAGCGCCAAACCATAATCCGAATGAAGATGGCATAGCTATTTGCAAATGTGTATATCCCGGAAGGAGGTTATCTTTATGTTCTTCGCTAAGGCTGATTAGTTGCTTGAATAATAATTCCGTATTTTCTACTGTGTGTTGAATCTGGCTTCGGAAATAAAGCTTCAAATCAACCAAAACCTGGTCGTTGCGCGAGCGGCCACTATGTATCTTTTTTCCGGCCTCACCGATACGCTGCGTTAGTAAAAGTTCTACCTGCGAGTGCACATCTTCAACGCCTTCTTCAATTTTAAAAGTTCCGGCTTCAATTTCTTTGTAGATATTTTTAAGCTCTGCCTGAACAGCGTCTAAATCTTCTTTGCTTAGCAGATTAATGCTCTCCAGCATTCTCGTATGAGCCAATGAGCCAAGTACATCAAACGCTGCCATTTCAGCATCTAATTCACGGTCTTTACCAACAGTAAACTTTTCCACTGATTTTTCTACTTCGAAGCTTTTTTGCCAAATTTTCATTGAGATTTTTTAAAGGATTTCGAGACAAGAAATCTCTTTGTCGTCGAAAAATGTATTAATTAAATTTGCTTTATTATTTAGCAGACTTGCAATATTTATAGTTTTTGTATTACCAGTGCGTAACCATATAATTTTAGGTGGATGTCCATACAAATTCGAAAAATCATAAAAATCTGACTTTCCTTCCAATCGTAATTCTCGTACCTGGGCTGTATCAGGAAACTTGCTTTGTGTGAGTTTAACTATTCTGAAAGAAATATTTTGGTCAAAAAGCAGCTTCATTATGCTAAGACTACCCGAATTCGATGCTCTTTATCAGCGGCGTAAGCAAGACAAGCCTGAATTTTCTCCTCAGAAAGCTCAGGGAAATCCCCTATAATATCCTTTACCGACATTCCATTCGCCAACCAGCCCAATACATCTGCCACCGATATTCTGGTTGATTTAACACAAGGCTGTCCAAAACGCTTATCAGAATGAATTTCTATGAAATTTCTATATCCGGCCATTTTCAGGAGTTTATTCAAAAATACGAAATATGAGCTTAAAGCAGTAATTTTTCAAGCAATTGAATATACGTATCAATTCCCTCTTTAATCTCCTCCACATAAATAAATTCATCCGCCATATGCGACCTTGCACTATCACCCGGACCAATCTTCACAGAAGTAATATCAAGTAAAGCCTGGTCGCTGGTTGTGGGCGAACCATAAGTTTTTTTGCCCAAGGCTAATCCTGCTTGCACAAAAGGATGTTCTTTACTAATTGATGAAGGTTTTAAACGGGTAGAACGAGGAGTAACATCACAATCAACATGCTGCTTTATAATTTCTACAACTTCTTCATTCCGGTAAGCATCCGTCACACGAACATCTACCGTGAACTCGCATTTAGCCGGAACAACATTGTGCTGCGAACCCGCGTTAATTATCGTTACAGACATTTTTATCGGTCCGAACAGTTCAGATTCTTTTGGGAATTTAAACGTGCGAAACCACTCAATATTTTTTAACGCTTTGTAAATAGCGTTTTCACCTTCTTCCCGGGCCGCATGTCCGGCTTTGCCATGCGCAACACAATCCAAGACCATTAAGCCTCTCTCCGCTATAGCTAAATCCATTAAAGTGGGTTCGCCGACTATTACAAAATCAAGCGGGCCTAAATCGGGAATCAAAGATTCTATACCGTTCTTACCTGAAATTTCTTCTTCCGCAGTAGCGGCAATATACAGATTGTATTTAAGATTTGGCTTATCAAAAAAGTGCCGGAAAACCGCAATTAAAGAAACTAAACAACCTCCGGCATCATTACTCCCTAAGCCATATAGTTTTCCATCTTCAACATCAGGGGAAAATGGATTTCGGGTATAACCCGGATTGGGCTTTACAGTATCATGATGCGAATTAAGAAGAATAGTTGGTTTCGACGGATCGTAATGCTGGTTTACGGCCCAGATATTATTCTGTTTCCGTTTGGGATTGAGTTTCTTTTGTTCAAAAAAAAGTTCAATTGCATCTGCAGTTTTACTCTCTTCCCTGCTAAAGGAAGGAATAGCAATCAGATTTTTTAATAAATCAAGACTTTCTTCCGCAAGTTTTGAAATCATCCCCAATTATTTATTATCGGTGTATACTCCACCCGCTCGTAATGCAGAAAGCCTGATTCCCTTTATCAGCGCAGAGCTAAAACCATTATGTTCCATCTCATTTAAGCCGGCAATAGTACAGCCTTTCGGAGATGTAACTTTATCTATCTCCTGTTCTGGATGCCCGCCATTAATCAAGAGTAAATCCGCCGCGCCTTTTGCAGTTTGAATCGCCATTTTCAAGGCATCTTCTGCATGGAAACCAATCTCAATGCCAGCCTGTGAGGCTGCACGAATAGTTCTGAGAAAAAATGCTGTTCCACTTGCACATAATGCTGTTGCAGAAGCCATCAAATCTTCTTTTATCTGAACCACGGAGCCTACAGTTTTAAAGAGCTTTTCTGCCAGATTTAAATTTTCAGCAGTTGCCGTATCCGATGCGATACACGTCATCGATTGACCAATAGATATTGCGGTATTTGGCATTACACGCACAACTTGGATATTTTCATACAGCTTTGCCTGAATATCCTTCGTAGAGACACCTGTAATAACAGATAATATTAAATGCTTAGCAGGATTAATTCCAGGTTGAATCTCGGCTAAAAGTGCATCTAACTGTTGAGGCAGAACCGCGAGAACTATAATTGAAGCATTAGAAACTGCTTCAAGATTATTTGTTGTTGTTTGATATCCTTCGGAAGCTTGTTTAGAAAGGTTGGCAATATTTCGTCTGGTAAGAGTTATTTGAGAAGGCAGATAGGTGTTGGATTTAACCAGGCCGTCGGCAAAAGCCAGTCCCATGTTTCCGCTACCAAGTATGGCGATAGTATTCATTTTAATTTATTAGAGTTTGAAGTTCTTTATAGATAATGGCCTTTTAAAGAATGTATCTTGATTATGCCTTGCTTCTCTAAAAACTTCATATATTAAACGATGTTCCTGATTAATACGTCTGGACCATAAGCCAGAAAAATTATGCTTTAATTTTTCTGATTTTCTTACACCTTCAAAAGGGTTGGCCTCTATAGCGTCAAGAAGGTGGGATATCTTTTTTTGAATTGATTTATTTCCTGACTTTATCCAAAATGAAATGTCTTTTTGAGCTTCATCTGAATAGATTATTTCCATAAATCTGAGGTTTTAATCGCCTTATATTTTCCAGCCTTAAAATCCTCTTCACTGCGCTTTATTTTAGCTACAAACTCAGATGTGTAACCAAGTTCTGTAGGTTCTTCTATTTCTATATTTAAAGTTCTTGCTAACTCTGATATGAGTGCAAGATGCTTTTTCTGAACTTTTTTTAATAGTAGCTCCATATTCAAATTTACAGTTTAATTGATAAATGTCCAATCAATTAAAACTTGTTAACTATTTAGATTGTCAACCTAAGTAATACAATAATTATGCAAATAATCGTGTTCCGAATAGCTGTTCTTTTAACAAAGCCAGTTCATCAGATTTTCCGATATAAACTTCGTTAACTCCATTATTTATCGCTTCAAAAGCATTTTGAAGTTTCGGAAGCATTCCTCCGGCTATAATATTGTATTCTTTAAGCTTTTCAAATTCAGAAGAACTGATTTCTCTGATAACTGACTCATCATCAGAAACTTCGGCTAAAACGCCTTTTTTCTCAAAGCAATATACAAGACTTACTTCGTAATCTGAAGACATTGCTTTGGCGATGGCGGAAGCAATCGTATCGGCGTTTGTATTTAAAAGCTGCCCTTCGCCGTCGTGCGTAATAGCAGAAAATACGGGAATCAGCCCTGCTTCAAGCAAATCGCTTAATTTGTTTTTCGCAACCGAACCTTCGTGTAAATCTCCAACAAAGCCGTAATCTATATCTTTTACCGGGCGACGATTGGCACGAATCAAATTTCCATCAGCACCAGTTAACCCGATGGCATTACATTCAAAACGCTGCAATTGCGCCACTATGTTTTTATTAATTAAACCGGCGTAAACCATGGTAACAATACGCAGTGTTTCTATATCGGTAATCCGGCGGCCATCAACTAATTTAGGTTCTATTCCCATAGTATGAGAAAGGTCCGTTGCTAATTTCCCACCACCGTGAATGAGAATTTTATGTCCATCGAGCGCGGCAAAGTCGGTTAAGAAGTTGTGCAGATTTTCTGAATTATCTATAACGTTGCCACCTATTTTGATTACGTAAAGAGCCTCATGCCGGCCCTCTCCAGAGGGGGAGGGAGACAGATCGCTTAGTTTGTTTAAATTCATAATAGGCGCTTTATATTTCTTCCTTTAAGGAGGTTAGTAGGGATTTTATCACCACCTGCGCTGCCCAAACCCTGTTCCCGGCTTCTTTAATAACCAGCGAATCTTCGCTATCCAAAATATCAGAACCTAATTCTAAATCGCGGCGTACAGGAAGGCAATGCATTACTTTTCCATTATTGGTAATTTTTAATTTCTCCTGCGTCATCATCCAGCCCTCGCCTTCTGTTAACACTTTGCCGTAATCGTTATAGCTGGACCAGTTTTTAACGTAAATAAAATCAGCGTCAGCCAAAGCTTCATCCTGATTGTACGTGATTTTTGCACCAGGGGTAAATTGTTCAGCAAGTTCGTAGCCTTCCGGGTGAGTAATTACAAAATCAATCATTCCTTCTTCCTGTGCTTTGCACATCCATTCTGCAAACGAATTTGGAACGGCCTGCGGAAGCGCTTTTACATGAGGCGCCCAGGTTAGAACAACTTTTGGCCTTACCCCGGCCCTCTCCGAAGGAGAGGGAGCCGCTTTAGAATGTTCAACGATAGTTATTAAATCTGCTAAACTTTGCAGCGGATGACGGGTTGCGCTTTCTAAACTAACAACAGGTATTTTACTGTAAGTGATGAACTTATTAAAAATGTCTTCGCTGTAATCTTCTTCTCTGTTCTTTAAAGTAGGAAATGAGCGGATGCCGAGAATGTCGCAATATTCACCCATAACGCCGGCGGCTTCGCGAATGTGTTCGACGGTTGTACCGTTCATGATAACGCCGTCACGAGTTTCTAATGCCCATCCTTCTTTGTCGATATTCATCACAATTGCGTTCATGCCCAGGTTTAAAGCGGCCTTTTGAGTACTTAAGCGGGTACGCAAACTTGGATTTAAGAAAATCAAACCTATGGTTTTATTCTTTCCAAGTTCCTGATGGGCGAATGGATTAGCCTTAAGTTCTAAAGCTTCTTTTACTAAAGCCGGAACATCGGTGACGTCATGTACGGATGTGAATTGTTTCATTAACTGAGATTTGAGATGTTAGATATAAGATTTTGAGAAGCTAGACTGTTACATGCCTACCTATAAGCTCTTTTTCAAATGCTTCCAAAAATCTATCGGCGTGCGCTTTTTTTAAATTTAAAGCTGGCAATAATCGAATTACATTCGGTTTAGCCTCGCCGGTAAAGATATGATGTTTAAACAACAGCTCTTTTTTAACATGACTTAAATCATCTGGCAATTCAATTCCTATCATTAAGCCACGGCCTCTAAGGTCTTTAATCTGTGTGAACTTTTTCAACTCATCAAAAAGATAGGAACCGACTTCAGCAGCGTTTCGCATCAGATTATCTTGTTCAATAACTTCGAGAACTGATAATGCCGCGGCGCAAGCTAAATGATTTCCACCGAAAGTTGTACCTAACATATAATGCCATGCTTTAAACTTAGGCGCGATTGAAATTGCTCCTATCGGAAAACCATTACCCATTCCTTTTGCCATTGTATATACATCCGCGTCAACGCCGGCAAAATCATGCGAATAAAATTTCCCTGTTCTGCCGTAACCGCATTGAACCGAGTCGGCTACAAAAACGGAATTATATTTATCGCATAGCAACCGGATTTTTTGAAGAAACGTTTCCGTTGCAACTTTTATTCCGCCAACTCCCTGAATTCCTTCAATAATTACCGCACAAATTTCATTTCCGTTTTCAGCGAAGGCTTGCTCTAAAGCAGTTTCATCGTTATGCGGAAGAAAGATTACATTATCGGTTTGATTAACAGGGGCAACAATTTTCGGATTATCCGTAACCGAAACGGCTAAAGATGTTCTTCCGTGGAAAGCACCGGTAAAAGAAATAATCTTTTTTCGTCCGTTATAAAACGACGCAAGCTTCAACGCGTTTTCAATTGCTTCCGCACCAGAGTTAATCAAAAATAGTTGGTAATCTTCCCTGCCTGAAACTTTTCCAAGTTTTTCAGCTAATTCCTGTTGTAATGGAATCTCAACTGAATTTGAATAAAAACCAAGTTTATTCAATTGTTCGCTTACGCGTGCTACATAATGCGGATGTGTATGTCCGATTGAAATAACAGCATGACCGCCGTATAGGTCAAGATATTCCTGTCCTTTATTGTCCCAAACCAGACTTCCCTGGCCTTTTACAATTTCAATATTGTTGATGGGGTATACGTCAAATGGTTTCATTGCTTTAAGAGTTATACGTTGTACGTAATAAGTTTTAAGTTTTGGGTGCTCTAACCTTGCTGATTAAAGATATAAGCATTTCTTTTACTTCATTTACCTGGTCAGAAAGGACTGCGTAATTATCAATAGATAAATAATCCAAGTCTTTTGACAACAAGATAAAGTATTCAGATTCGTTTGCAGAGCCAAGGGCAATGTTTAAGAATCTGGCTAAATCCAGCTGAGTATTTTTTCCACAACCCTCAGCGATATTAGCTGGAATTGATGATGTTGAACGCCTTAGTTGGTTACTTAAACTATAAAGTTCGTCTTTGGGGAAGCTTTTACTTTCCTTATAAAAATTTAAAGTAAGCTGATGTGCTTTCTGCCAAACTTTTAAATCTTTATAGTTTTGCATTACATATAACTTTATAGTTTTTACTTACAACTTATAACGTACAACCTACAACTCCCTAAAAACCCTGCGCCTTTAATCTCAACCCTGCCTTTTCATCCAATCCAAACATTAGGTTCATATTTTGAACCGCTTGTCCTGATGCACCCTTTAATAAATTATCTAATATGCTTAAAATTAACACCTTATTTCCATGCTTCTCTACATGGATTAAGCATTTATTTGTATTAACAACTTGCTTTAAGTCGATATTTTTTTTGCTGACATGAGTGAAAGCATGTTCAGCGTAATATTGATTGTATAAGTTATCCAGTTCTTCCTGGCTTAAATCACATTCGGTATAAACCGAAGCCATAATTCCGCGAGGGAAATCTCCACGATAAGGAATAAAATTTATTTCAGCTGAAAAATCGGATTGAAGTTGCTTAATGCTTTCGCCAATTTCATTTAAATGCTGATGGCTAAATGGTTTATAAACCGAAAGATTGTTATTTCTCCAGCTAAAATGTGAAGTTGGAGAAAGACTTTGTCCCGCTCCTGTAGAACCGGTTGTAGCCGAAATATGGACTTCATTATTCAGTAATCCGGCTTTAGCCAAAGGAAGTAATGCCAGTTGCAAACAGCTTGCAAAACAACCTGGATTCGCGATGTTTTTAGCAAATTGAATATCCTTTCTGTTAAGTTCCGGAAGTCCGTATAAAAAGTCACGGGTTGTAGCTTGTGGGTTTTGAGCGCTACCTTCAACTTTCAACGTTGAACTTGCAGCCAATCTAAAATCCTGACTTAAATCAATAATTCTAATAGCATCATTAATCGGGTTGGCGTCTAAAAACTTTTTCGCATCGCCATGGCCGACACATAAAAAAAGAACATCAATGTTGGCCTCACCTAAATCCTCTCCAAGGGAGAGGACTTCATTACCTGCAAATTTAATATCTGTATCGCCAAGCAAATCTGTATGAACATCGTAAATGTAATTTCCGGCGTTGCTGTTGCTGTGTATAAAAGCAATTTCAACATCAGGATGATTGACCAGAATTCTTAACAATTCTCCGCCGGTATAGCCTGCTCCGCCAACAATTCCAGCTTTAATTTTCATTCTCGTTCACTTTATGATAAATTTTTACCTGGTTACCAAAAATCTTCGAGAAGCCTTTAACATCGTCGCCTGTATAGCCTTCATTCATTTCACCGTAACTTCCAAATTTGCTCGACATTAAATCGTGCTCAGACTCTATTCCGATAATTTGAAAACGATATGGCATCAATTGCACAAATACTTTACCCGAAACGGTTTTTTGTGTATCTGTAAGAAAAGCCTCCATATTACGCATAATCGGGTCGTGAAACTGGCCTTCATGCATCCAATTGCCATAAAACATTGCTAACTGGTCTTTCCAGCTTAACTGCCATTTGGTAAGCGTATGTTTTTCTAACGTATGATGCGCTTTTATAATCACCATCGGTGCTGCAGCTTCAAAGCCAACACGGCCTTTAATGCCAATTATGGTATCGCCTACATGTATATCGCGTCCAATTCCGTAAGGCGCAGCTAAAGCTTGTACAGCTTGAATTGCTTCAACAGGATGATTGAATTTCTCATCATTTACACCAATCAGTTCGCCTTTTTCAAATTCTAAAATCAACTCCTCAGAATTAGTTTTACTAACCTGTGTTGGCCATGCTTCTTCAGGTAAAATCCCTTTAGACGAAAGTGTTTCTTTTCCTCCTACAGAAGTTCCCCAAATGCCTTTATTGATAGAGTATTGCGCTTTTTCGAAATTAAACTCAACGCCATGTGCTTTTAAATATTCTATTTCCGCTTCGCGGGATAATTTCAAATCGCGAATCGGAGTAATGATTCCAACATTTGGGCAAAGAATATTGAATATCATGTCAAAACGAACCTGATCGTTACCTGCACCAGTCGAGCCATGAGCAACAAAATCAGCACCGATTTCTTTTGCGTACTCTGCAATCGCAGTGGCCTGAGTAACGCGCTCGGCACTTACTGAAAGTGGATAAGTGTTATTTTTTAATACATTACCGTAAATCAGAAAACGAATAGCGCTCTCATAATATCCTTTAAGCGCGTCGACAGCATGATGAGAGGTAACGCCTAAAGCATAAGCCCTTTTCTCAATATGAGCAAGTTCATCTTTAGTAAAACCACCGGTATCAACAATTACAGAATGTACTTCCAGGTCTAAATCTTTAGACAGGTAAATGGCACAATATGATGTATCTAAACCGCCGCTAAAGGCTAAAACAACTTTCTTTTTCATTATTTATTTATATGTATCTGGAACTGGATTAATATATGCAGAAATGCTTTTTAAAGCATTTTTAATAGTTTCTTCAATTCTTTCGAGCAGAGTAGCTTTATGAGTCATTTCCCTTTTAACTTTTGCGTCTTCGTCTTTTTTCTTCTCAACCGGGTCGTAAAGCATAGCCGTACAAAGGCAGTTTTTGCGCTCTTTCATGGTTAAAATATCGAAGTTTACACAGCTTTGGCATCCTTTCCAGAAGTTTTCATCCTTAGTAAGTTCAGAATAAGTTACCGGTTCGTAGCCTAATTCAGAATTTATCTTCATTACCGCAAGTCCGGTTGTTAAACCGAAAATTTTCGCATCAGGATATTTTTCTCTTGAAAGATTAAAAATGCGTTTTTTAATAGCTTTTGCTAATCCGGCTTTTCGGTAAATAGGATTAACAATGAGGCCGGAGTTAGCTACAAACTCCCCGTCCCAGGTTTCGATATAGCAAAAACCTGCCCATGTGCCATCGTTATGTAAAGCAATTACTGCTTTGCCTTCGCGCATTTTATTGGCAACATATTCAGGACTTCTTTTTGCAATACCTGTTCCACGAGCCTTTGCAGATTCGGCCATCTCGTCACAAATTTGTTGCGCATAACCAGTATGGGCCTCAGATGCTACAACTATAGAGAAATCGTTTTCGTTCATTTCAAAAAATCCGTTTTACGGATAAAAAGCTTTAAGCTTTTACAATTTGTAAGATAAAATGTTATTTAATTCCGATAAAATCGGACAAGGGGGGAATACCAATGGATTACATCCTTGGCATAAATGGTCGTCGTTGCCTTAAAACTAAACAATCATAACTTATCTGCTTACAAAACATACTGCTCTTATAACCATTTTTATATGGAGCCGTAGTTGTAATTGTGTTATTGAATTCGTTCATTTTTATGCTTTGACTTACAGTGTATTAATGAGTTTAAAGCATGCAAAAGTATCGAATAAAAATTAAGTTATGCAATACGATTTGTAAATTTAATGCAATGTAGTTTCATTAAGAATTAAAAAAGATTTTAAGTCCGGGCAATGAAGGCATTATATTTAAGAATTACGCTTCTGGATGTAAGTAATCATTCATTCAGAACTGACTCTGAATGAATGAAATTTAGAAAGGTAAATCGTCCGAGCCGCCTTCCGTAAAATCAACTAATTGATCTTCTGATTTAGAAGCCGTCTGAGTGCTGTGATTAATAACTTGCCCGCCATGATTGCTTTCATTTTCACTTTTTCGGCCCAGCATAGTAAAATTATCTGCTACAATTTCAGTTACGTATCTTTTATTACCTTCTTTATCTTCATAATTCCGGCTGCGTAGTTTCCCTTCAATGTAAACTAATTTTCCCTTTTGAAGGTATTTTGCGGCTACATCTGCTAATCCGCGCCACATTACAATATTGTGCCATTCAGTCTGCTCAATTTTTTTCCCGTCCTTGCTATAGGTTTCTGAGGTAGCTAATGGAAAATTTACCAGAGTAGTGCCACTATCGAGATGGCGAACTTCAGGATCCTTGCCTAAATGTCCAACCAAAATAACTTTGTTAACTCCTGACATGAATTTTGTTTATAAGTAAATTGAATTCAAGATAAGTTTTTTTTGAGGAATGTGAAAATTAATTTTGGCTGCGCAAGCTGTTCAAGATTATTAATATCCGTAAAAAACCAGCCTTTTGAAGAAAAATCGATATCAGCGCTTACATAATCCACAATAATAAAACGCGTATGTATTTTTTGGTGGCTCAAAATATGCTTAACAGGTTGATGAATCTTACTGATTCGAGCGTTTCCAAAAACGGATTGAAAAGAGGTGCTGGTTAATAAATCCTCAACATCTATTAATTTCTCTGTTTCAATTAACGGAAACTCATAAAGATTTTCCCAGATATCATTTGGCCCCCTTTTGTTCATTAAAATTCTGCCATCCCTTATCACAATAAAATAATTAAAATACCGGTCTTTTGCCGGATTCTTTTTGATTTTAACAGGAAGTTTATCGACCAGATTTCTTTTATATGCCTGACAGCTAATTTGCAATGGACAACTGTGGCATAAGGGATTTTTGGGCCGGCATTGCAACGCCCCAAATTCCATTAAAGCCTGATTACTTATAGCAGGATTTTCCGGATCTATTACTTCATTTGCAAGAATGCTGAAGCTTTTTTTGGCTTTTGGAGAGTTTACAGGCTCTTCAATTCCAAAATATCTTGCCAAAACGCGGTATACATTGCCATCAAGCACAGCTTTAACTTCATTTGCAGAAAATGATGAAATTGCTGCAGCCGTATATTCTCCAATCCCTTTTAACTTAATTAACTCATTATATTTTTGGGGGAAATAGCCGGCATGTTCTTCCATCACTATTTGAGCAGTTCGATGCATATTTCTTCCTCTGGAATAATATCCTAATCCTTGCCACATATTCAATATCTCATCCTCAGTAGCAGCTGCAAAATCAGATACTTGCGGATATTTTTCTGCAAACCGATAAAAATATGGCAAGCCTTGATCTACCCTTGTTTGCTGTAAAATTACTTCAGAAAGCCAGATAATATATGGGTCGGTTGTATGCCTCCAGGGCAAATCGCGCTTATGTATATTATACCAGGTAATTACTTCAGAAATAAAGCTCATTTATCTTTTCATAAAACAATTTTACAAAGGTAATTACGTATAGTTACAATGAACATGTAATATTTTTTTGATTTATTTCATGAATTCGAATTAAAGCAATACTTTTGCAACCCCAAAACAATTAAGTGATTACGAATAAAGTTTAATTAATTTAGACATGACTAAAGCAGAAATTATCGCAGAAATATCTAGTAAGACTGGAATCGAGAAGTTAGATGTACAAGAAGCGATAGAAGCGTTTTTTAAAGTGGTGAAGACCTCAATGATTGAAGGTGAAAATGTGTATGTAAGAGGTTTTGGGAGCTTTGTAGTGAAAAAACGAGCAACTAAAACAGCACGTAATATTTCAAAAAACACCGCAATAATTATCCCGGAGCACTACGTTCCAAGTTTTAAGCCTGCTAAAATATTTGTAGAAAGAGTTAAAAACGGCAATGTTACAAAATTAGCTTTAGCAGCAGCTGAAGCAGCAGGAGCTGAAGCTTAATATTTCCGAAAATGAACAGAAAGCAAGTAGCGGTTATTGGCTTAGTGATAGTACTGATGGGACTTTTGCTTTCTTTAGACATTAAAGGATTAGTTAAGGAAGATGGCGGGCAATCTGAAAATGGGGCAGAAAATGCAGCGCAATCTTCAAGCTTAACTATCGAAAGTGTTTCTGAAACAGCAAAATTAAGCCTGAATGCAAATTTGTCGCAACAAGTTAAAGATTTGGAAGAGAAGCTTAAAGGAGCAGATGGTTCTGAAAAACTTGCTTTGCAACAGCAATTAGCAGAAAAATGGGATGACGTAAATCAGCCTGCTGCAAGTGCATTGTATTACGAAATACTTGCGAAATCTAATAACAACTATTCAGATTGGGTAAAAGCAGGTAATTTATTTACTGATGCCTATCAGGCAGAAAAAGACAGCTTGATGCAACCAGCATTAATACAAAAAGCTATTTCAACGTACCAACAAGCACTGGAACTGCAACCAAGCAGCTTAGATGCAAAAACCGGTTTGGGGGTTGCTTATGTAAGCGGAACTCCCGATCCAATGAAGGGTATTACACTACTTTTAGAGGTAGTGAAAGAAGATCCTAAAAATGCAAAAGCCAATTTAAATTTGGGATTATTCTCAATTAAATCTGGCCAGTTTGATAAAGCTGTTAACAGATTTAAAACAGTTATCGAAGTAAAACCAACACCAGACGCGTGGTTTTATTTAGCTTCGGCTTACGAGAATCTGGGACAAAAAGGAGATGCAATTGCAGCTTACGAAAAAAGTAAAGAACTGGCAGCAGATCCTAATTTAAGTCGCTATGTTGATAGTAAAGTTCAAGAATTAAAGAAATAATTAAATAAAACATTAAAAACTAAAAAGCTATGCCAAGCGGTAAAAAAAGAAAAAGACATAAAATGGCTACTCACAAACGTAAAAAGCGTTTAAGAAAGAATAGACATAAGAAAAAATAATCGGTTATAAGTTATAGGTTGTGAGTTGCAGGTATTTACTTTCAACTTATAACATAGAACTTTCAACTTCCAACCTCCACGCTTTGCGATAGGAGGTTCTTGTGTTATAATTCATTTCTTGTTGTACCCAGGCGGTTCTACCGCCTTTAAAGAGTAGCTGTTGGTAAAAGAATTAATCATCAATTCAACCCCCAACGGGGTGACTATAGCTTTACTGCAAGACAAGCAACTCGTAGAACTCAACACAGAGCACATTAACAACAATTATGCTGTTGGTGATATTTATCTTGGGCGGATTAAAAAGATCATGCCCGGGCTTAATGCTGCTTTTGTAGATGTGGGCTATGAAAAAGATGCTTTCCTGCATTATCTTGACCTGGGGCCTCAGGTACAGTCGCTTATTAAGCTGACTAAGATTGTAAAGAATGGCAGTTACAAAGAGAAACTGCTGAATAGTTTTAAGCTGGAAGAGGACATAAACAAATCCGGCAAAATTTCTGAAATCCTGAATCGCAATATGTTATTGCCGGTTCAGATTGCTAAAGAACCAATTTCAACAAAAGGGCCACGCCTTAGCTCTGATCTTTCCATTGCTGGAAGATTTGTAGTATTGGTGCCTTTTTCTGATGTGATTTCAATTTCAAAAAAAATTAAAAATAATACCGAAAGAAATCGTCTTAAAAAGATTGTTGAAAGTATAAAACCTAAACACTTTGGTGTTATTATCCGCACTGTTTCCGAAGGAAAAGGTGTTGCTGAATTACAAAAAGATTTACTTGATCTGATTGATCGCTGGGAATCTTTTACAAACAGGCTTCCTTCTACAGAACCGTCTAAAAAGGTTTTAGGCGAAATGGGAAGAGCCTCTACTATCTTACGCGATCTGCTAAACGCAGATTTTACAAATATTCATGTAAACGATGCGAATATTTACGAAGAAGTACGTTCTTATATCCAGGGAATTTCTCCGGAATTAGAGCGCATCGTAAAATTTTATAAGCAGCGCGAGCCAATATTTGAACATTTTGGTGTTGACAAACAGATTAAAGGTGCTTTTGGTAAAACAGTGAATCTCCCTGGCGGAGCTTATCTGGTTGTTGAACATACTGAGGCATTGCATGTAATTGATGTGAACAGCGGAAACCGTACCGCTCATCCGGAAAACCAGGAAGAAAATGCCTTCCAGGTAAATAAAGAAGCAGCAAAAGAAATTGCAAGACAATTGCGTTTGCGCGATATGGGTGGAATAGTAGTAATCGATTTTATCGATATGCACAAACCTGCCAATCGCAAAGAATTGTTTGAATACCTGAGAGAGCAAATGCTTCTTGATCGTGCAAAACACACTATTTTACCGCCAAGTAAATTTGGTTTGGTACAAATCACCAGGCAACGTGTTCGTCCTGAAATGAATATTGTAACGAACGAAAAGTGCCCTGCTTGTGACGGCACCGGTGAAATAAAAGCCAGTATTATTCTGATGGATGATATTGAGAGCAATCTCAACTACATCCTGAGCGAGCAAAATGAAAAAAATATTACGCTTTGCGTACATCCATATATTGAAGCCTATATAAAAAAAGGAATTTACTCACGCCAGTGGAAGTGGTTCTTTAATTTTGGCAAATGGATTAAGGTAAAAGGAGAACCATCTTATTATCTAACAGAATTTCACTTCTTAAATTCTAAGGAAGAAGAGATAAAACTTTAAAAAGTTACGAATTACGATTTTTGATTTACGATTTGCATGCTGCGAATCGTAAATCAATTATGTAATCTGCGATTTTAAATCGTAATTCGTATATCATAAATCATAAATCAATTGGCTAAAACCAAATCAGCATATTTTTGTCAAAGTTGCGGCTACGAATCAGCCAAATGGCTGGGTAAATGCCCTTCCTGTAACCAATGGAACAGCTTTGTAGAAGAAGTCATTCAGAAAGCAAATAGTTCTGTTCCCGAATGGAAGACAAGCAGTGTAAAATCAAAAGTTGCCAAACCCTCTGCAATAGATGAAATTGTTTTTGCCGAAGAAAGCCGTCTTATAACTCCCGATAGCGAGTTTAATAGAGTATTAGGAGGCGGAATTGTACCGGGCTCATTAGTGCTAATAGGCGGAGAACCAGGCATTGGTAAATCTACCTTAATGCTGCAACTGGCCCTTAATCTTCCCGGGATGAAAATCCTTTATGTTTCTGGGGAAGAAAGTGAACAACAAATTAAAATGCGGGCAGAGCGCCTGGCGCCTCTCTCAAAAAGAAAAGGCGGCGACTGCTTTATTCTTACAGAAACATCAACCCAAAATATCTTTAAACAAATAGAATTATTAGAGCCTCAAGCAGTAATTATTGATTCTATACAAACACTCCATTCGGCACATATTGAGTCTACACCAGGAAGCGTTTCTCAGGTGCGCGAATGTACGGCAGAACTGCTTCGCTTTGCGAAGGAAACCAATACGCCGGTGTTTTTAATTGGCCACATTACTAAAGATGGTGCCATTGCCGGACCAAAAATTTTGGAGCATATGGTTGACACCGTTTTGCAGTTTGAAGGCGACAGGCATCATGTTTACCGCATTTTACGAGCAATAAAAAATCGATTTGGATCTGCATCCGAATTAGGCATTTATGAAATGCAGGGAAGCGGATTACGGGAAGTATCAAATCCTTCAGAAATTCTCCTATCTCAAAGAGACGAAGAACTAAGTGGAATTACTATTTCTGCTATGCTTGAAGGCGCCAGGCCAATGCTTATCGAAACTCAGGCACTGGTTAGCGTTTCAGCATACGGAACACCGCAACGTTCGGCTACAGGTTTTGATACCAGAAGAATGAATATGTTATTGGCTGTACTGGAAAAACGCTGCGGTTTCAGATTAAGCACTCAAGACGTTTTCCTAAATATTGCGGGCGGACTTAAAGTTGAAGATCCGGCTATTGATTTAGCAGTAGTAGTAGCTATTATCTCTTCTCATGAGGATATATCAGTATCTACAAAAGTTTGTTTTGCTGCTGAAATAGGTTTATCAGGAGAGATCAGAGCCGTTAATAGAATTGAACAGCGCATTGCGGAAGCAGAAAAACTGGGATTTGAAAAAATCTATATTTCAAAATACAACCAAAAAGGCCTGGATATTAAACGATATACTATTGAAATAAAAAGTGTTTCGAAAATTGAGGAGGTATTTGGTTCGCTGTTTGGTTAAACACAAAGAGGCAAATTCTTAAGTTTGCCTCTTTTATTATAAGGTTATTAGTTTTACATCTTAGCAACATCGCGGGTGTTCTTAACCAGCCCTATACCAGTAAAGAAAAAGATTACTCCCAACACTAAAAATACAATAAGTTCGCGTGTACTTCCTGAGTGCTGTGCAAACCCTACTGCTGCATATATTAGTCCTACAATACCTAGTATTGTTAGAATTGTCCCGAAGGTTCGTTTTAGATTCATTTGCTTTAGTAATTTACACTATAGCTAGCAAAGCACCTGCCAAATGGCTTAAAGTACTTTAATGCCTCTCTTAACAAAGTCGCTGTACTTAAATGAGTACATGTTTTTAGCTAAACTACCAGATTTTAACCCGTTCGGCTTCCAGACGATACATCTTATCTCCTGGTTTGATGTCAAATGCTTTGTAAAACTCAGGCATATTAGATAAAGGCCCGTTTACACGAAACATCTCAGGCGAATGAGGATCGGAAGCTATCCGCATACGTAAACGTTCATCGCGATTTTTGATTCGCCAAACCTGTGCAAAAGATAAAAAGAAGCGTTGTTCCGGAGTAAATCCATCGATTTTATCAGTAGACTTTCCATTATCAGTTAATTTAAAGGCTTCGTAAGCTATAGCCAAGCCACCAATATCGGCAATATTTTCACCCAGAGTTAATTTGCCATTTATTGGAAGATTATCAAGCACCGTATAACTGCTATATTGATTAACTACTACATCAGCCTTTTTTGTAAACTTTTCTGCATCTTCTTTGGTCCACCAATCTTTCAAATTGCCATCTTTATCATACTGACGGCCCTGATCATCGAAACCATGTGTCATTTCGTGGCCAATTACCGCACCAATTGCTCCGTAATTAATCGCATCATCTGCCCTGTAATCAAAGAAAGGAAATTGAAGGATTCCTGCCGGGAACACAATCTCGTTAAATGGAGGATTATAATATGCATTTACCGTAGGCGGGCTCATAAACCATTCTAACTTATCAACAGGCTTATCCAGTTTATCGGCCATTTCCTTATACTCATGTCGGGCAATACTTTTTAAATTTTCATAATAAGTATCGCGGCTTATCTCTACATCATCAAATTTCTTCCACTTATCAGGATAACCAATTTTTTTAACAAACGTATTCAATTTCTCAAGTGCACGCTTCTTGGTTCCCTCACTCATCCAATCCAGTTTTTCAATTCGCGAATGATACACTTTTTGAAGATTATTAACCAATGTCATCATCCTATCTTTTGCATCCGATGGAAAGTAACGTTCTACATATAATTGGCCCAATAAATCGCCTAAGCCGGCGTCTGTCTTAGAAACCATTTGTTTCCAGCGGTCCTGCTGCGTTTTTTGGCCACTTAATACACGTCCGTAAAAATTAAATCTGGCCTCTCTGAATTCTTTACTAAGCGCCGGCGCAGCCGAACTTAATGCTTCGAATCTTACTTTGTTCTTCCAGAGTTCTATAGGTTCTGATCGTAAAAGATTAGCCAAAGATTTATAATAACCGGGCTGGCCAACCAGGATGGTATCGGTTTTTAATTCAAGCGATTTTAACAAGCTGGCAATATCTATATCTGGAACTTGTTTTTGAAAATCGGCAACAGCAAATTTATTGTAGTTTTTAACAGGGTCGCGTAGTTCTACAGGAGTAAAATGCGAGTTTGCTATGGTGGTTTCCAGCTTTAAAATATCTTCGGCAGCTTTGCGCGAAAAAACAGAATCTGAACCGGTTAATGTAAATAGCTTACTAATATAATTTACATATTCCTTACGGATGTTTTGTGTAGCCGCATCCTTATTAAAATAATAATCGCGGTTAGGTAAACCCAAGCCTGCCTGTTGAAAATTAACCACGTTTTTTGTGCTAATCTTATCATCAGGGCCAATGAAAAAAGAGAGAAGAAATGCATTTCCTTCTTTAAAGTTATTAGCCGAAAATGCAAGCAGCTCTGTATAGTCCTTAATTTTACTGATTTGATTCAATAGCGGTTTAACAGGTTCAAATCCGCGTTTATCAATAGCCAAAGTATCCATTCCTGAAACATAAAAATCGCCTACCTTCTGCTCGTTAGAACCAGCAGCATTTTTACTTATAGAAACTTCATCGAGTATCTTTCGAAGATTTTTTATGTTATCGTCATTTAGCGTATAAAAAGATCCCCATCCGGTTTCAGAAGCTGGAATTTCGGTATTTTTCAGCCAGGAACCATTTGCATACAGGAAAAAATTCTCACCCGGGCTAACCGTGGTGTCCATACCTGTTTTATCAAAAAAAACTGTTCTAGGGGGAACATCTGTATTGGTTTCTGTTTGGCTGCAGGCTGCAAATGCCACCGGCGCTGCAAATAATAACAACTTACTTATTCTCATCATACTCAAGTTTATTTTATAATATAAATATCTTAAATCAAATCAGCATTGATTAGTAATCATGATCATATCTGCCATTACATATAGCTTTTAGACATTTTTAAGACTCGTTCTTCCAGCGATTCTGTAGTTAATTTTTCGCGCAATCTATCTACCATAATAGGAAATGCAAAAGGTGTGGGTTTAGAACTTTGAGTAATTATAATCTTTAGATTTCTGATTCGTTTTAAGGCTTCTCTTAAGCGAAACTCCTCTAATTGAAATTGCAGCGCTTCGTTATATGCCTGTCTTACTAATACATTATCGGGCTCATACTCATTAAATACATCGAACAACAACGATGTTGATGCTTGTAAATGCCGGTTCTTCATTGTTTTACCAGGATAACCGGTAAATACTAAACCTGCAATGTGTGCAATGTCTCTAAAGCGCCTTCTGGCCATTTCATTTGCATTTAAGCTGTGCTGAATATCATCTAGTAAATCTTCTGATGTAAATAAATCATTTTTTAAAGCCTGCTCCAATGGAATTTCTTCATCACTCAGTAATTCAAACCCATAATCGTTCATGGCAATAGAAAAACTAGCGTTGCGGATTTTCGAAATTCGAAAAGCAAATAATGAGGCCATTCCTTCGTGCACCAATCTGCCTTCAAAAGGATAAAAGAAAAGGTGATAACCGTCTTTAGAATTAAATCGTTCTATCAAAAATTCATTTTTTCCGGGCAAATGTGATAAGTCTGCCTGCATATTAAATAAAGGGCGGAGCGTTTTTATCTCAATATCTTCTTCCACATGGTTCGCTACCTCATCGAGTTTCTTTCTAAACATGGCCGATAGCTGCGAAGAAAGCGGGATTCGCCCGCCCATCCAACTCGGTATACGTCCATTCTTTTTTTGCGACTTTTTTACAAATGCCGTTAAATCTTTAACTTTTATCAGTTCCAGGCTCCGGCCAGCAAACCAAAAGTTATCTCCTATTTTTAACCGTGCAATAAAATCTTCCTCGATAGAACCTAGATATCCGCCAGTTAAAAACTTAACCCGCATACTTACATCGCCAACAATGGTTCCCATGGTTAAACGATGCCGCATAGCAACTTTCCGGCTGTTTACTTTATAGATGCCGTCTTCAATTTCAACTTTTAAATATTCATCGTATGCCGCTAACGTTTTTCCGCCTTTGGTAATAAAATCCAGAGTTTGGTTAAATTCCTTTTCTCTTAAATCTGCAAAAGCATAGGTAGTTTTAATTTCGCGAAAAATTTCCCTGACTCTAAATCCATTGGACACAGCAAGAGTTACCAGGTATTGCGTTAAAACATCCATAGCCAGTAATATTGGATCCCTGCTTTCAAAAATCTCTTCAGTAATTGCTTGCTTAATGGCCGCACCTTCCAGTAATTCTAAGGAATGTGTGGGCACAAACCAGGCTCTTGAAGTTGCACCGGGATGATGTCCGCTCCGTCCTGCGCGCTGCATAAAGCGAGCAACTCCCTTCGGACTTCCGATTTGTATAACGGTATCAACCGGCCTGAAATCTACGCCTAGATCTAAACTCGAAGTACACACTACCACTTTAAGTAATTCCGCATGCAAGGCATTTTCTACCCAGGTTCTTAACTCATTATCCAAAGAACCATGATGCATAGCCATTATTCCGGCATATTCTGGATATTTTTCTAAAATTGCCTGATACCAGATTTCAGTTTGCGAGCGCGTATTGGTAAAAATCAATGTGGTTTTACTTTTAGCCACAATTTCCATAACCTGGGGAAGCAGTTTTATTCCCAAATGTCCGGCCCATGAAAATTCTTCTATGTTTTCTGGGATAATGGAATTAATAACAAGCTTTTTATCCAGCTTGGCACGGATTAGTTTCACCTTTTCGGGAGCCATGTCATTTCCTAATAATACCTCGGCTGCTTGTTCCAGATTACCGATGGTTGCACTAATTCCCCATATTTTTAATAAATACTTTGGAGGTTTTGAATCGACAAACCTGTGGTTTATTGACTTTAATTTTGAAAGACCCAGTTCTAATTGTACACCACGCTTGGTGCCTAATAACTCGTGCCATTCATCTGCAACTACCACCTGCAGATTTTCAAATATTTTAGGATAATCTTTTTGAGTAAGCATAATATGCAAACTCTCTGGTGTAGTCAATAAAATTTGAGGTAACTTTTTCTTTATTGCTGCTTTTTCCTTTGCCGAAGTATCGCCCGTTCTGGAAGCAACGGTCCATGGTAATCCTAAATCATCTACCACGGTTTGCATGGCTTTACGGATATCATTGGTTAAGGCCCTTAAAGGTGTAATCCAAAGCATTAATAAGCCTTTGCTTTCTCTTTTCTGATAATCTTCCGGATGATTATTAATATAATCGGCCACAAACGGTAAAAACATAGCAAATGTTTTTCCACTGCCCGTTGGAGCATTTAGCAATCCTGAATAACCCTCGAGGTAAGCATTCTGCATTTCCTTTTGAAAAGCAAACTGCTGCCATTCCTTTTTACGGAACCATTCTGAAATTACTGCTTCGCCAACCATTTTCTGCCCGAATAACCTACCAGATATTAAATATTCTTTTTTCTGTTATGCAGATCGTCTATTGCAATCCCTTAATACCATTTAAGCAGTTTTACTTCAATATTTTTATCTGATGAATTAACAAGCTCTTTAAATTTGTTTACATCGCTTAATCCATCTTTACCGCGATAATGAAAAGGATAAACAACTTTAGGCTTGAAAGTCAGCACTGCTTTTGCCGCTTCATTAATATCCATTGTATATGGAAGATTCATACAGATAAAAGCCGCATCGATTCCTTTTAAATCGCGCATTTCAGGTATGTTTTGAGTATCACCGGAGATATAAATTTTCTTATCTGCAATAGTTAATACATATCCGTTTCCTCGGCCCTTTGGATGAAATGCAGTACTGCTTTCAGGCAAATTATACATCGGAATTGCAGTTATATCAATATTAGAAGCGGTGGTTTGCTCACCGTTTTTAAGAACAACAAGATTGCTTTTAAGCGAAGCCGGAAGTTTATCGGCAACAGCTTGTGGCGTTATTATCTTTGTGTTAGGGCTATTAATCGCTTCCAGGGTTTTTAAATCAAAATGATCACCGTGGATATCTGTTATTAATATCAGATCGGGTTTATTAATGCTTTTAAACGCCTCTGCCCCGCCAACAGGATCTACATATATGGTGCTTTCATTCCACGTTAACACAAATGTGGCATGTTCTATTGGCTTTACTAACAACGGGCCTTTGCTGGTATTAATTTTATCAGTAGTTTGCTGCTGGCCGAATAAAGAAAATACATTGATAGAAGCAAGTATCATCGTTAAGACTTTTAATTTCATATCGATATCATTAGTTGTGAATTAATTGTTTTTCTGATCCTTTTCTAACTCCCGTTTAACTTTTACCAAGGCAGATCCTATTACCTGATGCATATCGTAATATCGGTACTCAGCTAATCGGCCACCAAAAATTACCTTTGTTTCTGTTTTTGCCAAATCCTGATATTTTTTTACAATTGCCGAATTATTGTCATCGTTAACCGGATAATAGGGTTCCAAGCCTTTTGATCCTTGTAGAGGATATTCTTTCGTAATTACCGTTTTGGGCTGTGTTCCAAATTCAAAATGCTTATGCTCATAAATACGATTATATGGAGTTTCAGCATCTGTATAATTAAACACGGCATTTCCCTGGTAGTTTTCCTGGTCAAGTGTTTCAACTTCAAACTTTAAACTTCTGTATTCTAATTCGCCAAACTGATAATCGTAGTATTCGTCGATCTTGCCTGTAAAAACAATTCTATCAGCCAGCTTACTTAATTCTTCACGGTTAGCAAAAAAATCAGTGTTTAAACGAACTTCAATATCTTTTAATAGCCCTTCTATGATTTTATTATATCCGCCAACCGGAATGCCCTGATATTTATCATTGAAATAATTATTATCGTAAGTAAAGCGAACAGGTAAGCGTTTTATGATAAAATCCGGCAACTCAGTAGCTTTTCTGCCCCATTGCTTTTCGGTGTAATGCTTAATTAACTTTTCATATATATCCGGACCAACAAGTTTTAATGCTTGTTCTTCCATATTCTTTGGTTCGGTAATACCAAGATTTTCTATTTGTTCAGCAATTTTTTGTTTGGCTTCTTCGGGCGTTTTTGTACCCCATAACCTATAAAAGGTATTCATGTTAAAAGGCAAATTATATAGCTCTCCTTTATAATTTGCAATTGGCGAATTTGTATAGCGATTAAATTCTGCAAACTGATTTACATAATCCCAAATATTTTTATCGTTTGTATGAAAAATGTGTGCGCCATACCAGTGTACATTTATTCCTTCCATTTCTTTACAATAAACGTTGCCGCCGGCATGTTCACGTTTATCGATTATCAGGCATTTTTTTCCGGCTTTGGTTGCTTCATGTGCAAAAACGGCTCCAAAAAGTCCGGAGCCTACAATTAAATAATCATATATATTCGTCATAGTTATATTATAGAAATATGTAGTATCTAAACCTATTTTTCAGATTTTGGTTTTAAACCAAAATTTTGCTGATACACGAAGCATAATCTATAATACATAAACCAAGCAGTTTAGGTTAATCGTTAAATGTTTGCATATCTATTAAACGCTTATACAAGCCATTTCTATGAATTAAATCTGCATGAGAACCCTCTTCAATAACTTTTCCTGCATCTAACACAATTATTTTATCCGCATTCTGAATCGTACTTAAGCGATGGGCAATTACTACAGAAGTTCTGTTTTCCATTAATTTGTTTAATGCATCCTGAACCAGTTTTTCAGATTCTGTATCTAAAGCAGACGTGGCTTCATCCAGTAATAAAATAGGTGGATTTTTCAATACAGCGCGTGCAATATTAATTCGTTGCTTTTGTCCGCCGGAAAGCTTCATTCCCCTATCGCCAATATTTGTTTGATAGCCATTTTCTGTGTTAAGAATAAACTCATGAGCATTTGCGATTTTGGCAGCTGCCTCAACCTCTTCTTGTGTGGCATTTGGTTTTCCAAAGGAGATATTATTGAAAAGCGTATCGTTAAAAAGGATTGATTCCTGATTTACGAACCCAATCTGACTTCTTAAGGAATCCGCCTGCACTTGTTGTATATCCATTCCATCAAACAATACTCGTCCTTCGCCGGGTTCATTAAAGCGGGGGATCAGATCCATAAGCGTTGATTTTCCACCGCCCGACGGGCCTACTAAAGCCACAGTCTTTCCTTTGGGAATATTTATAGAAATATTATTTAATATTTGTTTTTCAGCATAAGAAAAAGATACATTTTCAAAAGCTATTTCATTTTTAAAATCAGTTATAACGATTGGATCGGGAACGTCAACCATTGCTGGTTGGGTATCAATAACTTCTAAGACGCGCTCGCCGGCTGCAATACCCGAATGGATATTACTAAAGGAATCTGTTATTGCTTTAGCAGGACGAAGTATCTGTGAGAAAAGAATTATATACGCGATAAACGAAGGTGTATCTAATTCTGATTCCCCTGTTAAAATTAAGGAACCTCCATAAAGAACAATTCCGGCAACCATAGAAACACCTAAAAATTCAGAAACCGGTGAAGAAAGCTGCTGCCTTCTGGCCATAGATTTGGTTAAACGCGTATATCGCTGATTTTCTGTATTGAACTTATTTTTAATATAATTAGTGGCATTAAAAGCTTTTATAATTTTAATGCCGGTAAGCGCCTCATCTAAAAAACCAATCATAAGGCCAAGAGAGCGCTGGGAACTGGTTGCCTGTCGCTTTAAGCGTTTAACTATTCTTGATATAACAAAGCCAGAAACGGGGAAAATCAGTAAGGAATACAGCGTGAGTTCTGTGGAAATATTAAATAATACTATTAAATAAACAATTAACGTTACAGGCTCTTTGAAAACCACTTGTAATGTTGCAGTAACAGAAAATTGAACCACTTGTACATCCGAAGAAACCTTTGAAATGATATCTCCTTTTCGCTCGTTGCTGAAGTATCCTAAATGCAAATCCATCACATTATTAAAAATTGCATTCCGAAGATTTAACAAGGTGTGTGCCCGCAAATTTTCCATTATACGCTGGGAAAAGTAGCGAAAAGAATTGGATAAAAAATTAGCGGCTATCAGCACCCCACAAACTATTTTTAACGCATTAAATCTATCGTACTTTAAGGTTATTATGCTCAAATAATAATTAAAGTTATCCATTATATCCAAACCTTCAGGCTTAGGAAATGTCTTTACAGTCGCTTCGGCAGGTGCCAGAAGAGCGTTTAAAAGCGGCGCCAATAAGGCAAAGTTTAATGTATTAAAAAGAACATATAAAAGTGTGGTAATTATATAAGGAATTGCAAACTTTTCAAGAGGGCGAGCGTAAGATAATAATCGAAAATAGGTCTTCATTAAATATAAAACTAGGCACTAAAGGTAATTACTAAATATGATCTGGAGTCATTATATGCCGGAAATTAACATCAGGATAACAAAAATGCTTCAACGTTTTCATTGAAGCATTTAAAAACAAGAAAATAATCAATTGTTAAACGTTCATAAGTTCCTCTATTTCTTCCAGCTCAATCGGGATATCTGCCATCAAATCGATATTTCCATCATGGGTAATCAGAATGTCATTCTCCAAACGTATTCCCAAACCTTCCTCTCTAATATAAATTCCTGGTTCGCAGGTTAAAATATTACCTGCCTCAAATGGCTTATAACGACTTGCAAAATCATGAACATCCAAACCTAAATGATGCGAGTTTCCGTGCATAAAATATTTTTTATACAAAGGCATCGCTGGGTTTTGCCGTGTCACTTCAAACTTATCAAGCAAGCCTAGTTGAATAAGCTGATCAGTCATTATCTTTCCAACCTCTTCCTGGTATTCATTCCAGATAGCACCAGCAACAAGTAACTTTTTAGATTCTTTCATTACATGCAAAACTGCATTGTATACTTCTTTCTGCCTTTTTGTAAACCTGCCGTTTACAGGAATCGAACGACTTAGGTCTGCATTATAATTGGCATATTCCGCTCCGAAATCAAAAAGAATTATTTCGCCGTCTTTACATACCTGATTATTATCAGTGTAATGTAAAATATTGGCATTTGCTCCGGAAGCAATTATTGGAGGATAAGCATGCCCGGTAGCGCCCTGTCTGATAAACTCATGGATTATTTCGGCCTCTATTTCATATTCTTTAACACCAGGCTTTACATACTTCAGAACTCGTAAGAATGCATCATGTGTAATATTACAAGCCTTTTGAGTTAATAAAATCTCGGTTTCAGACTTTATCGCTCTTAAATTACGCATTATTGGAGCAGAGCGTTCATATCTATGAAGAGGATAACGTTCTTTTAACTGATCCATAAACCTCAAATCACGAGTGGAAACGTCTTGCGAAGAGCGGTCATTTTCATTGCTATTAATATAAATGACCTCTGAGTAATTAATTATTGACGTTAAGATACTCCACATATCGTCCAGCCAAAAGATGTTTTGGATACCAGAAACTGCTTGCGCCTGCTCTTTTGCATACTTATAGCCTTCCCAGACTGCTATATGTTCATTCGTCTGTCTTAAAAACAGGACTTCTTTGTATTGTGGATTAGGACAATCCGGAAATAAAATTAAAACTGATTGTTCCTGATCAATTCCAGTTAAATAAAAAAAATCTGAGTTTTGTCTGAAAGGAAATGTTTGATCCCCGCTGCGTAAGTATTCATCGTTAGAATTAAAAACTGCTATTGCATTGGTTTTCAGATTAGTCGAAAAGTTTTCCCTATTTTTTTTAAACAAAGAATTATCAATTGGGTTATACTTCATAATTAAAAACAAATTTAATAAAAGATAAACTTTTTTTAATTTGTAATGTTTAGCAGAATAATAGGAATGGTATTTGATAATTATTTGGTGATATCAAACTTATAATTAATTTTGTGAAAAATTACGCAATTAAAATTGTTAACCTTAAAAAAAACAAAGCATGAATTATTCTACAATTAAAAAAGTTGTTGCTTGTTCGATGGTGACGCTGGTAGGTCTAGCTGCCACGGCTCAGGAAACAACTACAACGAGCTCAACTGCCACAGTATTTGGCGGAAGAGGACAGTACAGAACTTGGTCTTTAGGTGTAAATGCAGGTGTATTAACTCCGGTTATTCCTTTCGGTACTAACGATTACAATGGTTGGAATGCAGAGTTAGGCTACGGAGCTTTCCTTAAAAAGCAACTTGCTCCTTCTTTCGCATTAAAATTAGATTTCCACAGAGGAAACGTTTCAGCTGATTATGATACTAATGACGGAAGATCTCCAATCACTCCTGGAACTCCGGCAAGTTTTGATACTGAAATTCATTATGCAATTGCATTAAAAGGTGTTGCTAATGTTGGAACTATCGATTTCTTGAGAAGATCAAATGCAATTAACTTCTTCGTACAAGCAGGTGCCGGATTAGTAGATTACAAAGCTTATCCAAATGCTCCTAACAAAGATGATCAGAACGTTCGTGAACTTTACATCCCGGTTGGTGCTGGTATCAACTTTAAATTAGGAAACAGGGTAGCTTTAAACTTAGGTTACGATGCTAACTTCTTAGATGCTGATAACCTAGACGGATTGTGGAAAAACGGTGCATCTAACAAAGACAAATGGTCTTATGGATATGCTGGTCTTGAGTTTTCTCTTGGAAGCTCTGCAAAACCAAACTTAGAGTGGAGCAACCCAGTAGCTTTAATGTATGATGAATTAAAAGATCCTACATTACGTCAGGAAGTTGAAGCTTTAAAAACTCGTGTAAGCACTTTAGAAAATACAGTTAACCAACTTTCTGCTGATGCTGATGGTGACGGTGTATCTGATAGATTCGACAAATGCCCAGGAACTCCTGCAGGTACTGCAGTTGATGGTTCAGGATGTCCTGTAACTCACCCAGAAGGTTCTTCAGTAGTTGCTCCATCTGGCTCAACTATCCAGTTTGAGTTTGATTCTTCAGTATTGAAAACTTCATCTTACCCAGTATTAGATGCTGTTTCTTCTGAATTGAGAGCTAATTCTACTGCAAGAGCTACTTTAGAAGGTCACGCTTCTGCAGAAGGAACTGATTCTTACAACATGAATCTTTCAAGAGACAGAGCTAATTCAGTAAAAACTTACTTAGTTAACTCTGGTGTTGATGCAAACCGTCTTACTGTTAGAGCTTTTGGCGAAAGTCGTCCAGTAGCTTCTAATGAAACTGAAGAAGGTCGTATTCAAAACCGTCGTGTTGAAATTAAAAAATAAGATAATATAGTATATAAGCATATTATCAGAGCGGGCTCCTTACAAGGAGCCCGCTTTTTTATTTCTAATAACCCTATCTCATCTATAATGAAAAAGATTAGTTAAATTTGTTTATGTATTTTTTTAGAAGAAAAGATCCCGACAGGCCAGATTCTTTTAACTTGAGAGTGATGCATGTTATTAATGCCACAGCTATACTGATATTTCTGGCTGGAATTATCTACAAACTAATTGAATGGCTTACCTAGACTTATGAAACAGATTATTAATACACCAAAAGCACCGGCACCAATCGGACCATATAATCAGGCAACTCTAGCAGATAACGTCTTATATATCTCCGGACAAATCTCTATAGATCCTGAAACCAACGCATTAATTACAGCTTCTGTTGAAGAAGAAACCCATCAGGTAATGAGAAATCTGGAAGCTGTACTTAATGCTGCTGACTGCACATTCGGAAACATTGTTAAAACAACTATATTTCTTTCAGACATGGCTTTATTTCCTCAAGTGAATGAAGTATATGGCTCTTACTTTCAATTGGATTTTCCCGCCCGTGAAACAGTTGCTGTGGCGGGTTTGCCAAAAGGGGTCAATGTCGAAATTTCTGCCATAGCCCATAAAAACCGCGATTAATACTTAAGTACCCATTTTTTATTAGTAACTAAGATAAATACCGCTGTTAGTTTGTTAATATGGATATTTCTCATATTATTCTTGTTGATGAAAATGATCGGCAAATTGGAGTAATGGAAAAGCTTCTGGCTCATCAGAAGGGTTTATTGCATAGAGCATTTTCTATATTCATTATCAACAGTCAGCAACAACTTCTCTTACAAAAGAGGGCACTATCTAAATATCATTCTCCAGGATTATGGACAAATTCCTGCTGCAGTCACCCCGCCCCCGGAGAAACAACTTTGAATGCTGCAAGAAAACGTTTAGCAGAAGAAATGGGCTTTAACTGCGCATTAATAGAAATAGATGCATTTAAATATCGCACTGATTTTGACAATGGCTTAATAGAACACGAATATGATCATATTTTAACAGGCACTTATGACGGTTATATTGTAGTGAATCCAAAAGAGGTAGCAGATTATAAATGGATTTCTTTTGAAGAGATAGATAGCTTGTTGAATACCGAAAAAGAAAAATTCACTTTTTGGTTTCATCTTGCTTATCCCCTTGTAAAGAAATGGTTAGGGAATAAGCAAGTTTCACAATGAATTGATTAGTGTTTTAGTAAGTTCAATCCATTTTGTATTCTATTAATCGTTTCATCTTTTCCTAAAAGAGAAGAAATTTCGAATACTGCAGGACCAAATTTTCCGCCAACAAGCATAATTCTGAAAGGCAACATTACATCGCCAACCTTCAATCCCTTTTCTTCTGCAAGTGCTTTAAAAGAAACCTCAAGACTTGGGGCAGAGTAATCTGTTATTACGTTTAAAATTGCGCCGTAAGCTATAAAGAAAGATTCCTTTTCATTTGTCCATTTAGGTTTAACCGAACCTAAATCGTATTCTTCTGGCGTGTGAAAGAAATATCCTGCCTGCGCGATAAAATCTGTAAGTAAAGTACAGCGATCCTTTACCAAATCAATTATCTGCGCTAATTGATTTTTATCAGCAACCTGAATGCCTTTGGCTTTAAAAACTTCAAGCACTTGTTGGTTCAACTCTTCCTTACTGATCCTTTTTATCCACTCCGCGTTATACCATCTAGCTTTTTCAAAATCGAATTTAGCTCCGGACTTATTAATTCTTTCCAGTGAGAACTTCTCTATTAATTCCTTGAGCGAAAATAATTCCTGGTCAGTTCCATCATTCCATCCAAGCATTGCTAAAAGATTAACAAATGCTTCAGGCAAAAATCCTATTTCACGAAATCCTTGAGTTAATTCATTGGTTTTAGCATCTTTCCAGTTCATGGCATAAACCGGAAAGCCTAATCGGGCTCCATCCCGTTTACTTAATTTTCCGTGCCCGTCTGGTTTTAATATTAACGGCAAATGCGCCCATTGAGGCATAGAATCCTCCCATCCTAAATACTTCCATAACAATAGATGTACAGGAGCTGAAGGCAGCCATTCCTCGCCTCTGAAGGCATGACTGATTTTCATCAAATAATCATCTACTACCACTGCCAGATGATATGTTGGCATTCCATCGGCTTTAAGCAATACCTTATCATCTATTAAAGATGTTTCGAAACTTACTTCTCCGCGAATCAGATCGTCAAAAGAAATAGTTTCATCCTGTGGTACTTTTAGACGAATTACATGTGGCGTGTCCTTGGCTAAGAGTTCGGCAACCTCGGTTTGAGAAAGTGAAATAGAATTCGTCATTTCCTTACGATGTGCGTGGCCATATTGAAAATTCGATAATTCTTCTCGTTTCTCTTCTAATTCAGCCGGAGTATCAAAAGCATAATAAGCAAACCCATTGTTTACCAATTGCTCCGCATATTGTCTGTAAAGCGGCTTACGCTCGCTTTGATGATAGGGGCCATATTCACCTCCAAATCCTGGCCCTTCGTCTGGTGTTATTCCGCACCATTTTAAACATTCTATAATATATTCTTCTGCTCCGGAAACAAAGCGGGTTTGATCAGTATCTTCAACTCTTAAGATAAAATCTCCACCTTGCTGTTTAGCAAATAAATAATTGAACAACGCTGTTCTTACACCGCCTAAATGTAAGCCACCGGTTGGACTTGGAGCAAAACGTACACGAACCCTATCTGACATACTAATTTTTGCAACAAAGATATATTCTAAAGTTAAAATATTACCTACAACTGATTCAAATTTTAATTTAATAATGGGAAAAAACGGCAAATCTGCTTATCTTTGCCTACTTTTTCTATAGACTATTTGACTATTGAAGAAAAAAGAGATGACAGAACACCTGAAAGATAAAGTTTCTGAGTTATCAGACAGAATACAAAACTTGCCTCCACAAGAAGCGATTGCCGTACTTGCAGAGGAATTTTACGGTAAAATAATTTTCTCGACAAGCTTTAGTTGGGAAGATCAGGTCATTTCTCATCTAATTTTTTCTAACAATATTCCCGTTAAGGTTTTTACGCTTGATACTGGCCGTTTATTTACAGAAACATATTATGTTTGGAGCAGAACGATTGAAATGTATAATGCTAAAATTGATGCTTATTATCCTAACCAGCAAATATTACAGGAATTTGTAACGGAAAAAGGTCCAAATTCATTTTACGAATCGGTTGAAAACCGGAAAGGCTGTTGTTATATCCGCAAGGTAGAACCTTTAAAACGTGCACTTGCAGGAAACGAACTTTGGATAACAGGATTAAGATCTGAACATTCTCCCGAAAGAAATGACCTGCCAATGCTTGAATGGGATGAAACAAATAATATCTTAAAATTCCATCCGCTATTGCACTGGACAACGGATGAGGTGAAATCTTTTATTAATACAAACGGTATTCCTTATAATACTTTACACGATAAAGGCTTTGTAAGTATTGGTTGCCAGCCATGTACCCGTGCAATTCAGCCGGGAGATGATTTCCGGGCTGGCAGATGGTGGTGGGAAGATAAAGCAAGCAAAGAATGTGGATTACATGCACATTCATAAAATTTAATAAATATGTCGCAATTTAAATTAGACTATCTGGACCTTTTAGAGGCAGAATCCATTCACATTATGCGTGAAGTGGCCGGACAATTCGACCGCCCTGCACTTTTATTTTCTGGAGGAAAAGATTCTATTACCCTTGTTCAGTTAGCATTAAAGGCTTTTAAGCCTGGAAAAATCCCTTTTCCTTTAGTGCATATTGATACCGGCCATAATTTCCCGGAGGCAATTAAATTCCGCGATGAAGTGGTTGAAAAAACAGGAGCAAAACTTATTGTAAGATATGTTGCTGATACCATTAAAGCCAAGGGATTAAAAGAACAAACCGGCAAATTTGCTTCAAGAAATGCGTTGCAATCTTATACGCTACTAGATACTATTGAAGAATTTGGTTTTGATGCTTGTATCGGAGGAGCAAGAAGAGACGAAGAAAAAGCACGGGCAAAAGAACGCATCTTTTCAGTAAGAGATGAATTTGGCGCCTGGGATCCAAAAAGACAGCGCCCCGAACTTTGGAACTTATACAATGGCAAAATTGCTAAAGGCGAAAACATGCGTGTTTTTCCTATTAGCAACTGGGTAGAGCTTGATGTTTGGAACTATATAAAACGCGAAGGGATTGAACTTCCTTCTATTTATTTCACTCATGAACGTGAGGTGTTGGTTCATGGCGAATATCTGGTTGCTGTTTCTCCATTTATCCGCATTGACGAAGGTGATGTAATAGAAACCAGGAAAGTGCGCTACCGTACCGTTGGCGACATGACTTGTACTGCTGCAGTAGAATCTACCGCCATGAATATTGATGATATAGTTGCAGAAATTCATAAGACTAATATCAGCGAGCGCGGTGAAACGCGTATTGATGACCAGGTTTCGGAAGCTGCAATGGAAGACAGAAAAAAGAACGGATATTTTTAGGGAGATGTGAGAAGCCAGATGTGAAACAATTGCATGTCTTATATCATAGCTTGGAACAAATAATTTATAAATACAATTTAAAAGAGAGAGATTTTGATGATTCGCACTGCGTCTCAAATCTAAAATCTAATATCTCATATCTTAAAAACATGGATTTACTTCGATTTATAACTGCTGGTAGTGTTGATGATGGGAAAAGCACATTAATTGGCCGCCTTCTATATGATACAGATTCTATAAAAGTAGATCAGCTGGAAACTATACTTAAACAAAGTAAAAATAAATCTGAAGGTGAAATAGATTTAGCGCTTTTTACCGATGGCTTACGTGCAGAACGCGAGCAGGGAATTACAATCGACGTTGCTTATAAATATTTTAATACCGATAAACGTAAGTTTATAATTGCTGATGCTCCCGGACATATTCAATATACCCGGAATATGGTTACCGGCGCTTCTAATTCTGATTTGATAATCATTTTAGTGGACGCCCGTCAGGGAGTAATTGAGCAAACACGCCGCCATAGCATTATTGCCTCCCTTTTAGCAATTCCGCATGTTGTTGTAGCTGTTAACAAAATGGACATGGTTCATTATTCTGAAGCAGTTTTTAATGATATTATAGCTGATTATACCAGAATGTCTGAGCAGCTTAATATTAAAAATGTGACGTTTATTCCAATGAGTGCACTAAACGGCGATAATATAGTTAAACCCTCCAGCCATACACCATGGTATACAGGTGAAACTTTATTAAATCTCCTTGAGACAATTAATATTTCTAACGACATCAATCACACAGATCCACGTTTTGCGGTACAGTATGTAATACGTCCGCAATCTGATGATTTGCATGATTATCGCGGTTATGCTGGAAAAGTAGTTAGTGGGGTTTATAAAAAAGGAGATTTAGTAACCATTCTACCTGAAGGTATCAATTCTGAAATAGAAGCTGTAGAAATAAACGGAGAAGAAGTTGAATTTGCTTTCGCACCCCAAAGCGCTGTAATCCGTTTAAAGCATGATATTGATGTAAATCGTGGTAACCTGATTGCCAGCCGTTCAAATCTTCCAACTGTATCTCAGGAAATACAGGCGATGATTTGCTGGATGGACACTAAGCCCTTAATACCAGGCAATAAATATCTTATCCAGGCACATGGAAAAGTAGTTCGTTGTATAGTGAAAGAAATTAACTATAAACTGGATGTAAATACGCTTGTAAAACATGATAACATTGAACAGGCTGGACTCAACGACATTGTAAATGTTACTATAAAGACAGCATCGCCTATTGCTTTTGATTCGTACGAAAGTCTTCGCGCAAATGGAGGAGCAATTCTTATCGATGAAACAGCTTTTACAACAGTAGCGGGATGCATGTTTCAGTAAAAAAAACAACAAATTCGCTTAAGATAAAATTTGTTGCAGATTTTTATTAATTTCATAATCTATAAGCGGATGTTATTATGCTCTCAACCAATAACTATTCTTATCTCATTAAAAAAATTGATGAGTTTATAAGAAAATACTACCTGAACAAGGTGGTTAGGGGCATAATATATCTTTCTGCATCGCTTTTTGCCAGTTATTTAATAGTCACTTTGGCTGAGTATTACGGAAATTTCAGCCCACTGATTCGAACAGTATTATTTTATAGCTTCCTTTTGCTAAACGGAACAATTCTGGTAAACCGGATAATTATTCCGCTTTTTTCATTTTATAAACTTGGCGAACAGATTTCGTATGAGCAAGCTTCGGAAATAATTGGACTGCATTTTTATACTATAAAAGATAAGCTTTTAAATACATTACAATTAAAAAAGCTTTCTGAAGAAAATCCTCAACAGAGATTGCTGATAGAGGCCAGCATTAATCAAAAGATTAATGATTTGAAGCCTATCCCTTTTACCTCTGCTATCAAACTTAAAGACAACAGGAAGTATTTAAAATACGCTTTACCTCCACTAGCAATTATATTATTTATTACTGCAACCGCTCCTTCCATCTTTTCAGAAAGCACAGAGCGTCTTTTTAAACATGATAAAAAATTTGTTAAGAAAGCACCATTCGAATTTGTAATATTAAATAAAACGCTTTCCTCGGTACAAGGAGAGGATTTTAAATTACAAGTAAAGATGGAGGGAAATGAAATCCCTCAGGATATTTATTTAGAAGATGGCCCGAATACGTTTAAACTCGAAAAAGAAAACATCCTAAATTTTGGATATACGTTCAGAAATATTCAAAGCGATAAAAAAATACGATTGATAGCTGGAGAATTTACGTCAGATAGTTATACCATCGAAGTAAAGCACAAACCTGCTTTATTAAGAGCAGATGTATTTCTGGAATATCCTGCTTATTTAAATAAAAAAAATGAAAGGATTAGTAATTCAGGCGATCTGACAATACCTGTCGGTACTAAAACAGACTGGCAATTTAAAACAGATAATGCAAGCTCTCTTCAATTAAAATTACAGGACAAAAGTTTTTCTATTAAACCTGTTGTCGAAAACAGGTTTAACTTCTCCTTTAAAGCGCTTAAGAATAGCACTTTAACCACAAAACCTGTTAATTCAGAAGTTAATTTAAACGAGTATCTTTCATACAATATACAGGTAATACCGGATTTAAATCCAGCCATCAGCCTAATGGAAAAACCTGATTCGTTAAATAGCCAGGTTATTTACTTTATAGGTCAGGTAAGTGATGATTATGGCTTTACGAGCTTAAAGTTTCACTATAAAATAATCGACGGAGGGCATGTAAAAAAAACCAATAGCAAAGCAATATCTTTTGATAAAAGCATACTTCAAAGTAACTTTCTCCATGTGTGGGACGTCAAAGAAACTGAAGCTGAGCCAGGTCAACAGATAGAATATTTCTTTGAGATTTTAGACAACGATGGAGTAAATGGTCCAAAGGCAACCAGAACCGCCGTAAAAACCTTTAAGATACCTACTAAAGCTGAAACTGAAAAAGACATTGAAAAGTCTTCTGTATCGGTTCAGAAAAAAATAGAACAGGCCATAAGGCAGGCAGGACAACTTGAACGGGAAGCCAAAAAACTAACAGAAGAACTAATTAATAAAAAGAATCTTTCTTTTGAGGAAAAAAAGAAAATAGAACAACTGCTCGAAAAGAAAAAAGAGCTTGAAAATCTCGTGAATGACGCAAAACAAGAAAATAAGCAGAAACAAATGCAACAGCAAAATCTGTTAAATCCCTCAGAAGAAATTATTGAGAAGCAAAAACAGATCGAAAATTTATTTGACAATGTTCTGGACGAAAAAACTAAAGAGCTTCTAAAGAGCATAGAACGGCTATTAGAGCAAAATAATAAAAATCAAACACAAGAGGAACTTTCTAACATGCAGGTGGATAATAAGACTCTGCAAAAAGAATTAGATAGGATCCTGGAGCTTTATAAGCAACTTGAATTTGATCAAAAACTATCGACTACTATAGATAACTTAAAGGACCAAGCGAAAAAACAGCAGGAACTTAGTAATGAGAGCGAAAAAAAGAATACAGATCAGGCATTAAAAGCTAAACAAAGCCAACTGAATACTGACTTTAACAACACTCAAAAAGAATTAAAAGAACTTTCAAAAAAGAACGATGAGCTTGAGCAAAAAAATTCATTAGAAAATACGGATAAGCTACAAGAACAGATAAAGAAGCAGCAGGAACAAATCACTAAAAATCTGGATGATAAAAATATAAGCAAAGCAGCTGAAAATCAAAAAGAAGCTGCAAAGCAATTACAAGCACTGGCACAAAAAATGGAAGATATGCAAAATGAGAATGAAATGAAGGAACAGCAAATAAATATGCAGGAACTTCGTGAAATTCTGTCTAATCTTCTAACTTCCTCATTCGACCAGGAAGCTGTAATGCAAAATTTAAAAACCATTTCTACTAATGACCCTAATTATTTAACTCTTAGTAAGAAACAAAAAGATATTAAGGACAATTTAAAAATGGTTCAGGACAGCCTGTATTCTTTAAGCAGAAAGGTTCCTCAAATAGAATCAGTAATAAATAAAGAAATTCAAACAATTAACACGAATATCGACTTTGCTTTAGAACAACTCTCCGAAAGAAGAACCCCAGAAGCTAATAAGAGTCAGCAATATGCCATGACTTCTATAAATAACCTTGCCTTAATGTTAAGTGAGGTTCAGGAACAAATGAAAAACGCGATGAAAAATGCTAAACAGGGTCAGGGAAAAAAGAAAGGACCAGGTTTGCAAGAGTTAAGTAAAATGCAGGAAAGACTTAATCAAAATATGCAAAAAGCACGGGAGCAAATGCAAAAGGCGGGACAGCAGTCAGTCGGGTCAAAAGGACCTATAACGGAACAACTCGCAAAAATGACACGGGAGCAGCAGCTAATTCGTCAAGCGTTACAAGACATTAACAGAGAAATGAATAAAGATGGCAAAGGCAGCCTGGGTAATCTTGAGAAGTTGACAAAAGAAATGGAACAAACAGAAACTGATCTCGTAAACAAGAAAATCAAACAAGAAACGTTAGTAAGGCAACAAGAAATATTAACGAAACTTCTGGAAGCCGATAAGGCAGATCGTGAACGCGAATTAGACACACAAAGAGAAAGTAAACAAGGCACAAATCAAGCTCCAAACTATAAAATAGTATACGATGAGTTTATTAAAATTAAACAACGCGAGCTTGAATTATTAAAAACTGTACCACCTGCACTTAATTCGTTTTATAAATTGAAAGCTGGTGATTATTTTAGAATTTTAAATGCAAAATAATCTATGATCACGAACCGCGTAGATATGTCTGATGATACCGTATTATACACGCTGCAATTGCCGTCAAAAGTGGATAGCATAACCACCGTTGAAAATTTTGTAGACACTTTAAAAGATGAATATAACATCGGTGATGACACATACGCTAATATGCTGACTTGTTTAAGCGAAGCAACAATTAACGCAATAGTTCATGGTAATAAATTGGACGGCACAAAAAAGGTATTTATAAATCTGGAAGTTCAGTCTGGTAAACTTTTGCAGTTCACCGTTGCTGATGAAGGTGAAGGATTTGATTATAATAGCCTTCCGGATCCAACTGCGCCTGAAAACCTGGAGAACCTTACCGGCAGAGGAGTTTTTATCATTAAACATCTTGCAGATCAATGCATTTTTAATGTAAAAGGAAACCAGATAGAATTACATTTTAAAATTTAATGAGTCAATTGCCCATTTATTTCTTTGTTGAGGATATCGTTTTTATATTAAAAGAAAAAAATCACATTCGTAACTGGATAAAACAAGCCATCGTTTCTGAAGGCCGAAAGCTGAAAGAGCTTAACTTCATATTCTGCAGCGATAATTATCTTTTGGAAATAAACAAACAGTATCTCAATCATGATACTTTAACAGATATAGTAACTTTTGATAATAGTGAAACTGATAGTAAAATAGTTGGCGATATTTTTATTAGTGTAGAAAGAGTAATTGAAAATGCCGCTACTTTTAACGTTTCTGTTCGGGATGAACTTCACAGGGTTATAATTCACGGGGCTTTACATCTTTTAGGATATACAGATAAAAACAAAGCAAACAAAGCGTTAATGACCAGCAAAGAGGATGAATATCTTAAACTAAGAGGCTTTTAACACCACTTTCCAAATTAAATATTCATTCGTATATCATTTAAACATACTATAGTTATAGCCAGCTAATTAATACTTATTTTTGTGCGTTTTGAACGTTTCCATGAAAAGAGTTTTAGTAGCCGGTGCTAGCGGCCTTATCGGCAATGAGTTAATTTCCCTTTTATTAGAGAATAAAAATATTGGGAAAGTAATTGCTTTAATACGAACGCCTCTTTCCATTACACATCCTAAGCTGATACAAATAAAAACAGACTTCGATAGGTTAGAAAATTATACCCAAGAAATTTTGGGCGATGCCTTGTATTGCTGTATCGGAACAACAAAGAATAAAACACCAGATATTAAAGATTATTACAAGATAGATCACGATTTTCCCGTTAATCTTGCTACTATAGCTTCAAACAACAATGTGGAACAATTTCATCTAATTTCTGCACTTGGAGCCAATAGTAAGTCCAAAATCTTTTATAACCGGCTTAAAGGAGAAACAGAAGAGGACATTAAAAAATTAAACTTTAAATCTATTCACATTTACCAGCCATCTCTTCTGACCGGCAAAAGACAAGAAAGCAGGCCTTTGGAAAAAATAGCTGTAAGAGTAATGAAAATATTAAATCCTTTAGTAATTGGGAACTTAAAGAAGTATAGAAGCATTAAGGCTACTACAATAGCCGGGGCGATGATTAATCAAACATTAAAACAAATAGAAGGAATACATACCTATTCCTCGCAGGAAATTAAAGATTTAGTATGAGTATTTTATCAGGAGAACAATTGGCGCATGCGTTTAACGACAACTGGCTATTTAAAGATTTAACTATTGGCATTGCTAAAGGTCAGCGTGTGTCACTGGTTGGAATAAACGGCTCTGGAAAAACTACTTTGCTACGTATACTTGCAGAAAAGCTTAAGCCGAATGAAGGAAAAGTTGTAAAAGAAAAAGGGCTTCATATAGGATATCTGGAGCAGGATCCTGACTTTTCGGGACAAAAAACTGTTTCAGACTTTATTTACAGCCTGGATAATCAGCAGCAACAATTGATTCGCCGTTATGAAGAATTAATTGAAAACCCTAATGCAGATGGCAAGGAACTGGAAGACCTGACACATGAACTCAGCGAAGCAAATGCATGGGAATATGAATATCAAATAAAGACAATTTTACAAAGGCTCTCTATTACCGATTTAGAACAGGAGATATCAAGTCTTTCCGGAGGACAACGAAAACGATTAGCGCTTGCCAAACTTCTTATCGATGACCCGGAAGTATTTATACTAGATGAACCAACCAATCATTTAGACATAGAAATGATAGAATGGCTGGAAAGTTTTCTAACAACCGGACAGAAAACATTAATTATGGTTACGCATGACAGATATTTTTTAGACAATGTATGCAATCATATAATTGAGCTAGAAAACAAGAAGCTATATCGCTATCAAGGCAATTACGGTTATTTTCTGGAGAAGAAATCTGAAAGAGAGGCCGATGAAGCTTCAAGTCTTCAGAAAAACCAGAATCTTTTAAGAAAAGAATTAGAATGGATGCGAAGAATGCCTAAGGCTCGTTCCACGAAATCTAAATCGAGAATTGACTCTTTTTATGAATTAGAAGGTAAAACAAAAGGCATAAAGGATAATCAGCAAATTGAGTTAAGCACAAAGGTTGCCCGGCAAGGCAATAAGATCCTGGAAATTGAGCATGCTGCGAAAGGCTTCAATGGGAAAGAAATAATTAAAGACTTTAGTTACACCTTTAAAAAAGGCGATAAGATTGGTGTAGCTGGCAGAAACGGAAGTGGAAAATCAACATTCCTGAATTTAATTACAGGAGTTTTAGAACCAGATAGCGGGAAAATAACACCCGGGGAAACTACTAAATTCGGTTATTATAAACAATCCGGGTTGGAATTCGATGAAAGTGAACGTGTAATTGATGTTGTGAAAAATGTAGCTGAATTCATCACGATGGCTGATGGAAAAACATTAACAGCTTCTCAGCTTCTCTCCCATTTTTTATTTCCTCCAGCCAAACAACACAATATTGTTTCTAAGCTTAGTGGCGGAGAAAAGAAAAGACTGCATTTGATGCGGGTTTTAATGAAAAATCCTAACTTTTTAATCCTGGATGAGCCAACCAATGACTTGGATATTGACACATTAAACGTACTTGAAGATTTTTTAGAAAAATATAGTGGCGTTTTATTATTGGTTTCTCACGACAGGTACTTGATGGACAGGCTAACTGATCAGCTTTTTATTTTAGAAGGCCAAGGCTATGTAGATATCTATTCTGGAAACTACACAGATTACAGGCTAGAAAAAGAGGAAGAAAGTAAAAAGCCAGTCATAGTTAAGCAAGAAAAAACAAAGCCAGCTCAAGCACAGAGATCGAAACTAAGTTTCAAGGAACAAAAAGAATTGGAAGAATTAGAATTAGAAATACCGGAGTTAGAAAAAACAGTGAACGATTTAACGATTAAGCTGAATAAAACGACAGACCATATTGAGCTTGTTTCTATTTCAAAAGAGATAGAAGAGAAAAAAAATACAATAGATCAACACACATCACGTTGGTTAGAATTAATTGAAATTAATGAACAATAAGATGTTCCACGTGGAACATCTTATTTAGCGTTCCACGTGGAACATTAAAATTATGTTTAAAAAATATGATGTAATAGTAGTAGGCGCCGGACATGCAGGTTGTGAAGCGGCGGCGGCAGCGGGCAATCTAGGTTCTTCCGTATTGCTTATTACTATGAATATGGGAACTATAGCTCAAATGAGTTGCAATCCTGCAATGGGCGGTGTAGCTAAAGGACAAATAGTACGCGAGATTGATGCAATGGGCGGCTATTCCGGCATAATAACAGATAAGTCTACTCTTCAATTTAGAATGTTGAATCTATCAAAAGGACCGGCCATGTGGAGCCCACGTGCGCAAACAGACCGGATGCGTTTTGCAGAGGAATGGCGTTTGTCTTTAGAAAATGTTCCGAATGTAGATTTCTGGCAAGATACTGTTAAAGAAATAACCGTAAAAGGAGACAAAGTTACAGGAGTTATAACATCCTTAGGAATAGAAATCGAATCAGAAGCGGTTGTCTTAACGAATGGCACTTTCCTAAATGGATTAATTCATATAGGAGAAAAAAAGTTCGGTGGCGGTAGAACGGCAGAAAAAGCTGCTACCGGTTTAACCGAGCAATTGGTTTCCTTAGGCTTTGAGTCCGGAAGAATGAAAACAGGCACCCCTCCTCGAGTTGATGGAAGAAGTCTGGATTATTCTAAAATGGAAGAACAGTGGGGTGACGAAGAAGCCGGCCGTTTTTCTTATACCGACATTGACCTGCCTAAGAAGCAACGATGCTGCTGGATTACTTATACAAATTCAGAAGTTCATGAAACTCTGAAAGAAGGTTTTGAAAAATCTCCAATGTTTACAGGACGCATTAAAGGCTTAGGACCTCGCTATTGTCCCTCCATCGAAGATAAAATTAATCGCTTTGCAGAAAGGGAAAGGCACCAGATATTTGTTGAACCTGAAGGATGGAATACCGTCGAAATATATGTAAATGGTTTTTCGACATCTTTACCTGAAGATGTCCAGTATAAAGCATTACGCTTAATTCCAGGGTTTGAAAATGCAAAAATGTTCAGGCCCGGATATGCAATTGAGTACGACTTCTTTCCTCCTACTCAGTTGAGCCTAACACTTGAGACTAAACTTATATCTAACTTATTTTTTGCCGGCCAGATAAATGGAACAACCGGTTATGAAGAAGCAGCCAGCCAAGGTTTTATTGCAGGAATAAATGCACATCAAAAGATTAAAGATAAACATGAAGTTATCATGAAGCGGTCTGAATCTTATATTGGTGTTTTAATTGATGATCTTGTAACTAAAGGCACGGAAGAGCCTTATCGTATGTTTACTTCGAGAGCAGAACACAGATTGCTTCTGCGCCAGGATAATGCTGACATTAGGTTAAGCCCGATAGGTTATGAACTTGGTCTAATAAATGACGAGCGCCTGGAGAAAGTTAAAAGTAAAGTAAAAGACTCAGACGACATTGTAAAGTATTTAAAAGCCACTTCCATCGAGCCCTCTCAAATTAACAGTTCCCTTCTGGAGTTAGGAACAAGTGCTGTAAACCAAAATGTAAAACTATTTCAGTTACTATCTCGTCCGCAAATCTCCATAAAAGATTTGCAGAAAGTAAACCAACCTTTAAATGACTTATTAAATAAATATTCCAAGGAAACAATTGAACAGGCAGAAATTAAGGTTAAATATGAAAGCTATTTTGAAAAAGAAATAGAAATTGTAAATAAAATGAAACGCATGGAAGATCAAGAAATAAATCCAGCGTTCGATTATCAAAAATTAATTTCTCTTTCTAAAGAAGCCAGAGAAAAGTTGTTAAAAATTAAACCGCGAACATTAGGCCAAGCTTCCAGAATTTCTGGTGTTTCTCCTTCAGATATTTCGGTTTTAATGGTTCACATGAACAAATAATATTAATATATTGATAATCAATGCATTACGTCAGAACATAACAAGGTCCATAAATTTGATATAAGCGCATATCGTTAAATTTTGATAGCAAAGCTCCATAATCACATAAAATCTCTTAAATAGCCTCTAAATGCGAAATATATTAAAATGCCTTTTTCAGCTAAGTTATGTAATAAGCTTTTTAGTTTTAATTTGTATAGCCGGTTGTGCGAGCATCCAACATCCCACCGGCGGACCAAGAGATAGTGTGGCTCCGGTAATATTGAAGGAAAACCCAAAGAACTTTACCACTAATTTTAAGACTCATCAAATTACAATTGAATTTGATGAATACTATAAATTGGTAAATGAATTTAAAGAAATAAGCATCTCTCCCGCAATGGAAAAATCGCCCAACTTTAAAGTCAAGAAAAAACAACTTTTAATTCAGTTTCAGGAACCCTTACAAGACAGCACCACCTATACAATAAATTTTGGCAAAGCGATAGCAGATTATAATGAGGGAAATGTATTGAAAAATTATATGTACGTGCTTTCTACCGGAAATAAAATAGATTCGCTATCAATCTCCGGAAAGGTTATAAATACACTTACAAAGGAGCCTGTATTGGATGCAACTGCATTTTTATTGCCGCTTGATCAGGATACGCTTTTTGGAAAAAAACGAGCAAGCATTTTTACAACAACAGATTCTTCGGGCAATTTTAGTTTAAAATATTTAAGAGGAAACACCTACAAACTTTACGCACTTTATGAAAAAAATGGTGATCGTATATATAATTCAGCCGCTGAGGAAATAGGCTTTTTAGATGATTCTATAGTTTTACATAAAGATACATCGGGTTTAGTTGTAGAACTGTTTAAAGAACAGCCCAAAAACTTTAGAGTGATTGACCGCAAAATTGAAAAAGATGGAAGGATTACTTATGTTTTTAATAAAACCCTGGAAAAACCTGACATCAAAATTCTGGAACCGCAAAGCCTGAATCATATTATAGAATATACTTCAACAAATGATACAGCTTATGTATGGACTGAGTCTTTAGAATTTGATTCTATTGATGTGGCTTTACTGGACAATAACATAGCGCTCGATACAGTAGTTATCAGACGAAATAAACGAGATACTTATAACCGTACATTAACTATATCGGATAATCTGTCTTCAGGAAGATTAAAGCCTGGTACTGATGTTGTATTAACCTTATCTGCGCCTGTGAAATCAATTGACGGTAAGAAGTTTACCGTATTACAAGATTCTGTTCCGATAAATGGATTAAGAGTATCCAGAGACAGCCTGTCAACCCGAAAAATTTATCTTAAATATCCGTGGCGCGACGACAAGCAATACACCATTACAATAGCAGATGATGGATTTACAGGAACATTTGGAGGTACAAATAAAGAATATAAAAAAATCTTTTCTAAAGATGTAGATGATAATTATGGGATTTTAACAGCTATAATAACTGTTCCGGATACTGCACAAAATTATATCGTTCAATTACTAAACGCAAAGGATTTTCTTGTCAGCACTTATTCCATTACGAAAAATACAACATTAAGCTTTCCTATGATGTCCGTTGGAAAATATTATGTACGAGTAATATATGATGCCAATAAAAACGACAAATGGGATACTGGAAACGTTACAGAAAGGAAGCAGCCTGAAAAAGTATGGAATTATCCAACGGAAATAACGTTACGTGCTAATTTTGAAATTGAAGAAAAAATAGCTATTCCAAAGGATTTGTGAACCATTTGGAATACATAATATAATTATCAGGCAGCCGGGTTAATAATTCACGTTGCTCATCAGAAATTGGCTTTATTTTTTTTGCAGGTGCTCCTGCATAAATAAAGCCAGATTCGCAGATGGCATTTTCCAGAACAATTGCTCCTGCAGCAATAATTGTAAATGTCTCTACAACAGCATTATCCATTACAATGGCACCCATTCCTACCAAAACATTGTCTTTTAAAATACAACCATGCACTAAAGCATTATGCCCGATAGACACATTATTTCCAATGGTTGTTCCGGCCCTTAAGTAAGTGCAATGAATAACAACGCCATCCTGGATATTCACCTTATTTCCTATTTTAATGTAATTAACATCGCCCCTGACCACCGCGTTAAACCATACTGAGCAATTATCACCCATTACAACATCTCCAACAAGAGTTGCATTTTCTGCAATAAAACAATCTTCACCCCATTGAGGCAATTTCCCTTTTACAGGTAAAATAAGTGGCATAGTTAAATTTTAAAAAATAGTATCAATCGGCTTTTCTGCATGCTGCAGGTAATCCGTTGTGTAATGTAAACCACGACTTTCCTTTCGAAGCATAGCAGATTTAATAACAATATAAGCTGTTTGTATCACGTTCCGCAATTCGCATAGTTTTACTGATAACTTCGTCTTTTTATAAAAATCTTCCGTTTCTTCATACAATAATCCTAAACGCCGCATTGCTCTTTCAAGCCTGAAATCAGAACGCACAATACCTACATAATCGCTCATTATTTTTTGTGTTTCGCGCAAGTTATGAGTTACCAATATATCTTCATTAGAAAGCTGTGTATTGGTTTCATCCCAATCCGGAATATTTGCGGGAACAATTACATTATCAAAAGCATTAATAGCATCTACATAGATACGGTGAGCAAATACAGTGGCCTCAAGCAATGAATTTGATGCAAGACGATTAGCGCCATGCAGACCGGTTGATGAACATTCTCCGCAGGCATATAATCTATTAATTGATGTTCTTCCATGAATATCAACTGAAATTCCTCCGCACATATAATGACAAGCAGGCGTTACAGGGATAAAATCCTTGGTCATATCGATTCCAACACTTAAACATTTAGCATAAATATTAGGAAAATGAGTAAGAATATCTTCTTTTGAACGATGCGTTATATCCAGATACACAAAATCATCACCTGATTTCTTCATTTCCGAATCGATTGCACGGGCAACAATATCGCGCGGCGCCAAGGATTTACGGGGATCATAGTTATCCATAAACTCATTCCCATCTCTATCTCTTAAAATACCTCCAAATCCTCTCACAGCTTCAGATATTAAAAACGATGGGTACTCGCCTGGTTTATATAAAGCGGTAGGATGAAACTGCATAAACTCCATATTTCTAACCTTTCCTTTTGCGCGATAAACCATTGCAATACCATCGCCTGTTGCAATAACCGGGTTGGTTGTATTTGAATAAATATGTCCGGCACCGCCAGTAGCCATAACAGTTACTTTTGATAAAAACTTTTCAACAGAATTGGTTCGGGTATTTAAAGCGTATATCCCAAAACAATTAATATCGCTCGATCTTCTATCCACAAACTCCCCTAAATGATGCTGGGTTATTAACTCTACAGCAAAATAGTGTGTTAATATCTCAATATTAGGGTTACTGTGAATTTTTTCGAGCAGCGCCCGTTCAATTTCAAAACCCGTAATATCTTTATAATGCAGTATCCGGCTTTCAGAATGGCCACCCTCTTTTGCTAAATCATATACCCCTTGTCTGATGGTATCGAAGTTAGTTCCATAATCAATTATTTCCTGAATGCGCGCGGGACCTTCTTCAACAACTAATTCAACAACTTCTTTATCACATAAACCATCTCCGGCTATTAATGTATCTTCGATATGTTTATCAAAAGAATCACTTTTATCCACAACTACTGCAACGCCGCCCTGAGCATACTTAGTGTTAGATTCATCTTCATTTACCTTTGTAAGTATCAGAACCTTACCATGTTTAGCTGCTTTAAGTGCAAAACTAAGGCCAGCAATTCCAGAACCTACAACAAGGAAATCAACATCCTTCATTTAATAATATTTAATTGATTACGATCTAATAATAACGAATGTGGAGAAAACACCGTAAAGATGTTAATTTTGTATAAAAAGTGTTAACGTTTTCTAACAACTAATTCCAAATAGGATTATTTCCCAAAAACGAGCTAGTTCTAAGAAAGTTTTAAGCATCAAAATTGATGGTTGTTAACTTTTTCAATATACAAAGAAATACACAGGATAAAATAGTAAGAAATTTAGTGGAAAATTCAAGTACTTAACTTACAATACTTTGACACTATAATTCTGTTGAGAAGTTGTTGATAAAATATATAAAACAATATATTCAATATTTACTTTACTCACTTCCTCACAATACTAACATCCTAATAAACAATAAGAATCTTTATATATATAATAATTATATTTTATTGAAGTGTTAGAAATGAATATGTTTGATGAAATAAATGTGAAGGGTTTTATTGATGAGCCTATCGATCCCACGCTGGATCTGTTTGATGAAATTGAAAAATTAAAAAAAGAAAAGAATGCTGTTATTCTTGCGCATTATTACCAGGAACCGGATATCCAGGATATTGCCGATTATATCGGAGACAGTCTTGGTTTATCTCAGGAAGCAGCAAAAACTGATGCCGAAATTATTGTTTTTGCCGGAGTACATTTCATGGCTGAAACAGCAAAAATATTATCGCCAGAAAAAAAGGTTTTATTACCAGATTTAAAAGCAGGATGCTCTTTATCAGATAGTTGCCCGGCTCATTTATTTGCTAAATTTAAAGAGAAATATCCTGATCATTTGGTTATAAATTATGTTAACTGCTCTGCAGAGCTTAAGGCAATTACAGATATTGTATGCACATCTGCAAATGCAGTGCAGATTGTTGAAAGTTTGCCTAAAGATCAAAAAATAATATTTGGACCAGATAAAAATTTGGGAACGTATGTAGCAAAAAAAACCGGCAGAGATTTAGTTTTATGGAATGGCGCTTGTATGGTTCATGAAATATTTTCTATGCAGCGTATTTTAAAATTAAAAGAGCAACATCCTGCTGCTAAATTTATTGCCCATCCGGAATGCGAAGATCCGGTTTTAAGAATGGCCGATTATGTTGGATCAACAACCGGATTATTGAAGTATACAATTAACAATCCGGCAAAGGAATTTATAGTAGCAACTGAAAGTGGAATTATCCACCAGATGGAAAAAGCTAATCCTGATAAAATATTTATTCCGGCGCCACCAAATAATAGTTGTGCTTGTAATGATTGTCCGCATATGAAAAGAAATACACTTGAAAAATTGTACCTGTGCTTAAAGAACGGACAGCCGGAAATAACTATTCCTATGGATATTATTAATAAAGCCAGGGTACCAATTGAAAGAATGTTAGATATTTCTGCAAGATTAGGCCTTTAATTTTTTATTTAAATTTAAAATTGTGTTTGAAAATACAGAAAAGACGGATATAAGTAGTTTTGGTGAATTTGGTTTGATAGAACATCTTACTAAAAATATAATTTTAACCCAATCTTCTACTTTAAAAGGTGCCGGAGATGATGCAGCTGTGCTGGATTTTTCTGATAAAAAGATGTTAGTATCTACAGATTTATTATTGGAAGGAATTCATTTCGACCTGGCCTATACTCCACTAAAACATTTAGGCTATAAAGCAGTACAGGTAAATCTAAGTGATATTTATGCGATGAACGGTACTGCCAGTCAGATTACCGTTTCTTTAGGCCTATCCAGCAAGTTTCCAATTGAAGCAGTAGAAGACTTGTATTCAGGAATTTTATTAGCCTGTGATAAATATAAAATCGATTTAATTGGTGGCGATACCTCTTCATCTAAACAGGGTTTAGTTATTAGTGTAACCAGTATCGGTTATGCCGATGAAGCAGATATTTGTTATAGAAATACCGCTAATGAAGGCGATTTAATATGTGTTTCGGGTGATTTAGGCGGCGCTTATGTTGGTTTACAACTATTAGAACGCGAAAAATTAATTTTTTTGGAAAACCCTCAAATCCAGCCAGATTTAGAAGGAAAAGATTATATCATTGAACGGCAGCTTAAACCTGAAGCCAGAAAGGATATTGTTGATATTTTGAAAGAAATGGAAATAAAGCCTACATCAATGATTGATATTTCTGATGGTTTATCTTCTGAAATTATTCACATTTGTACTCAATCTGATAAAGGATGTAATTTATACGAAGATAAATTACCGATTGATCCGATGACGTACGATACTGCACGTCAATTTAATTTGGATCCAACAGTTTGTGCCTTAAGTGGTGGTGAAGATTATGAATTATTATTCACTGTTCCTCAATCAGCTTTTGAGAAAATTAAAAATAGCCCGGATATAAGTATAATCGGACATATTACAGAAAAATCTGCCGGAATGAATTTAATTTCCAGGTCAAACATTTCTCATCCATTAAAAGCCCAGGGCTGGAATTCTTTTAAATAGTTAAGATTAAGAAAGACTATCTCAAAGGCTTATGTCATGCTTAGAGGATAATTTTTTTCAAACACTGAAGAGAAAAATGACATGCTAAATCAAGCAGGCATTAAGTCTTCGTTTCAGCATCCCGCATTAGCCTTTCTCTTGAGAGATCCTGAATAAATTCAGGAAGACCTGCGCTTTATAACGACTTGTCATAGGTAATTTATTTCAGCATCTCTCCAAGTATTACCTAGGTATATAGATGCTGAAATAAATTAAGGAATTGTGGTTTAATATTTTGAGACAGCTCTTTTTAATCTTCTACTAAGAATTTACTGTCTATTTGTTTATTAGTTTTAGCACCTAATTTTCGTAAATATTCTACTTTTCCAACTAAATTTCCATTTCCTGATGAAAGCTTTGCAAATGCGTCAGAATATGATTCCTTAGCTCTATCCAGATTATCTCCTACTTTTTTTAAATCGTTAATAAAACCAACAAATTTATCATACAGTGCTCCTGCTTTTGTGGCAATATCAATTGCGTTGCGGGTTTGTTGTTCTTGCTTCCATATAGAAGCTATTGTTTTTAGAGTGGCTAACAAAGTAGAAGGAGTAACGATAACCACACGTTTACTCCAGGCAAATTCAAAAAGTTCCACATCGTGCTGAACAGCAATAGCAAAAGAAGATTCTATCGGAACAAATAATAATACAAAATCAGGGGAATTTACCCGGTATAAATCGCTGTAATTTTTACTGCTTAAACCTTTAATATGGTTTTTTAAAGAATTGATATGATCGTTTAAAAATGTAATTCTATCTGTATCTATCTCGCAATTTATTAAGCGTTCGTAAGCTATCAGCGATACTTTAGAATCAATAATTATATGTTTATTATCTGGCAGGGTTACAACAATATCCGGTTGAAGCCGGTTACCATCACCATCAGTAAAACTGGTTTGTTTGGTAAATGATTCACCATTAATTAATCCAGACATTTCTAAAATTCTATCCAGCACAAATTCGCCCCAGTTACCCTGCTTTTTTGTATCGGCTTTTAAAGCCTTAGTAAGATTATGTGCTTCCTGGCTAATTTGCCGGTTCAATTCAATAAGTTTTCCTAATTCGCCTTTCAACACATTCCGTTCATCAGATTCAGCTTTATACACCTTCTCTACCTTTTCTTCGAACGCTTTGATATTTTCTTTTAAGGGATTTATAAGTTGATCGAGATTTAACTTATTTACTTCTGTAAACCGTAAGGTTTTTTCATCCAGAATTTTTCCGGCAATAAGTTCAAATTCCTTGTTAAACTTTAATTGCAGATTTTCTATTTCTATCTTTTGTTCTGTAATTTTTTCCTGTTGTGTTTTATAATAAGTTCTTGCACTTTCCAGTTCCTGGTTAACTTTGGCTAATACATGTCTTTCATTTTGTAATTCGATAATAAGCCTGTCTTGTTCCTGCCTTAGAAGTGCGGTAATATTATTTTTTTCGATTAAAAGATTTTCTGCACGTTCTTCAGCCTTTGCCAATTGTAAGCTTTGTCCGTTCTTTTCGGCAATTATAGTTACAACATTCTTAGAAACACGTAAATATTGTATAAAACAAACTATAAGTAATACTATACTTATTCCAGCTATTATATTTTCCATTGTAATACTAATATTTTTATCAAATTACGTAGTTTGCATTATGGAAAGCAAATTTATTTAGTGTTGATATGATTTTATGATACTAACAAATTGGCATGAAATTATTACGCGAGATGTTAAAAAGGCGCATAATTGTAAAATTTGAGTTATTAAATACAGACGGAATACTTTTTGACTATCTTACATAAAATTGAATATAGGAAATGGGTATAATTATTTTTATAGGGATTGCAATAGTAAGTTTTCTGGTGCAGTCGAGATTTAAATCGAAGTTTAAAAAATATTCTGAAACGCCTTTATCTACCGGGATGACCGGCAGAGATATTGCTGAAAAAATGCTTCAGGATCACGGTATCTATGATGTAAAAATTTTATCGGTCGAAGGTTCGCTTTCAGATCATTACAATCCTGCAAATCGTACCGTAAATCTCAGTCCTGAAGTTTATGCGGGCAGGAGTATTGCAGCAGCAGCAGTGGCCGCCCATGAATGCGGACATGCCGTTCAGCATGCTAAAGCATATTCATGGTTACAATTCCGTTCGGCAATGGTACCTGTTGTAAGCATCGCATCTAACTTATTACAATATGTATTTATGTTTGCTATTTTCATGGCCGCCTCCAGTATGGGATATATGATGTTATGGGTGGCATTTGGAGCGATGGCTGTTGTTACCTTATTTAGTGTTGTTACGTTGCCAGTAGAGTTTGATGCCAGTAACAGGGCGCTTGCATGGTTACAAACCAATCGGGGTATAATGCAAACTTCGATAGAAAATAGTCAGGCTAAAGACGCTCTATGGTGGGCTGCCATGACTTATGTAGTTGCAGCTTTAGGTTCTATTGTTCAATTATTGTATTTAGCAATGATGCTTTTTGGCGGACGAAGCAACGATTAATAAATTAGAAAAGATATAAAAAAAGCTTCCTGAATTCGGGAAGCTTTTTTTATATAAGGAGCTTTTCGTTAATTCAATTTATAGGGAGCAATCATACTAAACTCAGGAACCTTTACTTCAAATTCTTCATCGTCTACCAAACGACGCATTTCATAACTTCCCTTCATATTACCAATATCTGTTTTCAAATTACAACCTGACACATATTCATGAAATTGACCCGGATCTATAATGGGCTGTAAGCCAACCACACCTTCGCCTTCAACTTCACGATGTGTGCCGTTTGAATCAAATATAAACCAATGGCGGCGCATTAACTGAACGCTGTAATCTGTCAGATTTTCGATGGTTATTTTATAAGCAAACATATAATGATCGTTTGCCGGATTTGAATATTCGGGTTGGTAAAGTGTTTCAACCGATATTTTAACACCTTCAGTAATGTGTGTAATCATAACAGAATCTGTTTAATTAATGATAGATTTCTTAAAACCCAAAAATCAGGCCAATACCTCGTCAAATTTATTTCTTATTTCTTCAAGTACTTCATTTATAGCGTCGAAACTCTCTAGTTTAACTAATAACATCCGGTAATCTTTAAAGTTGGGAATACCTTTAAAATAATTGGAATAATGACGGCGCATTTCGAAAATACCTGTTTTATCACCTTTCCATTCTATGGATTTTGTTAAATGTGTGCGACAAACTTCTATCCGTTCGGCTATTGTAGGGCCGGCTAAATGTTCTCCGGTTTCAAAGAAATGTTTAATTTCTCTGAAAATCCATGGATAACCAATAGCTGCCCTGCCAATCATAATTCCGTCAACCTCATATTCCAGTCGCCAGTTGGCAGCTTTCTCAATAGAATCAACATCGCCATTCCCAAAAATTGGAATTTTAATTCGTGGATTTCTTTTAATTTCCCGGATAAGGCTCCAGTCTGCTTCACCTTTATACATCTGTGCCCGGGTGCGTCCGTGAATTGTTAGCGCCTTTATACCAACATCCTGAAGGCGTTCTGCAACTTCATACACATTTTTGGTATTATCATCCCATCCCAATCTGGTTTTTACGGTTACGGGTAAATGTGTAGATTCAACAACAGCTTTAGTCATTGCCACCATTTTATCAATATCCTGTAATAAACTGGCGCCCGCTCCTCTGCACGCAACATTTTTTACCGGGCAACCGTAGTTAATATCCATTAAATCTGGAGAAGCTTTGGTAGCAATTTCTGTGGCCTCGCGCATACTTTCAATATTGCTGCCAAATATCTGGATACCAATAGGGCGTTCATATTCAAAAATATCAAGCTTTTGTCTGCTTTTTGCTGCATCCCGAATTAATCCTTCTGAAGAAATAAACTCGGTATACATCATATCTACACCATTCTTTTTGCAAACATACCTAAACGGAGGATCGCTGACATCTTCCATTGGTGCTAACAATAGCGGGAATTTTCCTAAATCAATATTTCCAATTTTAACAGACATCTGCTATACCCTAATACTTTATATTTGTGCGTTGTAACGAATTTACAAAAATAGTATTAATAGATTTAACATGTTTTCCCAGCCGTCAGAACAGCGTCATCCTTTTAGCTCATTGCTTTTACTGTTAATGATAGCGCTTGGCGGTCTTTTTCTCTTTGGTTTTCTGGCTATTTTTATAGGCTATTTTTGGTATGGCCCTGCAGCTGTAAGTGTTTTAAAAGGCGGAACATCTTCTATTGGAATGCAAAAGTTGTTTCTTTCACTTTCTTCTATTGGGATGTTTATCTTTCCTCCTTTATTATTTGCACGTCTTGAAAGCAGGAATCCTTTTTCATATTTAAAGATTAATGCGCCAAAACCCTGGCACTTATTAATTGTGGCTATTGTGTTAATGATGTGTGCAGTTCCATTTATAGAATGGACGGTTTTAATTAATCAGCAAATGAAACTGCCGGCATTTCTTCAACAGTTTGAAACCTGGATGGCATATAAGGAAATTGAAGCCGAAATTTTAACAAAGCAGTTACTGATAATGAATACGGTACCGGATTTGCTGTTAAACCTGGTAATTATTGCCCTCATTCCTGCTATTGGCGAAGAATTTCTTTTTAGAGGATGTATCCAGAAAATAGTTACTACATGGACAAATAATACTCATTTAGGAATTTGGATTGCAGCGATTGTATTTAGTGCAATCCACATACAATTTTATGGTTTTTTGCCAAGGATGATTCTTGGAGCTTTATTTGGCTACCTTCTTGTATATAGTAAAAGCATTTGGGTGCCAGTAGCTGCACACTTTTTTAATAATGCGTATGCTGTCTTTAATGCATTTTTATTGCAAAAACAAGGACAATCCCTGGATAGTTTAAATAAGCCCGAACTTCAAAAATGGTATTTAGTTATTCTAAGTATTATTTTTACAGCAATACTTTTCAGGATATTCAGAAAAATATCAGTTAATTACCAAAAAGAAACACATTATGAACGACGATTGGGTTAAAGTTTTTACATCGGCAGATACATTTAAGTCGGAAATGGTTAAGCAGTTTTTAATAGAAAGCGGGGTAGAAGCTGTAATTCTCAATAAACAAGGCTATCCTTACGTAATTGGAGAGGTTGAAGTGTATGTTTCTCCAACCGAATCACAACAGGCTTTAGATTTAATTTCGCAAAGCGGTTTATGAAAATAAGAGCAGTAACGGGCTTTTTTTTTGTAATCATCATGTTAACTTCGGTATTATTAGGAGGCAATGTTTTTGTCTCTTTTTTTAGCGTATTGGCATTGTTGAGCCTCTCGGAATTTTACAGAATGGTGAAATCTGAAAACATAAAGCCGCAACATTTAACAGGTATCTTATTGGCCGCTACAATTATTATTCCTGTAGTGTTGAGTTTGATCTTTAACCAATATCTTACTTATGCATTATTAGCAATTCCTGCTGTTTTATTAATTGGAATTGTGGAGCTATACCGTAAAAAAAAGAATCCCATTATTAATATTTCTATTACATATTTTGGAATAATTTATGTGATAGCACCATTTTGTTTTTTTGCTGCCCTGGCTTTTGTTGAAACTACTTTCAATTTTCATTTTCCACTTGCCTTTTTATTAATGTTATGGGCAAGCGATACAGGAGCATATTTATTCGGAATAAAATTCGGGAAGCATAAATTGTTTGAGCGTCATTCGCCTAAAAAGTCCTGGGAAGGTCTTTTTGGCGGCTTAATCACAAGTTTTTTAGTTGCTTTTATAATCAGCACCCAATATCATGAGTTATCTGCCGGGCAATGGCTTTGTATGTCTTTTATTATAGTAATAGGTGGCTCGTTGGGCGATTTATTCGAATCTATGCTTAAAAGAAGCCTTTCTGTTAAAGATTCTGGTTCAATACTTCCAGGACACGGAGGCTTGTTAGATCGCTTTGATGGTTTGCTTTTTGCCGCACCTTTAGTTTATATATATTTATATTGGTTAATCATTTTAGGATGATAAATATGGACGATGATCCTTTAAAAGTTAAAGAAAATACAGAGGAAGAAGTGCCCGTATATAAAGATCGATCGCTGATCTATATGGGTATTGTGTTGGGCATTGTGATGGCTGTTATGGGATATTTAACGCTTTTTGTCGATGATCCATCTAAATTCTTTACCAAAAAGCAGAAAATAGAAACCGTTATTGATGATAAATCCATTCTGGACGAAAGTGAATCTATGAGTGATGAAGAAGTGCGCTCATCTCTGATAAAGTTTATAGAAGCATTTTACTATGATCAACGGCGTGGTTATTTCGATCCGCCAAGCTATTTTTCAAACATTACACAAACGTTTTATATTTATCATAACCTTACTCATAAGCGCTTAAAGGAAATTTACTGGAAGCGGATGGAGGATATGGATAATTTTAAGCGAACCTGGATTGTTTCTACGTTAGACTTTGACCGTGTTGATTCCAGGATAGTCGCTACCTATTGGACAAATGAAAGTTACATCAGGCGCTCGCTTAATGATAACTATTCTGCTCAGGTTAAGTATGAAATGATTATAGATAAGACTGGGAAAATCGTTTCGCTGCGTGAAGCAGAAATTAAAAATGTTACTATACAAAAAAGACAACCGGATTCTTTAATGGCAAATGAAAATGTGATAACGGTTCCGGAATCTGCTTCGAATACTTCGGATAATAAATTGTATGATTTTAGTTTAGTGGATGTTGTGCCGGAGTTTGTTGGCGGTCAGAAGGAGTTTGTAAAATATGTTTCTTCAGCTATTAAATATCCACCTATAGCTCGGCAGAATAATATACAAGGCAAGGTGTATTTATCTTTTATAGTAGAAAAAGACGGACAAATAAATGATGTAAAAGTAAAACAAGGAATTGGCGGCGGTTGCGATGAAGAAGCATTGCGTATTTTAAGGAATTCGCCTAAATGGAAGCCCGGCCTTATAAAAGATGTTCCGGTGCGGACCTTTTACCTTTTGCCGATCACATTTCAGTTATAAGTAAAAAGCCTCAAAACAGAGGCTTTTTACTTATAAACATTTATTCTCTGTTTTTCTTTTTCTCATAAAGAGCCTGGTTTGCACATTCAAGCCCATTTTCGGTCATTATCCATTCAGATAATTCATCAGAATTATTTTCTGGTGGCTGACAGTACCAGAGATTATATTTCCTTAGGTTCGGATTAAGATTTCCGTAAATTATTAATCGCGTATTAACGGGAACTTTTAAATGAATATTTAATTTCTGTTTCCTATATAATCCGTTTCCGGTCAGAGAAAGATATTTATCAAACTGAAGTACAGAATCTTTTTGAAGTAACTGATAACTGATCCGTTGTGCGGCATTAAGGGCATCTTCAAAATTTTTACCTCTTCCACTTAGTTCTTTTACAAGCGATAGTTTACTATCATCGCTCTTCTCAATATATAGGTCAAAGTTCTGCATTTCCCGATTAACATTATTTTTACCATACATTACTCTTCCGCTAACTTTACCTGATGAAATATTGTACTTAATACTGTCTTCTTGTGTAAAAAACAGGTTGGGATTTAATTTAAGCGTTAACGCCGGATAGGCTTGCAATTCCAATGTTTGCTCAACCGTAGCCTCTTCTTTAAATTCTACCGCTATTTTTGAGCCATAGTAAATTCCCATTGCAAGGCCTGTGAGCCATAGAATAAGCATTGCGAATGAACCATATCGGGATACTATTTTGCGGTTTAAAAGAACACGTATCGCAAAAAGAATAAGTGCAGTTAAAGGGATGATGAGTAAAAGAAATGCGCTGAAGAAAACAGGTGAGCGGTATTCCGGATTAATTGCATTTAATGGAAATTGTTGGTAATCTGTATTGTTCAGAAATCCAAGTGCGAATAAAAATCCCGCTATAAGAGCAAAAAGTATAATTCCGCCAATTGTAATTACAATTCCGCCAATAATTTTTAAGGCAATTTTTAAACACTTACCTATAAAATTGAGAATGTCCTGAATAGGATCAGTTCCCTTGCTTACAGTTCTTATTTCCTGATAAACCTGGCCTCCTTCATTAAAATAGCCCGTTTCTTCATCAAAGCTTTTTTTAAATGTATGAAGATTAACAGGTTCTCCACGCATACTGATTTTATCCTTTCTACTTGTTGCAGTTGGAAGAATGATCCACAAAATGAGGTAGGCAACAATGCCTATACTTGTAAATATTAGTATAATAGCAATTAACCTAATCCACTTAGCTTCAATATCAAAATAGTGCCCAAGACCGGCACATACGCCACCTATAATTTTATCATCACTATCTCTATATAAAACCCGGTGAGTTTTAAAACTTCTCCAATCAAATGCACTTTCACCCTCATCTTCAATAGCGTCAAAGTCGCTTGCCTTACCCATCTGTGCGGTTATTTCTTCAACATCAGCTAATACAATAACTTGCTTGTTGTGCTCCATTAGTTTTTGTGAAAACATTTCCGCCAGTCTGTTTTCAATGTCTGTTACAATTTCATCACTGTCCTTGCTGTAAGCAAAGTGGCGCTTAACTTCTGTCATGTAACTTTTTAAAACCTCATAAGCATCTTCTTCAATGTGGAAAACGATACCGTTTATATTAATAATAATTGTCTTGTTCATGGTTTTATTTTAAGGTTTAATTTCTCTCCCCTCTATTGAGGTGTTTACAGCGAATACAAGTTCGGTCCAGGTTTTATCCAGATGCTCCAGAACCTTTAATCCTGCATCGGTTAATAAATAATATTTTCTTGGTGGCCCTGATATTGATTCTACCCAGTTATAACTGAGTAAACCATTGTTTTTTAAGCGGGTTAGTAATGGATAGAGCGTTCCTTCGACCACTAATAATTGAGCCTTTTTCAATTCATTAATTATATCAGAAGCATATATTTCCTTCTTGGAAATAATAGAAAGGATGCAATATTCCAAAATCCCCTTCCGCATTTGGGTTTGGGTGTTTTCTACTATCATGAAACAAATGTAAAGTATTTTATAGTACTATGCAATGCATAGTAGCTTGTATTGTATAAATTTAATTTTATTTATAAAAGCTAATGAATAAAAACATTTTTAATCTTTTGAGGTAATACTTATATATCTACTAATCAAACGATTAAAAATATTTCAACTAATAAAAGATCTTAATCATTATATTCTATCAGAATATTAATTAAAATCATTTCGAATTTAGTAGGTACGCGGCTTATAAATTATTATTACAATAAAAAAACAATTAAAATGTTGCAATTATTGAAATAAAGTTTTAAGTTTAATTAATCATTAATTTAAAAAGAATAGTATGCGAAGACTTTTATCAAGTTTGTCAGTCGCGCTGTTATGGACTACCATTGTCTTAGCGCAAGAGCGTACCGTTACTGGTACCATTACAGCCAAGGAGGATGGCTTATCTCTTCCCGGCGTAAGTATTAAAATTAAAGGTGCCGCCACAGGCACTCAAACTGGTGCAGATGGTCAGTATTCTATCCAGGTTCCTGGAAATAATACAGTTTTAGTGTTTACTTACATAGGTTTTGCATCACAGGAAGTGAATGTAGGCGCTAGAAGTGTTGTGAATGTTGAGCTAACAACAGATGCTACACAATTGGGAGAAGTTGTGGTGACGGCGCTGGGTATTTCACGACAAAAAAAGGAAATAGGATATGCAACAACCACTGTAAGTAATGAAGCTTTGACCCAAGCGAATGCTGTAAATGTAGCAAATGGCTTACAAGGGAAAGTTTCGGGATTAAACATAACAACCGTTGGAAGCGGGGTTTTTGAAGATGTTGCAATTACAATGAGAGGCTTGAGGTCTTTAACAGGAAATAATGATCCGTTACTTGTTTTAGATGGCGTTCCAACTCAACTAAGCTATCTATCTTCCTTAAATCCAAATGATATTGAAAATGTATCTATTTTAAAAGGCTCTTCTTCAGCTGGTATTTATGGACCGGATGCCAGAAATGGAGTAATTGTAGTTACTACAAAAAAAGGCACAGATCAGCCAGTAATTACCTACAGCAATTCAACCCAGCTTTCAAGTGTTTCTTTTTTTCCAAAGCTTCAAACGCAGTTTGGTCAAGGCGGTTATGGCGAATATATTCCTTATGAAAACTGGTCTTGGGGACCTGCATTTAATGGATCGACAGTTAATATTGGCGAGGAACTGCCAAATGGAAATCAGCAAACAGCTATATATAGCCCTACAGATGAACGTAGAGATTTCTTTAATACTGGAACAACTATTCAGAACGATCTTTCATTTTCTGTTAACAATTTCTATTTAAGTGTTCAAGATGCCCTTGTTAAAGGGATTGTGCCTGATGACCAGAATAGAAGAACCGGTATAAGATTAAATTCAGGTCGGGAATATGGCAAGTTTAAAGCAAATGTTAATCTGAATTATATTCAGAATAATTATAAGTTATTTAATGATGATGGAATGTCTGATTTTTTTACCGCTCAAAGTACAGGCGGTAATGATGGATTAATGAGTCAAATATTTAATACTCCAGCCAACGTTTCTCTTTCAAAATATAAAGACTTCGAGAATGATGAATTTTCTCAGTATAGCAACTATTATAATAGGTACGGCATCAATCCTTATTTTGCTATTGATAACTGGAGAAATGAAGGAAAGAGACAAGATTTGATGGCAAATCTTCAATTAGACTTTAAAGCGTTTGACTGGTTGAACTTTACTTATCGTCCAGCATTAACATCTCGTACAATAGGCGAAAGATTTTTTTCAAGGGGCGAAATTGCTAATCAATTCGCTTTACATAGAGACTTTACAACAGTTCCAGGAAATATCACAGAAAGAAATTATAATTTAACACGCTTATCCTCAGAGCTCTTCGCTAATTTAAATAAAGAAATTAATGAAGATTTTACTATTGAAGGTATTTTAGGTACTTATGTTAGACAAACTGCTTCACGTGAAACGCGTGTAGGAGCGTCAAACCTTGTAGTTCCTGACGTATTTAATATTGGAAATCGTACGGGCAACTTAAGTGGATCTTCTCCTGAAAGTAAGAGCCGTTTGTTTTCTATTTATGGTAGTGCTTCAGCAAGCTATAAAGGATGGGCAAATATTGAGATAACTGGTCGTAACGACTGGACTTCTGTTTTATCCTTAAATAATAATTCTTTCTTTTACCCTGGTGTTAGTGGATCGTTAGTGTTGACTGATGCAATAGAATCCTTAAAGGAATCTAATATTCTTTCATATTTAAAATTAAGAGCAGCGTGGAATAAAACTGGTAATGCTGATATTAATCCATATCAACTAGCCGCCACGTTTTCGCAACCAAATAACGATCAGGGCAATTGGACTGGTTTTCCGTACGGATCTTTACCCGGTTATTCGGCAGGTAATACTACATACGATGCAGATTTAAAGCCTGAGTTTATTGAGAGTAAAGAGTTTGGTATAGAATCAAGTTTCTTTGGTAATAGATTAAATATTGAAGCCACTTATTTTCATCAAAATAACACCAATCAGATTATCAGTGTTAGTGTTTCTGATGCTACCGGATATAATTTTGCTAATTTAAATGCTGCATCATTTATAAATAAAGGTGTTGAATTAGATTTGAGATTGACACCTTTATATAAGTTCAGAGGTGGAAATATTCAATTTAGAGCAAATGCAACATATAACGATAGTGAAATAACCAGTATTTATCCTGGGTTAGATCAATTAAGTATAGGTGGCTATGTCGCTTCTGGAAATTATGCAATTGTAGGAAAACCAGCTTTCGTTATAAAAGCATCAGATTATGCAAGGGATGATCAAGGAAGGATTATTGTAGATAGATTTTCTGGTTATCCAAGTGAAGATCCTAACACTAAAGTATTTGGGAGAACATTACCATTGTGGATTGTGGGTCTGAATCCTTCTATTAATTTTAAAGGATTTAATCTTTCAAGTCTCTTTGAATATAAAGGTGGCCATGAGGTCTCATTTTTTGCTATGGGTGGTGATATGGCATGGACAGGAGTGTCTGCTGCTACCGCTCGTAATAATCGAGAGAGATTTGTAATTCCAAACTCTTCTTATGAAGATCCTGCTAATCCAGGTCAATATATTGAAAATACAAACATTACAGTTAGTAATGTAAACGATTTTTATACAGGTGTTTATCATGATGTTGCTTCTAATTTTATTACAAGTGCAGCGGCATGGCGCTTACGTGAATTGTCTTTATCGTACGATATTCCACCTAAATTTTTAGCAAAACAAAAAATCGTTAAAGGCATATCTTTAGCCTTAACAGGAAGAAATTTATTTGTATGGGTACCTAAAACCAATGAATTTACAGATCCTGATTTCAATAGCGTAAGAGATGATTATAACAATACTTTTGGTATTGTTAACTCACAATCTAATCCTCCGGTGAGAATGTATGGCGGCAATATAGTAGTAAGGTTTTAATTAAAAATTTAAAAGATAAGAACATGAAAAAAGTCATATATAGTTTTTTAGCGTTCCTGCTGATCATATCAACAGGATGTAAAAAAGATTTTTTCGACATAAATGAAAATCCAAACTCGCCAACGGCAGACGCAATAACTCCAGATTTAATTCTTCCTATGGTTTTACATCAGACTGCAAAAAAGATGGCAACATCTTATGATTTTGCAGCTCATTGGACAGGTTATTGGGCTCGATCTGGTACATATGGACCCAGCAATCCTTTGGAGAACTACGACGTAACAACAACTTATGAAAAAGACGAATGGGTTAACGGAAACTCGTCAACAGTTTATAATCCTACCGTTTCATGGTATAATATCTTGAAAGATAATGATGTTATGGAGAAACGAGCGCAAGAAACAGATCAAACATTTTATGTTGCCATTGCTAAAGTCATAAAATCAATAGGATTTATGTATTTAGTCGATGAATATAATAATGTGCCTTATTCAGAAGCATTTGACTTAGAAAATGCTATTCAACCCAAATACGATAAAGGTCAGGATATTTATAATGATTTATTAGTGCAGTTAGATGAAGCCGTTATATTATTGGCTGACGCGGATATTATTGTTAATACAGGCATTGAAAACGCTGATATTATGTTTAGTGGTGATGCTATAATGTGGAAAAAGCTTGCTAATACACAAAGACTTAAATTGCTTCTTCGTCAATCAGAGATTTTGGGAGCGGCACCAACTGCTGAATTAGCAAAGATAACAGCAGACGGAAGTGGTTTTTTATTAGCTGGAGAAACCGCTGAAGTTAACCCAGGTTATACTCAAGCAGAGTATCAGTTAAATCCATTTTATGATACCTATTTAAAAAACTTCGCTGGATCTTTATCTGATGATTTTAATCGCGCAAATAATTATGTTTTAAATAAGTTGCGTAGCAATAACGATATACGTTATCAATATTATTTCAGTGAAGCACAAACACCGCTAGGTGGGAATACTTATTTTGGATTTAATTTTGGATTTGTTGATACCGATCCTAATCAGCCTAAAGCAGGTAATTCATCAAATGTTGCTGGCCCTGGTTTAGCTAAAAGTGCTATACAGCCTCAGTGGTTGTTTACTTCAATGGAAAGTTTGTTTTTACAGGCCGAAGCTATGCAAAGGGGATGGATTACTGGTGATGCGAAAGCCACCTTTCAGGATGCAGTTAGAGAATCTTACAGTTGGTTAGGTGTTGCGGACGCAGAAACCGCAGCTAATACTTATTTAGCTCAAAACTTACCAATTGTTGACTATGACGGTGCTACAGATAAAATTAGATTTATTGTAATGCAAAAATATCTGTCGTTGGTGGGAATAAATAATTTCGAAGCTTGGGTTGATTATAGAAGACTAGGTGTTCCAACTGACCTTCCACTTTCATTATCACCTAGTAGAAATGGCCGGGGTGTTCCTGTACGTTTATTATACCCTCAGGAAGAATACAGTTTTAATTCTGCAAATGTAGCTGCAGAGGGCACTATTAACGCTCAAACATCTAAGGTGTTTTGGGATAAATAATTTAATTGAAAAAAATTATGAAAAAACTAATAAGAATATTTCCCATAGCTCTGTTATGTATGGGTTTAAGCTCATGTTTAAAAGATGAGCTATATACAGCGGATACAACTAAGTCCCCTAATTTTATCGAATTATCTGATGCTCCTGCAATTCCTGCAACAAATGAAGAAATATATAATGTAACAATTAAATCCTTCGCTGTAATTCCAAGTGCTGAATTTGATGTGACCGTTAGTTATTCGGGAAGCGATGTTGCACCTCAAGATATTGTAGTTGATATAGCTGCTGATCCTACAGTAATTGAAAAATATAATTCAAAAATTATTAAAGATGTAAGGGATGAAGCTATTGCTAATGGGGAAGATCCTGACGAGGCGGAAGAGGAAGCTTATGGAAAGTTATATGATCTAATGCCTTCTGCTTTGTATTCCTTATCGACAGATAAAGTAACAATCAAAAAAGGAGAAAAGAAAACAACCTTTAAAATATTAGTTAAACCAGATCAGTTTGATTTTGCCTATAGATATGGTTTGCCAATTACTATAAAGAGTACATCCTTTGGACAAATTAGTGGAAACTTCAATTCCATTATTTACGCAGTTGGTGCTAAAAATAAATATGATGGTAACTATGAAGTAACAGCAACAGCACCTTTTGTTGATATTACTAGCACAACATTTACCGGATGGTACCCTTTAGATGCAGATTTAAAAACCTTGGATGCCAACTCAGTTGTAATGGCTAGTAATACTTATTTAGGAGGAGCTGAAGGCCATCCTTTTAAAGCAGATGGTGGTAATTCTTATTATGGAAGCTTTTCCCCTGTTTTTATAATGGATAACGACGGCAATGTTATTCGCGTAGAAAACTATTTTGGCCAGCCAGCCGCAAATGGCAGATCGGCGAGATTAAATACGGAAGGGGTAAATAAATTTACAATCAATGATGATGGCTCTAAAACACTTGAAGTTAGTTATATCATGCAAGGGCCTGGTTTTGTAGACCGGACGTTCTTTTATGAGAAGTGGACCTTTAAAGGAGATAGGGAATAAGTTATAATCAAATTTAATATTAATAAAATGCCTCCTGAATAAGATCAAGAGGCATTTTTATTACCCATCCTCTACCCTTAAATTCCTAATTTTCTTCTGTATTTGCATAACAATTGGATTCTTTTCTTCGATATTACAAGAAATAAATTGGTATCATTTGATGCTTTGCTTTATTACTTAAAAAATAATTGCGTATTCTCATGATCTACACTTAAACCTACCTTTCTCCCCAAAACCAGCGCATGATTATCAGAAATATGTCCCGCAGGAAAGTCGAAACAAACCGGGAAGTTGTAATCCTTTACATGTTCTAAAATAATCTCCTCAATGCTGCTTCCAAATGGAATATCATTATCCTTCAGATCTGTAAAACCTCCAATAATCAAGCCTTTTAAATGGGCCAGTTTGCCTGCACGTTTTAGGTTCCACAGCATTCTGTCGATAGAATAATAATACTCGCCAATATCCTCAATAAATAAAATTTTATCGTGGAAATCCATTTCAGAAACAGAATTATTCATCATTATGAGCAAGGTTAAATTTCCACCAATTAATTCGGCTTCAGCTTCGCCAGCCCGGTTGTATAGATTGCTTTTATATTGATAGTATAATGGCTCGCCAAAAAGCGCTTTCCTTAACGACTCTAAGGAAGGTTTCGTTCCATCGGGAACGTTTAAAGGCATTTGTCCGTGTATGGTTTGAATGGGATAATTGGCAAAGATATGGCTGTGAAGCACCGTGATATCACTAAATCCAATAATCCATTTTGGCGTTTCTTTAAATATGCTGAAGTTCAAATCGTCAATAATTCTGATGGTGCCATATCCCCCCCGCGCAGCAACAATTGCTTTTATAGAACGATCATTCAAAAAACTTTGGAAATCGTTTCTTCTAAGCTCATCTGTTCCGGCATATTGATGATGAGAAGATGTCACGGTTTCTCCTAAAATAACCTCAAGCCCCCAGGATTCCAGAAGATTAATGGCGCTGTCAATTGGTCCCGGCAGTTTTTTTGCGGGACAAGTAATGGCAATTTTATCGCCTTTTTTTAGATATGGAGGAGCGATGTGCTTTACGATGAATGGCATTGGGCGTTATATTTGTTCAGCATTTATAAATATAAGATGATCGATTTGTAAAACGGCATAATAGATATGCCCTTGTTCATACATGTTTTGACGCTTTATCTGTACATTAAAATTCATCCTGCATATAAATTTGCCTTATCTTTGCAGCCTATATTTTAAATGAATGTCTGAACTCGATAAATATAAACGATTTACTGTTACTTCTGCATTGCCTTATGCTAACGGACCTTTACATATTGGCCATTTAGCTGGAGCATATATTCCTGCCGATATTTTTGTAAGGCACATGCGGCTTAAGCGTAAAGATATAGTTTATGTATGCGGCTCCGACGAACATGGTGCAGCAATAACAATCAAAGCTAAAAAAGAAGGTATAAGCCCAAAAGAGATAATTGATAAATACCATAGTCAGATTAAAAAAAGCTTTGAAGATTTTGGGATTGGATTTGATATTTATCATCGCACCTCTTCACAAATACATCACGATTTATCTCAGGAATTTTTTCTGAATTTATATAATAAAGGCGAGTTTATTGAAAAAGAATCTGAGCAATATTATGATGCCGAGTACGATCAGTTTCTGGCTGATCGGTACATTATAGGAACTTGCCCGAACTGTCATAATGAAGGCGCTTACGGTGATCAGTGTGAAAAATGCGGAACTTCCTTAAACCCGATGGATTTGATTAATCCCAAATCTACATTAAGTGGAAACACTCCGGTATTAAGACTTACAAAGCACTGGTATTTGCCATTAGATAAATATCAGCCATGGCTGGAAGAATGGTTAATTGAAGGCAAAAAGAATAAATGGAAACCTAATGTTTATGGTCAGTGCAGCTCATGGTTAAAAGCCGGATTGCAGCCACGTTCTATGACCCGCGATTTGGATTGGGGTATTGATGTCCCTCTTGCAGAAGCAACAGGCAAAAAATTATATGTCTGGCTGGATGCGCCTATCGGCTACATTTCTGCAACTAAACAATGGGCCGTAGATAACGGAAAAGATTGGGAAAAATATTGGAAGAAACAGGCTAACGAAGAAGACGAATCTTATCTGGTCCATTTTATCGGGAAAGATAATATCGTTTTTCATTGCATTACATTTCCTTCAATCCTTCATGCGCATGGCGAATATATTTTGCCTCAAAATGTTCCCGCAAATGAGTTTTTAAACCTTGAAGGGGATAAGCTTTCGACTTCCAGAAATCATGCGGTTTGGTTACATGAATATTTAGATGAATTTCCGGGTAAGCAAGATGAATTGCGGTATGTATTAACCTCTATCTTGCCAGAAACATCCGACAGCGAATTTACCTGGAAAGATTACCAGGCGCGTGTAAATAACGAGCTGGTTGCCATTTTAGGGAATTTTGTGAACCGGGTAATGATACTTATGCATAAGTACTATGAAGGAAAAGTTGATGGTGATACTCATTTACAAGATGCCGAGCTTAATACTCAAATAGCTGGTGTTTATGAAGAAGCAGAACAAAGTATAGAAAGCTATAAGTTCCGTCAGGCACTTTCGTCTATAATGGATTTAGCGCGTTCAGGTAACAAGTATTTAACCGAAAACGAACCATGGAAGACGTTTAAAACCGATCCGGAAGCTACGCGTATAGTGTTACAAAATAGCTTACATATTATTGCCCATTTAGGATCTTTACTGCAAGCCATACTTCCTGGAACGGCAAAGAAAATTTTCGGCATGTTAAATTTAGGAGATTCGTTTTTTTACGATCAGGAAATTGTTTTTGCACAGGGCCATCAATTAAATGCCGCCCAGCTCTTGTTTGAGAAAGTAGAAGATGAAGTGATAGAAAGGCAGTTAGAAAAGTTAAGTAAGAAAGCTGAAGATGTAGTGACAGCAGTGGAAACTACTCCGGCAAAAGAGAATATTAATTTTGATGCATTTGCTTCAATGGACATCCGCGTAGGGACAATACTTAAAGCGGAAAAAGTAGCGAAAACAAAGAAACTGCTAAAGCTTAAAATAGATACAGGAATTGATCAGCGTACAGTTGTTTCTGGCATAGCAGAATATTTCGAGCCTGAAAATATTATCGGAAAACAGGTTAGCATTTTGGTAAATCTGGAGCCAAGAGAGATTAAAGGAATTCTTTCCCAAGGGATGATTTTAATGGCTGAGAACAGTGATGGCAGATTGAGTTTTGTTTCTCCGGGCGAAACGTTGGTAAATGGTTCAGTTGTGCAATGATATTGTATTAATTTAATATTGTTAAATTGGTAAAAAACCGCACATTTGCACATCTTAATGGCCCTGTAGTTCAACGGATAGAATAGGCGTTTCCTAAACTCTAGATGTGGGTTCGATTCCCGCCGGGGCTACTTGAGGAAATACCATATACGGTATTTCCTTTTTTTATGACAATAAAAATCTGTGGGCCACAGTGTTGCAAACTGGCCAATTGGAGTTCGACTATTGCATGGATATGTATTTAGAGACTTCAATAAAAGGGTCTGAAAATCGAGCTATAGAGAAGTTTCAGGCTCATTTTACTATGTTCGACTTTTCCTTTGGGTTATGTGCATTTTCACGTTGTCAAACCTGCGATATATCTTTTGCAGTCAGGTAACGGCAATTAAAGATAGGATCTGCTTCTCTTTATCAAAATCGGCACAATAGTAATTTATATTAGCTAAGGACGTCAAATTGTAAAATAATACTAGTCTTATAGCATTCATAGACGGACCGCAATTTACGCTAATTGAAAGATTGTCTAAACTCTAAAGGAGAAACAGAAGTTCGGTTTTTAAACAAACGATGAAAAGATTGCGGATGCTCAAATCCCAAATGCCAGGCAATTTCAGATACGGATAGCGATGTCGTAGATAGTAGTTCCTTTGCTTTTTCAATCACCCTGTTCTGGATATGCTGCTGCGTAGTCTGTCCGGTTTGTACCCGAAGCATATCGCTCAGGTAATTGGGACTTAAATGAAGTTCTCCCGCAACGTACTGAACGGTGGGAATACCCCTTTCAAGCAGTTGTCCGTTCTTAAAATAATCGTCCAGCAGTGCTTCTAGCCTGGTCAACAAATCGGTATTGGCTTTCTTTCTCGTCAAAAACTGGCGGTTATAAAATCGGTCACAATATTTCAACAGTAAATCAATGTTGGATACCAGCAAATCCTGTGTAAACGCATCCATATTGGCATCTATCTCGCAGCTTACATTTTCGATGATGTCCATGACAGATTTTTCTTCTTTTTCCGAAAGATGCAGCGCTTCAGTGCTATTATAGGAAAAATACCCGTAATCCTTAATTTTTGAAGCCAACGGATAGCCTTGTAAAAAATCGGGATGAAATACCAGCACAGATCCTTTTACACCGTTCAGCAGTACATCTTCGAACTGCAGGACCTGATTCGGTGCGATGAAGTACATGATCCCGTCATCAAAATCATAATACTGCTGACCATATCTGCACTTGCCTCCCGCACAATCGTTTTTTAGGGCAACCACATAAAAATCAGTGGTTACAGCACTTAAAATGGTTTCCGGCATTAATCTTACATCATCAAAATTAAATACACTGATCAGTGGATTGGAAGGCCTCATTAAGCCCATTAACTGATGAAGTGCACTAATAGATGAAACTTTGGCCGGAACTTTCATTGCTGGTTATTCGTTTTATATATTATAAAAATACTACGTTTAATGCTATGATAAAAGCTGTTCGTTCTTAATCTGTTGTATCCCTGTTCGGTAAGGTGTCACTTGAAATTCCGGGAAGCGTTTTCGGAATTTGGTATCGTCGAAAACATTGTCATGTTCATATCTCGGCAGTAATTCCTGTAGTTCTTTTACGCTGCGGTTGAATATCGCCCCAATTTTAAAAATGAATTTCGGCACAACAGCATATTTTAACTTACGTCCATAAATCTCTGAAGCTAAAGTAATGAAGTCTTTATAAGTAGGCCGGTTTTCATCCACCGGCAAATGCCAGGTCTGCCCGAAAGCATCAGGCGTATTGCCTATCAAAGCGGTGGCCCGGCTTGCATCGGGTGTCCAGATCAGGCTTCTTTTTTTGGTATCACTTAAAGGTACTTTCAACTTTTTGCCCTTTTTGATGTTGTCAAAAATCAAGGTATTGGTAATGCTTTGCGTTTTTCCGGGACCATAAAACTCCGGGGCACGGCAAATCACAGCTTCCAGTTCACCTGATTGTATTTCCTTTAACACCATTTCAGCCATTTCTCTTCTTACATTCCCTTTTCGTCCCAATGGTGCGAAAGGCGTTTGTTCTGTAAGTACGCTGTCATCTTGCGGATACATATAGGTGTTATCAAAAAACACCAGTTTTGTCCCGTTGATTTTACAGGCTTCGATCACATTTCTCAAAATAAGCGGAAACTGCTGTTCCCATAGCTTGGAGCTTATGGGAAGACCTAAGGTGAAATAGGCTGTTTCACAGCCTTTCACGGCTTCTATTGCTTTCTCCCTGATGGATAGATCTGCAGAAAAAACCGTATCGGTTTCGTTTATCTTTTGTGCTTTCCTGCTTACAATCCTGATATCGGAAGTGAAATTGCGTTTCAGTTCTCTTGCCAGTTCTTCGCCTATCTGGCCGTTGGCTCCTAATATCGTTTGCATATTATTACTTAGCGTTTTGTTTTTCCAATTCCTGCATTAGCACTTTTGCCGTTTCTTTAGAGCTGAAAGGGTTTTGTCCGGTTATCAGATTGCCATCAACCACAACTTTGGAGGTCATCGGAATAAATGCCTTTTCGTAATTGGCTCCCCTTTCCATTAATGCAGCTTCCAGATTAAAAGGAACTTCTTTTTTTCTGCAGGCAAGGCTTTCCTCAAACCAGTTAAACCCTGTAATTCTTTTGTTTTTTATAAGGTATTCGCCGTCAGATAATTTCACGTTGAGCAGGCCACCCACTCCGTGGCAGATAGCGGCAACCATTTTTCCGCTTTCATACTGGTTCCGGATAATAGATTGCATTGCCGTATCATTGGGGAAATCGTACATCGTTCCGTGTCCGCCGGCCAAATACACTACATCAAACTTCTCATTCGAAACGCCGGTTAAACTTTTACTGTTATCAAGTAATTCCCTGAAAGAAGTATCTTTCCAGTAACTCCTGGAAATTTTGTCAAGCGTGAAGAATTTCAGGCTTTCAGGATCTATTGGCACAGTTCCGCCTTTCGGACTTGCAATGGTTACTTCATAGCCCTTTTCTTTTGCTTTGTGATAGATATGTGTCAGTTCGCTCAGCCATAAGCCGGTTTCTTTGCCACTCGTATAGGCATTAATATTGTTTACAATGATTAGTATTTTCAGAATATTCACAAGCTATTTTTATATAGTAAAGTTCAGAACTTCCTGCGAATTGGGAGTATCCCAATCAGGGGAAGTTGTAACATTATCTCTGGCCTGAGTAACTACAGATATCGTCGTGCTCCTAGTAGGATTGGCAGCACTAATTCCCTTCCTGTTTTATATTGCTTTATTTCAATGGTGCTTTTTGCCCAGCACAGGTTTTCGAACTTTAGTCTGGAGATATCTGAAGCTCTCAAACCCAAACGTGCAGCCAATAGTATCAATGCATAGTTCCGTTTCCCCATTGCGCTACTTCTTTCTACTGAGCTAATTAGACGTGCAATATCATCCGCAGTATAGGTTGATGGAATTTTGGGCTGGTTAATCTTTCTGTACCTAGGAATCTTAATCGAATAGTCAATTGATAACCACTTTTGCTCGTATAAATATTTCGTAAACCCACGCAGTGTGGATATAGCAATCCCAACCAATGTTCCATTGCAGTCTAATTGCCCGATAAACTTTAATAGAACAGTAAGATCAACATCATCTATTACTAGAATTTCATTACGATTGCAATAATTAACAAACGTTGACAGGTTTCGTTTATAACAGTTCAATCGAATAGCTGAAAGTCGTAACTCAATACGCTTATATTCCAAAAAATCATTGACTAAATCTCCAAGTGGGCCTGAAAAGGTAATGGGCACTTTAACAGAACGAGCAGGAAGGGATATTTGGGCACTTTCACTGAACTCACTCAGCATCATAATATGATTAAAATGGGTCCTCTCTTTGGCTGAAAGTTCTTTGTGCGAGCGATCTTGAAATTCATGCAGTAAAATCTTCTCCACTGCATCAGAATCGAAATACTCTATTCCGTTGATTACCATGATCTCTCGTAATCGTCTACAGTTTCTTTTAAAAAGTTCAACAGATTTTTCAGCATAAAACAGCTGATGGAGAAGGTAATCAGAAGCACCGTAGATTAGGCTGTTGAACACCTTAATGTGTTTTTCCATATTGCAATTAGTTTTAATGAATAATTGCAATACTATTCAGAATATGATGCAAAGCGATAAAGAAGTACGATTCTAGAAATCTACTAATTCAAGAAAGGGTTAAATCTTTTGAGAAACGACAGGTTCTGTTTGCGAGGCACTTCACAAAGGCAACTTGTTTATGTATATTAGAATAAATCTCCACTAAAATGAAAGGGTTCTTTACCGCCTCTACCTTCTGTATACTGCTATATTCATGTACCAATGCACCTTCGTCTCGCCCACAAGATCCAACCAGTTTTCCTTATAAGCAGGAAGAGGTATCAATAAGCAACACTAAATCAAAGGTTCAACTAGCTGGGACTTTAACTATTCCATCTAATAACAAAGTTTCAAAGATTGTTATTCTGATTACAGGGTCCGGTCCTCAAAACCGAAACGAAGAAGCGCTAAATCATCGTCCGTTCTTGGTGTGGAGCGATTGGTTAACCCGGCATGGTATTGCGGTATTAAGGTATGATGATCGGGGTGTAGGGAAATCAACCGGAAACTTCTTAACTGCTACCACCTTCGATTTTGCAGATGACGTAGAAGCTGCTGTATCTTTTATCCGCTCGAGACCCGACTTAAATCAATTATCAATCGGATTGATGGGCCAAAGTGAGGGGGGATTAATCGCACCTATGGTGGCAAGCCGTAATAATGATGTTAAGTTTATTGTATTATTGGCTGGTGATGGTATCCCCATATATCAGGTTGGTCTGCAACAATCAGCAGACATGCGTCGGGCTGCAGGTGTGTCAGAGGCAATTATTGCCCAAACCCTTGCCCTGGACAAAAAATTCTATGATCTCACCCTTCAGGACTCAAGCTTATCCATTGGACAATTAAAAAATGATATCGATAGTTTATTACAGCAGGAAATGCTTAGTCAGCATTGGGATAAGTCAAAGTTAAAGGCTTTGAAACAACGATACGATTACCTTGCCACGCCTTGGCAAAGAACTTTTTTGAAACTAAAACCAGCAGATTATTTGGTTGAAGTAAAATGCCCGGTATTGGCGCTTAATGGGACAAAAGATCTTGTGATTAATTGCAAGGCGAACCTCGCCGGTATTGCTAAAGCTTTAGATCAGGGTGGCAATAAACAATACAAAATTGTTCCATTAGTTGGCTTAAACCACTTCTTTCAAAAAGCAAAAACAGGTAGTATGACCGAGGTTGCCCAAATTTCAGAAACCGTTAATCCTATAGCGTTGACAACCGTGTCCACCTGGATAAATACCTTGTCACTTTAATTGGTCAGTCTTCCAGCTACATCTTTCAAGATTTTTAACAGTATAGAGGTCGACAGTCGAAAAAATATTAGGTAATAAAGAAGCAGGATCGTTGAAAGAAAATCTTATCACTTGGTTAAAGAATTTCTAATATATTTATGTAAAGTGATATGCCCCTTTTCAATGTCAGTGAGTAATTTAGCTTTGATTTTGACATGTTACTTTACATAAAAATATACTTTGCATAATGGGATTTATGTAAAGCTTTGCATAAAGCTAATAACTGGCTGTATACTTGCTTTTGAACGTGAAATTGAAAATGCCGCCCAATCTTACCGGTTTGTGCAAGAACAGAAAACAGGACTGCTGCCACCGTCTGCATTCAGGGAGATTGCTGACCAGCAGTTGCCTGGAAAAACGACGCACAGCATCGGTTATGAACCAGGGAAAGCCGCAACAGCAGTGTACTACGATGATCTGCCTGAAGGATATTACTATATTGTATTTCTAGATCAATATAGCGGGAAGGTACTTAAGGTAAAGAATATGTCGCGCGATTTCTTCCGGGTCGTGATTATGGGTCATTATTATCTATGGCTTCCGTCTCAAATAGGCCAGCCTATTGTTGCCTTTGCTACCTTAATCTTTGTGATATTGATGATTTCGGGGCTTATTTATGGTGGCAACGGCATAAAGCTGCATTGAAACAGCATTTCACTGTCAAACGGAATGCCCGATGGCGAAGGGTAAACTATAATATACACAATGTATTTGGATTTTACATGACATGGATTGCCTTATTCCTTGCGCTCACAGGATTAGTGCTGGGTTTCCAATGGTTTGCCAAATCTGTCTACTGGGTGGCATCGGGAGGAAAGCAGGCAATTGAATACAAGGAATTTTTCTGATACTACCCTACTTTCCAATGCTGCTGCGACAATGCCCGTAATCGATAAGTTGTGGTGGTACAAAACCCGCAAAGAAAATCCTGGTTTCACCAGAACTATAGAGATTCATGTTCCTGAAGACGAAAAATCTGAAATTGAAGCCGCTGTTAATCCAGACACAGAAACATACTGGCAAACGGATTACCGGTATTATGATCAATATACACTAAAGGAAATCGAAGTGGACCATATGTATGGGAAATTATCCAATACTTCCATGGCCGACAAAATTATGCGAATGAATTATGATATTCATATAGGGCCATCGGAGGACGGCCAGGGAAAACCATTGCCTTTTTCTGTCTCATTGCTTCAAGTATGCCGATAACCGGCTTTTTAATATGGCTTGGCAGAAAGAAAAAACGGAAAAGACTGGCGAGGATTTAATTCTGATTAACGGAGTTATCATTTTTCCTTACTCAATCCTTCCAAATACTCAATTACCTTTTTATTTCCATAATCTCCGGCTCCCTTTTCATTAAAAACCATTTCGCCCTTTTTGTTGATCATTATCGTGGTGGGCAAAGAGCCGCTAAATATATTCTGGGGCAAAGAACTTGCCGGAGTGTAAACCGGCAAACTGAAACTCTTTTTATCCATAAACGCTTGCGCCTTTTTATAGTCGTTATCCATATCTGCCATAATAAAAACAACGTTTTTATTATTCTTAAAGGTTTGATATAGTCTTTCGATAGAAGGCATTTCTGCGATGCAAGGCGGGCACCAGGTAGCCCAGAAATTAATAAAAACGACTTTTCCTTTAAGATCTGACAGACTTGTAATATTTTCAGAACCATCTTTAAATAATATTTGTGAGGATATATTATTCAGGTTTTCCGGTGCGCCTGATTCTTTTATATCAAGCTGGAAAAGCCCCACACTCATTAACCGCTGTATCAACCAGCCTTTGGCATTCGGATTAAATACCATTAAAAGCGTGAAACACACCAGCGCTACGGTACTTAAGTTTGAAAATGAGAATATTTTAGACTTCATATTATTTAAAATCCTTAATAGCGGTGCTAAGATCGTAAACTGCAAGGTTAGGAAAATGATCTTCAACTATACTGCTTCCGGCAGCGCTTCTGTAACCTCCTGCACAATGTACAACAATGGGTTTATCTGCAGGTATTTCAGCAATACGTTCGCGAAGTTCTGGTAAGGGAATAGTTAATGCACTGTCGAAAATGACTTTTTCTTTTACTTCTGCAACGTTGCGAATATCAATAATGGTATACTCAGAGGAGTGCTTTTTAAAGGCTTCTAAATCCAGGCTGGCAGATTTAATGTTTCCGGTTCTTAAAACAAAAGCCTCTTTAATAAAACCTTCGTAACCAATTTTAGCGATTCTTTTTATCAGAGCGTTTAATATATTGATATCTTTAGCCGCCAGATAAAAGGGCTCTTCCGGCGATATAATGCTGCCTAACCAGGTTTCAAACTTTCCATCAGCCATAATATTAATAGAGTTTGGTAAATGACTGGCTTTAAATTCTGCGGAAGCACGTGTATCTATTACAATTATTGAAGCATTCAATCTGGTAAAACTATCTTTCACAGGCTCTCCTGTCTTTACTTTTCCGATAGCCTCCGATAGAGGTTCTGCACCCTTTTTATTTATCCCGACATCGAAAGGAAAATACTTAGGAACAAATGGCTGATCTTCGTTCAGCGCTTTCACAAAAGCGTCTTCCGACATTTCCTGTAAGGACCAATTGCTTAACTTTTCGGTTCTAATGGTACTGCTATTGGCCTCGCTCAGGGATTTCCCGCAGAGCGTACCTGCGCCGTGAGCCGGATAAACAATTACATCGTCGTCTAAAGCCATTAATTTATTTCTTAAGGAATAGAACATCTGTCTGGCTAATTCATCTCTTTTTGCCGTTATGTTCCCGGCATTTTCACGTAGATCCGGGCGTCCGCAATCGCCGATAAAAAGGGTATCACCGGTAAATACGGCTTTGTCTTCGCCTTCGTGTTCTAACACAACACTAATACTGTCTGGTGAATGGCCTGGCGTATTTATAGCCCTGAGTTTTATGTTCCCAAACGCTAAAGTATCTCCATCGTCAAAAGATGTATGAGGATAATCAGCTGCTAAAAATTTGGAGCAGTAAATTGTAGCCCCTGTTGTTTTATAAATTTCGAGGTGACTGCTTATAAAGTCTGCATGAGGGTGTGTTTCAATTACCCCGATAATTTTTGCCTGGTGTAGTTTTGCAAACTCTATATAAGGTGTTATGTCTCTTGAAGGGTCAATCAGTACGATTTCGTTTTTACATTCGCTTAAAACACTGTATGAATATTGTGATAATTCCTGATCTTCAAATTGCTTAATCTTCATTTTAATGCGCTTTTATAAATGCAAAGGTCAATTAGTAACAGGGTGAGTGATATAAGTTACCCAAGAATTTAATGCGGAAGTTTTTCGCGAATGAGCCCGTAAACCCAGGTTCCGAAAATTGCGCTTAGCAGAGTAATAATAACTACCAGAAATCCACTACCAATTTGAGCAAAAAGTGGTCCGGGACAAGCGCCGGTTATTGCCCAGCCCAATCCGAAAACCAGGCCGCCATAAATATTGCCGCGATGGAATTTTTTTTCAGGGATATAAACGGTTTCTCCATCAAGTGTTTTTATATTAAATTTTTTAATAATCAGAACAGAAATCATCCCAACAATAATGGCACTGCCAATAATTCCATACATGTGAAAAGATTGCAGATGAAACATTTCCTGTATTCTGAACCAGGAAATAACTTCTGCCTTTACCAGTACAATACCAAATAATAGTCCTAAAAATAAATATTTCAAATTGCGCATCAGGGTAAGTTTTAAAGTTGTAAAATGTACGGCAGAATAAACCATGTCATAACAAAGCCGCCAATCATAAAACAACAGGTTGCAATAAAGGAAGGCCATTGTAAAGCAGATATTCCCATAATAGAGTGGCCGGAAGTGCAGCCATCAGCGTAACGGGTACCGAAACCAACCAAAAAGCCGCCTGCAACGGTAAAAATAAAGCCACGTAATGTAAACAGCTCCTTAAAGCTGAAGATATCTTCGGGGAGTAATCCGGAAAAATCTTTAACGCCCTGTTGCTTTAAAAGCTCTGCAGTATCCGGATTAATATTTACAGGACCGGGAATAGATAAAAATTGCTTAGTGATAAAACCGCCCAGTAATATTCCGGCTATGAAGAATAAATTCCAGCTTTCTTTCTTCCAGTCGTAATTAAAGAATGAAATCTTTGCCGGAATACATGCTGCACAAATATGCTTCAATGATGAAGAAATACCGAGTGCTTTATTGCCGGTTAGCAGCAGTGCCGGCACGGCCAAGCCAATTAAAGGTCCTGCTATATACCAGGGCCAGGGTTGTTTTAAAATGTCAGGTATCATAATAAAATTAACGAGGTTACACAATTTCGGAAATTAAAATAAGTATTCCAATTGTTAGCACCAGCCATCCAAATACTGGTTTAAGTTTTGTATCGTCAATAGATTTGGATAAGATGCCGCCAGCTACAATTCCCGCGACAGCAAATACAGAAAATAAGGCAAGGAAGGAATAGTTTATAGGAGTTCTTTGCAGAATATCTCCTGTAACTCCCAGTAAGGAACTCATAGTCATAATTGCAAGAGATGTGCCCACAGCTTTCTTCATGCTCATCTTTGCAAATAAAACCAGGGATGGAATAATCAAAAAACCACCACCTACCCCTACAAATCCGGTTATTACCCCTGTTATTATACCTTGAATAATTAATTGTGAATAATTTATATCATCGTTTGTCAATTTTACGGGTTGATGCTTTTCTCTAATCATAGAGATAGCAACCAGTATCATTAAAATTGCGAAAACCAGCAGAATAAGCACAGGCTTTGTTAATTCCCACGAACCTGTATTTATAATATGAAGTGGTATGGAAGGCATAATAAACCAACGCATAAGAAATACTGCAAGCAATGAAGGCAAGCCAAATAATAAAGTAATCTTTAAGTTTATATTTTGATTTTTGTAATAGGTAATTGAACCTGCAGCGCTTGTAATTCCCACAACAAAAAGAGAATAAGTAGTAGCGGCTATTGGTTCAATTTTAAAACAGTAAATAAGAATCGGTACGGTTAAGATTGATCCCCCTCCACCAATTAAGCCAAGTGATAACCCGACTAAAATTGCTAATAAGTATCCAGTTATCTCCATTATTATTTGTTATAATACAAAAGTAATTTGTAGAGATAAAGCCTTTAGTGACTTGTGTTACAAATTAGTCAGGAAGCTAATAATTAAACTCAAGCACTATGGAGATTTGACAAAAGACTTTGAATGATTATTCCAGAACCGTGTATCCGATAGGTTTGAATGAATAGTTATTAGACATTTCTGCCGAACAGGCCGTCAATCCAACGATCAAATCCATCTTTGCTTCCAAAATAATATAATCGCCGGCTTTACTTTTCGGAGGAAGAACATCAACTTTACCTGTGTTTCCATCTACGCTTACGTGCATAAAAATATTAAAGCTAATTGGAATATCATCAGGCTTTATGCCGTATTTTTCCAATGCATTTGCCAGGTTTCCAAAACAGCCGCAATGCGGATGTTCATGTCCGTAAATTATTCTGAAAGTGTCTGCGCTGCAGGGCGTAAGTAAAAAGTCATGCCTTCCAACAGTATCCTCTACAATCTCAAACATAATATTGCTTCGGTTAGAATAAAAAGGATGCCCGGTTGTTAAAAAGATGGTTTCGGCATAATCTATGGTTCGTCCCGATGAAAGATATTCCTGTTTATCATGTAAATTATAACAAAGAAAATCAGACACCTGTTCGCCTTTTAAGTCTATTACTTTAAGCCGTTGCCCTTTTTTTAATAAAAAAGAAGTGCCGCTACGCGGCGGAATTATGGTTATATTTTCCATGTTTTATATGTAAAGGACATTTCCATGTTTCATCATATTTGCGGCCGCTGTATTGATAAACTTCCGAAGCTGTGCCATAGTTTTCAAGCATCGGGTTAATAGTTCCCGAATACGCCATATCCCGTTTTCTCACCGCCTCCTGCATCTTGTCAAATTTATGCATTGCCCGTAACTGTTCAAATTGGGCATGGGCGTTAAAGGTTAAAGTAGGATAGTTAAACTGACGAGTAAGCCTGCCGCTTTGAGGATGCAAACCGATAATAAAAAATGCCTCTTCTTTTAAACTGAAACTGAAGTTTGGCGAATGTGGATCGTGGTCCACACGGTTATCATAGGGATAATTTTTTGCATCGAGGTTTGAGATAGCTTGCAGGCGCATCCATAGAAAGTTATCAAACATCTCTTCGTTAACCTCTTGCGGACCTTTAAATATTATAGTTGCGCTATGATAAAGGTCTTTCGAGCTGCGGTAGTTATCCACAAAATTGTAAAGGAAATCTAATATTGCCATATCATCTTTTGGGCAAGCCATGTGATCTGCAACCTTACATTTTATTTGCTGTCTTGCTAAAGCTGCTTTAGCTGCTATACAGGGAAAATTATCATTTTTTATAAAACTAAGATATTCATCAATAATAATGCTGTTTTCCGGGTTCGTGCTTAACATAGGTTTTTGTCTGTACAAACTTATATCAACATCAAAGCCAAACTTTCCTTCTCACTTATCAGCGCGGAACATAGGGAAGTCTTTATCGAGCTTTTTGAGTGCGGCAAAATGCTTCCTGCATTCCATCATTTCTTTCCAGCCACGTTTAAAACTATAATATGGAGCACCGTTTTTATGATTGTATCTTGAGATTTTAAATAGGATGTTCCAATGTTTTGCTAGTATCATACAGGCCCTTACCAAAGTGTTTCCGTTTCCATAAACATGATGCGGCTCGGCACCACAACCGTTATATTCTAAAATCGAAAATTCCTGACCTTTCTTAAGAGCTTCGATAGAAGCACATTTAATATCATAGCGGCCAAAAAACAAGGTTTTTGAATAGATGCTCAGGTCATTAAAAACGTTTAAAAGGCGTTCATCCTTCTCGTGCTCCAGGCTTATTAGTTTTCCACCGCGACTCAGGTTTAAGGCATTACTCAAGGCATAAACATCATCTTTTTTTAGGATGATGTTTAGGTTTTCTCTATGCTTGGATTCCATTTCTTTCAAACGAAATGGTACGTTGATGCAATGCCTCATTAACTCAAGTAAAGTGGATTTCCCATCGCCGGTAACAGTAAGGTTTTCCTTTTTAACAAATCCGGTTATAATGCCTTTTTGTTCGCCTGGAAAACGATAATAAAAAACACTCACTTCTAGTGGATATGTGATTAAATCCTGTACTAAATAATCTACACACATAGAAGTATGATAGTGTTGAAGCTGTGCAGCAGAATAAATTATTCTAAACATATAGCCCATTCTTCCCACATTTGGTTTTGCCACAAAGGGATAATTAAAATCCGTTTCTATTCGTTTCTGGATGTTCGGGAAGTCTTCTTCAGGCGAAATGAAAATACTTTTTGGATAGCTGCCAGTTGGAAGATGTTTATAAATTGCTTGTTTAGTTTCACCTTCAAAGCCCCCAAATGCCAAAGTTGGATTTGAGGAGGTAAAAAACCACCATGAACCGGATCGAATGCAATGCCTTAACCACAATGGTACAAGTGGAATATATTTTATGCGCCAATCCCATGTCTCCCAATGGGTGAATTGATAGTAGTAATTTTTTAAATGACGCATTAAAGGCTAATATAATCGTTTTTTACATCCATTCTAAAGGATTTTATCTGTGGTAATTGTACATTTGCTTAATTTATATATCGATTAATATATTTGTCCGTTTAAGATTCTCTTATATTTCGATAATCAACCTGTCACGTGTTTAAACAATTAACCATTATGTTTAAAAATTTGTTATTCGTAGGAGTCTTGTCTCTGATGTCTTTTTCCTTAATTAAAGAAGAGCCTTTAAAAGTTTATTTGATTGGCGATTCTACGATGTCTATTAAAAGTGTGGGAACCTATCCGGAAACCGGCTGGGGAATGCCTTTTGTTAATTTTTTCGATTCTACTGTGGTTGTTGATAACCGGGCGCAAAATGGAAGAAGTACCAGAACATTTATAGATGAAAACAGATGGTCGCCGGTAGTTGAAGCATTAAAACCCGGCGATTATGTATTTATTCAGTTTGGCCATAATGATGAAATTCCAACAAAAAAGAGTGCTACCACCGAGCAGCAGTTTAAAAACTACCTGATTAAATATGTTACAGATACGCGTTCAAAGCAAGCTAAGCCTGTATTGCTTACATCTGTAGCCCGCAGAAATTTTGATGAAAAAGGCAAAATTGTTGGTACGCATGATGTATATGCTCAAATTGTGAGAAACGTAGCAAAAGAAACCAATACGCCTTTAATTGATATGGATGTAAAGAGCCAGAAATTATTACAGGAATTTGGGCCGGATAAATCTGCTTTATTGTTTAATCATCTTTTGCCGGGCGAAAACCCTAACTACCCAACAGGAAAAATCGATGATACTCATTTTAATGAACTTGGAGCAAGACTGATGGCACAATTGGTTTTAGCAGAAATAAAATCATTGAAGTTGGATCTCAGCAACCGGATTGTTAAAAAATAGGTTAATTAAGGAATATTTCAATTCTTTAAATCTAACCTATGTTTAAATAAAAACCCAGTCAGAAGCTTCTGACCGGGTTTTTTATGTAGTCTCAGTTCATCAGGCATTAAAAGCCTTCTAAACTCCAGTTAACTGCCCATTTACGACCCTTTTCTAAAGCTATAATTCCTTCTTTCTCTTCAATTTTTTGATTGTGATTCTCCGAATCAGGAATTCCGCACCAAGGCTCAATACAAACAAACGGAGCATCTTTCGCTGCCCATATTCCCATATATGGGAGGCCTGCAAAGTTATAAGTCAGCCCATGACTGCTTTTATCGCTTTTTATAGCAATTGAAGTTGATTTTAAATCTTTAAAGATGATGGCATCTTCATAAAATAACTCTTCTTTTAACGGAAGTTTTTGTTGGCTTTGAAGATAAGGAACCGTTCCGTTTATAATATTTCCGTCCAGGGTATGTCTCAATGAATTTTCTTCATTTTCAAATTCCAAAAAATAATCTGCATAAACTGTTCCTTTGGTTAATGGAACGTTAAATGCCGGATGTGCACCAATGGAGAAATACATGGTTTCGTCCGAAGTGTTTTCTACTTCATATTTTACTGTAATTCTATTTTCATCGAGTGTATAGCTAACTCTTAAAAGGAAATGAAATGGATAACTTTTCAACGTTTCATCAGAACTTTTCAGAATAAACGATACGCTTTGAGGAGATTGGTTTTCAAGTTCAAATTCCATATCGCGGGCAAACCCATGTTTTGCGAGTATATAATTTTTGCCTTTATAGCTAAATGTATCGTCTATTAATCCTCCAACTATTGGAAATAATAATGGCGAATGCCTTGGCCAAAATGTTACATCACCGTTCCAGATATACTCAAGACCCAAATCTTTACGATAGAAGCTTTGAAGCTCCGCACCTACAGGATGAAGAGAAACTTTTATTTTTGAATTTTCTAATACTACCATGATTATTAATTATGAATGAAAACTACATAGAGCTATTTTCGTTCCCAAGATATAAAAAGGATTTTATCATTAAAGATGATCATGAACAAATTACTGATTGCAGTTTTTACTTGTACGGTTTTACTTTACGCCTGCGCCGTAAAAGGGCCTTATGCACCAACAAATAAAGTTTATAAAAAGCAGGCTAAAGAATTGACACGCCCTTTGCAGGAATTACCGGCATTATCGGCCAGTAATTCAGCTTTATATCAAGCGGCTACTACCAATTTTAATCTGCGTAAGCCAAATTATGTAATTATTCATCATACTGCACAAAATTCCTGCGAAAAGACGCTTCAAACGTTTATTCTTCCCAGAACAGAAGTAAGTGCGCATTATATTATTTGTAAAGATGGCACAGTGCACCACATGCTGAACGATTATTTTAGGGCATGGCATGCAGGCGTTGCAAAATGGGGTAATACTACCGACATTAATTCGGTTTCTTTAGGAATTGAGTTAGATAATAACGGCACGGAAGAATTTGCCGAAAGTCAGATTACCAGCTTAATAACTTTACTCAATATACTGAAGAAAACTTATAACATCCCTACTCCTAATTTTATCGGGCATTCTGATATAGCCACATCGAGAAAGCAAGATCCCAGCGCCAGGTTTCCATGGAAAAGATTAGCCGATAATGGATTGGGAAATTGGTATGACGCTGTATTAGATACCGTTCCTGCAGGATTTAATCATTTGCAGGCATTAAGAATAATTGGTTACGATGTAAAAGATTCTACCGCAGCTAAAATAGCTTTCAAGAGACATTTTATTCAATCAGATCTTTCTCCTGCACTTACTGGTTTCGATAAGCAGGTTATTAATAATCTATTTCGCAAATATTGATATATAGATTTTATCTATATTGCTATTGATAATAAGAATCAACTAATAGTGTAAATCGGTTGTCTTCAAGCTTTGATGTAAGTACCTTTGCAGCACATTAAAAAAAACAGATAATATGATAACTATTGGTCAGAAATTCCCTTCATTTGAGAAAACAGCTTGCGTTAGTATAGAAAAAGGTAAAGAATTCGAAACATTAACATCAGGATATTTAAGTAATGATGATAACGTTTGGACTGTAATGTTCTGGTGGCCAAAAGATTTCACTTTTGTGTGTCCAACAGAAATCGCAGAATTTAATAAAGCATTTGGCGAGTTTCGCGATAGAGATGCACGTTTAATCGGTGCTTCAACAGATTCAGAATTTGTTCATGCCGCATGGAGAAGAGATCATGATGATTTACGTGACCTTAAATTTCCTATGTTAGCAGATACTTCTAAATCTCTAGCAGAAGATTTAGGAATCCTTGAACCAGTTGAAAAAGTTGCTTACCGTGCTACATTTATTGTAGATCCTACAGGTGTTGTACGTTGGGTTTGTGTAAATGATTTAAGCGTTGGCCGTAACGTTAAAGAAGTATTGCGTGTACTTGATGGTTTACAAACTGACGAACTTTGTCCTTGTAACTGGGAAAAAGGTCAGGAAACTCTACAAGCCTAATCGCTAAATAATCTATTGAGATCCCCGTATTCCGGGGATTTTTTTTAATACTAAATTTTGAAGATATGAGTGAAACAACAGAAATTATAAAGGAATTATTAGAAAGTATTAATGTAGCCGGAGATTATCGTACGGTAAGTTTAGAACTGCTTGAAAAAGGAGAATCGCGGTATGTCAGAGACTTAAAAGTTAACTTTAACAGTACCTTAACTTCAGAACATTTGTCGGCCAAAGAAATCGGCCTGATTGGTGTAAGCGTATCAATAAATAACGGTAATAAAATTCTTACAGACTTTTACACAAGTTTTTCTGAAAGTAATGGTGCAACAGCAGAAGATATTGCAGAAGCGGTAGCTTGTGCCTCTTTATTAGCGTCAAATAATGTTTTTTACCGCTTTAGACACTTTACACAGAAGGAAAAATATACCCAGATTCCTGCCCGCATACGCATGCAGATTATGATGAAGCCTGTTACCGGAAAAGAGTTTTTCGAATTATTAAGCCTTGCAATTTCTGCCGTAAACGGCTGTGAAATGTGCGTTAATGCTCATGAAGACTCATTAATAAAATTAGGAACAACAGAAGAACGTATATTTGATGCGGTTAGAATTGCTTCATTAATTACAGCAACCGGCAAAGTTATTTTTTAGTATTTAAAGATTTTTCTTACCTTAGAGCCAAGGTTAACCGTTTTAAAGCATAATATTCCCAAATTTTAATTTCAGGCGCTTTGCATGTAATTTGGCTTTAAAAAACGGATTTTTTTAATTGTTTTTTAGGGATGCCGTCGTATAAATATTTTTTATACGACGGTTTTTTGTTTAGTGTGCATCAACCGGTAGCTGAACTTTTTTATTGAATTTCTGCAAAAATATCAACGGTATAGAGCACAGCATAATAATCCCTGCCGCCCAATATGCATCAGAATATGTCAGAAGCATTGTTTGTTTTCTTATGGTTCCTTCAATAGCCTGCATAGAAACATGTTGCGCATCTAATAACGTGTACCCTTTTGCTACAAAACTTTTAACCATCATGTTAAAGCGTTCTATAAAGGCCGGGTTTGTAGCTTGTGTATTTTCTACCAGTATACTTCTGTGGTAACCCTGCCGGATATGGATTAATGTTGTTAAAGCTGCTATCCCAAACGAGCCGCCTAATTGCCGCATCATATTATTTAAACCGGTTCCCTGTCCCATTTCAGAGCCTTTTAAATCCTGAATAGCAAGAGTAGTTAAAGGAACAAATAACAAGGCCATACCCGCCCCTCGTATAATTAAAGGCCAGAAGAAATCTGTAGTGCCTGATAAAAGCGTAGATTGGCTAAGCATGTGCGAAAAAACAAAGAATAGGATCATTCCTGTTGCGGCCATTAATTGTGCCGGCACACCTTTCTGAAGCATTTTACCGATCCAAGGCATCATAAAAATAGTGATTAATCCGCCAGGAAAGAGCAATTCGCCAGTTTGTTGGGCAGAAAACCCTAATAGGTTTTGACAAAATATAGGGAATACAAACATCGAACCATATAAACCAAAGCCCAGTACAAAAGAAGTTATCATCCCGATAGAAAAACTTCTATGGCGCATAATTTTAAAATTAACTACCGGATGGTCGGTGCTGAATTCTCTCCAGATAAATAATAAAAATCCCAGGAATGCTGTAGCCGCTAAAAACGATATATAGGGTGTATTAAACCAATCCTCTCCTTCTCCTTTTTCTAAAACGGTTTGAAGGCTGCCTACAGTTATTGCCAGGAGCAGGATTCCCCACCAGTCTATTGGCGTGCCCTTACTCTCTTTAGGTGTGGCTTTTACAAAGGTATAAGTAAAATAGGCAGCTAAAATTCCTACAGGAATGTTTACGTAAAATATCCACGGCCACGATTGATGGTCGGTGATATAACCGCCTATTGTCGGTCCTACGGTTGGTCCGACAACTGCTCCTAAACCAAATAAAGCGGTCGCGGTTCCCACCTGATCCCGGGGCCAGGTTTCTAGTAAAATGGCCTGGGCCGTCGATAATAACCCGCCACCGGCTAGTCCCTGTAATACTCTAAACCAGATTAGTTCGTCTAAGCTTGTAGCATTACCGCATAAAAATGATGCAACGGTAAAGAGAATAATTGAAAAAAGAAAATAGTTTTTTCTTCCAAAACGGCTCCCCAGCCAGCCCGACATAGGCAAAATAATAACATTGGCTACTGCATAACCTGTTGTTACCCATGCAATATCTTCAAGTGTTGCACCTAAGTTTCCCATAATCTGGGGCATAGAAACGTTTACTATGGTGGTATCTATCAGTTCTAATAATGAAGCGGTAATCACAGTAATAGTGATTATCCACTTTTTTAAACCTACTTCGGCCATTTATTATTTTGTTAAAACAGATACTTTTACACTCATTCCAGGCCTTAATTTTGCCATCAGAGCGTTATCTGCATTGATTTTAATTTTTACCGGAACGCGCTGAACTACTTTTACGAAATTTCCCGTAGCATTATCCGGAGGTAAAAGAGAAAATTTCGCACCCGTTGCAGGAGAAAAATTATAAACTTTTCCTTCAACCTTTTGATCCGGGAAAGCATCAATTTTTATATCTACTTTTTCGCCTTCGCGTAAATGCTCCAGTTGCGTTTCTTTGAAATTTGCGGTTATAAATAAGCTATTATCATTTACGATGTTAAATAACGTTTGTCCCGCTTGTACTAACTGACCTTTCTGAACATTCTTTCTAGATACTGTTCCGGAAACAGGTGCATTAACTAACGTATAGGATAATTGGAGTTTTGCAAAATCTACTTCCGCTGTTCTTTGATCAACGCCGGTATTGCTTACCAGTAATTGAGATTTAGTAGTGCCAACTTGTTCTAAGGATGCTTTGTATTGATCCTGAGCGGCTTCAAATGCGGCCTTTGCTGCATCACGTTCGGCCTTTACCTGGTCGAATTGCTGCTGCGTAATAGCGCCTTCTTTTATAAGATTAGAGTACCTGGTAAAATCCTGATTGGCCGTCCATAACCGTACCCGCGCCGATTCTATATTAGATTTTGCAGTGGTAGAGTTTGCCGAGGTCGCGCTTATTTGCGATTTTGAGACTCCGATTGTGGCCGAAGCTCCGTTTTTTGCGGCACTAGCCTGTTCAAGCTTTATTCTAAAATCGCGATCATCTAATTTTACCAGCTTCTGTCCCTCAGTAACATGTTGGTTTTCCTCAAAAAAGATGGAATCAACATATCCGCCAACGCGTGCAACAACCGGGCTAATATCCGCATCAATTTGGGCGTCATCAGTATCTTCATGGCTCTGAGAATATAAATATGTCCTGATTCCGAACGTTGCTCCAATAATTAATACAATAAATAATATTATTGGAATAAGTAATTTAGATTTCTTTTCTTCTTTTTTCATTATTATAAGTTGTGTTGAGTAAGAGTTCCGGTGGTTTTAAGTAAATTATAATAGGCAAGTCCGGCATCAGCTTTAGCCAGCTCCAAGTTTATTAATGCCTGATATAATTGTGTTTCGGCATCAATCCGGTCTGTGGCAGATGCAATATTATTTCTGTACTTAGATTCCAGAATGCGGTCATTTTCTTTGGCTTGTTCTATGGATAGATCTAAAATTTTTATTCTATCTAAAGCGCGAAGATAGCTTTGATACCCTTCATTCACTTCCATCTTAATATTATCTGTACTTACTTCGGTATTTAAATTTGCTTCAGCTTGCTGAATTCGCGCTTCAGATATCTTGTTTTTATTGGTCCAAAGCTTGTCGATGTTCCAGCTTATAGTTGCTCCTATTGCCACCGGAGCAATAAAAGATTTTGCAGGAGGAATAAATTTCCCACTCGGATTAATATAGTACAGATTAACTCCGGCGCCTACAGTTGGCATGTATTCGGCACTTAACGTTTTTATGTTAGTTTCTGCCAGTTTGCTTCTTAAATTATTGATTTTAATATCCTCTCTATTGTTAATCGCCGAGTCTATATAAGCGTTAAATGGACTAACATCTAATTGCGGATTATTAAACTGAATCTGGAGCGATGTAGTTTCGGGTAAACCAAGTAAAATATCCAGATTATAATTAATAATTTTTCTGTTGGTTTCTAAGTCTGTGGCAGTTAATTGTACATTATTCTGCTGTAATTGAAATCTTAATACATCATTTTTAGTAACAATGCCTTGTTTGAAAAACTGTTGTGCCTGTATAAGCTGCTGCTCAACTGCTTCTGCATTTTGCTTAATAATACTTTGGCTTTGTTGAACCTTATATAAGTTGTAGCACGAGTTTAAAACAGCATATATAATAGCATCCTGTTGTTTTTCTGCATCGAGCCTGGCTACCTCTGTTAATAAGCTGGTAGATTCTTTAGCGTATTTAAGTTTATTTCCAGCAAATATCAATTGTTGAAGAGAAACTGTTCCAATAAAGGCATCAGCGCTCGAAGGAAGTTCTATTGGTTTGTTATCGGCATTGCCGGGCAATTTAAATTCGTGACTTAAAAAGTTGGCGTGATTATAAGCATAGCTGGCACTGGCCTTGGGTAACGCCTCATCTCTCGTTTGGGAATATCTGGAGATTGCTTCGTCAATTTTCATTTTTGAGATTTTTAAAGTTTTGCTATTTGCAATACTCAGTTTAATGGCCTCGTCGACAGCAATTATTTTGCTTTCTTGTGCGTAAGAATCTGAAAACCCTAAGCCAAGAAAAAATAACAATAGTGGTTTAACCAGATAGGCAGTTTTAAAGTTATTCTGCATCATTATATTATTTCATTGATTTTAATATCATATAGGTATTGAAAAAGGAGCGGAAGATTATGATTTTGCTACGGTTGCAGATGAGCTTTTAATAAATCCTTTAAATGCTTATTTATTCTTGGTTTAATCTCATTGTCTATTATGTCCTGATTCGTTAAATCCTTTTCGAGTAAAAGTGATGCAACAGGGGCAATCCCAATCAGGTAATAATTAGTACCGAATATGGTAGCTACAGTAAACTCTGGATCCACCTCTTTAAAACTCTTGTTTTTTATACCTTCTTTTAAGATTTTACATACTTCATGGGCGCTTTGGGCCATTTGACTGCAGATAAAATCTGCTGTTTCCGGCCGTTGCCGTAAAGACATTTCACGTTGAATTAATTTATGAAAACTATGCTGACTAAGTATCCGTGAGCTATACATTTCGATAAATTGACTCAACTTATCCCAGGAAGAGATGTCTCTTTTATTTAAATCAAATAAGTCCTGATGAAAACCTTTATACCTTCTTTCAAGGACGGTTTTATATACTCCTTTTTTGGATCCGAAGTAGTAATTTAACATCGCTACATTTACGCCTGCTTCATTCGCTATTAATCGGGTAGATGCGCCGTCATAGCCAAGGGTTGCAAAAAGCTTTTCCGCCGAATCAAGAATAGATTCCTTTTTGTCTGTTTTTAAAACTTTCACTTGAGCTGCAAAATTAATCAATCGATTGATTAATTTTTATTTCAGCTCATAATTTTTATTTAATGACATTATTCTGAACAATTCTTATTTTTGAGAAAAAAACAAAATGGAAGCAACAGAAAAAGAGAAAAACGATAACGGCATATACTTTCTTTTGGCAGTAATATGTGGGGTAGCAACAGCATGGGCTGTTATGGGTTCGATATTATGGATATTTATAGGGGCGGTTTTAGGATTAATTGCGGCTGCTTTATTCGTGAACTTCGCACTTCACGAACAAGAGGATTAGCTTAAAAAATAAAGCGTCCCAAACTAGTCGGGACGCTTCAACCTAAACCTTATCACAATTAAACCAGTTTTACTTGGTTTATATAGATAACGAACTGTTTTTAGATTTGTTTTATAAGCAGTCATTTTTTTTAATCTTTTTTAAGATTCTTCGTTTTGGATAAACGAAAAAAATCTTAGTCTGCCTTCTTAACTGAATTTTATTTTCTTTCTGCTAAATAAACTGGCTCTTTGCACAAATTGTAATTCCTCTGGATGATGCGTATACTACTTTGTTTCTTTTTATTGAGCTCTTTCCATTTAATGTATGCCCAGGAATCAGGTTTCGATACATTAAATCAGCCTAATAAGCTACAGAAAGAACAAGTAAAGGATGCTTTTTATTATCGCCTTCAGGCAAGGCGTGATACCAATCAGGATAAAGCCCTGGAACTGTTAGACAAAGCGATCGCTTTACGTACAAAGAAACAAGATGCTGATTGGATAGCCGATGTACGTGTGGAAAGGGCCGTATTGTTATTAAAAAAAGGCGATAGTAAACATGCTTTCTCGGAATTGCTTACTGCTGAGAAAATATTTACTGAAACCCATAATAACATTTCAAAAGCCAATGTTTTATTTATTATGGCAAATTTCTATGAAAGAAATGCTGGATGGGAAGAAGCCACTAAATATTATAAAAATGCACAACAGCTTCAGGAGGCCGAAAATAATAGTCTTCTGGCAGCGCTTATATCACTTCGCTTAACAGATATTGCATTGAATCAGAATGATTTGGAAGAAGCAAACCGGCATGCTTCATACGCAATAAAGCAATATCAATCGCTTAACGATAAAACCGGGCTTGGCCTTTCTTATGTAAAGCTTGCAGAAATTTATCGCAGGGAGAAGCAATATTCTAAAGGCGAAAAATTGATTCTGAAAAGTGCATTGCCTTTTTTCCGGTCTGCAGAATATCAAACCGGAAGAATAGGTTGTTTTGATGTGCTCGGCAAAATTTATCACAGTCAAAAGAAGTACTCGCAGGCAAAGTGGTTCTTTATTCAGGCTAATACACAAGCACGTGCGTTAGATGATGTGAATGAAATAATTACCTCCTTAATTAATTTAGGGAAAGTGAAGGTTGATATTGGCGATTATAAACTTGCTCAACGTGATTTTAGTGAAGCAAAAACCTTGGCATCAGAACTGGATAACCTTTTTTTAATGGCAAATGTTAACGATGCATTTGCTATTCTATATAAAAAAACCGGCAATCAATCTGGTTCTGAAGATGCGCAGGCATTTTCAGAAAAACTTAAAGATTCTCTGGATATCTATTATTATGCCGAGGTTGAATCTGCTAAAACAGCCAAAATAATTCCAGAACCGGTATTGGCAAAGAAGAAAAGCAAACCCGTTCATAAGGATGGTTATAGTGCGGTTTTTCTTGTCAAAATTATTGGAGGCACTCTTTTATTTTTACTTATTATATACTTAATTTTAAGGAGGTTAAAATAAGAACCTATTCTAACACGTTGTTAATCCTATCTTAGCAGCTGGTCTGCAGGATGATAAGTATGATGATGAATTTTTTATGTAGTATTTTACTGGCTTTAACGTTATTGCCAGCCTTTGCCGCCGATAGTCTTTCTGTTAAAAAAGCTTTTATTGGCCCTCCCGAATTAGTTTTACCTCCTCCGGTAGATTCTGCCTTGTTACGGAAATTATTAATTACCCAACGACTGGAAAGAAAAGATACGGAACAAGCCGATTTTAAAAACCGCCAGAATATTCTGCTTCTCAACTCGCTTTTACTTCAAACCGAAACAGCCGTACAGCCGGATGCAAGCTTAATAGGAACGCTTGAGCAGGCTCTTACACAATATATCAACGCAGGCGATATAAAAAGTCAGGCCTTGGTTTACAATACATATGCAGTATATTATGGCCGTTATGGACAGCGCGATAAAGCTATTTATTATTTTAATGAGGCATTAAGGCTTAAAGAAATGGTTAAAGATAATTCTGGAATTGTTCAAATAACAGAAAACCTGACCGCCATTTACAAAATGGAGCATCAGTATGATTTGGCAATAAAATTTGCTGAATACTTTGCCTCAACCAACATTGGCCTGAGGAAAACGGCACTCGCTGCTCAAACTTACCTGGATATCGCCTCAATGAAGTTTGAACAAGGGAAATATAAAGAAAGTGAAAATTATATCTTGAAGAAGGCTTTTCCAATATTCCAGCGAACAGGTAATAAAGTTGGCCGAATGAATTGTTTTCAAAGCCTGGCCGAATTATATTTCCATCAGCAGAGGTATTCTGAAGCGAAATGGTTCTACATCCAATCGCAGATAATGGCCGAAAAGCTTTTTGATAACCATGCAATGATAAGCAGCCTGGCAGGATTAGGAAAGGTTAAAACTGCTTTAGGCGAGTATACTGATGCCTTGCAGGATTATAAAAAAGCAGAACAATTAGCCTTGAAAAACAATTATCTTACAAAACTGGTTGAGATTAATGCTGATTTAGGAGAAATGTATAGCCAGCTTGGCGATTACCCTGCTGCCGGTGCCGCACTGGATCAATACAGCAGGTTCAGAGAAAATTGGATAAAAACCAATAAACTTTAATAGCTGTCTCCGCATTGCAATTTTATTTCAATACTGATAATTTATACTACTTATAAATACTATTTTTGGATTAAACTTGTTTACAAAAGGAGGCAGTAACAAACTGTCTCTTTTTATTTAAGAATATAAACTCTGGTAAAGAATTCGATAAGAGTTATTAACAAATGGATTTTAAATCGTTCAAAAAAATGCTAAAGAAAATATTTTTGGCTTTGTTTATTGTAGCAGCCTTTGCCTGCAAAGCTAATTTACGTGTAAGTACAGATGTAGAGGGATCTAATAACATTAAGCCAGAGCCTCAGCAACAAATTGTTGCCAAAGAATTGGTAAAGGTTATTGAAACATATAATTATAAAAAGATAAAAATTAACGATTCTTTATCTAATGTAATTTATGATGAGTTCTTAAAAAGGTTAGATCCAAGCCGCAATTATTTACTTGCCAGCGATGTAAAAGGTTTTGAACAATATCGTACAAAGCTGGATGATTATTTAAGAGAAGGTGACTTAAGTCCGTTTTTTCAAATATTTAACGTTTTTCAAAAAAGATATCAGGAACGTATACAATATTCCATAAGTCAAATAGACAAACCCTTTGATTATACAAAAAAGGAAGTGTATATATACAACCGCGAGAAACTGCCTTGGTTAAATTCTACTGCCGAAGCAAATGATCTATGGACAAAACGGGTTAAATACGATTTATTAAATCTGAGGATTGCAAGTGGTTTTACCGCTCCCTTTGATGTTAAAAATCCTAATGCGGAAGAGATGAATTCTTCTGAAAAAGATAAGGGCGCTAAGGATACTTCCGCTACAAAAAATGCCGAGACGTTAAAAAAGCGCTATCAGAATCTGTTATCTCAAGCTTCAAAAACTAACAGTCAGGATGCATTTCAGATAATAATGGACGCTTTTACACAATCAGTTGATCCGCATACAAATTATCTGATTCCGGATAATGCGCAGAAATTTAATGAAGACATGGCACGTAGCTTTACCGGTATCGGAGCAACGCTACAATTAGAAAATGAAGTAGTTAAAGTGGCTTCAATTGTGCCTGGCGGCCCCGCATTTAAGGCAAAAACATTAAATGCCGGTGATAGAATTATTGGTGTTGCCCAAGGAAAAGAAGAGTTTGTAGATATTATTGGATGGCGCCTGGATAACACAGTTCAGAAAATAAAGGGCCCTAAAGGAACCGTTGTACGATTGAAGATTATACCTGCGGGCCAGGAGCTTTCATCTCAACCCAAAGTAATTGAAATCGTTCGTGATAAAGTGATTCTTGAAGAACAATCAGCAAAAAAGACAATTAAAACCATTGTATCTGATGGTAAAACATATAAAATTGGTGTAATAGATGTACCAGGGTTTTATTTAGATTTTGAGGCATACCGTAAAGGCGATCCGAATTATAAAAGTACAACCCGGGATGTAAGGCTTATTTTAGATACATTGAAACAGCAAAATGTTGATGGTATTGTAATTGATTTAAGAAGTAATGGTGGCGGTTCTTTAATTGAAGCTATTGAGTTAACGGGTTTATTTATAAAAACAGGGCCGGTAGTTCAGGTTAAAGATCTTCGTAAAACTGATATAAATGAAGATGATGATCCCTCCATTGCCTGGACCGGGCCGGTTGGCGTAATGGTAGATAGATTCAGCGCTTCGGCTTCTGAAATTTTTGCCGCCGCTATTCAGGATTATGGCCGTGGTATTATAATGGGAACCCAGACTTACGGAAAAGGAACGGTACAATCTGCAATTGATATGTCGAGATTTATCAGTACCGTAGATGAAATTATTATGAAAGCTAAAAACTCGGGTGAAAAAATAATTTCGGTTGGACAGTCTTCCAATACAGGGGCTCCTCAATATGGTCAGATAAACTTAACAATGGCTAAGTTTTACCGTATAAACGGAAGCAGTACACAGCATAAAGGTGTAATTCCGGATATTCAGTTCCCAATGATTTTTCCTGCTGATAAATATGGCGAAAGTTCGGAACCATCGGCCCTGCCTTTTGATATAATTAAGCCTGCTCCCTTTAAACAAATTGCTAATTTAAGCACGGTTAAACCCGAACTGACTAAATTGCATGAACAACGGATGAAATCTTCTGCAGAATATAAATATTTGTTGGAAGATATTGAGCAGTTCAAGAAAAGAGAAGCAGAAAATTCTGTTACATTAAACGAGGTGCAGTTGAAAAAAGAACGCGATCAGCAGGAAGCAATAAACCTTGCCCGTACAAACCAACGCCGTGCCCTGCAAAATCTTCCTCCTTTAAAAAAGGGTGAAGTTGCGCCTAAACAAGATAATGACTTTATTGAAGATGAAAGCCTGAAAGTAATGGCAGATTTTATTCAGTTGAAAGATACAGGAAAGTATAGTTTACGGTATTAATAATTACACTTTATAGGAAGCCCGGCCAACACCGGGCTTTTTGCATTTAAGTAATTTAATGAATCACATTTATAAACTGTGTCAATACAGAAATCAGCTTTGGATGTAATTGCAGGTCATCATTTGAATAAGTAGCGATATTTTGTTCCCTGTCAGCAGGCGCTTTTTTTAATATGTGGCTCATGCCTTCTATTAATACCAGTTGGGCATCTGGTTTGGCTTTTTTCAGTTGCCGGGCATTTTCAACATTTACCTGAATATCATGCGTTCCCTGTACAATCAATACCGGAATGTTAAGTTTTACAAGCTCTGTTTGCGGATTGTATTTCATCCAGGAACTTAAATAAGGCCGAATTGACATACGGAAATGAACTTCTAAGCCATGTTTTAGCTGTTGTTTTACCTGCTTATCTGCTTTAATGGAATCCAAAACTCCTAGCGCTATTTTATAATCTTCTGCGGGCAGCACTTCTTTAAACTGAGTTTTCATAATATCATCTATAGGAAACCCTGCTCCGGCTAAGGAGATTAAACCATCAACCTTTTCTCTTTCGCTGGCAAGTATCCCGGTTAAAGAGCCTTCACTATGCCCGGCTATAATTATTCTTGAAAAGCGCGTATCCTTTTTTAGAAAATTTATTAATGCCGACGCATCATTAACCCCATCTTCAAAGTTAAATTCAGCTTCAGTTTTGGTTGTTGAACTTTCGCCAACTCCCCGTTTATCGTACCGGAGTACGGCAATGTTATTCACCCTGAGAGAATCGCTTATCTTAAGAAAGTAATCAGGCTTGCCATTACTTAATGCTGAATTCCCATTTCTGTCTGTGGGCCCGGAGCCGGCAATCAGCAGCGCAACCGGAATCTTTTGTGAAACCTTTGGCACCGAAAGTGTTCCTTTTATTACAGAACTGCTGGTTTTAACGGTAACAGGTTCTTCTCCCGCTTTCAGCGCAGCTTTCTCACGTTTATCAGCATTTACAAAGAAACCGGCAACTTTGTTGTTCTTGTCAAAATTTAAGTACAACACCATGCTGGATTTTTCGAACGTTGCGATATAACTGGTTATGCCTTTTTCGGAATTTGCATATTCGTTTTTAAGCAAATTTCCTAATGGCTTTAGTTGACTAAATACTGCATAAACATTAGTTAATGGCAACTTCTGCTTTACTTCGTCAGAAAGCAACATATACAAGCTGTCTGCCTGTTCAGCATTGAAATAACTGATAAATCTTTCTGCCAAAGGCTCTGTAGCAGTTCTATCCTGAGAATAAGATTTGAATAGAATCAAACTAAGAAAAAGTGTTAAGAAAATGTGTTTCATGTTAGGTATATTATTTGATAAATAATGGTTGTATTAAATGATTTAAACTGACAGATAAAACCTCTGCAAGAATTAATGCTGTTATAAAACCTGCTATGGCTTTTGTTCCTTTTACATTTATAGATATAGTAAACGCATTATATAATAAGGCAATTAACCATATTATGGGAATAAGCATAATAAAGCTTAAGGCAATAACAGTATTGTCTATGTGGTCCGGCTTAGCGTTGTGAAGAGCCGGAATAAATCCTGCAATTGCAACCAATAACATGGGTGCACGGGCAAGGGCTGCCGTTCCGGCAATATCGATAAAACGAAACCTGGAACTTGAAAGAATCATACCCGCGAGAAAAAATATCAGCACTACACTTCCCCAGGCTATTAATTGTTCAAAAACGTAAAGTAGAAAAGGCGCTTGTAAACCAATGTGTGCATCAATAGCACCATCAAAATGAGTATTGCTGTAAAAGGCTGTACTTAGAGTAATCGTCATTACGATTAAGCCAATGATCAGCGCACGGCCTCCGGCAATGTAAGTGAAAGGATTAAATAACCATGTTTTCATATTTGTGCTTTTTCGTTTTCTTTAAGTTTAAGGATTATGTCGTCTAATAAATTTCTGACTGTAGGATAACTTAAGCCAAGCTGCTGAGCCATGATCTTTAAGCTTCCGCTGTTTTTAACAAACTCTACAATGAACTTTTGTTCATCTGCAGGAAGTCGTGCTAAAATTGGAAGCTGAAATTTCCCGGAAACGGTAGTTTCACATACATCACAACCCAAACTGGTTACCTGCAATGCCGCGGAACAACTCGGACAAATATCTGGCAATTTTCTTTCGGTGTTTAACATTGTTTATAATTTATTTAACAATGTTAAATATTATTTAAATAATATTATAATTTATTTAATAAATCGTAGATTAACATCCATATTATTTGTAAACCATAAGATAGTTTTACGGTTTATCAGATATGGGAAAACCTCTGCTTCAGTTTAATGATTGCGGTATTTATTGTGAAACGGGTAACTTCTATATTGATCCATGGAAACCTGTTGATGATGCTGTAATTACTCACGCCCACTCCGATCATGCGCGCTGGGGAAATAAGCGCTATCTCGCTCATCATTTATCACGAGAGGTTTTAAAATATCGGCTTGGCGCAGATATTAATCTCAAAACTGTAGAATACGGCGAGAAAATAGTCAAAGATGGTGTAACCATTTCTTTGCATCCTGCCGGACACATTATTGGTTCAGCCCAGATTCGTGTAGAATATAAAGGTGAAGTCTGGGTGGTTTCCGGCGATTATAAACTGGAAGAGGACGGTATTTCAACGCCCTTTGAACCGGTAAAATGCCACACGTTCGTTTCTGAATGTACATTTGGAATGCCAGTTTATAAATGGAAGGACCCGTTTCTGGTCCATGAGGATATAAATAACTGGTGGAAATTAAATGCAGAAAAAGAAAAAACTACCGTTATTGCCGGATATTCTTTAGGTAAAGCCCAAAGAATAATTACCAACCTCGATTTATCGATTGGTAAAGTTTTCCTTCATGGCGCTATCGCGAATACGCACGATGCTCTCGAAAGAAATGGGATAAAACTCCCGCCAGCAATGCGCATCACATCAAGCATTAATAAAGGAGAGCTTAAAACGGGAATTGTAATTTGCCCGCCTTCTGCCCTCGGCTCGCCCTGGATGCGCAAATTTCAACCTTATGCTTTTGGATATTGCTCTGGCTGGATGTCTCTTCGCGGTGCAAAAAGAAGAATGGCAGCCGACAGAGGCTTCGTGCTCTCGGACCATGCGGACTGGCAGGGATTAATTAAAGCGATAGACGCCACCGAATGTGAATGCGTGCGGTTAACACATGGTTATACAGCATCTTTTGCCCGGTATTTATCTGAACTGGGTTACAACGCACACGAAGCACATACAAATTACGGTGGTGACGAAGCTACTGAAGAAGATGAATTACCGGTAGAGCTAGTAAACGAGGAAGGTGAAGCGCTATGAAAAATTTCGCACAGCTGTTTGCGTCCTTAGATGAAACCAATAAAACCAATGCTAAGGTTTCTGTTCTGGAAGATTATTTCACAACCGTTTCTGATGAAGACAAAATACATACGCTGGCTCTCTTTACGGGAAGAAAACCGAAACGTCAGATTAACTCAACTTTAGTTAAAACCTGGGCGATGGAAATGGCCGGTATTCCGCAATGGCTGTTTGAAGAAAGCTACCAGGTAGTAGGCGATTTAGGTGAAACTATTGCACTCTTGCTTCCTGAAGGAGAAAGCAATCATGAAAAGTCATTATCCGACTGGATAACAGAAATTAACAATTTAGCTAATCTTTCAGAAGAAGAACGGAAAAGCTGGCTTTTAAACTCCTGGCTTTCTATGGACCAGCAGGAGCGTTTTGTATTTAATAAAATCCTTACGGGAAGTTTCCGGGTAGGTGTATCGCAAAGTTTAATTATTAAAGCACTTTCAGATATTTCCGGATTAAAGCCGGCTGTTTTAACCCATCGCATTATGGGTAACTGGGATCCAAATACGTTTAGCTTTCACGATTTAATACAGGAAGAAGATTCATCTGACGATGCTTCCAGACCATATCCTTTTTGTTTGGCTTACGCTATACAGGAAACTTCCGATAAGGCGAAATCTGCCGAAGAAATTGAGCTCGATTTAGGCAATATAGAAGAATGGCAGGCTGAATGGAAATGGGACGGAATAAGATCGCAGGCAATTCACCGCCAGGGAAAAATTTTCATCTGGACCAGAGGCGAAGAACTTGCTACCGACAAGTTTCCTGAATTGCATGAATTCCTATCCAAATTACCTGAAGGAACAGTGCTTGACGGCGAAGCTATTTGTTTTTCGGATAATAAACCGCTTCCCTTTAATGTGCTTCAAACCAGAATAGGAAGAAAAAACTTATCGAAAAAAATTCTGGCCGAAAGTCCGATGGTTTTTATTGCTTACGACTGCCTTGAATTTGATGGTGATGATATTCGCTCCATGCCTTTAATTCATCGGCGTTCGATGCTTGAAAAATTGCACGAAATGAATTCTCATAAAGAAATCTTTAAACTATCTCCGGTTGTAGAATTTAAAACCTGGCAGGAATTGTATGAGCTCAGGCTACAATCACGGGAAAATCAGGCCGAAGGTTTCATGCTGAAAAGATTAAATTCAATTTATCAAACCGGCCGCAAACGCGGCGATTGGTGGAAATGGAAAATCGATCCGCTGTCTGTTGATGCGGTTTTGATTTACGCACAAAAAGGTCATGGCCGACGTGCGGATTTATATACAGATTATACGTTCGCTGTTTGGGATGGCGATAAACTCGTTGCTTTTGCTAAAGCCTATTCCGGTTTAACCGATAAAGAAATTAAGCAGGTAGACAGCTTTGTAAAACGCAATACACTCGAAAAGTTTGGTCCGGTGAGAACCGTAACACCCGAATTGGTTTTTGAAATAGGCTTTGAAGGAATTAATCGATCAACGCGGCATAAATCTGGCATTGCCTTACGTTTTCCGCGAATTTTACGCTGGCGGCAGGATAAAAAAATTGGCGATGCTGATACCTTAGAGGCTCTTAAATCTATGTTAAACGACAGATAATAATTTTTGATATTTTTACTCCAAAAATACTAAATATTTTAGCATTTTTGTATATGCCATTTGAAGAGAATAAGGAATATTTTAAAGGACGGGGCGCACAGGTAAACACCCATAATAAGTTTCAAAAAAATAGATATATAGCAGAACATATAGAAGGTTTAGATGAAGAAATGCATGAAGATGTAAGTACACAACTTTTTGAAGAGCATGCAAAAAATATTGTCAGCATTTCAAATAGTCCTGATTTACCCCATATGTATTCAATAAACCCTTATCAGGGATGCGAGCACGGATGTTTATATTGTTATGCCCGCAATGCTCATGAATATTGGGGATTTAGTGCCGGCCTTGATTTTGAACGGAAAATCATTGTTAAACGAAACGCTGCAGAACTATTAGAGAAATTTTTTAATAAAAAGAACTATCAGCCTCAAAGTATCATGTTATCGGGTAATACAGATTGTTATCAGCCCATAGAACGGAAATTAAAGATAACGCGCTCTTTACTTGAAGTTTTTTTGAAGTATAAACATCCGGTAAGTATTATCAGCAAAAATAATCTGGTTGTTCGCGATATAGATATTCTACAGGATTTAGCAAAGTTAAATCTGGTTCATGTTACAGTAACTATAAACTCATTGAACGAAAGCTTAAGGCAGAAAATGGAACCCCGTACCGTTACGGCCAGAAGCCGATTGATGGTGATAAATAAATTGTCTGCTGCAAATATTCCGGTAAGGTTGATGCTGGCTCCTATTGTTCCTGGTTTAAATAGTGATGAGATTCCTACCTTAATTAAGGCTGCGGCAGATGAAGGAATCCTGGCCGCCATATTTACAATCATACGCCTGAACGGCTCCATTGCAGAGATTTTTACAGATTGGATTAAAAAAGCTTATCCGGATAGGGCCGATAAAGTACTGCATGCAATTGCAGAATGTCATGGTGGAAAGCTTAACGACAGCACCTTTGGTAGAAGAATGCGCGGCGATGGCAAAATTGCAGAAAGCATTCATCAGCTTTTTAGAATTTCTGTAAACCGGTTTCTGCAAGGCAGATCTTTACCTCCTTTTGATCTGAGCCATTTTAGTCCCGCAGGAGGAAAGCAAATGAATTTATTTTAAGATTAGATATTCAGTTCTAATAATACAGGACAATGATCAGAATGCACAGCATCACATAATATAGCCGAGCGTTTTAAATGAGGTTCCAGCTCTTTTGTAACCATATTATAATCGATGCGCCAGCCTAAGTTCTTTTTCCTTGCACCGGCTCTAAAACTCCACCATGTATAATGATGAGGTTCTTCATTAAAATGCCTGAACGAATCTATAAAGCCCGCATTCACAAAATTCTCCATCCATTCGCGTTCTGCCGGTAAAAAGCCTGAAGAGTTAGCATTCGATTTTGGGTTATGAATATCAATGGCTTTATGGCAAATATTATAATCGCCAGAAATAACCATTTTGGGATGTTCTATTTTTAATTTATCGATGTATTGCTGAAAATCCTCAAGAAAACGATACTTAAATTCTTGTCGCAAATCTCCGCTGGAGCCCGAAGGAAAGTAGGTGCTCATAACCGAAATATCTTCAAAATCGGCCCTTATTATTCTTCCTTCAAAGTCATAATCGCAATGGCCACACCCATATTCAATTTTTAACGGTGTTCTCTTGGTCAGAATAGCAGTACCGCTATAACCTTTCTTTTGCGCAGGGTACCAATAATGTTCGTAACCCATTTGCTCAACCAAAGTTAAAAACTCCGATAACTGCTCAGGATTCGCCTTTATTTCCTGCAAACACACTACATCTGCATCAACCGCTTGCAGCCATAAAAGCCAGTTTTTACTGTATGCCGAGCGTATTCCGTTTACGTTATAAGTAACTACTTTCATACGCTAGTTACATTATTAAATTTTTTCTGAACGATTCTTTGATCAGCTCATTTTCGAGCTTTTTTATTTCTCTTTTTTTAAGCAGTGCGATTTTTACAGGAATGTCGATAAGCGGGCGATCGTTTCCATCCTTTTCGACAGAAGCAATAGAATCAATTTTATCCAGTCCACGCACTACTTCTCCAAAAACAGTATAGTTTTGATCAAGATGCGGAGTGCCACCAATGGTTTTATAAACCTGGCGGATTGGTAAAGGAATTTTTCGTCCCTGCAAACTGGTTTGCTCAATTCTGTTTAATTCGTCATCTGTAAATACCCGTCCCTGCACAAGATAAAACTGTGTAGAACTGGAAGCTTTTTCCAGGTTGCCATCTCTGGCCGCAGCCAAAGCACCTTTTTTATGAAATAAATCAGGATTGAATTCTGCCGGAACGGTATAACCTAAACCTCCATTTCCCAGGATTGCTCCGGGCTTGGCATTTTTAGAACTTGGGTCGCCGCCCTGAATCATAAAATCTGCAATTACCCGGTGAAATAATGTTCCGTTATAAACGCCTTTTTTAACATTTTTCACAAAGTTATCCCTGTTCTTAGGCGTTTCATTGTACAGTTTCACAATAATTTGTCCTTTTGAAGATGTAATGCGAACGTAAAATGTTTTAGTTTTTGCGGCAAAAGTTAAGTTTCCTGAAAAGAGAAGAAGGATGAGAAAAAAAAGAATTTTGGAAGTGTGCTTCATTAAAGAGTAAAATACGTTAACGGTACTTAAAATCAGATATTATCTTCAAAATAATTTATAATAAGAGATTTCAAAATCATCTCTTGTTCGAGCAAGGTATAGCTTGGAATAGGTTTAACTAAAGTCCAGTGCGGCCAGCCATCCTGGTCAAGGCCTTCTAATTCATAAAAGCCTAATTCACTAAACAAGCGGCAATTCGCTATATGCATAAGCTCTTCTTTTTGCCGTTTAGAGAACTTTTTTGGACCTTTTCCTAACTCTTGTACCCCTATTAAAAATAGCATTACTTTAATGTCCGGTATATCAGAATCAAACTCTTTTGCAAGTCGTTCCTGCAATTCTTTCCATTTATAATTAATTTCTGCTGGTGTCATGGTTTTTTACAAAGATACTTAAGCATTTTAACTTTTTCCGAATAGTGATATTCCTTATAGGATTGAATGCTATATTGAATAATATTTTGTATATTTATATTAATCGCAACACGCTCCGGATATTATTTATCATTAAACTATTGCTGCTGTTTTTCATTTATTATCATGAAAATGGGGATATGTTGAAAAATAATTAAGATCAATAATTATTAAAAAAGTAATTTACTGCTTATAACAAACTAAGAGTAGGAATTGGGGTTTTTGTTATAGTGTCCGGTATATCAGAATGTTGTTCTTAATTTAATGTTAAATGGAAGATGATTTTGAATTTGAGTTCTCTGAAGACCCTAAATTTTCAGTAGAAAGATATGAGGAAATGATTCGTAATCAGGATCAATATTTTTTCGATGCTCATGCTTTTGAAAACATAATTGATTACTATATTGAAAAAAACGATCCGATAAAAGCACTTCAGGTAGTTGAATACGCAATAAATCAACATCCGTTTGCTGCAGTATTTTCTATTAAGCAGGCACAGCTTTTTGTGGTAACCAATAATTTGGATAGTGCTTTTGAAGCATTACGCAAAGCAGAAATACTGGAACCATCTGAAGCCGATATTTACCTCATTAAAGGAAATATTTACGAAGCATTAGAACGTCATGAAGAAGCTTTGTCCAGCTATCAGAAAGCACTGGAACTGGCTGAAAATACCGATGATATTTTATTGCAGATTGCTTTGGTTTATCAAAACATGGCCGAATATGATAATGCCATAATTTATCTGAAAAAATGTTTGGAACAAAACATGGAAAACCAGGATGCGTTATACGAGCTTGCGTTTTGCTATGATGTTTTAGATAAACAGGAAGAAAGCATTCAGTTTTACAACCAATACATTGATACAGAACCTTACTCGTACGCTGCCTGGTATAATCTGGGAAATGCGTATCATAAAATGGGTTTATACGAAAAAGGAATTGATGCTTACGACTATGCTATCCTGATAAAAGAAAACTTTTCTTCGGCTTATTTCAATAAAGGAAATTGCCTGGTGCATCTGGATAAGTTTACTGAAGCAATTGAAGTATACAGGCAAACATTTGAGTACGAACCTCCTAATGCGGATACCTATTGTGCCATTGGAGAATGTTATGAGAAGCTTGAGCAAATGGAAGAAGCCCGCTCTTATTATAAAAAAGCGGTTAAACTCGACATTAAGCTTGCCGATGCATGGTTTGGAATTGGTGTAACGCTTGATTTTGAAGATCGTTTTTTTGAAGCGCTTCACTTTTATAAAAAAGCACTGGCTATAGATGATGTCAACCCGGATTATTGGTTTGCTATTGCAGATGCTCAATATAAGCTCGGAAAGCTGGAAGAATCTGAAAGTGCTTACGAAAAAGTAATAGAATACAATCCTCTCGACATTGAAGCATGGCTCGATTTTTCTTCAGTCTTATATGAACAAAACAAGCTCGCACCAGCAATAGAGACTATTTCTGACGGCATTAAGAATAATCCAGACGCAGCTGAGTTGTACTATCGCATGGTGGCTTATTTATTTGCAGAAGGTCAATCAAATGAAGCTTTAAATTTTTTAGAAATCGCTTTGAAGCTAAATCCTTTAAAACACGAGATTTTGTTTGAATATTTACCGCAATTACAGAATAATAAAATAATTGTGGATGTTATTAATAAGTATATGCTCTAACAAGCTTTATTTTTAAAGTATAAAAGAAATCCAATACCTTTGGGCGCAAATCCGGTATTGGATTTTTTTTTGAGATTTGTGATAAATATGAATTATAATTTAAACGATATTCCTGATCGCACCCAAAAGCCACGTGATAATGGACTTACTATGGTAATGGATAAAGGGCTTAGTATAAGGGAAGTTGAAAATTTTTTGGAAGTTGCTGGTCCGCATGCAGACATTGTTAAACTAGGTTGGGCAACTTCTTATGTCACGCCAAATCTTGCCGATAAACTTAAAGTATATAATGATGCAAACGTTCCTGTTTATTTTGGAGGAACTCTATTTGAAGCATTTATAATTCGCAATCAATTTGATGATTATCGCAGAACGCTTGATAAGTTTGGGATGAAATATGCAGAAGTATCTGATGGCTCAATTGAAATTCCTCATGATCTTAAATGTGAGTATATCAATAAATTAAGTGAACAGGTTACAGTTATTTCTGAAGTTGGATCGAAAGATGCACAAAAAATATTTGCTCCTTATAAATGGATAAAGTTAATGCAGGCCGAGCTTGAAGCTGGTTCATGGAAATTGATAGCAGAATCGAGAGAAGGCGGGAATGTGGGTATTTACCGTGATTCGGGAGAAGTGCGTGAAGGCTTGGTAGATGAGATATTAACACAGATTCCACAAGACAAAATAATTTGGGAAGCGCCGCAAAAAGATCAGCAAGTTTGGTTTATTAAGTTGATTGGTGCAAATGTTAATCTTGGAAATATTGCTCCGGCTGAGCTGATTCCCTTAGAAACCATTCGTTTAGGCTTACGAGGCGATACGTTCAATCATTTTATTAATTTAAAATAATCTTATCACAGATAGGCAATGAAGAAGTTTGGATTGATAGGATATCCACTGGGACATTCGTTCTCAAAAAAATACTTTACCGAGAAATTTGAACGCGAGGGATTAACGGATTGTTCCTATGAATTGTTCCCCCTGGAAAACATAAGTGATGTTCAGAAACTAATAAGTTCGGAACCTGAACTATGCGGCTTAAATGTTACGATCCCTCATAAAATAGGGATTATGTATTATTTAGACAGTGTTACGCAGGAAGCTAAGGCGATTGATGCCGTAAATTGTATTAAAATAATAAATCAAAAGCCTGTAGAATCATTTTTTACAGGAGAATTTACATCCATGAAGGTTCGGCTTGAAGGACATAACACCGATGCCTATGGCTTTGAAACGTCTTTAAAGCCATTACTTAAAAAGTATCACAACAAAGCATTGGTTTTAGGAACGGGTGGCGCTTCAAGAGCGGTAGCTTATGTATTAGATAAACTGGGAATTGACTTTAAAATAGTTTCCAGAAGGTCTATTCGTAAGCAAATAAATTACGCTCAAATTACTCCGGCAGTAATGAAAGAGCGTTTGCTTATCATAAATACTACCCCGTTAGGCATGCTGCCCGATGTTACTACTTGTCCCGATATTCCTTACGACCTGATTACAGAAAAGCATTTACTTTATGATCTGGTATATAATCCCATTGAAACGGAGTTTATGAAACGGGGAAAAGAAAAGGGCGCAACTGTAATTAACGGTGAACAAATGCTTTATCTGCAGGCAGAAAAAGCCTGGGAGGTTTGGAATAGTTAAATGAAATATATCCCCTGCATATTTATACTGATAATAATTCTTTCGGGATGTTTTTCCGGAGGCGATTATACGCCAAAACCCAGGGGTTATTTTAAGATCGACTTTCCCGAAAAAAAATATCAAACTTATTCTGGGGCTTGTAACTATACGTTTGATTATCCTGTGTATGCTACCGTATTTCCGGATAGCTCACAAAATGCCCAGCCTTGTTGGCTTGATGTGAATTTTCAACAGTTTAATGGACGCATACATTTAAGCTATCATCCTGTTACTTCGAAAAAAGAATTTAATCAACTGGTTGAAGATGCGCGTTCGTTTGCATTTAAACATACCGTTAAAGCTACAGGAATTGACGAGGCTCATATTTCTTACCCCGAACGTAAAGTATACGGCACCTACTATCTGATTAAAGGGAATACAGCGTCTGCTGTACAGTTTTTTTTAACCGATAGCACCAGGAATTACCTGCGGGGAGCATTATATTTTCATGAAGAACCCCGGCAAGACTCGATTCAGCCGGTTTTAGATTTTATAAGTAAGGATATTGATGTAATGATTAAATCCTTTCGCTGGAAGAATTAGTTTCTTCAGATTTATTTTACAGGTTCAACTCTAATTCCTACATCCCGTATTTCTCTTAAAGGATTATCGCGCATGTTTTGTTCAAATTCGAAAGTATATATTCCTGGTGAAGGGAATACATACTTTTCTCTGAAGAGTAATTGATAGGTATACAGATTTCCGGCACCACTTCCAAGCCATTCTCCATCAGGATAAGCTAATTGAAATTCTTTTCGTTCAGTTGTTCTTTTTCCGTCGGGATTTATCTGTTTTATCAATACAAAAATGTTTGAATACTTATAATCTGCTGTATGTCTAAGATTCATAAACAGATTATAAGCTTTTCCAGTATCTTCAATTTTAACCGGAATTGAGATCTTTTTTATATAGCTCCAGTTACGGCTGTCGATTTCTTTGTTTACATCTACAATTGAATTATCGGTGCAAGCAGTAAAAACGGCTGCAAAAAGAATTATACCTGCAATCCTGGAAATACTACCTAAGTTATTCATTAGGCTTTGGCTTGTTATTATTAAACTTACGGTTCCGGTTTCTATTGCGGTTTTGCTGCGAAGCCGGGCGCGGTGCGTTTGATCCTTCTGGTTTTACTTCTGTGTTTGCTGAGGGATTTACGGCAGCCGGAGCAGCTGCTTGCTGAGGACGATTATTGCTACTCTTCTTTTTTTTCCGTCTATTGTTGTTGTTTTTCCGTTCGTCTAAGCGGGTAATGCTATCCTGCCCAACAACATTTTCATAATCCAGCGCTTTGGCAACAGGTGCGGCTTCTAGTTCTACTGCCTCATCTCTTAAATCCTCAGGTTTGTTTCCTTCTTTATTGAGCTTCTGAATCTCACGAACGCGGTTAATAGCCACAGGAATCCAGTTATCATCTTTAGGATAACTGAACCACATTAATCGCTTAAAAATATCTGTTTTTTGTAAGCGTGCCGTTCCTCTTATTGTTTCTAAGCGCTCAACATCATCCGGAATATCTTTAAGAGCATCCATATAGGTATCCAGCTCATAATTAAGACAGCATTTTAACTTGCCGCACTGGCCCGCCAGTTTAAGCGTATTTAGCGATAAGTTCTGGTAGCGCGCCGCAGAAGTTGATACCGTTTTAAAATCCGTTAGCCAGGTAGAACAGCATAATTCGCGGCCACAAGAGCCGATGCCACCCAGTCGGCTGGCTTCCTGACGCATACCGATCTGGCGCATTTCTATCCGGATACGGAAAGTTTCGGCCATTTTTTTAATCAGTTCACGAAAATCGACGCGTCCCTCGGCAGTATAATAAAAAGTAGCTTTTGTTTTGTCGCCCTGATAATCTACATCACTCAATTTCATTGATAAACCGAGTGCAATAGCCAGTGTACGGGCCTTATGCATGGTTTCCCACTCTAAATCTTTAGCAGCTTTCCATTTGTCTACATCGGCAGGTGTTGCCCGGCGAATAATCTTTTTTGTAATATCTTCCAGCCGTAAATGCTTCTTCTTAATTTGCATCCTAACCAGCTCCCCGGTAAGAGAAATATGGCCAACATCGTAACCGCCGGTGGCAGTTTCGGTAACTATAAGTTCGCCATTTTCTACATAAAGATTTTCATGGTTTATATAAAAATCTTTTCTGGAACCTTTAAATTTTACTTCAACAATGTTGAAAGCTTTATAGTTTGCCGGCATATCCATGTTGGAAAGCCAGTCGTAAACATCTAATTTGCTGCAGCCGTTAGTTAGGCAAGTACCGTTATTTTTGCAGCCAGCAGGCGAGCATCCGCCGCCTGATGAACATGATCCACATCCCATTTAGTTATATATATGTTGAGTCCCCGAAGGGAGCGTATTAAATTTTAATATTTTTATAAATTGCAAAGATACATCTAAAAATAAAATTTTAGGATTTGCATTTCTTTCAATATGATAATGAGCTTTTTCAAGCTCGTTTATAATTGCTTCGGCTTTTGCCAGGTTTAAGGTTTTGCTAAAGTTAACAACAAATTCCTTTTCATTTCCGGGAAGATGAACAAGATTATCAGCACCGGATAATTCCATAATTACTTCGCGCAGAAGTTTCATTCCATATTTAAGAAGATTTTTCTGATTTTCTCTTCCTATTCGCGATGTATTTTCCGCAAATTCTATCGCTTGCATTCCCCGGTTTGCAAAGCAAGTTCTTAACCAGCCAGAGAAAATTCCAAAGTTGTTATTCGCATCTTCGAGACTTAATGTAATTGCAGTTTGAATATTTCCTTCGCTTAAATAAGAAATCCTGGTAGCCACATCCTCGGTTAATCCCTTTTTGTTTACCAAAAACTGTATTACATCATCATCTGTAAGCCGGTGAATTTTAATAAGCTGGGTTCTTGAAAGAATGGTATTCAGGATTTGATCCTGGTTTTGAGAGATTAGCAGAAATAGTGTTTTATGAGGCGGTTCTTCTATAAGTTTTAGCAAAGCGTTCCCTGCCTTGTCTAAATATTCCGGCAGCCACATTATTAAAACTTTGTATTCGGCTTCAAATTGCGTCATACTTAGCTTTTTAATAATTGCATGACATTCTGCAATATTAATATTCGCTTGTTTGTTTTCAGCATCTACCTGATTGCGCCATTCGTCTAAACTTAAATATGGATTGCTGAGAAACGCTTCACGCCATTCTTCAATAAAGGTTAATGCGGTATCTTCTTTGTGTTTGGCAAAAAAGGGATATGAAAAGTGTAAGTCGGGATGTATAAGCTTATTATACTTTCTGCAAGAAGAGCATTCGCCGCAACTGTCGTCCGGTTTTCGGTTTTCACAGGAAATATATTGTGCATAAGCCAGCGCTAAAGGTAAGCCCCCGGAACCTTCTGGAGATAAAAATAACTGCGCATGACTTACCCTGTTCTCAATAACAGATTGAATTAGATGTTGCTTTACTTCCTGCTGACCTACAATTTCCGAAAACTGCATAGCCTGCAAAATAAGAAATAGATTTGAAGAAATAGATTTGAGATGTTAGATTTGAGATATTAGGGCGATTGTTAGATTTGAGACCAAGCAAAATAGATTTAATTAATAGCTCGATTAAAAACCAATTGGTAAATTATGGAAAACGAATATAAACCTGTTAGGCCTTTGGCACTACGTTTTCTGGCTCCAAATTTAAGGTCTAATTGCCGATGCCCAGAATAATGGCTTTTGATTACGGTAGCAAGCGAATTGGAATTGCTGTTACCGATCCCCTCCAATTAATTGCCACGGGACTTACAACGGTTCATCCCAAGGATGTGATTGAGTTTATCAAAAAATATATCCAATCCGATCCTGTAGAATGTTTTGTCGTGGGTGATCCAAAACAAATGGACGGAACGCCGTCGCAATCTGCCCAACATGTAAAAGGCTTTATCACTATCTTAAAAAGGAATTTTCCCGAAATTCCCACTGCAACAATGGACGAACGCTTTACGTCGAAAATGGCTTCTGAAACAGTATCTCAAAGTGGTTTTAAAAAGTCAGACAGGCGAAATAAAGAAAGAATTGATACGATTTCGGCAACAATAATCCTTCAATCGTATCTGCAAAAACGTGCTTAGTGAGACCTTTGCTGTTGTATGTGGCTGATAATTACTATTTTGTAAAAGAAAGTTTGGCTTAAAAATCAAAAGCTCTATATTTGCCTGGAATGGAACTGCTTACTGAGGGACTGCAGACCTATCTTGAGCAACATTGCGAAACCGAACCGGAACTGCTCAGATATATAAACCGTGAAACGCATTTAAAGGTGCCTATGGCCCGTATGCTTTCAGGGCATTACCAGGGGCGTGTCCTGAGTTTTCTAAGTAAAATCATTTTTCCTTCCCGTATTCTTGAAATCGGAACCTTTACCGGTTATGCAACACTTTGTTTAGCAGAGGGCTTATCCGATAATGGCTTAATACATACCATCGATGTAAATGAAGAACTTGAAGAGCGGGTACAACAATACTTTAACTCTTCACGTTTCAGTAGGAAAATTAAGTATCATATCGGAAATGCAATAACCATCATACCCCAACTGAAAGAGATTTTTGATATTGTATTTGTCGATGCGGATAAAAAGAATAATGACGTTTATTATGACTTAGTTTTTGATAAGGTAAGACAAGGAGGACTCATTATAGTAGATAATGTACTATGGAGCGGAAAAATCACATCGGGTGCCCATGATAAGGACACAGAAAATATCCGTCGTTTTAATGAAAAAGTAAGTAATGACCCACGTACAGAGAAATTAATTCTGCCTGTGCGTGATGGTTTATTTATAATCCGTAAACTGTAAAAACTATGATTAAAACACTAATCATTTGCGTATCAGTATTATGTATTAACATAACAGTATCGGCGCAATCTGCGGCAAAAAAGTATATAGAATTATATAATGAGGCCGCTATTCGTACAATGAATGAATATGGAATTCCCGCAAGTATAGTGCTGGGTATTGCAATCCACGAATCTGCCAGCGGAAACAGTAAAATAGCAAAGTACCTCAATAATCATTTTGGTATGAAAGGGAGCAGTGGTCCCAAGCCTATTAAATCGGCTTATAAGGGATATGAAGACGTTGATGACTCGTATGATGATTTTGCTAATTTATTAAAGAAAAGGTTTTCCAGTCTTTTTGCTAAATATCCGATTAATGATTATAAAAGCTGGATTTATGGAATACAGCGGGGTGGTTATGCAGCAAGTGGTACCTGGGCAAGCCAGGTTATGTCTATTATAAAAACGTATAAATTATATGAGTTTGATAATGCACCTCTAAGACCAATGATTTTAACTGAAAATAGATTTCCTGAACAGGATAATAAAAGTAATCCGGCAATTATCTACCGCGTACAAAAAGGCGATACCTTACAGCTTATAGCAAAACGATTCCAAACATCAGTGGAAGCTATTAAGCAAAAAAATGGCTTGCAAACTACTTTATTAACTATCGGACAGCAATTGCACTTTTAATTATAAATTACCCAAAGCAAGGTAATAAGTAGATCTTAAGCGAATAAATTATCATCATTAAACAATGCACTATTAAATGAGAGTAGTTATTTTAACAGTTTGTGTGGCATTTTCTATAGCATGCACAGCATCGAAACCGGTTTTGGTTAAAAAAGAAACAACAAAGCCAGTAAGCGCGCCAGTTAAAGTATTTACTACAAAGACACTTTCAAAGAATCAAACTTCAATAGAATATATTGAGCTATTTAAGGGTATAGCAGTTGAGGAAATGATAAAAAGCGGAATTCCGGCAAGTATAACTCTGGCCCAGGGCCTTCTCGAATCTGCTAGTGGAAACAGCATTCTTGCCGTTGAAGCAAATAATCATTTTGGGATAAAATGCAATGTCGGCTGGACCGGGCAAACTATACTTCATGATGATGATGCGTCAGGGGAATGCTTTAGGGTTTATGAAAGCGCCGAACAATCTTATCGCGACCATACAGAGTTTTTAAAGCGTGCCCGCTATGCTTCTTTATTTCTACTTCCGCGAAATGATTATAAAGGCTGGGCTCATGGATTAAAACAAGCCGGATATGCTACCAATCCTAAATACGCCGATTTGCTGATTGACCTGATAGAACGGTATGAATTAAACCAATACGACAGGGCAGAAAGTACTGCAATAGCGCAGGTTAAACGAGAAGAGAAGGTTTTAGCAGAAATAAGTAGCGAAGAGCCAGCAAAAAGATTAGAAGTGCCGGAAAAATCGGCCCTTGCAATGAAAATATATGAAGTAAAATCCGGGGATACACTTTATTCTATAAGCCGCCGTTTTAATTTATCTGTAGATGACGTAAAAATTTTAAACTCATTACACGGCAATGAATTAAAACTTGGTCAGCTTTTACTTGTTTCAAAGTAAGTTAATAAGTGTTAAATCGTAGGGTTTCCTGCAAAGAAAAATTAGCTTTAAAGCTTGAAAAAAACCTTCTTATATTATATTCTACTTCTTTGCTGCGTTCACACGGTTTTTTCACAGGAAAAACAGATACAGGGAATCGTATTCGATAAAGATAGCAAACAACGCCTATCCAGAGTATATATTTATAATACCAGTACACATAAAGGCTTTTATAACAATACTAAAGGCGAGTTTACTACACTTGTCCGTCGCGGCGATGTATTAGTAGCTGCTCTTGAAGGCTATTTAGTTGATACCATAAGCGTTCAATCGGAAACTACACTATTATTTTATTTGAAGCGCAATAGCATTCTGCTTAAGGAAGTAATTATCAGAGATTCGACCTTAAGTGCGCAGGAACGTCTGAATAAAAATAAAGAAGATTATAAAGATATTTATCGAAAAGGAAGTTCCAAAGATATTCTGCAAATTGGCGGGGCAAATAAAACCGGGGGCGTTGGTTTAGGTATAGATGCGCTGTGGAACTTATTGAGCAGGGAAGGTAAAAATGCCAGGCACTTACAGGAAATAATAGAGCGTGATTATCGCGAGCAGATGATCGATTATCGTTATTCTGCACGATTGGTAAATAGTGTAACTGGTTTAAGTGGCGATAGCTTGCGCGACTTTATGCAACAGTACCGGCCTTCATATAATTTAATTATAGAAGGCACGGATTACCAATTAATACAGTTTATACAGGATTCTTTTAAACGCTATAAAGTTTATCCGGAAGCCAATAGGCTTCCGCCACTTATGCCGGTAACAGAAAAATGAGATTTCCCGTAATTTACTTCCCGTTTTTACCTGTAGCAGGAATGGCTCTGTTTCCATTTATTCTCATCAAAAAAAGCGAGTATAAGGAGTGTAAAAGCTTGCTCAATCATGAAAGAATTCATTTAATCCAACAAGTTGAATTGCTGTTGCTTGGGTTTTATATCCTTTACCTTTTTAATTATCTTTACAATCTCTTGAAATATCAAAATCATGATAAGGCTTACTTTAATATTGTATTTGAGAAAGAAGCCTATACTATGGAAACAAACACAAATTACCTGCGGAAACGTAAGTTATGGCAGTGGATCAGATATTTATGACCGATATGTTACATCATCACTTACATGAAATTTCCAAAATAGTTCTTTTTTAAGTTTCTTTGTTCCAATGCGTACTCTGATTTTTTCTTTTCTAACTTTTCTATCCTTTTCAGCCTTGTGCCAGGAAATTCAGGCAGATAGTGCTGAACTGGAAAATCTAAGGCAATATCCCAAAAAAAATATTCTTCCTGTCAGAAGGCCTGTAGTACAACTCGCACCGGTACAAATCTCAGAATCAGATTTAAGGTTGAAAATAAACTACTGGAAAAGCTGGACATCGTTTGGCATAAATATGAATCAGGCTGTTTTTAGTGATAACTGGAGTAGCGGCGGGGTTAATTCTATTGCCTTTGGTGCACAGATTAACTATAAAACAGAATACAACAAAGGCGATAAAAATTACGTATCGGAGATTATTCTACAATATGGAAAACTTAAAAATAAAGGCCAGTTACAGCGAAAAACTAACGACCGGCTTTATTGGGATAATAAAGTAGCTTTAAAGCTATCCAAAAATTGGTCATTTTTCGGCTCTTTAAATTTTGAATCTCAGTTCGATAACGGGTTTTCATATAAAAAGGATTCTGATGGCGAGGAAATACCAACACTGATTTCAAGATTTATGTCGCCTGGATATTTAACAGAATCGTTAGGTTTTGAGTACAAGAAAGGTAAAAGCTTTTGGCTTAGGATAGGTACCGGAACAGCCAAACAAACTTTCGTATTAGATAAAGATTTGTATTTAACCAATCCGAAGAACTTTGGGGTTACCCCGGGTCAAAATTTTAGAAATGAGCTGGCTTTTCAGCTCGTAACTAACTTTGAGAAAGAAATAATGCCGAATATGAATTTGAAAAGCAGATATTCTATGTTTGCTAATTATGAAAAGCTGGGTAATGTCGATCAACGGTTAGACATTTCTTTGGCAGCTAAGGTTAATAAAGTTATAAACGTAACTGTTGCCGGAATTGCATTGTACGATGATGATGTAACCAGCAACATTCAGTCCAGTCAAACACTTTCGTTAGGGGTCGTGTTTAAAATGCCGAGATAACAATAGGGATTTTGTGTTATTCATTTGTTGCCCAAATTATTGGCAAACTTTAATATACAATAAAATAAGATTTAGCAGGCTAAAAATTCTTAAATTTGCCGCCTGTTTAATGCAGATAATAACATGTTTGAAAACTTACAGGATAAACTTGACAGGGCATTTAAGGTTCTAAAAGGTCAGGGAACGATAACAGAAATTAACGTGGCAGAAACCATGAAGGAAATTAGAAAAGCCCTTCTTGATGCCGACGTAAACTATAAAACTGCTAAAGCATTTACAGATGATGTAAGACAAAAGGCGCTTGGAGAAAACGTATTGACAGCCGTTTCGCCAGGGCAGTTGCTTACAAAAATAATGAACGATGAGCTCGCAAATTTAATGGGCGGGTCTGTTGTAGAACTTGAAACAGTTGCAAATCCTACCATTATTTTAATTGCTGGTTTAAATGGTGCAGGAAAAACTACTTTTAGCGGTAAGCTTGCTAATTTCCTGAAAACGAAGAAAGGCAAAAAGCCGCTTTTAGTTGCTGGCGACGTTTATCGTCCGGCTGCTATAGACCAGCTGCAGGTATTAGGCGGGCAAATTGGTGTGCCGGTTTTTGTTAATTTAGAATCCAAAGATCCCGTAGGTATTGCTCTGGAAGGTATTGCAGAAGCAAAACGTAATGGAAATAACGTTGTCATTATAGATACTGCCGGTCGTTTAGCGATTGATGAGGCTATGATGAACGAAATTTCGGCGGTAAAGCAAAGCACCAATCCGCACGAGATTTTATTTGTAGTAGATTCTATGACCGGCCAGGATGCTGTAAATACTGCAAAAGCTTTTAATGATCGGTTGGATTTTTCTGGTGTTGTTTTAACCAAATTAGATGGTGATACACGTGGCGGGGCTGCCTTATCCATTAAATCTGTTGTAAATAAGCCTATCAAGTTTATTGGTACCGGCGAAAAAATGGATGCACTGGATGTATTCTATCCGGATAGGATGGCATCCCGGATTTTAGGAATGGGTGATGTGGTTTCTCTTGTTGAACGTGCACAGCAGCAGTTTGATGAAAAGGAAGCCGCGGAACTTCAGAAGAAGATTCGTAAAAATAAATTCGATTTCAATGATTTTCTTGGACAAATTCAGCAAATCAAGAAAATGGGAAATATGAAGGATTTGGTTGGGATGATTCCGGGTGTGGGTAAAGCTGTAAAAGATATGGATATTGATGATAATGCATTTAAGCCCATTGAAGCAATTATCCGCTCCATGACACCTTTTGAGCGTGAAAATCCGGATGCAATTAACCAAAGCAGAAGAGGAAGAATTGCAAAAGGATCGGGTAATCCATTGACCGAAGTAAATAAATTGATAAAGCAATTTGAGGATATGCGTAAAGTGATGAAGCAATTTAGTAATCCTGCGCAAATGGCTAAAATGATGAAAGGAATGCCTAAAATGCCATTTGGTAAATAAAGGATATCATCGTGGAAACAAAAAAACCCATCGAATTTCGAATGGGTTTTTTTGTAATCATTAATTATTAAAAGAGTATAGGTTTGTATTAAAATCTAAAACTTAAGCCTACTGAGGCTCTTGCAGAAGCCCATGGGCCTTTAATATCCATTCTTGCTCCGCTTGAATTTACAGTAGTTGTAGTTTCTACAATAGGCAGTTCCAAATCCTCTAATTCATCTCTAAGCGCATCCTGTTCTTCTGCCGAAAGTGTTTTTGTGCCTTTTAAAAAGCCTTTAGAGGTACCATACTGCGGACCTAAAATCGACCAGTTTAAATAAACCAGTTTGCTCAGCTTCCATTGCGCACCAAACAACACGCCTCCGGTTAATGTCTTAAGCTCTCCATTTAAAGGGATAGTAGTAGTTGTAGGGCCATCTACAGGATGATCATATTCATATTCAAAGGTGGGAAGGTCGGCGGTATATTTTGCGTAACGCGCAAAAGGCGCAATATAGAAACCCCGGAAAACGCCTTTTCCAAAGTAAAATTTTACTTCAGGAGTTATGGCAATGTTTCCTGTTTTTAAATCTTTGAGTTTATCGAAGGTATCTTCATCATCAATTATAGCTTCGAACTTATTTAAAAAAGGAACTTGGCCTTCGGGCATAAAACGTAAGCCCAACCCAACAGATATCTTTTTTGCCACTGCTCTTTCATAGGTAAATGAAAAATTATTTAACAGCAGTGAGGTTAAACTAACATTGATAAGGTTTTTGCCTCCCTTATTCACAGATAAGCTATCTGTTTGAGCGTATACATTTTGAGAGAAAAGGACTATTAAAGCCAGATAGAATAATTTAGTAAGGTGTTTTTTCATGCAATCGTGTTTAAGGTTAAAATTTGCCTAAAGTACCTCTGAATACAGAGGTGTGCAATACCCAGAAATGGGGATTTTGTTTTTATTTATTTAAAATACCTGAAAGTGGGTATTGCTACACCTCTTAATTTATGTTTACTCGTAAAATAAATTAACTAAATAAACAATATGAAGAAATTTTACACATTAATTTTGGCATGCCTGTTAACGAGCGGCGCTATTGCACAAAGTACTTCGGGTACGACTTCTGGTATTAAGTATGGTATTAAAGCAGGAGTTAATCTGGCAACAATTTCTATATCAGAAGATGATGATTTGAAATCAATTACCTCGTTTCAAATAGGAGGAACTGTTGATATTCCTGTTGGTACATCATTTTCAGTGCAGCCTGGAATATCCTTATCAGGAAAAGGGTTCAAATTTAAAGGCAATGATAGTGGCGACTCTTATAAGGATCAAACTGATGTAATGTATTTAGAAATACCTGTAAACGCAATTTACAAAATTGGAGGTATTTATTTGGGCGCAGGACCGTATGCTGCATTTGCTTTATCTGGCAAAAATAAATGGGAAGAAACCTATGAAGGAGAAACTGAGAAGGGTGACGAAAAAATTAAATTCGGTAGCGGTGATGATGAAATGAAAGCCAGTGATTTTGGTCTGAATATCTTGGCTGGCTATCAATTGTCTAGCGGACTTAACTTTGGCTTAAATTATGGGTTAGGGTTAAGCAACCTTATGAATTCTGATGATTTCAAAATGAAAAACAGAGTATTTTCTGTTACAGTAGGATTTTCTTTTTAATGGAATAATTGGTTAGTTAAGGCAGCTCGTTTGAGCTGCTTTTTGCATTTTGATACTTTATAATACCTCAATTAATTTTTCCATTCGCATTCCGCGTGAACCTTTTATTAATATGGTGGAACGCTTAATTGGATTAAGTCGCATGTTTTTAAGTGCGTCTTCAGTTGTTTTATAAAATGTTGCTCCTTCTATCTTATTCTGAAAAAAGAGTTTGCCAATAAAAATTATTTTATCTGCCTTCGTACCCAATGCTTTATTAACTATGCTTTGGTGCTCTGAATCAGATTCCTGTCCCAATTCAAACATATCGCCTAAAATGAGTACTTTTTTATTGGCAGATATTGAAGAAAAATTAATCAGAGCAACACTCATACTACTTGGATTGGCGTTATAAAAGTCGCAGATAAGTATATTGGTTGCTGTCTTTAAAATCTGAGAGCGGTTGTTCCCGGGATGGTAGTTTTTTAAACCATCATTAATTTCGCCCGCACTTAAACCGAAGTGTTTCCCAATAGCAATAGCGGCTAAGATATTTTCCAGATTATAAGCTCCGGTAAGATTTGTCTTAACACGGTGTGCTTCTTTATCAGCGATCCAATCGATTACTAAGAATGGGTTATTTTCTACCAATTCACCCTTTAAAATACAATTTGAAAGGGTACAATAGTACGAAACATTTGATATTTCCCGCTCATTAACCATTTCCTTCAGGTGATTGTTATCCTGATTTACAAACACTAAACCTGAAGTGCTTTTCAAAAAGTCATACAGTTCTCCCTTGCCTTTTTTTACACCTTCAAAGCCGCCAAATCCTTCTAAATGTGCTTTTCCAACATTCGTTATAAGGCCCATATCGGGTTTAGCGATTTGGCAAAGAGCCGCAATTTCCTGTTGATGATTAGCCCCCATTTCGATAATAGCAATCTCCACGCTTTTATCAATTGCCAGGATAGTTAACGGAACACCAATATGATTATTTAAATTCCCCTGGGTGGCATAAGTAATATATTTTGTCGATAATACAGACTTAATTAACTCTTTTGTGGTGGTTTTTCCATTGGTTCCGGTAATTCCGATAAATGGAATAGATAGCTGGTTTCTATGAAAGGCTGCCAATTGTTGGAGCGTAGTCAGCACATCCTCGACTAATAACATTTGATCATTAACCTTAACTGCCGAATCATCAATTACTACAAAAGCAGCACCTTGTTTTAAGGCTTGTTCAGCAAAAGCGTTACCATCGAAATTATCGCCTTTTAAAGCAAAGAAAAGACATCCTGAACTAATTTTTCTGGTATCAGTACAAATCACAGGATGGTTTAGATAAATCTTATATAAATCTTCGATGAGCATGAATAAATAATTCGTTAAATATCAGACTTCTACCGGATTAACTATTTCTGATAATCTGGAAATGGCATCATCCAAACTGACTATATTCTCAAAAGCTATTCGCAATGATTTTTTCACTTCTTTAAGGTTACAATCGAATGGGTTTTGCTGAACATATTGCAGCAGTTTGGTAAATTGTTCTGTTTCAAAATATCCCGATTGCTGGTCGGAGATAAAGTAACCTTTTAAAGAATTCTTTTTATACGATATTTTTTCAAAACCAATAGCTTTCCCCAACCATTGAAGTTTCAAAGTCTTTAAAAGTTCGTGTACTTGCTTTGGTACAGGCCCAAAACGATCCTGAAGCTTTTTTGCAAATGTATTTAGTTCTTCTTCTGTTTCTAATTTCGAAATTTCTGTATAAAGGTTATATCGTTCTGTGATATTAGTAACGTAGCTATCCGGAATTAAAACCTCTAAGTCGGTATCGACTTGAGTAAATGAAATAAATGGCCTTGGCTTTTCATCTTTAAATAACTCCTTAAACTCGTCGTCTTTTAATTCCTGAATGGCTTCATCCAGAATTTTATGATACATTTCAAAGCCAATTTCAGCAATAAAACCGCTTTGTTCTGCACCTAAAAGATTTCCGCTTCCGCGAATGTCCAAATCGCGCATAGCAACATTAAAACCACTTCCTAAATCAGAAAACTCTTCAATGGCACTTAAGCGCTTTCTGGCTTCAGAAGTAAGGGTTGACAGAGGCGGACTTAATAAATAGCAGAAAGCTTTTTTATTAGAACGGCCCACACGGCCACGCATTTGGTGCAAATCGCTTAAGCCAAACATGTGTGCATGGTTAATAAGAATAGTATTGGCATTTGGAATATCCAGACCGGCTTCTATAATAGTAGTGGCTACTAATACATCATAATCATGCTCCACAAATTTCAACATCACATCCTCCAGCGCATCGCCATCTAATTGGCCGTGTGCAATACCAATTCGTGCTTTCGGAACCAGTTTCTGAATTAATCCCCCCAGCTGCGCTAAATCCTGTACGCGGTTATGGATAAAAAATACTTGTCCGTTTCGATTTATTTCAAACTCTACAGCGTCTTTAATCAATTGCTCATTAAACACATGTAATTCGGTTAAAACTGGTTGCCTGTTTGGCGGTGGCGTAGAAATTATTGATAAATCCCGGGCTCCCATTAAAGAAAAATGCAGTGTCCTGGGGATGGGAGTTGCCGTTAACGTAAGCGTATCTACATTGGCGCGTAAATGCTTTAATTTCTCTTTTACACCTACACCAAACTTTTGCTCTTCATCTATAATCAGTAAGCCCAAATCCTTAAACTTGACATCCTTACTAACAATTCTATGGGTACCGATGATAATATCGACTTTACCTTCTTCCAAAAGTTTTAAGGTTTCTTTTATCTGCTTAGGAGATTTAAAGCGATTGATGTAATCGATATTACAAGGAAAATCGGCTAAACGGGAGCTAAAGGTTTTATAGTGTTGCAGCGCAAGTATGGTTGTAGGAACCAAAATAGCCACTTGTTTACTATCGCTTACCGCCTTAAATGCAGCGCGTACTGCGATTTCGGTTTTGCCAAATCCAACATCACCGCAAACCAATCTGTCCATTGGGTGTGGCGATTCCATATCTTTTTTTACATCAACTGTAGCCTTTTCCTGGTCGGGTGTATCTTCATAAATAAAAGAAGCTTCCAGTTCGGTTTGAAGATATGAATCGGGTGGAAAAGCATTGCCAGTTTGAGCCTTACGGACAGCATACAGCTTAATTAAATCGCGGGCAATGTCTTTAACTTTTTTTTTTGTCGTTCTTTTTAACTTCTCCCAGCTATCCGTTCCTAATTTATTCATTTTTGGAACGGTTCCTTCTTTTCCGGAGTACTTAGAAATCCGGTTTAGGGAATTTATATTCACATAAAGCAGATCGTTATCCGCATAAATAAGGCGAATCATTTCCTGGGTTTTGCCGTTAACTTCTACTTTTTCAAGTCCGGCATATTTACCAATACCATGATCAATATGCGTTATGTAATCGCCGGATTTAAGTTCTTTTAATTCTTTAAGGGTAATTGCTTGCGAACGTGTATATCCTTTTTTAAGCTTGTATTTATAATATCTGTCAAATATTTGATGATCGGTATAACAAGCCAGTTTTTGCTGATAATCTATAAATCCTTCCCTTAAGGATAAATTAACAGAATTAAACTTTACCGTTTTATCAATATCCTCAAAAATGGCGTACAAGCGCTCTGCTTGTCTTACAGAATCGGTGAAAATGATATTGATAATCTTTTCACTTTCATTTTTTTTGATGTTGTGAATCAGAAGATTGAAATCCTTATTAAAAGAGGGTTGAGGCTTTAAATCGAACTCAACAGTTTCATTCGGCTTATAAAAAAACTGTTTGCCAAACTCAACAACAGCAAAATCTCTTAACTGGTCGGCCAGTAACTTTTCGTCGGTAAAGCTAAATTTAGGATTAATCCATTCCGGATTTTTAGTTTTTGTATCTGCCGGAAGTGCTTTCCATAATTCGATTGCCTTTTTATAACCATCCTGTAAAACATCCAGTGTAAACTGAACATCTTTAAACCACACGCTGGTGCCGGAATCGATGTATTCTAACAAAGAAATATTATGTTCTGTTAAAAACTTCGATTGTACATTAGGGACGATGGTTACACTTTTAACATATTCAGCCGAAAGCTGGTCTTCTATTTGAAACGTGCGGATACTTTCAATAAGATCGCCAAAAAACTCAAAGCGATAAGGTAATTCGTTAGAAAAAGAAAAGATATCTACAATGCCGCCGCGAATTGAAAACTGGCCGGGCGCATAAACAAAGTCTACACGTTCAAAGTCGTATTCAATTAAAAATTCATTAATAAAATCAATATCTAATTTATTGCCCTGAGAAATTTCCAGTGTGTTTTTTTCTAAGGAATCACGGTTAATTACTCTTTCAGCCAAAGCTTCCGGATAAGTAACAATTAACTTCCCAAACTCGCTCGAATGGATTAATTCATTTAATACCTCTGCCCGCTGCAGAACATTTCCCGGGTCGGGCTGTGTAAACTCAAAAGGTTTTCTATAAGACGAAGGAAACAGAAGTACCTCTTTATCCAGCAGGTTTTCTAAATCGCATTGAAAATAAGAAGCCTCTTCTCTGTCCGGAAATACAAATAAAAGATTGGAGTGATTTAAATAATATAATGCAGAAGCGATCATCGCATCACTTGAACCAATGAGACCTTTTAAGTGAATTCTTGGATTCTTGCCAGAATTCAGAGCTTTAGCCAAAGCCTCAGCTCTGCCATCTGTTTTATATAAATTTAAAATCTCTTTTATGTTCATCCAAAATTCCTATTTGCAAATATACCAGCTAGCTATAGTTAAAATCAAAAGGGATTCAAATTAGTTTTCAATATGCCTTTTTGGTTTAGAATGAATGCGTTAACAGCCATCGGAGATTAAGAAAGTGTATATAAAAATGGACACAATAGGAGATAAGGCTTAAGAAATCGCTGTTAAGAGAGGATTTAAATTAAAAGCTCCTTTGGTGTAGTTTTTGAATTAAATACTCAAAACAGTTAAAAGTTATGAAACGATCAGCTACTTTTAAATTTAGATTATTTTGCATGTTTACTTGCTTAATAATGGGTGCTTCTCTTGTTAATTCCTGCAACAGCAGCTTAAACCCATCTATTACAATTAACAGCGTAAAATAATAGATGTACCCGCCGGATAGATTAATCATTACGGACACATTTAACTGAATCACTTCAGAAAGAGTTTTTTGTGCTTTAACTAACGCGTATAAGTTGAAACGCTCCTCAAAAGGCTGGAACAATTTTCTGTTCTAAATGTTAAAAACACATCAACCAAAACAATGCAGATATGAAGAATGCACTCAAATACGGACTTTTAATAGGTTTTTTAACAGGAATATGGATTTTGCTTATGCATTTTATGGGCATTTATGGCCAGCATAGAGGCGGCATATTGAATATTCACTGGATGGAATATTTATCTGTAATTATTCCTTTTATCGGACTTTATCTTGGAATAAAAAACTATAGAAATAATGTTAACGGCGGAAAACTTGAGTTTGTAGAAGGCTTAATGGAAGGATTTAAAATATTGTTAGTAGGTTTTGTTCTTTACATGGCAGTTAGTGCGCTTTATATGCAATTTTCGGGTTCTACCATGCTCACTCTGGATTATTACCAGCGAACTGGTGCCGCAGGTATTGTAGGAATTCTTTTTAATATTGTAGTTTCATTACTTTTAATGAACAAACAGCACAATTTGTAATTGACGCGCTTTAAACATTTTGAATTGATATTTTGGATTTCAGCTTTATCAGCTCTTGCTTTTATAAGTCCAGAAACGCACCATTTTTCATTATGCCCGTTAGCTGGTTTGGGTTTTTCCTGGTGTCCGGGCTGCGGTTTAGGAAGATCGATTGCCAGTATTCTTCATTGGGAATTAAGGCAATCGGTTAGTTATCATTGGTTTGGCATTCCGGCACTCTTAATATTATTTCATAGGATATGTATGTTATTGAAAAATTCTTACTACATTTCTAAAACCTAAAATCAGAAAATGTATAGGAACCTGCTTTACAACCTCAAAGGAATTACACCAGAAGAGTTTCAGTACCTGCAACATATTATTTCTGGCATGACAGAACAGCAAGTGCAACAGTTTGTGATGTTTTATTCCGGTAAACGCCAGAGCCCAACAGATTTATTGCTTTTTACTTTACTTGGTTTTTTTGGAGTAGCGGGTGTACAAAGATTTATTGTTGGCCATATTGGAATGGGAATTTTATATTTCTTTACTGCCGGATTATGCTTCATCGGAACCATAATAGATGCAATTAACCACAAAAATATGGCAAATGAGCACAATCAAAAAGCAGCCTTAGAGTGTGCCCAATTATTAAAAATGTCGATGTAAGTATATGACGAATGAAACAGGCAAGTGGATTATTGTTCTTGGCGCCGGTATTTTGTTCGCAGGTATAATTATTTACTTTTTTCACAATAAGCTTCATTGGATAGGCAATCTGCCCGGGGATATACGAATTGAGAAAGAAAACTTTCATTTTTACTTTCCATTTACTACCATGGTACTCCTCAGTTTAGCAATTAATCTGTTAATTCGTTTGTTCAGGTGGCTTAACTAATGTTAATTTGCAGAATCATGGGAATTAATCCACAAGATTTATCAGCATTAGGGTTTGCTGCACTTATAAACATACTTATACTGGTGTTTTTTTGTAAGAGCCTTATTAAAACTTTGTCTTATATACAGCCCGGGAACAAAGCATTAAGCGCATCTACTATCTGGTTCATATTAGTTCCGGGAATTAATTTAATCGTTAATTTTATAGTAGTATTTGGGATGTCTAAATCTATTGCGAAGGAATTAGAAAGCAGAGATTTTGAAGCCATAAAACGTCCAACTTTTGATTATGGAATACTTTACGCCATATTATCACTCGGGCCATTAGTGGCTCTTTTCCCAATTCCGGAAGAGTATACGGTTGCTGTAGCTGTAATTAGCTTTAGTCAGATATTTTTCTTTGTTCAATATTGGATGAAGGTTAACTGGTACAAAGCTGTTCTTCAAAATGATGATGAAAGTGCAGCATCTAATAATGAAGAATAGTTATGAAGCTAGTTGAAATTACCTCATATCTTGAAAATATAGCTCCATTATCTTATCAGGAAGATTATGACAATGCGGGCCTGATAACCGGTAGTTATGATCTGGAAGTAAGCGCTGCATTAATTTCTTTAGATTGTACCGAAGAAATAGTTGATGAAGCGATTAGAAAAGGGTGTAATCTCATTATATCGCATCATCCGATAGTTTTTAAAGGTTTGAAGAAGCTTAACGGCTCGACTTATGTGGAGCGTGTAATTATTAAAGCTTTAAAAAACGATATTGCTATTTATGCTATTCATACTAATCTGGACCATGTTAAAAATGGAGTAAACGGAAAGATTTGTCAAAGATTAGGCTTAATAAATCAAGAAATCTTATCGCCGAAACAAGATATTCTTAAAAAGTTAATAACCTATTCACCGGTAGAGCATGCAGCGTTGGTAAGAGAGGCATTATTTAGTGCCGGGGCCGGAAACATAGGTAACTATTCAGACTGCAGCTTTAATTCGGAAGGATATGGCACATTTAAAGCGATGGAAAGTGCCAATCCCTATATTGGAGAAACGAATAAGCTGCATCAGGAAAGGGAAGTTAAAATTGAAGTGGTTTTTACTGCTTATCAGGAAAGCCAGATTATTGCAGTATTAAAAAGCACTCATCCGTATGAAGAAGTTGCTTTTGATATTTTACAACTTTCTAATGCACACGAAAGTATAGGGGCAGGAATGATTGCTTCCCTGGAAAATCCAATGGATGAGCTTGATTTTCTGAATATGGTATCGGACAAATTAAATGCAAAAGTTATCAGGCATACCACTTTAAGAGGAAAAAAAGTAAGCAGGGTTGCCGTATGTGGAGGTTCGGGTAGTTTTCTTTTAAAGAAGGCAATCGCAGCAAAAGCCGATGTATTTATAACTGCCGATTTTAAATATCACGAGTTTTTTGACGCTGAAAAAAAGTTAGTAATTGCCGATGTCGGACATTTTGAGAGTGAGCAGTTTACGCAAGAATTGTTGTTTGAAATTATTCGGAAAAAATTCGCTAACTTTGCACTCCATTTAACGGAATATAATACAAACCCCATAAATTATCTAATTAATGGAACAAACAGTAGAACAGAAGCTTAGGGCTTTATACGCACTGCAAAACATACATACAAAAGTCGACAGAATCAGGCAGGTTCGCGGAGATCTTCCTATGGAAGTTTCGGATTTAGAGGATGAAGTTGCTGGCCTTGAGACACGGATTCAAAAGATAAAGGGCGAATTGGATGATTATGAAGATTCAATCGTTACCCGTAAAAACATGATTAGAGATTCTTTGGCTGCTATCAAGAAATATGAAGCACAGCTAAATGAAGTTAAAAATAATCGTGAGTATGATGCTATTTCAAAAGAAATAGAAATTCAAGGACTTGAAATGCAAGTTTGCGAAAAGAAAATCAAAGAGCTTGGTTTTGATATTGTTAACAAAACTCAGGTTTATGATAGTGCTGTTGCTGATTTAGATGCTCGCAAAAAAGATTTAGAGATTAAGAAAGCAGAACTTGAGAATATTACTGCCGAAACGCAAAAAGAAGAGGATGAGTTATCTTTAAAAGCGAAAGAAGCAGAGAAAGCAATCGACGAACGTTTGTTAACGGCTTACAATCGCTTGCGTAATAATTCTAAAAATGGATTGGCTGTGGTAACTATCCAGCGCGACTCATGTTCCGGATGTTATAACCAAATACCTCCTCAGCGCCAGCTTGATATTCGTCAGCACAAAAAGATTATCGTTTGCGAACATTGCGGACGTATTTTAGTTGATGAGGCTTTGTCTGGTGAAAGGGTTGAGGAAACAACTGTATAAAAGAAGAGAATACTTATAAAGAAAGCGGCCTTAAAGCCGCTTTTTTTATGCTTTGTGATTTAAATTGATGCGATTAAAACCGCCATATTTTTTCCGGAGTAATGCAGATGTCTAAAGGAATATCAAAAGCGTCTACTTCTTCAAATTTATTTTCCGGAGCAAAATAAGAAACGCCAGCTTTAATGGCATCGGCCCGGCATCCGGATAGGAATCGGTCATAAAATCCTTTACCATAACCTAATCTGTTCCCTTGTTCATCAAATGCAAGCAGCGGTAGGACAATCATATCAATTGCGTGCATGGCTATTTCGGTGCCGTATTCTGGCTCCGTAATTCCCCAGTTATTCATAGCCAGTGGTGTATCATCTTCCCAAAGAATATTTGTAAGAGAATTATCTTTATGATCTATTCTTGGCAAAACATATTTTATATCAGGATTACGTCTTTTAAAATTTTCTTTTAACAAGAGGCTGTTAAATTCGTGTTTACCAGCAATTGGATAAAAGAGATGAATCAGCTTAATGCCATCTAAATTCAAGCCCTCAAATCGGTTTACAATAGAGTTGTTCAGAAATTCGAATTCATCTGGCAGAAGGTTTCTTCTTTTTTCTATATAGGCTTTTCGTAATTCTTTTTTATTCACGATGCAAAATTAACATAAAAAAGCGACCTCAAATTTCTTCTGAGATCGCTTAATCAACCTAAACCTTATTCTTAAGATTTTTTATATTTTATTTTACTCTTTCAATATAATCGCCTGTGCGGGTGTCTACACGAATTTTGTCTCCTAAGCTAATAAACATTGGCACTTTAATTTCAACACCTGTTTCAACTGTAGCACTTTTTAAAGCATTTGTAGAGGTATCACCTTTAACAGCAGGTTCAGTATAGGTAACTTCAAGTTCAACACTTGTTGGTGCCTGAGCTATTATTGGTTCATCACTTTCAAAAGCGATAATAACATTCATTCCGTCTTTTAAAAACCTTGCGGAATCGCCGAATAAAAATTTAGGGATGTTAAATTGTTCGTAAGTATTATTGTCCATTACTACAAAAAAATCACCCTCATCATATAAATATTGATAATCATTTGTTTCTACGCGGCAAATTTCAACTTCTTCGTCTGTACGAAAACGGTATTCCACAAGTTTACCGGTTTTTACGTTTCGCATTCTGGCCTGATAAAAAGCACGCAGGTTTCCAGGTGTACGATGTATAAATTCTTCTACTGTTACAAGCTCTCCATTAAATCTAAGAACGTTGCCATTTTTAATTTCTGAAGCTTTAGCCATAAATTTTGAGGTTAGAGTTGCAAATATAAATGAATTGGATGATTTTTTATTAGTTAGAGTGCTTATTTATAGTCTGCAAGCTGGATCTGATTATTACAAAAGAAATACTCATGTTCCTGGTTTGAACATATAATTACAATCCTGTTGGAAGAATACTGTTTTATCAGATTGTGATACCAGTTTATTGCTTGGGTATCAAGGTTAGAAGCCGGCTCATCCAGTAATAAAAGCGGCGTGTCTGAACAAATAGCGAGGGCAAGTTTAGTTCGCTGTTTCATTCCTGAAGAAAAGTACTTAATCGCCTTATTTTTAGAGCTTCGCAGGTCCAGAATCTCTATCAGCTGTTCCTTATTTAAATCCTTTATAAAAGATTTAAATTTGAAATGAAAGTCAATCATTTCCGAGAGCGTAAATTCTTCAATAAGCTCCAGGTAAGGAGCGGCAATGCTTAATGATTGATAAACTTTTTCATGGTCGTATATTTTATTATCCAGGTAATAATCTAAAGAACCTTCTGAAGGGGTAAGATTTCCGGCGATGAGCTGGAGCAAAGTAGATTTTCCAGAACCGTTTCTGCCAAGTATTGCGTAAGACCGGCCTTTTTTAAAAGAATAGCTTACACCTTTAAATATCCATTCCCGATTGAAACGGCGACCGATATTTTTAAGCGTAATTTCCATATCTACGGCAATTAAGCGCCGCTAAATCCTCTCATGATACCTCGATTTGAATTTCTGATAAAGTCTAAAATCTCATCTCGGATTTCTGTCGGTTGTTTTTCTGCTTCGATAATATCTAAAGCGGTGCTGATATTGTAGTTTTTAACAAAAAGAGTGCGGTAGATATCTTGTATCTCGTTAATATCGTCTGATGAATACCCTCTTCTTCTTAAACCTACAGAATTTATTCCGACATAAGAAAGGGGCTCTCTGGCAGCTTTAACATACGGGGGCACATCTTTACGAACCAATGAGCCGCCTGTTACAAATGCATGAGAACCGATATTACAAAACTGATGAATAGCTACCATGCCTGCTAAAACCACATAATCGCCAACGGTGATGTGTCCTGCAAGAGTAGTGTTGTTTGAGAATATGCAATAATCGCCTACTTCACAATCGTGTGCAATATGACAATAAGCCATAATAAGGCAATTATGTCCAATTTTAGTCTTCCAGCGATCTTTGGTACCTCTGTTAATGGTTACACATTCGCGTATAGTGGTGTTGTCGCCAATTTCAACAGTAGTATCTTCGCCATTGTATTTTAAATCCTGAGGGGCGCCTGAGATTACTGCGCCTGGATAAATACGGCAATTTTTACCAATTCTTGCCCCATCCATAATGGTTACATTGGGACCAATCCACGTTCCTTCGCCTATTTCTACGTTTTTGTGAATCGTAACAAATGGCTCAATAACTACATTATCAGCTATTTTAGCCTGTGGGTGTATATATGCTAAGGGTTGGATCATTCTTGAGTATCTTCGATTGGTCTTCTGACAATTTGGGCCATTAATTCGGCTTCTACAACAATTCGTTCTCCTACTATACCAACGCCTTTCATTTGTGCTATTCCACGTCTTATAGGTGTAAGTAAATCACATTGGAAAATCAATGTATCTCCAGGTACTACTTTATCTTTAAAACGTGCATTTTCTATTTTAAGGAATAAGGTTATCCAATTTTCCGGGTCGGGTACTGTATTTAATACTAGTATTCCTCCGGTTTGTGCCATCGCTTCAATTTGAAGAACTCCGGGAAATAACGGAGAGCCTGGAAAATGTCCTCTAAAAAAATCCTCGTTCATGGTTACATTTTTAACGCCTACAACATGTGTTTTTGTTAACTCAAGGATCTTGTCGATCATTAAAAATGGCGGCCTGTGAGGCAGGATGTTCATAATCTGAACAGTATCGTATATCGGAGTAGTATTCGGATCGTATATTTTAACTTTCTTTTTGCCCCGCTCCTTTTTGATCTGTGCTTTTATTTTCTTAGCAAAAGCGACGTTGGCTGCATGGCCAGGTCTTGCTGCCATAATATGGCCTTTCAAAGGAACTCCTACAAGTGCCAGGTCACCAATCATATCTAATAGTTTATGACGTGCTGGTTCATTCTGATGACGAAGTTCAATATTGTTTAAGATACCTTCTTTAGCTACGTCAATGTCTTTTTTCTTAAATAAAACGCCCAGCTTATTAAGCTCTTCTTTGCTTATTTCTTTATCAACTACAACAATGGCATTATTTAAATCGCCACCCTTAATTAAATCGTGCTCCAGCAGCATTTCGAGTTCGTGTAAAAAACAAAATGTACGGCTGGAAGAAATTTCTTTTTTAAATTCGCTTATGGTAGTAATTGCAGCATGCTGACTTCCCAATACAGGAGAGTTATAGTCGATCATGCAGGTAAAGCGATAATCATCCAGAGGCATTGCTACCATTTCTACTTTTCTGTCCGGCTCAGAATAATGAATATTATGCGGAATGTGATAATACTCTCTTTCTGCTTCCTGATCTTCAAAACCTGCAGCTTCCAGCGCTTCTATAAATTTTAACGAGCTTCCATCCATTATTGGGGTTTCCGGCCCGTCAAGCTCAATTAAAACGTTATCCACTTCCAAACCAACTAAAGCGGCTAAAACATGTTCTACGGTATTAACGCTTGCACCATTTTGTGCCAGGTTTGTACCACGCGAGGTATCCGAAACGTTGTCAACATCCGCATCAATAACAGGTTGCCCTGCAATATCAATACGTTTAAATTTATAACCATGATTTTCTGGCGCAGGTTTAAATGTCATATTAACAGATTGCCCTGTATGCAGTCCCGTTCCTGAAATCGTAATTTCAGTTTTTATCGTCCGTTGTTTAATAGTCATTTTCTAGGTACAGCAATTATTATATTTTTTCCTGGAGCTTACGTTCCAGTTCTTCTATTCTACGTTCTAATTCTGGCAGGCGGTTTATAACAACTTGTGTCCGCATATTTTGGTTATAAGAAACTGCTGGAGAACCGGCCCATTTTTTACTTTCTTGCTCAATTGTACGACTTATTCCAGATTTAGCCTGGATTTGATTTCCTTTTGCCACCGTAATATGTCCAACAATCCCTACCTGACCGCCAATAACACAATTTTCGCCAATTTTAGCACTTCCTGATATCCCGGATTGCGATGCAATTACTGTGTTTTCGCCGATTTCAACATTATGGGCAAGTTGAATCAGATTATCTAATTTAACACCTTTTTTTATAATTGTAGAACCCATTGTTGCTCTATCAATAGAAGTGTTTGAGCCAATTTCAACATCATCTTCAATGATTACATTTCCAATCTGGCTTACCTTTTTATATGTTCCATCAGCCTGAGGAGCAAATCCAAACCCATCACTGCCAATTACTGTGCCTGAATGGATGAATACATTGCTCCCGATTTTACAGTCATAATAGATTTTAACGCCGGGGAATATTGTCGTTTCTGTGCCAATTTCAACATTATCGCCAATATAAGCCTGGGGATAAATCTTGCTATTATTTCCTATTACAGCATTTGCACCGATATACGCAAAGGCTCCTATGTATACATCTTTACCTATTGTCGCAGTAGGATGTATATAAGAAGGATTCTCAATTCCCGATTTGTTTCGTTTTATTGTATTGTACAAATCTAAAAGCACCGAGAAAGCACTGTATGCGTCTGCCACCTTGATTAAGGTGCTGGTATAAGGAGCTGTTGGCACAAAATCTGCCCCAACAATTACAATAGATGCTTTTGTTTGATATAAATAAGGTTCGTATTTTTTATTGGCAAGAAAAGATAGACAACCTGCGGTCGCTTCTTCGATTTTTGCTAATTGATCTACTGTAACGTCCGGATTTCCATCCACTATGCCATTGAGTAAAGTTCCGATCTGTTGGGCAGTAAATTGCATCGCCGCAAATTTAGGTGTTATTAGTATATGAACAAATTTTGAAGAAATTACTTCAAAAAAGAACAGGACTTTTTACTGTTCTGTGTGTTTTAAGTCTTTAATATAGCAAAGAATGTGTTTTTCAACGGTTTTTGAAAGTGCCTCGAGGCTAGAATTATCTGATGCTTCGGTAATATCTTTTACAGAACCGTCTTTCATCAATATATTTATATTCTCTGCGCCTACTTTATATGCGTTATTTTTTATTGTATTTGTAAAAACAAAATAAGATACTTCCCCTTCATTAATATGATATTTATCTAATGCTTTTGCTATCAGCTTGTTTTTAGTTTCTTCTCCAGGAGCATTATTTGTTATCTCAACCTGATATAAGCTTCTGCTTAACAGATGTTTGCACAGCGTCGACAGAATAAAGTCATCTTCCTTAGCCCATACCTTAACAGATGTAAAGATATCATAATCATCTAAAAGAGTAAAGCATTCTAAAATTTGAGGATCATTTTTAAAATCTGCTTTGCTTATAGAATTATTAAGAAAATAGGAAAAGCTAGGAGTGGCAAAAAGCTTTTTTCCATTACTGGCCAAATGCTTTGCCCGGTCGAGTATTTTCACCAGCATTTGTTCTGCCGCAACCACTGTTTTATGTAAATAGACCTGCCAGTACATCAAACGCCGGGCAATCAGAAATTTCTCTACAGAATATATCCCTTTTACTTCTATGGCTAATTGACCATTTGCAATATCAAGCATTTTAATAATTCTGTCGAAGCCGATAATTCCCTCTGATACGCCGGTAAAAAAGCTATCGCGGTTAAGATAATCCAAACGATCTATATCCATTTGCCCTGAAACCAGTTGATGAAAAAAGATTCGGTGGTATTTATTGTTAAATATCTGAAGCGCCAATTCTAACCGGTTATTAAATTCGAGGTTCAAATTATCCATTAATAAGGCAGAAATATCTTCATGCGATATGCCTTCAACAATAGTATGTTCCAATGCATGCGAATAGGGTCCGTGACCAATATCGTGCAGCAAAATTGCGATCGTAACAGCTTCTTCTTCGGCTGCAGAGATTTCATGACCCTTAGCCTTAAGCGTTTCTATGGCCATTCCCATTAAATGCATGGCACCTAAAGCATGATGAAACCGGGTGTGGATGGCTCCTGGATACACCAGGTGCGTCATTCCAAGCTGCTTTATGTTACGTAAACGCTGAAAATATGGATGCGCAATTAAATCAAATATCAGCTCGGATGGTACAGTAATGAAACCGTATACAGGGTCGTTAATTATTTTCTTTTTATTCAAAATGTCTGGTCTTCTGCAAAAATTGTTATTTTATCTGATACAAAAAACTACTTTTAGTGTTATAACAAATACTAGATAAAAAATTTAGCTTAACACATGCAGGAAACAACAATTCTTTGGGCCGATGATGAAATAGATTTACTAAAACCCCATATCATGCTTTTGAATGAAAAAGGGTACAAAGTAAAAACGGTTACCAATGGTAATGATGCTTTGGAAGCATTTAAAGCAGGTTTTTTTGATTTGGTTTTCCTCGATGAAAATATGCCTGGATTAACAGGCTTAGAAACGCTTGCCGAAATAAAAAATATAAACCCCGATGTTCCAATTGTTCTTATCACCAAAAATGAAGAAGAATATTTAATGGAAGATGCGATCGGTTCTAAAATCGATGATTATTTAATTAAGCCGGTAAACCCACGCCAGGTTCTTTTAACGATTAAAAAGCTGACAGAAAATAAAAAGCTTGTTAATCAAAAAACTTCTATGGCCTATCAGCAGGATTTTAGAACGCTTGGGATGACCTTAAATGATAACCTGAGCTTTACAGAATGGGTTGATGTTTACAAAAAGCTGGTGTATTGGGAACTTTCGCTGGAACAGCTGGAAGACAATGGGATGCATGAGATTTTAACCATGCAAAAGTCTGAGGCTAATATGCAGTTTTGTAAGTTCATTGAAAAAAATTATCTTTCCTGGTGCAAAAGTCCTGAAATTGGTCCTGTAACATCAAATCAATTACTCAAAAAGAAGCTTTTTCCTATTCTTGATGATAAAACTACTTTTTTCATTCTGATAGATAATCTTCGGTACGACCAGTGGAAGATGATTAATTCGCTGATAACGGAGCATTTCAGGTTAGAAGAAGAAGATAGTTACTACAGCATTTTGCCTACGGCTACGCAATATGCACGAAATGCCATTTTTGCAGGTTTAACGCCTTTAGAAATGGAAAAACGTTATCCAAATATGTGGCAGAATGATGAAGATGAAGGTGGGAAAAATCTTTTTGAAGAGCAGTTTTTGGAAGATAATATCAAGCGGAATATCCGCAGAGATATGAAGCACTCGTATACAAAGGTGCTAACCTATGAACAGGGAAAAGCAGTTGTAGAGAACATCAACAACCTTTTAACCAACGAGCTAAATATCATTGTATATAATTTTGTCGATATGCTTTCGCATGCACGTACTGATATGGCTATGATCAGAGAGTTAGCAAATGATGAAGCAGCTTATCGATCCTTAACCTTATCCTGGTTTGAACATTCGCCATTGTTGGAAGCTATAAAAAAGCTAGCGAATAAAAATGTGCGCTTGGTAGTTACTACCGACCATGGTACCATTCGTGTAAAACATCCAAGCAAAGTTATTGGCGATAGAAATACAAATACTAATCTGAGATATAAACAAGGCAAAAACCTCAATTTTGTAGCAAAAGATGTTTTTCATATTAGAAATCCGCATGAAGCTAATTTGCCGAAGCTCCATGTAAGTTCAAGTTTTATTTTTACCAAAGAAGATACCTATTTTGTTTATCCTAACAATTACAATCATTTTGTAAATTATTATAATGAAACATTCCAGCATGGCGGTATCTCACTTGAAGAAATGATTGTTCCATATGCTACTTATAGTCCAAGATAGAGTCCGCTTTTTTATCTTTGAAAAATGGAATTAATTGTTTCAGGTTTGGATGAGCTTCTTAAGGCTGCAGAGCAAGTTTTAAATTTTGCTGGCGAGAGCCGGGTTTTTCTTTTTTACGGCGAAATGGGAGCAGGAAAAACTACATTAATTAAAGCATTATGCGAAGTTTTAGATGTCGAAGATTCAGTATCGAGCCCAACTTTTTCTATTGTGAACGAGTATCTTGGAGCAGGAGGAATTGTTTATCACTTTGATTTCTACCGGATAAAAAATGAAAGTGAAGCATTCGATTTAGGATATGAAGATTACCTCTATTCCGGCAATTATTGTTTTATAGAGTGGCCCGAAAAAATCCCAAACCTTATTCCGGAGAAGTTTGTGAAAGTAAAATTGCTGGAAACTTCAGTAGATGAACGTGTAATTAATGTACAAAAGCTAAATTGATGGATTTAGTCTTAAAAGTAAATCAGATTTCGTACATTCAGCACACTTTTTATAAACGATATGATGAGTGAACTGTCGGACATTGCAAAGCAAGCTATGATGCAGCCCCAGGAGGCAATGCTCGAAACTAAAAAAAGAAAAAATAGCTTGTATATCGGTATTCCCAAAGAAACCTCTTTTCAAGAAAACCGGATAGCATTAACCCCACTTTCTGTAGCATTACTGGTAGATAACGGCCATGAAGTGGTAATTGAAACTGGCGCCGGAATGGGTGCCAATTTTTCGGATAACGATTACAGCGAACAAGGTGCAAAAATCCTATACGATAAAAACGAGGTCTTTAAGGCCGACATCATTATAAAAATCGGTCCTCCAACTCAGGAGGAAATAGGGATGATGAAACCTTTCCAGGTTTTATTTTCAACACTTCAGATGGGTTCGCTTAAAGCAGATTGTCTGGAAGCGATGATGAAGAAAAAAATCACTGCTCTTTCTTACGAATATTTACGGGATGAAGGCGGCTCGCTTAGTGTAATTCGTTCTATGAGCGAGATTGTGGGTGCTACATCTGTACTTATTGCTGCAGAATATCTTAGTAATGTGTTCGATGGGAAAGGTTTGATGCTTGGGGGCGTAACCGGCGTGCCTCCCACAGAAATGGTAATCCTGGGTGCAGGTACAGTTGGCGAATATTCTGCCAGAACTGCTATTGCCTTAGGTGCCGAAGTTAAAGTGTTTGATAGCTCTATTTATCGTTTACGAAGACTTCAAAATAATATCGGAAGCCGGGTTTTTACCTCTGTAATTCAACCCATAGTTTTAAATAAAGCCATAACAACCTGCGATGTAGTTATTGGCGCCATTCGGGCTACTAATGGCAGAAGTCCTTGTATTGTTACAGAAGAGGTTGTGAGCCACATGAAGCCTAACTCCGTGGTAATTGATGTAAGTATTGATCAGGGCGGCTGTTTCGAAACATCAAGAATAACCAATCATACACATCCCGTTTTCAGAAAGTATGATGTGATACATTATTGTGTACCCAACATCGCATCCCGTGTTGCCAGAACGGCAACATATGCATTAACCAATATATTTACTCCCATATTAATGGATATTGGCGAAATGGGTGGTATTATGAATGTTATCTGGGAAAAACCAGGTGTTAGAAATGCTATTTATCTTTATCAGGGACACCTTACTAATAAAGATCTGGCAGAGCGATTTAATATCCCTCCAAAAGATTTGGAACTTTTGATTGTCTCAAACCGTTAAAAGCTACTCTCAATAATTCATTTTTATTTCTTTTATTAAAACACTTTTTATCACTTGTTCCTTTACATCTAAAGGCAAGTGATAATATGAAATTAAATAAAAATTTTTTTAAAGAAATCTGGAAAATACTGATAGGTAGTTTTAATGGTTTTATTAACGACAAATGTTTAAAACTCTGCGCCGCTTTATCGTATTACACCCTATTTTCCATTGCACCGCTTTTGCTGATATTAATTTATATAGCAGGCAAAGTTTACGGACAGGAAGCTTTTCAGGGTAGAGTTTTTGAAGAGATACATGGTTTTATAGGCGCTGATGCTGCTGCTCAGGTTCAGGAAATTATTCAGAATGCAGCCATTAAAGGAAGTTCTCCCTGGGCAATAATTGTGGGTGCAATAACTCTTTTTGTAGGTGCAACCGGGGTTTTTATGGAGATTCAGGATTCCATTAACCAGATATGGCGTGTAAAGGCAAAACCCCAAAAAGGCTGGTTAAAAATGATTATCAACAGGCTTTTGTCTTTTTCGATGATCGCTACTCTTGGATTTCTTTTAATTGTATCGCTTGTTATAAATGGTGTTGTAACTGCGCTTAGCGATCGGTTAATGCTTTATTTTAAAGATATAACGGTTTTATTAGTAAATGGATTTAACATCGCCCTTACTTTTATAATTATTACCATTTTGCTCGCAATTATTTTTAAGTTTTTGCCCGATGTTAAAATTAAATGGAAACATGTTCGGGCTGGAGCAATTTTTACAGCTTTATTATTTATGCTTGGCCGATATGCAATCAGCTTGTATATAGAAAAAATTGGCCCGGGCTCTACTTATGGTGCGGCAGGTTCTATAATTGTGATTTTAGTTTGGATATATTATACTGCCGCTATACTGTATTTTGGTGCTGAGTTTACACAAGTATACACTGAAAAGCACGGTGGAAGCATTGAACCTGCCGAATACGCGGTGCATCTTATCCAAACTGAAGAAGAGCAAGATGTTAAAGTTTTGCCTAAACAGAACCAGTGTGACGATGGGATTGAAACTGGTTAGTAGAGTTTGTATTAATTGTTCTAGGGTGAATTCTTATTTTTCATAAACTCTTCATATGATTTTTTAATGTACTTAAGAAGGTCAAAATCCGACCAGTCTTTTAGTTGTTCTGCCTTGGGCCAGTATGCAGATTTAAACTCTTCCAAATCTGTATCACTGATTGGTACAATGGACTTGATAGTAGTATTATTAAATCGTCGGGAAACCTCATAGTAATCCAATTCTCCGCCAGCATAACGTTCAAACCGGCGTGCCCGTTTTCCATCTTTACTAAATAACTCATAGAAAAAAGTTGCCGGACTCCCGCCAAACGGCAATAACAGCCATATTGGTGGCTTCCCTTTATAATAAATGCCTTTTTTTCTGTATGAATCCTGTACTTCCTTTAATCCCCTTTTAACCGATTCGCCTCTGATAGTAACTTCAGATAATAACGTTGAGGGCTGTAAGTAAATAAATATATCTTTAAAATCAGCGACCCGGAATTCGTGATCTAAGTATCCGTCGTGGGTAATTTTAATTGTATCACCTTCAGAAGCCAATATGTTAAATAAACCAAGGTTATCTGTAACAATGGAATATCCGGGATTTTTATTATAAACTTTCGCATTTCCTATCCGTACGGTAGTTCCTTTCCTGAATACAACGCCCTGGATATTTTTCTGAGCCTGGGCATTTGCAATCGAAACTGAATATATAAGAATATAAATAGCCAAAAATCTTTTAAAGATTTGCTCCATCATTACTAATTTAGTGCGAATGTCAATACCATTTATTGATTTAACACTATTTAACGCAATGTGTTATAAACAAAAAACCTATGAAGATTTATTCTCATAGGTTTTTTATAAATCAAATTATATAACTCTTCTATCCATTCACGACTAAAATTAACTCTAACCTTTATTTCTGTCTGCGTAACCAAATACTTTTTGAAGCAGTGTGGTATTTCTTGCAGAAATATTCTGGCGTATTTTTAATTCTTCCTGTGCAATTTCGTAAAACAAGCCTTCAATTGCCTTTTGTGCAACATACGAGGATAAATCAGGATTAATATCGGCAGTTAAGGGGATTTGATTGTAAGCTGTAATCGCATCGCCCCAATATTTTGTAGCCCCAACATTTGCTAAGCTATTTTGAATTACCGGCCTGAATTTTTCCATCAGTTGTGAAGTAGTAACTCTTTGAAAGTATTGTGTTGCTGCATCACTCTGATTACCTAAAAGAATGCTGGTAGCATCCGTAATAGTCATTTGCTTAATAGCACTGATAAAGATTGGCTTGGCTTCTTTAGCCGCATCTTCTGCAGCACGGTTAATACTTAAAATTACATTGTCGGCTAATGTATTTAAACCCAGGCTGCGTAAGGTCTTTTCTGCTTTTTGTGCTTCTGGCGGAAATAACAATTTAACAGCGGCATTTCCAAAAAAGCCATTTTGCGAAGATAAGCGGTCTGAACTATTGCTTGTGCCTAATTCCAAAGCCTGTTTAATACCCAGAGCTATCTCAGTAGAAGTTGGATTTCCAAGATTCTGACCCAGTATTTGAGCTGTTTGACTTAACGTATCGCAACTGCTAACACTGAATCCGGTAATCAATAATAATAATATACTTAATCGTCTCATATTAATTTTTTCAACTATAACATACAATCATGCAATTTGCTTGATTATGTTCGCTGCGAAGATAAAAACATTAATCAGGTTTATTAGATAATAAGCCATTTGCCATAAGGGCCGATGATTTTACCAGTTGTAAAAATTCATTTCTGTATCCTTCTTCATCTTCGGATAAACCAGATTTTGTCCAGGCAATAACCTTGTCATATGTTGCTTCCTGTATGAAATCAGATTTACGTAATAACATTCCATAAGCTGCAACAGCAGCAGAAAAGCGAAAGTCGACAGAAGTGCTGTTCCAATCAAGGTTTTTATCGATAACTGGCTTTTCAATTAGCTTGCTGGTGTTGCTATTTGGTTCCTTATACCGAAGTTTTACCGTAAATAATTCATTTCCATAAGATGCATCTGACTGGGTTATTTTAGTTTGATATTTTAAATCATCCACACTATCGGTAAAAGCGCTCTTAACACCAGTTGGTATAATTTCATATAGTGCGGTAACGGTATGACCGGAACCTAAATCGCCTGCATCTTTTTTATCATTATTAAAATCTTCTTTATTTAATAATCTGTTTTCATATCCAATTAAGCGATAGGATTGTACTTTCTGCGGATTAAACTCAACCTGCAATTTTACATCTTTTGCTATAGTGAACAGCGTGCCGCCAAACTCGGTAACCAACACTTTTCTGGCTTCGGTAATATTATCAATATAAGCGTAATTGCCGTTTCCCTTATCGGCCAGGGTTTCCATTTTGCTGTCTTTATAATTCCCCATTCCGAAACCCAGAACAGTTAAAAAAATGCCGCTTTCTTTTTTCTCTTCAATTAACCGCTGCATTTCGCCATCGCTCGAAGCACCTATATTAAAATCTCCGTCGCTGGCCAATATTACACGGTTGTTACCGTCTTTCACAAAGTTTTCTGCAGCAATTTTATATGCTAATTTAATTCCTTCGCCACCTGCTGTAGAGCCACCGGCAGAAAGCTGATCGAGCGCATTTTTTATGGTTTGTTTTTTATCTCCGGATGTAGCCGGAAGCACAAGGCCTGCTGCACCAGCATACACTACTATCGCAACCTTATCTTTTTCTCTAAGCTGATCGACCAGTAATTTAATGGAAGATTTTACCAGTGGAAGCTTATTTGCCTGATTCATGGAGCCGGAAACATCAATTAGAAAAACCAGATTCGAAGCAGGAAGATTATCTACAGGGATTTTTCTGCCTTGTAATCCAATTCGTACTAAACGGTGATTAGTATTCCAGGGTGCAGTAGAAATTTCGGTGTTTATCGAAAACGGATCATTGTTGTTGGGTTGAGGATAGGTATAACTGAAATAATTAATCATTTCCTCAATTCTTACCGCATCCGCAGGAGGAAGATTTCCGTTGTTAATATAACGGCGTACATTACTGTAAGAAGCAGCATCTACATCAATTCCAAACGTAGAAAGCGGTGTTTTCTTTGCATTGTGAAACCTGTTTTCATTAATGCCATTATATGATTCGGTGTTATATAATTGCCCGGCATTACCGGATGGATAATAACGTCTTACATTCATCGCTACGCCAGCCGTTTTACCAAGTAATACTTGCTGTATGCCCGAAGTCCGCATTTCTTCGAGTTCAACGATTGGAGTTTCTGCAAGTTCTGTTTTAAGAGATACATTGATAACCTTTAAACCGGCAATGTCGATAATTTGTGTACCATATCCTTTGTACTCAAAAGAGAGTGCTTTAACCCTGTCTGAAACTGAGATACTATATTTTCCTTTCGCATCTGTACGGGTAGAATCGATAATCATTTTTACATAAGGCTGAGGCGTAATCCTGATTATTACCCCTGCTAAGCCTTTTTGGCTTTTTGCAGAAGTTACAATGCCTGTAATTGTTCTAACCTGTGCAAACGTATATGTCGAAACAGCGATAAGTAGTATTGAAAGAATAAATTTAAACTTTTTCATATTCAGGATATTTACAAGTTAGATGCAGGCAGTAGCTATTTTCCATAAACACGAAATATTTTTAGAAAATCTTTATGCTATTTGATAAATTGCTGTATCATTATAGTATATCCTGAATCATAGCTTTATATTTATCTTCAAAACTTGAATTTCATTAAAAATACAACCGGTTCTAATGCGCTTAGCGAGGCAGAAATGCTTGCAGCTTATCGCAAAACCGGCGATCTGGAAGTTTTGGGAAAGCTGTATGAAAGATATATGCACTTAGTTTTTGGTCTCTGTTTAAAATATTTAAAAAATGAGGATCAGAGTAAGGATGCGGTAATGCAGATTTTTGAACAGTTAATTACTAAACTTAAAATACATGAGGTAAGTAATTTTAAAAGCTGGTTGTATACCCTCGCCCGGAACTATTGTTTAATGGAACTTAGGATTTCAAATAAACATGAATTTGTAAATATTGATGACTTTGGTGTGGAAAAGCCTGCTTTTATGCATCAAGAGGAAGACAATCTGAAAGAAAATCAGTTAAATAGCATGAGTAAGTGCATGGAAACGTTACCTGAAGAGCAACGATTAAGTGTTGATTTATTCTATTTGCAGCAGAAATGTTATAAGGAAGTTGCGGATATTACTGGTTTTGATGTGAATAAAGTTAAAAGCTATATTCAAAACGGTAAGCGCAATTTGAAAATATGTATGGAGAAACAGAAAAGTGGAAACGAATAATAAAAATTATCTCGTAATACAGCAGTATCTAAACGGTGTATTAGATGAAAAGGCCATGCACGAACTTGAAAAACAAGCGCTTGATGATCCTTTTTTAGCTGACGCACTTGAAGGATATGCCCAAACTGAAGTTCCGGTTGGTAAGCAGTTAAGTATTTTGCAAACTCAGCTTCAGGACAGGATTGCCCAACAGCAAAATACCAAAAATGTATTAAGCTTTAGCTGGCAGCGTTTAAGTATTGCCGCCGCTGCGGGATTGTTATTTGTTACCGCAAGTATTTTATTCTGGATAAAAAGCAATAATGCAAACAGGCAATTAGCCTCTAATGAAAATGAAAAGCAGGTCGAAGTTAATCTGACACCTTCAGATAGTTTGAATAATTCGGCAGAACTTCCTCTTCAGGATATTGCGCAGTCCGCTAAACCATCGTCTGTTCAACAGGAGAATACTGAAATAAAAGTTGTAAATAAGAAAAAAGCAGTCTCTGGCGAATTACCTGTTCCGGCTCCGGAAATAGCAAGGATTGAGGAAAATGCTAAAACGTTTGCAAATCCGCCTGTTGAAGAAAAAGAGCTTGAGGAAATACAATCTGCAAGTGTTAACCAGGCACTTCAAGGCAGGGTAGCTGGAGTAACTTCGGATTTTAACCGGGAAAGCATCAGCAGCGCACAGATATTGTCAGAACGAAGCCTTTCTGAAGTTGCAGTTAAATCAGGTGTTGCACCCTTAATTGGATGGGGAAAATACAATGAATATTTGCAAAGCAATACAAAGCCATTATCCATACAAAACAATGGTTTTGTAGTTCTATCTTTTGTAGTGAATCAAAACGGAACTTTAAAGAACCTTAAGGTAGAAAAAAGCTTAAACGAACAAGCAGATGCAGAAGCGATACGGGTTGTAAAAGATGGCCCGCTTTGGCAACGTGTACAAGATAGTACCGGAACTGTATCAGTAAAATTTGGCATCGAAAAGTAATTCAAACTTTTAGCTCTTCATTCTTCTTAAATTAGAATTCATACAAAGAACCCCATGAAGAATATCTGTTTACTGTTTATGATGATACTGCTTGCATGTCAGCAAAAAACAAAATCCCGTTCTGAAGTTAATTATACTGTAGATAAGCATTCTTTATCTCAACCTAAAAACGCTGTTGTTAAACATCTCGATTTAAATTTAAAGGTTGATTTTGATACTAAGATCCTTACAGGAAAAGCTGTTTGGATTATAGAAAATCTTAATAAAGCTGAAGAAATAATTTTTGATACCCGTGATTTGACGATTGATAAAGTTACTATCGGTGAAGAGGATAAAGTGACCACTTTTGCATTAGAAAAGGAACAAAAGTTTTTAGGGCAAGCACTAAAAGTAAAAATTGAACCTGCAACTGCAAAAGTTTCTATTTGGTACAAAACTTCAAAAGATGCCGGCGCATTACAGTGGCTCAGTGCACAGCAAACCGCAGGTAAAAAGTATCCGTTTTTATATACCCAGTCTCAGGCAATTTTGGCCCGCACCTGGATTCCTTGCCAGGATAGTCCTGGTATTCGTTTTACGTATGATGCAACAGTAACTGTTCCAAAAGAACTTTTTGCTTTAATGAGCGCTCAAAATCCTCAGCAAAAATCAGAGAATGGAATATATCGTTTTAAACAAACACATGCAATTCCATCTTATTTAATGGCTTTGGCAGTAGGCGATTTACAGTTTAAAACGATTAATAATCGCGCCGGAATTTATGCAGAACAAGCGACATTAGATAAAGCTGTTTGGGAATTTGCCGATATGGGTAAAATGATTGATTCGGCCGAAAAGATTTATGGAGCGTATGAATGGGGCAGATTTGATGTACTGGTACTTCCGCCTGCTTTTCCTTTTGGAGGAATGGAAAATCCTATGTTAACTTTTGTTACACCAACAGTTATTGCCGGCGATCGCTCGTTGGTTAGTGTAATAGCTCATGAATTAGCGCATAGCTGGAGCGGAAATTATGTTACCAATGCTACATGGAATGATTTTTGGCTGAACGAAGGCTTTACCACTTATTTTGAACGCAGAATTGTAGAAGCCGTGTATGGAAAAGAAGAAGCTAAAATGCAGGAATACCTGGGATTTCAACTTTTGCAGGAAGGTGTAGAAGAAATGGGCGAAACCAATCTGGATACTCGTTTAAAAGCAGATTTCAATTCCAGGAATCCGGATGATGCAGTAAATGATATTGCTTACGAAAAAGGATATTTCTTTTTGCGTACCATTGAGGAGGAAGTAGGCCGGCAGCGATTCGATAGCTTTTTAAACAACTATTTTAAGAAACACGCTTTTCAATCCGTAACTACAGAACAATTTATAGTCGATTTGGAGCGTGGCTTGTCAGCATCCGATACTAAGCTGGCTGATAAAATTCAGTTGGATGCCTGGATATATAAACCAGGTATACCATCTAACGTTTATAAAGTTAGTTCCGAAAAGTTTGCGGCTATCGATTCTATCATTGAAAGTTTAAATTCAACGATGAAGGTTTCGGGTTTACGGAAAAGGGTTATTTCTGCGAATGAATTGCAATATTTTCTTAAAAACTTACCGGATACTCTAAGTACGGAAAATATGTCTGCGCTGGATAAAGAATTTGGGTTTACAAATTCACGTAATTCTGAGATTCAGGCATTGTGGTATGAATTAGCAATTAAGCACAAGTATAAGCCGGCTTATCCGGCTATAGAAAAATTTCTGATTGAGGTGGGCCGAAGGAAGTTCTTAACACCGCTTTATACAGAAATGATTAGTACTCCCGAAGGAAAGGCTTGGGCAAAACGGGTGTATGCTAAAGCGAGACCCAATTATCATTCTGTATCGTATACTACGATAGATGAACTGTTAAAGTAGGAGAGTATTACTTAGTGTCTGACACCTTCAAGGTATCTGACACTTAACTGATTAATCTTCTTTTACGCGTAAATCTTCCCTTTTACTTCCATCATACAGTTCGTATTCCAACAATCTGCAATCCAGTTTTCCATTATAAAACTCTAAGCGGCGGGAAGCTTTTAAGCCGATTTTTTTAGCCAAATCAGGGTTTCCTGTAAAAATATAGCCCGAATAGCCTTTGCAATGTTGCTTCATAAAGTCGCCCATGCGTTTATAAGTGGCTTCTAATTTAGAGTGTACGCCCAAACGTTCGCCGTATTCCGGGTTAAAAAAGACTACGCCGTTGCCACCTTCGGGAACCGGTGTGTCTGCAAAATCGCACACATGAAATTCGATTAAATGATCTACGCCGGCTGTTTTTGCATTCCTTTCTGAAACACTAATTGCATCAGCAGACAAATCTGAAGCTATGATTTTTACATCAGTAGATTTTTGTGCTTTATCTTTCAGTTTTCTGCGTTCCACAAAAAATACCTGCTCATCATATCCAATAATATGCATAAAGCCGTAATTCATCCTGAAAAGGCCCGGATGCTTGTCTGTTGCCAGTAAAGCAGCCTCAATAGCCAACGTTCCTGAACCGCACATCGGATTTATAAAAGGGCTTTTTCTATCCCACTTGGTGGCCATAATGGTAGAAGTTGCCAGAGCTTCCAGCATTGGTGCTTTTCCCGGAATTTTACGATAGCCGTGTTTTGATAAAGTTTCGCCGGAGGTATCTAAAAAGATTTCAGCTTTATTTTCCTGCCAGTACAAATTAACAACCGTTTTGTTATGTTCTGGTCCGGAGTTTGGACGCAGGCCTTTTTTGTCTTTAATTCTATCTACAATAGCATCTTTTACCTTTACATTGGCAAAAAGCGGAGTGGTAATGTGTTCGTTATTAACAACAGAGGTTACCGAAAAATATCCGGCGATATCGATATATTCTTCCCAGGCAATTTGTATCAGTTCATTATACAGATGAGTCGGAGTTTCTGCCTCAAATGTTCCTAAAGAGTATAAAACCTGACTGGCGCAGCGTAAATTAAGATTTAATGTGATACAATCATTTACAGAGCCCAGCAGTTCTGCCCCGGTGCTAAAACTGCGAACAATAGTAAATCCCAATTCCTCTATCTCTGTTACCAGGTAAGGCGACAAGCGCTTATTACAGGTTACTATAATCCGGCTGTTAGTGTTGAAAACTTGCATAATATTTTGCGAAGTTAATCAATAAATTTTGGCAGATTTGAAACTGTTTAAATTGAAACCTATAGAATCTCCTTATTTAGGAAATTAGAAACAAAGAAGACTTATTAAAATATAGTACAAAATGGATATTAAGGGAAAAGTACATGAAGTATTACCGGTTACCAATGTAACCGAAACTTTTAAAAAGCGTGAACTGATTATTGAATTTGCTGAAAATCCTCAATACCCTGAATTTATAAAGTTTGAGGCTTTACAGGATAAAGTAAATCTGTTCGATCCGCTTAAAGCCGGGGATCAGGTAGAGGTTTTCTTTAACCTTCGCGGTCGCCCATGGACAGATAAATCCGGAAAAACATCTTACTTCAATACATTAGTAGTTTGGAGGGTTAACGTATTAAGTGGTGCCGATGCGGAAAGTTCTGCGCCAGCTCAATCGGCTCCTGTAGATATCAGCTCTTCAGCAGAAGATGATGATCTGCCATTCTAAATCATAATATTACATGGGTTAAGTGTGATGAATTAAATTTAAAAAGCTCTTCGTTTACGGAGGGCTTTTTTTTATAAATAGTATTTTTCTAAGCCATAAAAGTAAAACAGTGTTAAATAATGTTAAATGACGGCTTTCTTGATAAGGCTTGGCTATTTTTGTATAGATGAAGAAAAGAAGCATTAGCCTTATCATAGGATTGATGAGTGTTGCTCTGTTAGGGGTAATGGCTATGCAATTGTATTTTTTTAAGCAGTCATTTACTTTAAAATCGCAGCTTTTTGATCATTCGGTTAACGAAGCCTTAACAAAAGTAACCAATAAAGTTGCTAAATATGAAGCGTACGATATTTTAAAAAAGCGAAAGCTGCAGGAGCAGTTAGAAGCTGACACAAAAAGATCGCATACTCTTCTTGCTAAAAACAGCACTCCGACGCATAAAATGAGCCCTATTGCTATGCGGGCTTACCTTAAACAAAAGGAGGATGATTTATTAAATCAGGAGCAAAAAAAAGCAGATAGCATATTTAATCTGCGTGATAGTATATTCCGTACAAAACATCAGATTCTGGCGGTAAACGAAATGTCTTCGTTTGAACAGGAACCGGAGCTTTTTGATGTTAAAATAAATGTTTCAGAATTTGAAGACGGCTATGGCGGTGTACATCAGCAATCCGTTACAAGCGTTAGTCCCCGCCCCCGGATTTTCAGTTCGGAGCGTACTGATTCCGTAAAAAGATATATTTACGTTGATCCCGCCCGGGGCCCGCAGGTAAAGATTTTTCAAAAGCCACGCATCAAAGAACTTAGTGCCCAGGCTTTAAATGAATTGAACAATGAGAAAAGAAAGCTTCAGCGTAGAAGCACTATAAAATTCCTCGACTCTGTACAGTCTGATTTGGAAACAGAATTAAAAGAAGTTAATGTCCCGCTTAGAAAGCGGATTAATCCTATGTATCTCGATTCAATGCTTAGAGCCGAGCTGCAAAATACAGGCATTAATATAAATTACGCTTACCAGGTTGCTTCTGCCCGAAATGATGATTTGCTGATTTTTAGAAAAGCTTCAAACGAAATAGACTTTCTTCCTCATAATACCTATAAAACAGCGCTGTTTCCTAATGATATGATTAGAGATGCCGGCATGTTAATGGTAACCTTTCCCGAAAAAAACTCCGTTATTTTATCCAATATGGGTGTAATGATGAGTTTCTCGGGCGCATTGTTATTAATTCTGCTTTTTTGTTTTGGATTTACTATTCATTCCATCATCCGGCAAAAGAAGATTTCTGAAATGAAAACAGACTTCATTAATAATATGACACATGAGTTCAAAACTCCGGTGTCTACCATTATGATTGCCAGTGAAGCGCTGAAGGATCCCGAAATAATTGACGACACACAGCGTGTAACCCGGTTGGCCGGAATTATTTATGATGAGAATATCCGTTTAGGAAATCATATAGAACGCGTTCTGAATATCGCAAAAATCGATAAAGAAGATTTAAAACTTGAATTCAAATCTGTAGATATGAATGATTTGATTTCGGCGGTTGCGGATAGTATGCAGCTTCAGTTTCAGAAAAAAGAAGTTAATGTGCAATTAAAACTGGATGCTGTAAACTCTCTTGTAAATGGAGACGAACTGCATCTAAGTAACGTTATATTCAATTTAATAGATAATGCATTGAAATACAGTTCCGATAAACCGGAAATTTCTATATCAACCTATTCTAATAACAAGCATCTGGTAATACGTGTGGTAGATAAAGGAATCGGGATGAGCAAAGACCAGTTATCTAAAATATTTGATCAGTTTTATAGAATTCCAACCGGTAATTTACATGATGTAAAGGGCTTTGGTTTGGGTTTAAGTTATGTTAGCAAAATTGTTAAGCGCCATAACGGAAGTATTAAAGTAAAAAGTGAAAAGGCTAAGGGTTCTGAATTTGAAATTGTTTTTCCTATACTAGTATAAATTGTGTAGCCATGGCCGATAATACAAATGCTCAGATAACCACCAGAAAGAAGGTGCTTTTAGTAGAAGATGACCCGAATTTAGGAATGCTTTTGCATGATTATCTACAGCTTAAAGGGAAATACGACGTTACATTGGCCGTAGATGGCGATGAAGGCTTCAAGGCTTTTAACAACGATAGGTTTGACATTTGCATTCTTGATGTAATGATGCCCAAAAAAGATGGTTTTACTTTAGGCAAAGAAATTCGTAAAATAAATGCCGATATCCCTATTATTTTTGCCACTGCCAAAACCATGATTGAGGATAAATCTGAAGCATTTACTCTTGGAGGCGATGATTATATTACCAAGCCATTTCGTATTGAAGAACTTTTACTAAGAATTAACGCCTTACTAAAACGGGCTGCGAACCAGGAAAAAAATTCGCTTCCCGAGCAGGCCGATAAATTTGAGATTGGCGATTACCTGTTTGATTATAACTCACAGATTATCAAAATTGGCGATACTCAGCAAAAAGTTTCTACCAAAGAAGCGGAGCTTTTGCGATTGTTATGTCTTAAAAAAAACAATGTACTTACCCGCGAAGAAGCCTTACTTAGTATCTGGCACGATGACAATTATTTTAACGGACGAAGCATGGATGTTTTTTTAAGTAAGCTGCGAAAGTACTTAAAAGATGACCCGAAGGTCGAAATTATAAATGTACATGGCAAAGGTTATAAGCTGATTGTGAATTAAAACTGTATCGGTTATAATTTTAGAAGAAGGTTAAGAGACCTATAAGTTTCCAAAATCTTATAGGTCTTTTATTGCTTCCATTTTATAAGGTTTATTAAATTATCGTAAAGTTTATGTTCCATAGCGGGCTTGGTATATTTTTATATTAAGTTTGTAAGGATTTAGAATGATTATTAAAAAGTCCATAAGGTCGGCATTATCCATATTTCTGTTACTGTGTTTTTCAGTAGCGGCCCTGCCTCTGGATTTTTTTCACAATCATGAAGCCGAGCAAATTGGGTGTAGCAGCTCCTCAAAAGGCAATCCTTGTAATCATAAGGTTCATATTTCCAAGAAAGCTTCCTTTTGTTTTGCTTGTACAATACATTTTGATAAAAGCTTTACTTTTTCGCATTCTGCCCGAACCTATGTACAACAATCGTTTATAAAACTATTTGTACATAGTAATATCCCGGCTTATATAGCAGAAACACTTCTCTCCTTCTTACGAGGGCCTCCATCTCAATAGCTTAATAGTCTTTTATTATTCTGCATGGCCTGAAAAAGGTTAATGCTATTATTCTATTTTAAAAATTCAGAGATGAAGGTATTCACTATTTTATTATTTTTTCTTACAATCAGTTTCAATATATACGCTTCAGAAGCGGCTTTTACAATAAAAGGTAAAGTTACAGATGCTGAAACAAATGCACCTCTGGCTGGTGCAACTATCGCTATTACAGAGCTTCAAATATCCACCAATACTAATCAGACAGGAGAATATTCCTTTTCAAAAGTTCCGGCAAAAGGACGGTTTTTAATTGAGGTACGTTACCTGGGCTATAAAACAGCAACGAGGTATATCGATTTAAGTAATACACTTGCTGTTGATTTTGCATTAGAACCTAGTGTAATTGAGGTGCATGAGGTAGTGGTTACGGGAACCATGTCGGGTGCAAACAGCCATACCAATAGTACCTCTGTAACAACAGTAGGTAAAAATGAATTAACAGGTAGGCCATCTACCAATATCATTGATGCAATTTCTCATGTCCCGGGAGTATCGCAAATTACAACTGGTGCCGCTGTTTCTAAACCTGTTATTCGCGGTCTTGGCGCTAATCGCGTTATTACATTATCCAATGGTGTAAAGCAGGAAGGGCAGCAATGGGGCGACGAGCATGGTATTGAAATCGACCAGTACAGTGCAGAGCGTGTAGAGGTTTTACAAGGCGCGGCCAGTCTTTTGTATGGTTCTGATGCCTTAGGGGGTGTAATTAATATTATTGATGCTTTGCCGCCATCATTGGGACAAATTCGCGGAGAGTTTCTTACAAATTATGCTACAAATAATGGTTTAACCGGTACTTCGGCTATGTTGCAGGGTAATAACAATGGATTTGTCTGGCAAGGCAGAGGAACGTATAAAAACGCTTTTGGCTATAATACGCCGGAGGGAAGAATCCCCAACACAGGATTTAAAGAACAAAACCTAAGCGCTATGCTGGGTGTAAATAAAACCTGGGGGTTTACGCGTTTAAACATCTCTGCCTTTAATCAGAAGCTGGGCTTACCGGATTTTGAAAAAAATGCAAATGGGGAGTATGAAGATGAAGACGGAAATATGCTAACACCAGAACAAATTAAAAGTCGCGATTTACTGCTTCCATTCCAGGATGTACGCCATTATAAGATTGCTTTAAACAATCATTTTCTCTTTAATAAAGGCAGGTTGCGGTCCACTATTGCATTCCAGAATAATCAACGCAGAGAGCTTGAAGAAAGTGCTTCGGATCCGTCACTTTTCTTCGATCTAAAAACATACAGTTACGATCTTAAATATTATTTTGAAGAAAATAATGGCTTACAGCCTGTAATTGGAATAGCCGGCTCGTTCCAGAATAGCAAAAATAAGGCAGAAGAGCTTTTAATTCCCGACTACGATAATACAGATTTCGGCGCTTTTGGATATTTAAAAAAGTCATGGGATAAAACTACTGTGAATATAGGTTTGCGTTACGATTACCGTAATACGAGCGGCGTAGAAATGGAAGAAGATGGCGCTGTTAAGTTTTCAAACTTCAGGAATAATTTCTCTAATTTAAGCGGAGCCTTAGGTTTAACGCAGGAGTTTAATGATAACTGGCACTTTAAAGCCAATTTGGGAAGTGCTTTCCGGGCACCTAATATTTCTGAATTAAGCTCTGACGGTGTACATGAAGGGACTTTCCGGTACGAAATAGGAAATGTGGGCTTAAAGCCTGAACGCAGTTTATATGCCGATGCAGCTCTTGAATTTCACAATAAAAAAGTTGATTTTCATTTGAATGTGTACAATAATTACATCAATAATTATATCTATTCAAGACAAATGAATAATGAAACTATGGATGTTGGTGGTGATGAATATTCTCTTTTCAGGTATGTACAGGATAATGCAAATTTATATGGTTTTGAAGCAGGTTTAACACTTCATCCTACCTCATTAATACATATTGAGAATGGTTTTTCTTTAACGCGGGGAAAGAATACCGCGACAAAGAATGATCTTCCTTTTATTCCGGCGCCGGCTTTAAGAAATGAATTAAGAATAGAGCCTGATATTAAATCAGCAAGCTTTAAGAATATTTACTTCTCATTGGAACTGAATAATGTGTTTAAGCAAAATTTTATTGATGAGGAATTTGAGACTCCAACAGCGGCATATACACTTGTAAATACATCTGTAGGTACCACGCTGAACTTTAATAAACAAGCGGTAAAACTTTATATTTCCGCTAATAATATATTTGATAAAGCTTACGTAAATCACCTGAACAGGTTAAAGTATGAAGGTATTTTGAATCAGGGCAGAAATGTTTCTTTCGGCTTAACTCTTCCTTTCACTTTATAATAAAAGAAGGGGTACGAATACCGTACCCCTTCTTTTATTAGTTTATTCTTTTAGAATATTGATTTTTATTTGTTTTGCAGCAAAAGTACTTTCAACCCAATTTGAAAGTTACCGCTGGTGTATTGACTTAAAGCAGCAGTAGCAGTAGTATAATTGGCATTAATTTCGCCCAGCGATTTAATTCTGGCCCCCATTCCAATGGTAGCACTTTCCGTA